>Ga0070733_10003095_pt1 | contig 11474 bp, 6 predicted proteins | sample Coa_R1_9_FD_66450 | JGI IMG/M metagenome (GOLD analysis project Ga0070733, IMG submission 66450) | Surface soil microbial communities from Centralia Pennsylvania, which are recovering from an underground coalmine fire - Coalmine... | ecosystem: Environmental > Terrestrial > Soil > Unclassified ... | reverse complement strand
GTCTGCAAACTTATAGTTCGCGTCGCGCGAAAAGCGAAGACTGGCCAACTCGGGGCGGTTGCCGAGAGCCTGGGCGATCAATTGGTCGGGATTCGCAGGAGGTCCGGACGGCAGTGGCTCCTCCGCGAGCTGGTAGTTCGCCGGTTGGTCGGAGCCGATAGCCCGGCCCAATTCGGCGAGCGCCTGCTGCACACTGTCCTGCGCCCGGAGCAGCAAGAGTTTGGCTTCCGAAACGTTTACTTCGGCAAAGCTGACATCCAACTGTGATTTCAAGCTGTTCCTGGCCAGCTCGGTCACCTGATCGCTCAACAACTGCCGCGCACCGACGGTTTGTTCAGCCACCATTACAACTGCTTGCGCGTGGAGCACATCAAAATAGGAACGATTCACCTGGAGAAGGACGTCGTAGCGCGTGGCCTGGGCAGTCTGTGTCGCCGCTTGGGCCTGCAAGCGCGAGCTGCTTACAAGATTCGAAGTGCGGCCGGAGTCGGTAACCAACTGGCGAACCACTACGCCCTGACCGAACCGGTTAAACAGGCGAGAGGCAGGCAAGTCCCCCGCCCCGATGCGCGCCAGGCTGTTGCCCTGGGAGCCGGTCAGATCGCCGGTCACGTTCGGGTAATAGGCGGAACGGGTCTCGACGATTTGTTGATTGGAGTAGTTGACCTCGTTTTGCGCGGCCTGAACCTGCGGATGATTTTGAATGGCAAGCACCTCGGCTTGCTGCAGCGTAAGCTTGGGCAGATTTTGCGGCGCCGGAGCTTGCCCTGGCGGATTCTGCATAGGTGGCGCTTGCGCGATGCCCCTTTGTGCGCCCATCACTGCGAAAATCGTTAGAAATACAAAAGTGTTATGGATTTTGAGGAGCATTTCGTTCCTTCCTGCCGTAAACCAGAAGGTATGCGGCGGGGACGATGAAAACGGTGAGAATTACCGACGAGGTCAAGCCGCCGATAATGGCGCGGGCCATGGGGGTATACTGTTCGCCGCCCTCGCCCAGCTTCATCGCCATAGGAAGCATGCCGATAATGGTCGCGAGGGAGGTCATCAGAATAGGCCGAAGCCTCACGCGGCAAGCCGTAACTACAGCGTCGGCTACCGACAGACCCTGGTCTTCTAACTTATGCGCAAAGTCGACAATTAAGATGCTGTTGGAATCCGCGATCCCAATAAGCATCAGCACGCCCATCAGGGACATCACATTGAGGGTGGTATGCGTCAGCGGCAAGATAATAAGCACGCCCACGAAGCCCATCGGTATCGCCAGCATGATGAGGAACGGATCGATAAAAGACCGGAACTGGGCAATGAGAATCAGGAATAAAAGGATGAATGAAATCCCGAACCCGATGGCGAAGCTCTTGAACGACGCGTTCATCCCCTCCACCATGCCGCGGAGGTTTACCCGGATATTGGAAGGCAGTTTCGCATTAGCGATGGTCCCCTCAATCGCGGTGGTCAACTTGCCCAGATCCTCACCCGAGGGGGTGACGTAGATATCCACCACGCGCTGAATCTGGTAATGATCGATTTCGGTGGGGGAGCTTACATTCTCAAGCTTCACGACGGAATCTAATGTCGTTGGCTCTTTCAGATTCGGCGCTCGGAGCGGAATCTGCTTCAGATCCACTAAATTGTGAATCGTGGCCTGTCCGTGCTCAGCATATTGGACGCTTAGGAAATAGTCGTTGCCGGTTTTATAGTCGACCCAATAATTCGGAGCAATCATGGTGTTCGAATTCAAAGCGGTGATGACATTGTTCACAATGTCTTTCTGCGTAAGTCCCAGTTCCCCGGCATGCACTCGATCGACATTCAGACGAATGGCCGGATAATTCATATCCTGCGGAATATAGATCTCGCCCACTCCCGGGAGTTGCCGGATGCGGCGTGCAAGATCCTGAGCCACGTTGTATGTGGTTGGAAGATCGCGTGTATTGACTTGAACGTCGATCGGAGCCGGCATGCCCGAATTGAGAATTGCGTCCACCATGGAGCCGCTCTGGAAAAACGCGCGCACATCTGGGAACTGAGCGGTCATCTCATTCTTTACACGGTCCATGTAAACCAGGCTGCCGATCGCATGACCCTCATTGAGCGCCACCTGAATGGTGGCGGTGTATTGCCCGGCGTTGGTTGTATAAAGCGAAGAAAAGTCGTTGACCACCCCAATGTTCGAAACAATCATTTTGAGGTCCGAGGAAGGAACGACCTTCCGGATCAGGTCTTCTATTCTAGCTACGTACTGGTCGGTCACCTCAATACGGCTTCCGGTGGGCACTTTGATATTGAGAGTGAATTGCCCCGCATCCGTCTGCGGAAAAAAGGCGCGTCCCAGTAACGGATAGATTGCCAGACTCGCCACGAAGATGCCCATCAGCAAAGCCAGCGTCAGAGCTGGACGTTTGAGCGAACGCCGCACCCAGCGCTCGTAGAAATCCAATAGCCCGTTGAACATTCGGTTAAACCACGTATTGAAGCGACTGCCCACGGATTCATCCCCCCTCGCGGCAGGATCATGCTCATGGTGAACTCCTTTGAGGAACCTGGAGCAGAAGAGCGGGATTACGGTCATGGCGACTACGAACGAGGCCAGCAGAGAGAGGCAAAATGCTAAAGCCAGTGCTGAAAATAGAAACTTGCTGACGCCAACCAAAAGCGTGACTGGAAAGAAATCAACCACGTCCACGAGGGTCGCCGCCAGCACGGCCAGATTCACTTCCGCTCCCCCTTGTTCGGCCGCAACCGCCGGCGCCGAACCCATTTCCAAGTGGCGATAAATATTTTCGAGTGAGATTACCGAATTATCGATGACGCGCGAGAAGGCCAGCGCCAGTCCGCCAAGGATCATCGTATTTACCGTACTGCCCAGCATATAAAGAATCACGAAAGTGGCCAGGGCGGAAATAGGAATGGATAAAAGCACGGCAAAGGTGGCCCGCATACTTCCCAAAAAGATCAGGATCATGAGGGTGGTGAGAACCAAGCCGATGAGGCCTTCATGCAGCACCGTGCTCAGCGCTTCTTTCACGAATACGGATTGATCAAACACGATGGCGGTCTTCAACTGAGCGGGAAGGTCAAACAGGTGACTGGTAAGGTCGCGGACGTCATCCACCACTTGAACCGTATTCGTGTCGCCACCCTGCTTCATGATGGGGATGTAGGCTGATTTCTGGCCATCAATGCGGACGATATTGTACTGGAGCTGGCTCGCATCCTTGGACTGGCCCACATCGCCAACCGAAACCCACTTAGTGCCCACCGTCTTGAGCGGAAGGTCGTCCAGATCCTTTACATCTTTGACCAGGCTGTTGGAATAGACATAGTAGTCGTTCGGGCCGATCTTGACGTCTCCCGCCGGGAGAATCAGATTGCTGTCGTTCACCGCATCGACCACGTCCATTACGCTCAACTGGCGCGACAGGAGCTTGAACGGATCGACATAAATCATCGCCTGGCGGTACTTGCCGCCGAACACGCCGGGAATCTCGGCGCCCTTCACCACGGCAATTTGGTTGCGGATTTGAAATTGCGCCAAGTCATGCAGTTGGGTTTCATTGAGACCTTCGCCTTTCACCGTTACCAGGCAAACCGGCAAACTGGAGGCGTCGAATTTGAGGACCACGGGCGGAAGGGTGCCGGGAGGCAAGCGTTTCAGATCCGCCAGCGCCAGATTAGACAACTGCGTCACATCGGCATCGGCGTTGGTGCCTGGTTGAAAAAATACCTTGATGATGCTGACACCGAGTAGAGAGCGCGATTCCATATGATCGATGCCGGAGGCGAGCGTGAAGAAGCGCTCCAGCGGATTGGTGATATCCGTTTCGATATCTTCGGGAGGCATCCCGGAGTAGAAGGTTGCAACCACCACCTCCGGCATATTGATCGTGGGGAACAGATCCACCGGCATGCGTGCCACACTGGTGACTCCAATGACGGCTAGCGCCAAGCAGATGACGATGATGAAGTAAGGGTTTCGAATAGAAAAACGTGGCATCGGAAATTACGCTGCTTGTGCAGGCCTCCGGCGATAGACAAGAAGATATGCGGCGGGAACGATGAATACGGTCAGCAGGACCGAGGAAGTTAGGCCGCCAATAATCGCACGGGCGAGCGGCGCATACTGTTCACTTCCGGTACCCAGCTTCAGGGCCATCGGCACCATGCCGATGATGGTGGCGAGCGAGGTCATCAAAATGGGGCGCAAGCGGACCCGGCAGGATGTGATCACGGCATCCTCGACGGATTTGCCTTGTTCCTCCAGGCGATGCGCAAACTCGACGATCAGGATGCTATTGGAAGCGGCAATCCCGACCAGCATCAGAACTCCCATGAGCGACATCACGTTCAAGGTGGTGTGCGTGAGCGGAAGCATCACCAGTACCCCGATGAACCCCATTGGAATTGCCAGCATGATGAGAAACGGATCCTTGAAAGAACGAAATTGCGCGACCAGGATCAAGAAAAGAAGCACCACGGATAGCGACAATCCGATCGCAAAACTGGTGAACGACTCTCGCATTGCCTGCACCATACCGCGCAGCGTGATGCGGATGCCGGCCGGAAAGTTTTGCGCGGCCAGCAGTTTATTGATCTGCGCCGAGACTTTGCCCAAATCCTCGCCGGAAGGCGTCACGTACACGTCCGCGACCCGTTGAATCTGGTAATGATCGATCTCGGTGGGGGATTGGATGAAGTCCACAGTCGAGACATTCCCGAGGGTGGTTACAGGGTGGGTGTCGGCGACGGGCTGGAATAGATGGTTCGCCGCAACCGGACGTTGCTCGCCGGTTCGTCGCCGCAGTGGGATTTGCGTCAAATCGACAAAATTATGAATCGCCGCGGGGCCACTTTCGTTGTATTGAACCGTCAAAAAGTAGTCATTACCGGTCTGATGATCCACCCAATAGTTGGGGGCGATCATGGTGTTCGAATTGAGAGCCGTGATGACGTTGTCGACGATCTCTTTCTGAGTGAGGCCGAGTTCGGCGGCGTGGATGCGATCGATTTTGAGGCGGACTGCAGGATAGTTCATGTCCTGCGGAACGTAGACTTCGCCGATCCCGGAGAGCTTACGAATTTGCTTGGCTAGGCTTTCGGCGGCGTTATAAGTGGTGTCGAGATCCCGGCTGCTGACCTGGACATCGATGGGAGCCGGGGCGCCCATGTTTAAAATCGCGTCTACCATCGAGCCACTCGAAAAGAAAGTGCGCAGATCGGGGTATTGGGCGGCGATTTCGCGACGGAGTCGGTTCATATAATCGAAGCTGCTCAAGCGGTGCGAGTCGTTCAGCGCGACCTGGATGGTTGCAGTGTAGGGACCCGCGTTGGTGGTGTAGAGCGCGGAGAAGTCCGGCACGATTCCGATATTCGAAACCACCATCTTGAAATCGGCCGGATCGATCACTTGACGGGCCAGGGCTTCAATTTTGGCGACGTAGTCGTCGGTGGCTTCGATGCGCGATCCGGTGGGCACCTTCAGATTGATCGTGAACTGACCGGCATCGGTCTGCGGAAAAAAGGCCACGCCTAGTAGGGGGTAAATCGCGAGGCTCGCGGTAAAGACTCCGGCGAGCAGAGCAATCGTAAGAATCGGCCGCCGCAAGGCGCGCCGCACCCAGCGTTCATAGAAATCGAGCAAACCGGTGAACATCCGATTGAACCAGGCGTTAAAACCACTCGGTTTCTCTTCTGCCTGGTGGTGAAAACTTCTGAGGAATCGTGCGCAAAACAGGGGAATGACCGTCATGGCCACGAAATACGAGGCGAACAGTGAAATGGCGACGGCCACAGCCAACGCGGAAAACAGGAACTTGCTAACACCGTAGAGAAAAGTAACCGGGAAGAACACCACCACGGTGGTCAGAGTCGCGGCGAGTACCGCCATACTCACTTCCGCTCCGCCTTGTTCCGCGGCGGCTTCAGGCGATGCACCCATCTCCAGATGGCGGTAGATGTTTTCGAGGGCGATCACGGAGTTGTCGATCACGCGCGAAAAGGCCAGTGCCAGTCCGCCCAGGATCATGGTGTTGATGGTGCTGCCCATCATATAAAGCACTACGAAGGTGGCCACCGCGGAAAGCGGGATCGAGAGAAACACGGCCAAGGTAGCGCGCAGACTTCCCAGGAAGATCAAAATCATCAAACTGGTCAGCACCAACCCGATGGTGCCTTCATCGAGCAGTGTCCGAATGGCCTCTTTCACGAACACGGACTGATCGAAAACCACATTGGCTTCGAGTTGTTTGGGAACGTCGAACAGCCTGCCGATCATGCCGCGGATTCCGTTGACTACCTGAATGGTATTGGTGTCACCGCCCTGCTTCATGATCGGCAGGTATACCGAGCGCTGTCCGTCCACCCGAACGATGTTGTACTGAATCTGGTTCGCATCCTTGGCTTCGCCAATATCTCCGATAGAAACCCAGCTCTGGTTCTTGGTCTTGATCGGAATCTGATTCAAGTCCGCGACCTTTTCGACCAAACTGTTGGAATACACGTAGTAATCGAACGGCCCCATCTTCACGTCGCCCGCCGGAAGAATCAGGTTGCTGCTGTTCAGGGCGCTGACCACGTCCATCAGACTCAGTTGGCGCGACAGCAGTTTGTAAGGGTCCACATAAACCATGGCCTGGCGGTATTTCCCTCCGAAGGGGGGTGGGATTTCGGCGCCTTTGACCACCGCGATCTGGTTACGGATCGTGAACTGGCCAATGTCGTGAAGCTGAGTTTGCGAAAGTCCGCTGCCCTTCAATGTGACCAGGCACACCGGCAGGCTGGACGCGTCGAATTTCAAGACGACGGGCGGCAAAGTACCCGGCGGGAGACGTTTCAGATCCGCCAGCGCCAGGTTTGAAAGCTCAGTGACATCGGCGTCCGCATCCGTTCCAGGCTGGAAGTAAACTTTGATCATGCTGACACCCAGCAGCGAACGGGATTCCATATGATCGATGCCCGACGCCAGCGTAAAAAAGCGTTCCAGCGGATTCGTGATGTCGGTTTCGATATCCTGCGGCGGCATGCCTGAATAGAACGTCGCCACGACCACTTCCGGAAGGTTAATGGAAGGGAATAAATCCACCGGCATCTGCAACAGGCTAGTGACGCCAATCACGATAAGCGCCAGACAGATGACTACGATGAAATACGGATTGCGAATCGAAAAGCGGGACATCGCCCTGCTCTACTTCTGGTCTTCCTGACCCTTGTACTGGACCAGATCAATCATCTTGGGCTGAACTTCCTCGCCCGGCTTAAGGCTGCTGCGGTCGCTGACTACGATCGACTCACCCTCTCTCAATCCGGAGAGGACTTCCGCGTCGTTTGCCGTCTGGATGCCGAGAGTTACTGGACGAACCTCGATCTTGTTCGAGGAGGTGACTACGTCTACCGTATTTCGCTCGCCCTGATCCACTGCTTGGATCGGAACCGCCAAGGCGTCGACCTTTTTATCGAGTATGAGAGTAGCTTCCGCATAAAGTCCCGGCAGCAAAACACGGCCGGTATTCTGAACGTCCACTTCGGTGTGCATGGTACGAGTGTCTTCCTGGACGTCGACAGAAAAGCGAGCCACCTTTCCCGGAAATACTCGGTTGTTCAGCGAAGGGATGACGACGCTGACCGGATCCCCGATATGAATAGAATGCACGTACGATTCGGGCACCGGAATCACGATACGGAAAAGATCGTCCTGCGAGAGCCGGACCAGCGGCATCGCCTGGGTGCTGGAACTGGTACCCGCCTGCAACAGGGTTCCGAGATTGGCGAAGCGTTGCGTGACGATGCCGGCGAAAGGCGCCGTAATTTTCGAATAATCAAATAAAACCTGGTCATGCTCCCGCTTCGCTTGAGCGGAAACGAGCAGGCTCTCGGCCGATTGCAGATTCGCCTTGGCCGCGTCGACTTGCGCCTCTGACGCCAAGGACTTTCCTTCCGAATCGTCCACTTCCTGCTGTGCGACCAGCCCTGGCTTGGATTTGGCCACGCCTTCTAATCTTTCATATTGTAATTGCAAAACCTTGTGCTGGGCCTCTGCACGGCTCACCAGGTTTTGGGCATAAGTAATCTGGTCGGAGGCGTTTTTGATCGCGGCATCATCCTGTTTCAATTGCAACTGCAGCTCCGGGATCTCCAGGGTGGCCAGGATCTGATTGGCCTGCACACGGCTTCCATAGTCGACGTTAAGTTGCTTTACGTAACCCGACTCTTTTGCATACACGTCAATTTCCTGAAAAGGAACCAGCTCGGAAGATAGCGTCAGAGTGCGTCCGAGCGTCTTCCTGCCAACTTTGACGATACCAACAGAGATTTCAGAGGCGGCGCGCGGATCGCCCGGATTGTTAGCTTGGACCTTTCCGGGACTCCCACAGGATTCCAGGCCAACCACCATAGCGGCAACCAAACCGAAGAGAAAAAGGATATGTGCCTTCGAACTCATCGTTTTCCTCAGCGAGAGCTCCAGGGCACATCGCATTCGGTGTTCGTCCGGTTCATCTGTTTCGACAATCCTTGCAGCGAGAATTGCTTGGAATTGCAAAAACGGAGCAGCTCGCGCTCTTCCTCGAGGATCTTCGCGGCTTCCGCCGGCACTTCTGCGGCGACCTCAAGCGGTATCGTGAGGACGCCGTGGCGGTCTCCATGAATTAAATCGCCCGAATGAATCTTTAATCTGCCGATTTCAACGGATTCGCCAAACTCGGTGATGTGCGCGTAGGCATGAGATACGGCGACACTTCCAGCAAAGAGCCGAAAACCCATTGCCTCGACTGCCGGCAGGTCGCGCACCGCTCCGTTCGTCACACAACCAACACAATTTAAGGCGCGGCTGATGGCAGCGTGTATTTCTCCCACAAACGCCCCTATCCCGGCGGTTGGTTCGACATCTTGCAGCACGATCACTCTCGGTTCTGGTAGAGATGCCACATAATCCCACCAATCCATGCGGTCATAATAGCATCGGTGTGTCATAGGAGGAGACGCGGTACGGATTCTTGCAGTGGCCGCATAGCCAACCATGGGGCCAAGATTTGGAAATTGGCACTGGGCGGTACAGGAAACAAATCCCTCATTGCGTAATCGCACATTTAAGCGCTCGATGGCGTTTGACACGGTACACGAGTCAAGCGCACCGAGGTTCTCCAAGTCCTTAGCGGAAAGAATTTTTTGTTGACTCATCTTCCTATGTTTGCACGATGCGACCGGCGAGGCCGCAGAACGTCTGGCGGGGCGTAACGTTTTACTCTAACACAATACGATAGAAGCCCTTCCCGCGCCCATACCAGGGGGCTGGTATTTTTTGGACAAAAGTTTGGTAGTTTGTTGCCGTGCGAAAGCTCGAGCCATGCGGCCTCTTGATTATGGCTCTGGTCGGAATCATGCTGGGGTTGCTTGAGCGGGTGCGGCACAGCGACGAATGATCGGGAGGCTCGTATCACCCTCGAAATCAGGTCCTAATAACGACGTCCAGTCCGATGGTTGCGTTTCCGGAACTTACGTCCGCAACGACCAATTCTCATCAGCGCCTCTGTTCGCGCCCTGAAACCACAAAGGGGAATGCGGCGCTCACCAATGCGCTGGCGGGCGGGCTCAGATTTCATGTAGGGCGAAGGTATCAGTACACCTTGCGGAAGGTAAGATTGATGCGAGCGTCGCCGGTCAGCGGATGCTGTCCGTCCTTGAGCGGAGCGACGCCGTGATAGACGAACCGTGCGGGACCGCCCCACACCGCGATGTCGCCGCTCTCCAGGCACAGGCGGCGCACCGGATCGGAACGGCGTTTGCCGCCCCACAAGAATACGGCAGGCAGGCCGAGCGAGACCGAAACGATCGGAGCCCACGCATCCTTCTCATCACGGTCCCGATGGAGGCCGAGCTTGACGCCCGCGATGTAGCGGTTAATCAAGCAGGCGTCGGGTGCGTAGTTTGCGAAACCGGCCTCGGCGGCGGCGCGTACAGCGATTTCGAGGAACACTCCGGGCATTGCCGGCCACGGCGTTCCGGTGTTGGGATCCACGGCGTCGTAGCGGTAGCCGGTGCGGTCGGAGACCCAGCCGAGGCGCCCGCAGTTGGTCATGGCGACAGACATGGTATGACCGCCCGGCGTAACCAGGTGGCGGAACGCTGCGGCTCGCGCGATCCGCGCAGCTTCTTCGACCAGCACGGGCGCTTCGGCAGTGGCGAAACCGCGCAGCAGCATGGCGCCTTCTTCCAGCCGCTCGTCGGAGCGCGGTAGCGAATCGCTGTCGAAAAGAGTGGTCAAACTCCACCTCGAAGCCGGGCGATTTCACGGCGATCCCGTTTGGACGGCTTGCCCGCCCGCGACTCGACCGAATGCGGCATCGCTTTGCGCTCCTCCGCCGCCTTTAACCGCAATTCCCGGCTCGCCTCGGTCTCGCGGTAAAGTGTCTGCGCAACCGCCGCGGGGCCGCGCAGCTCGCTGAGAATCAGAACCTCCACCTGAAAGTCGCCGCTGTCATTCTTCACTCGCAACATATCGCCGGCTCGGACCTCGCGCGCGGGCTTGACTCCTTGTCCGTTGGACTCAATCCTGCCGAGTTCACAGGCCCGTGCCGCGAGCGCGCGCGTCTTGAAGAATCGGGCGGCCCATAGCCACTTGTCTATTCTCACGCGGGCCACAATCCCATTCTCGTACAACGCCTGCGATCGGCCACGCTCCCGCCGCCACTGCCGCCACCGCCGCCGCGCCGTTTACTTGGCGAGCAGTTTGCGGATCGCCTGCAACTCCCGCTTGCGTTGTGGATCGGATTTCGGGTAGGCCATTCTCAGCCCTTGGAAGGCATCCAGAATGATCCGGGACACGATCAACCGGGCGTTCTCTTTGTCATCGGCGGGCACCACATACCAGGGCGTAGCGCGAGTGCTGGTTGCGCTGAGGCAAGCCTCATACGCCTTCATATACTGCTTCCAGTATTTCCTCTCCTCGATGTCGGTCAGGCTCAATTTCCAGTTCTTCTCCGGCGTATCGATGCGCTTGAGGAAGCGTTTTCGTTGTTCTTCCTTGGAAAGATGGAGGAAGAATTTGATGATGCGGGTGCCGTTGCGGTGCAGGTGGTCCTCCAGGTTCACGATGGAACGATATCTGCCCCGCCAGATCGTCTTTTCCTCCATCAGTTCATCCGGAAGACCCTGGCCGCGGAGGATCTCGGGATGCACGCGAACGATCAGCACTTCCTCGTAGTAGGAGCGGTTGAAGATGCCGATCCGGCCCCGTTCAGGCAACCGCCGAGTCGCGTTCCACAAAAAGTCGTGTGCCAGTTCCTCCGCGCTCGGCTGTTTGAAACTGAAAACTTGGCAACCTTGGGGATTGACGCCTGACATCACGTGCTTGATGGCGCTGTCCTTGCCGGCGGCATCCAGCGCTTGAAAGATCAGCAGCAGCGAGTATTGGTTCGAGGCGTAGAGCAGGCTCTGGCGCTCGCTCAACTTTTCGATATGCTCGGCGATCAGCGCCT
>Ga0070733_10003094_pt1 | contig 11478 bp, 7 predicted proteins | sample Coa_R1_9_FD_66450 | JGI IMG/M metagenome (GOLD analysis project Ga0070733, IMG submission 66450) | Surface soil microbial communities from Centralia Pennsylvania, which are recovering from an underground coalmine fire - Coalmine... | ecosystem: Environmental > Terrestrial > Soil > Unclassified ... | reverse complement strand
GCCAGCCCGACACAACTGTCCGGCGTATCGAAATGTGTTTCGTTGATGATATCCTGGTTGGTGGAACTCGCGCTCACTATAAGCGGGACTATGATAGTGTTGCGCAGACCCACCTTGCGGTAAAAGAGCAGTTCTTCTCCCTCAATTTCTTCCTCTTTTACATACAAAGGTTGTCCGACTGTAGCGACATGGTGACAATTGGGGAGGTGATTGAGTTGCACGGCGTCGTACATGTTGGCAGCGGTATAACCAAAGTGGCTGCTGACCAGGCGTAGCTCATCAGACTCCAGCAGCGCAATCGCGCCGCCATCTGCGCCCAGGGCGCGCACCAGGTTGTCCATTGCCACTCTGAAGACGGTGGAGAGGTCTTCGCTTGAATTGACGGTTAATGCGACCTGATATGTAGAACGCGCGCGCTCGATAAGCCGTTCTGCGCGCCGTCTTTCTGCCTGTGCCTGTTGATAGAGACGCGCGTTATCTATGGCGATTGCCGCCTGCTGACCGATGGCGCGCGCTAATTGCTGTTGCTCCCTAGTAAAGTCGCGCATTTTCGCGGGATCGTCGAGCGAGAGCATGCCGACCGGTCGTCCCTCGCGTATTAAGGCGACCAGCAGCATCGAGCGGATAAGAAACGTCTCGGCCATACTCTTCATGCTGGGCTCGCTGCGCAAATCCTCCAGATACAGCATGCCCCCTGACTGGAGTAAGCGTTTTACCGCCGCATCATCAAAAGGCAAAGAACTGCGATACCAGATGGTATTAGCCGCTTTTACAGTTTTACGGTCGAGAGATTGCGCAGACATGTGATAGGTTTTTGGGAGTAATATGCCGCGAGCATCTTCAAGCAGCCAGACCGCGCAGCGCTCAACTTCGCATACTTCGGTTGTGCGTTTGACAAGCACATGCAAAATGCGTTCCAGATCAAGAGAAGATGCGAGCAGTTCGGCAAGTTCACGCAGCATTTCACTCTCGCGCAGCGCAGCTTGCAAGCGAAGATGCTCTTCTGCATTGGGTTTTGAGAGTTGATCGGCTGACATTTCTGGACCTCGTTATACAGTCGCTACCAGTATCTGGTGTAACAGGGCAGTGAAGTTACTACTCTGCATTCTAATGTGGTAATAAACCTTCGTTCATTATTGGTAAAAGTGGAGATGTTTTTCTGCTGTAAAGCTGCCTGGGAGAAAACTCGCCGGATACATTGCACAATACACCACCTGCGCTGCAAGAAACCGTTACCGGTATTTTCTCTTGCACAGAGTTTAGCAGATGAGTATAGTTACGTCAAGCAATAGGGGACTTTTAGATGGTTTGACAGACTCATTTTTTTAATCCGTTACAGTGAAGTGGTATAATAACGCCCGAATTTAGATCATAGAGAAGGAACTTTGGATATGGCCCTCAGTATTGGCGCGACGCGAAATGGCAATGCCTGGAAAACCTGTATGGTGGAAAAGGGTCGGGTAATTGAACAGTGCGCTTTTGAAGATGCTATTACAACGCTGGCTTATTTGGAGCGCACCTGCGCTCAGTATCCTGAGTTGACTCTCGCGCTATCCCCTGCATGCCAAACGCCTTACCTGGCCTTGAGTAAGGCGACCTCCCGGCAGTGGGAATCCCTCCTGACCTTTCCCCTCAACGACTGGACAGTACAGGAAGCGAATGAATTTCTTATAGCCATTAAGCATATCAACCTGCATAGCTATCTTGTGCCGTCTCCACGATATTTGCCCGGCATGCCACTGTACAGGAAGTTGCTGCATGCCGCCCTGGGAAGCTCAAATGACGTGTGCGCCGTTGCCGCGCTGCTCTATCGCTTGAGTGAGAAGGAGGCGACGTGGCCTGAGATGCAATTCCTTTTTATCCAGGTTAACTGCCAGGTAAAATGCATCCATGTGCTGGAAGACGGGCGCATCGTCAACGGCATGTCAAGCGTGATCGTCACCACGGCAGAGGATGAGCAGATGAACATTGCGTATGGACAGGCATTATGGGAAGGACTGGCGCAGGATATTGCCGGGTTGATGGCGATTCACCATATCGAAGACATCATCGTATTGGGCGACTATCGGGATGCATTTGTCGACCAATTTGCCGATAGCTATCAAGTCTACCAGTTCCCATTGGATGAGCCTGGAATGGAGGGATTTGAGGCTGCCCTGGGAGCGGGTATGATTGCCGAAGGTCTCTTTCTCCCAGGTAGATCGGGCGATGTCGTCGAGCGTTTGCAGATTCGGGAAGCCTGTGTGTAAAGAAAAGATTACTCTTTCGAGTTATTCTCCTCGTCATCCGTAGTTGTTTGATACTGTGATGGGACGTTGGCAAGCCGAAATGCGACATCTAATTCCGCATTGCCCTCTTTATCTTTGCCTTGTTTAATCAGGTACGCGCCTAGCAGTCTGTGTACGCGGATTTTCGCGCCCAGCCGATCGGTATGCTCTAATTGTGCTAGGGCTTCCTTGAAAGCGTCGGTCGCTTCTGGATCGTTGCAATCTGCCAGAATTTGCCCTCTGGTCATATAAGCATCAGCGCGGCGAATGATATAACTGTCTTTTCCTACTTTCAGCGCCAGATCAATGTACATTAACGCCGTATCACGTTGTTTGGCCTCATGTTCAACGCTTGCCAGGTAACACGCGGCAGCAGAAACGATATTGGCGCGCTCTTTGAAGGTGTAGCGCTTCATTTTTTCCGCAATTTCGGCAGTTCTCTCCTGTTCGGTTTCGTCCAGCGTCGGCGACCATTCATCTAGAACCTGCTTGAGCCGTACGCGCGCGGCGTCGAGATCTTCCATCGCCTGTTCAATCAAGGCGATATGACAGTTCATAAGCGCACTGCGCGATAACTCGCCAATCGAGTTATAGAGCGTGCAAGCATTCTCCGCGTATGCTAAAGAACGCTGCATCAATGTAATGAACGCTTCTTTAGCCTGTTGATCCTGTCGATTGCCATTTTCCGCGTCATTCCAGAGTTTATAAGCCTGTTCGTACAGCACAAGCGAGATGCCCCAGTGGGTTTCGGCAACATAACGTAGTGGAGTTGTCATATTCATTATGGTGAGCGCGTCCTGGAACTGTCGGTAGGCGGTCTCGTACTGACCCAATTCCCTTGAGGCAGCAGCCAGGTGCAGCCGCAGCAGGAGCGCTTCCATGTGCTGGTCTGGTGGGATATATTCAGGCAACACCGCAAAGGCGGAGAGAAATTGTTGCTGAGCCGCGAGAAACTCGCGCATGCTAAAATAGCACTGGCCGCGTAATGCGATGATGCGCCAGCGCAATGTGACCGGTATCTGCGCGATAGATATGGGTTGCAGGCGCTCTAGCGCGCGCAAAGCATGATTGCTTTCCAGGAGTTGGGCGGCAAGTGTGCGCGTCTCCTCGATCTTCAAGTATTGGTTTGTTTCAGCTTCGTTCTCTCGATGTTGCTGCGCTAGATGTTTCAACTCGTCCAACGGCAAATGCAATTGCTCGGCCAGATATTTGAGGCTGTCCGCCGAGGGTTCGATTTTATTACGCTCAATCTGAGAGATGAGACTGGTACTATAATTTGTGCCAGCTACCTCCGACAAAGAAAGACCAATAGCCTGGCGCGCGGCTCTGATTCTCCCACCTAATGTATCCGGTGACACAACTTTTAAAGGACGTGGCATTGTTCGAAAGACCTTCCTGGTAAAAACAGAGGTACATACTGTAAGAGTTAGTAGTTATATGTCAACACAATTAAGCATTATATAGAAGACTGCATAAAAAAGTAGCTGAATTTTTCAGCAGCACTACTTATTTACGTTCAAAATACCTGTGCGGTTGTAGAAAAAACAAACTTGTTTACGTTATTTCTACCAAAATTCATCGATAGGTCAATCTAAATAACGCTTTTTCTTAAGAAAGTTTCCATTACTTGCACTATATTTTAGCATACGAATCAATAGATGTTCTAACTTGAGATTCTAGTGGCTGCCAAAGTTTATTAACAATTACAGTGAGATAAATGGACTTCCCAGGACAATAGAACATATGACCGATTTCCTATTGACAGGAAGAATAGAACACTGTATGCTGAATACAGGTGAAAAGCCAGGTGAAAAGAGGTAACAGGAGTATGGCACGGTCCGCCAAATTATCCCCTACGCTACAAGAAGATCAAGAATTGCACGGTCAACTCTCGCTGTTCAGCGCGAAGAAAGCAGGCGCAGAAAGTACAAAGCATAAGTCGCCTGCGCGCGTCGTTGAGTCCAGGTCCGCGGCAAAGACAAAGAAGCCGTCCAGTTATTCGGCCGCAGATATCCAGGTGCTCGAAGGCATTGCGGCTATTCGCCATCGTCCAGGCATGTATATCGGGTCCACCTCCGCGACGGGTTTGTTGCACCTGATCTGGGAAGCGCTGGATAATGCTGTTGATGAAGCGGTCGCTGGCTATGGCAAAAGCATCTGGGTGAGCATTGACCGCGATGGCTGGGTGACTGTGCTGGACGAAGCACGTGGCATGCCTTTCGATAGAATGCTGTACCAGGGAGAATATTTACCTGCCGCGACGGTCATTTTAACGGTGCCACATTCCGGCGGTAAATTTGAGGAGGGCGTCTATAAGACGGCGGGAGGATTGCACGGCGTAGGCGCGACGGTTATCAACGCGCTGTCTGAAAAGTTGGAATTGACCATCTGGAAAGACGGGCAGGAGTTCCGACAGATCTTCAGACACGGGACGGCCCTGGCATGAAGTGTTATCGTGCGATGCTAAGCTGCATGGCACGCGGCTGCGCTGGTTATATGATCGCGGCATTTTCGACGCCGATGCCTACTATTCGCTCGAAGCCATCGAGAGCCGCCTCAAAGCTGCCGCCTATCTCAATCGCGGCGTCACATTTCACCTGGACGCCTGGGATGATGATAGTGAGCAGCAGGTAAAGCGCGTCTATTACTCGCGTGAGGGCCTGCCCGATTACGTGCGCGAGCTAGCTACCAGTACGAACGCGCCTCTTTTTAAGCAGGTGATAGGCATTGCCAAAGAAAAAGATGGCGTGCAGGTGGAGGTCGCACTGCAACCGACCACCGGTTACAAGATTACCATGTACAGCTACGCGAATGCTGTGCGCACGCGCGATGGCGGAGTGCATGAGACTGGTTTCAAAGCCGCGCTGACCAAAGTAGTGAATGATTACGCGCTTAAATGGGGTGTGATTAAGAGCCGCGAGAAAGATGGGTTCAAGCCAGAAGTCATCCAGCAGGGATTGAATGTGGTGATCTCGGTAAAGCTTGTCAATCCGCAGTTCCAGGGGCAGACCAAAGATCGCTTGAACAATGCGCCGGTCGAGGGTATTGTGCGCTCCATTGTTGACGAGGGATTGAAAGAGTGGTTTGAACGCAATGCCGCGGCGGGGAAAGATTGGCTCAAGAGAATCCTGCAAATGCAGAAAGCCCGCAATGAGGCGCAACTGGTGGAAGAACTGGCGCGCGCGGGCAACAAGAAAAACGGCGAATTGATTGATACGACGCTCTCGAAGAAATTCTTGCGCTGCAACAGCAACGATCCTTCACGCGCCGAATTGTTCATCGTCGAGGGAGACTCTGCCGGTGGGAGCGCTGGTCAGGGACGTTTCTCCGATTTTCAGGCAGTCTTAAAGTTGAAAGGTAAGCCGCTCAACGTGGCAAAGGCCGATTTGAAACGCATCGTGGAAAACGAGGAGATCCGCACTATCATCAACGTGCTGGGAACCGGCACGCGTGACTCATTTGATATCGGTCGCCTGAAGTTCCATCGTGTGATTATCGCGACCGATGCCGATGTTGATGGCCTGCATATTCAATGTCTTTTGCTCACGCTCTTTTACCAGGAGTTCAGCGATCTTATCGAGCGCGGGCATGTCTTCATTGCCTGCCCGCCATTGTACTCCGTCAAGTACAGGGGCAAGACGACGTGGCTGCTGGACGACGAGGCGCGAGTCCAATTCCTCCGTTCCAGGCCGGATGCGCAGGAATTGGAGTTCAAACGCTTCAAAGGGCTGGGCGAGATGAATGCCAGAGAGTTGCGTGAGACCATGTTTGAGCCGTCTCATCGCACCCTCAAGCGCGTTACGATGGAAGATGGTGTGCTGGCTGCCAGGCTGGTCGGTGAGCTTATGGAAGACGAAAACGCCGAAGCGCGCCGTGTATTCCTGGCGGAGCATGCGCGCAAGATTAAGGAACTGGATATATAGATCATGGCTCGAAGCACAGAAAACTCGGCGGAAATTGGCGCCATCCGTGAGGAGGAATTTTCCGTTGTCATATCCCAGGCTTTCGCCACCTATGGCCTGTCGGTTGTCACAGACCGCGCCTTGCCCGATGCGCGTGATGGCCTGAAACCGGTGCAGCGACGTATCCTGGCCGGCATGCGTGATGCGCGTTTCCTCTCCAATCGCGCAACGGTAAAAAGCGCGGAAGTCGTCGGCCTCATTCTTGGCAACTATCATCCGCATGGTGACGCCTCGGTCTACGATGCTGCCGTGCGACTGGCGCAGCCATTTACACTGCGCTACCCGCTTATCGAGGGCCAGGGTAATATGGGCAGTGAAGATGGTGACGCGCCCGCCGCATATCGCTACACGGAGATGCGTCTCTCGCCACTGGCCGAGGCATTGATGGCCGATATGGAGCGCGAAACTGTGCCTCTGCATCCGACCTATAAGCAGGACCCAAAGGTGCAGGAACCCGATTACTTACCGGGCAGAATCCCACCTGTCGTCAATCCGTCCAGCGGCATTGCGGTAGGACTTTCTACGAACATCCCGCCGCATAACCTGACCGAGGTGCTGCGCGCCTGCATTGCCCTGTTAGATCGTCCAAATATGAGCGTTGAACAACTGATGACCTACATTCAGGGGCCGGATTTCTGCCAGGGTGGGCGCATTATGGGCTTCGAGGGTATCAGAGATTACCTGGCAACGGGCAAAGGGCGTATCATCGTGCGCGCCGAGGTGCGCCTGGAGGAGACGCCGCGCAGTCGCGCGCTTGTGGTTACGCAGATACCACCCATTGGCCGCGATAAAGTCAAAGCCTCGATTGTCAAAGCCATCAATGCGCGCAAGCTCGAAGGCTTGCTGCCCGACATGCGCGATGAGAGTGATACCGAAAAAGGCACGCGCATCGTACTGGAGCTGCGCAAGGATGCCGATGCCGCGCAGGCGCTTTCCCAGCTTTTCAGCGAAACCGACCTGCAGATTACACAATCCTTTCAGATGGTTTTCCTCTTTGGCGAGTCTATGCAGGCGGCTCGCCATCCCAAACAGGTGGGCATGCTCGAACTGCTCAACTACTGGAACGCGCACCAGGTGGACGTGTTAACGCGCCGCGCGCAGTTCGACCTGCACAAAGCGCGAGAACGCTTGCATGTCGTAGAAGGGCTGATGATTGGCGCGGCCAATGCCGAGCGCATCGTGAAGATCTTCCAGCAGGCCGAGGATCGCGCTGAAGCTCGCAAGAAGATCGAGACCATCTATAAGCTGACATCCATGCAATCCGAGGTGATCGCCTCGATGACCCTGGCTCAGGTCACGCGCCTGGATGCCAGTAAATACGCCAGAGAAAAAGAGGAACTGCAGGCCAGAATCGGCGAACTGGAGCACCTGCTGGCCGACCGCGATGCGCTGATCACTCTACTTAAAAAAGAGATGCAGCAGCTAATCAAGCAGTTCGGCGATGAGCGGCGCACTGTCATCGAAACGGATGGGCAGGCGCTTGCGCCGATTACCGAGGTCGCCAGCCTGCACGAGCGCGAACCGGTGGTGATTGCCTATACGCGCGCAGGCGCCATCAAAGCGCTGCCCGCGGATGCCTACGCGCCCAGGGGTAGAAATGGCGATGCTGTCTACACGCCCGCACGCGGCGATGAACAACTGCGTCAGGTCGTCGCGTCCACCTCGCAGGATTATGTACTCTGTGTCTCTACGACTGGGCGTGTATTCCAGGTAGCTGCTCACCGTATACCGCAGGGGACACGTCCGGCAAAGGGCGAACCTATGCGCAAGCTGTTGTCACTGGCCCAGGGCGAAGAGATTGTGACATTATTGCCGGTAGAGTCGTATGAGGAAGACCGATACCTGGTGATCTTCAGCAAGCTGGGCAAAGTCAAAAAATCCCCCTTGAGCGAGTATAGAACAGCAGATGTCGATGGCTTGCAGGATATGAAACTGGCTGAAAGCGATGCGGTGGCTGCCGCGCTCGTCTCGCGTGGGCAGGGCGAATACTTCGTAACGACCGACAACGCGCAGACACTGCGTTTCAGTGACGAGAATCTACGCGCTCAGGGACGTGTTGGGCAGGGAGTAGCAGCCATTACGCTGTCTCCAAACGCGAAAGTGGTCAGCGCGTGCTACCTGGATGGCGAACAACAGAATACAGCGAGCGACCCGTTAAGCCTGTTTGTCGTGACCGAAAGCGGCCTGGGTAAGAAAGTGCCACTTAGCCAGTATCCACCAAAGGGACGCGCTACTGGCGGTGTGGTCACCACCGAACTGGTCGGCAAAGACAAAGTATTCTCTGCCACCATAGCCAACGAACGCCAGCATTTCTTGCTCATCTCAAATGGCGAAGGCAGCGAACAGGTGCATACTATAAAGTCACCGGAGATAAAGATGTTCTCACGCGCCAGAAAAGGGATGCCACTTGTCAAAGGTCATATCGTGGGCATTGTAGAATTGATGTCTTGATGAAAGCCGTCAGCCTGCACGATAAAAGCGCAATCGAGAAATACCTGCGCCAGAACACGCTCATTCACCTGTATGAACTGGGCGATCTTGACGACTTCTTCTGGCAATACACGACGTGGTATGCCCTCAAAGATGCCGGGCAGATCAAATCGCTGATCTTACTCTACAGCGCATTCGAGCCTCCGGTGCTGCTGGCAATCAGCGAGAACCTGCCCGCTATGCGTGATCTGCTGCAATCAATCCTGCACCTTCTCCCACGACGCTTGTATGCTCATCTCAGTGGAGACCTGTCGATGCTGCTAGCATCTCATTACAAGGTGAATCCATATGGGCTACATTTCAAAATGGCGCTGGCGGATAAATCTCGCCTGGATAGTGTTGATACATCCGAGGTGGCTCCACTAGCCGAAGCTGATTTGCAGGAATTGCAAACGTTGTATCGAGTCAGCTATCCTGGCAACTCGTTTGACCCGCGTATGCTGGAAAGCGGGCACTTCTATGGCATCCGGCGTGATGAAAAGCTGGTCAGCGTGGCCGGTGTGCATGTCTATTCGCCGCACTACAGGGTTGGCGTCGTTGGTAATGTGACCACGCATCCAGATTATCGAGGGCAGGGACTGGGTACGGCGGTATGCGCCAAGCTTTGCCAGCAATTGTTGCGCACGGTTGAGTGTATCGGGCTGAATGTGAAGTCCGATAATGCCAGCGCCGTTGCAAGTTATAAGCGACTGGGATTTGAGGTTGTGGGGGAATACGAGGAATGCTTGCTCGAATCGAAAGATATTTAAAGTGACTCAGAAAGTCAGGCTCTTCCGCAAATAGTGAACGAGACGTCTTTCTCACTTCTCCCGCTGATAGACGGAGAGAGCCTCTTCGGCGTATGGCCTGCCGCTGGCGCGGACAATGCGGGCCAGTTCATTAACATCAAAGGGAACGTGACGAAAGGTGATGCCCAGGCATGCTCCTTCGGAGGCGACGATCGCGTAATCGGCCCAGGGGTCTACTCGCATGCGCCCCGTCGCCAGGTCGGAAAACTCCCAGTTATAGGCCAGGCTGACGCTGCCCGGATTGAAATACCAGGAGGAGCCCAGGCGCCGCATCTGCTGCGTGTGGGTATGCCCACCGGTGAGGAGCGTTGCGTCGTAGTCACCCAGGAACTGGCGTACAACGTCATCTGGCGTATCGGGGAGAATGATCTCGTCGAAAGAGCGAGGCGAGCCATGAAAACAGAGCAGTTTCTTCCCGGCTTCCAATGGGATCTCGATGGTGGGGAGAAATTGCCGGACAAAGGCGATGTCGCTTTCTGTGAGTTGCGCGAGCGACCAGGCCCTGACCTCTCGCTGTTGCTCGCTAAGCTCTTCGTCCGCAGACGTTTCCTGGCCCGTGATCAGCCAGGCATCGGCGTTGCCCATCACGACCGGGCAGTTTAGTTCGCGCAGCCGTGCAAGTGTCTCTGCCGGCTGCGATCCGCCTTGAAGCGCATCGCCCAGACACACAATTTGCTCAATGCCCTGTCGCCGGATATCTTGAAGTACCAGATCAAGTGCGAAACATTCGCCGTGAATATCGGAAATAACCGCGAGACGCATGGAGGTTTCCTTTCCCAAAATCCTTTTTGTTGATGGCTTGTGAAAACGTCTACATACACCATAACAGAGCGCAGCAGCGTATGCAACCCACCAGATCGAAGACCTGAAGGCCTCCTCCGAAACCTGGTCAAATGAGCGCATCCTTTAAGTCCGTTTCTAACCCCTACCCTACTGGTATTGTAACATATGCTCGTATTAGCCAATAGATGAGTCTGCCAGGAAATTTCCCTCATCTTTCCCGGCATAGCAGATGGGAAGAAATAAGAAGAAGTAATACAGATGAAGAACCCAAATTTGTCACGCCGCACCGCCTGGTGCGGTTTTTGCATGGTTGCTCTACTTGTGGTACTGGCAGGTTGTGGAGGAGGCACTAGTACTGCCACAAACGCATCCTCGCCGACAGCTGTAGTCGGTACAACGAGTACCGCAGCTGCGCCTTCGCCAGCAGCGACAACACCTGGAGTAACGCCAACGACGTCTCAGCCGAGTCCTACGCCGACCAGGACAACACCGACGCCAACACCGTCACGACCCAGTCCGACACCGACGCCGCCAAAACCAACGCCGACACCGACACCCCCTTCACCATCTGTGGTAGTTGTGACGATCACTACAGATAGCAGTGGAAATTTTGCGTTCAGCCCTCAGACGCTGAATATCAAGGTCGGCACTACCGTCACCTGGAAGAATAATACTGTTGCGCCCCATACGGTGACCAGTGATAGCGGTGCTTTTGGGAGCCAAACAATCTCTCCGGGAGGGACTTATAGTTTCAAGTTCACCCAGGCTGGCACCTTTACTTACCACTGTATGATCCATCCATATATGATGGCATCGGTTATTGTGAAGTGAGCCTGATGTTTCATCTATTGCTAACTCCGCGTCTATAAGCGATACTGAACGTATTGCCAACTTACACTTAATGTTTAGGAAAATGATGACGGAGGGAAATTGATGAATCGTCGAGACTTGATCCGCATGAGCGACGAAGAAATACGTACATTTCTCGAAGAGCAGCGCATACTGGAAGTAGCCTCCATTGATCACGACGGATGGCCGCACCTGGTAGCGATGTGGTATATATTGATGAATAACCAGGTAGTTTTCTGGACGTATGCTAAGTCACAAAAGGCTGTCAACCTGCGGCGAGACGCCAGACTTACCTGTCTTGTAGAAACAGGTGAACGCTATGATGAACTGCGGGGAGTT
>Ga0070733_10003092_pt1 | contig 11481 bp, 10 predicted proteins | sample Coa_R1_9_FD_66450 | JGI IMG/M metagenome (GOLD analysis project Ga0070733, IMG submission 66450) | Surface soil microbial communities from Centralia Pennsylvania, which are recovering from an underground coalmine fire - Coalmine... | ecosystem: Environmental > Terrestrial > Soil > Unclassified ... | reverse complement strand
GCGCTCTTGGATCACGAAATCCTACCATCGCTCCGGGCAAGGGAGGCTGCTGTTCGCCAAAGCTGGCTACGTATTTTGTCACGAATTCGCCCTGCGAGCGAATGTTAGCACGCTCGATCTCTACGCTTTATTAGTTATTAGACTTACGTTTGATTTATGCCAACCGAGACTCTAAGTAGTTCGGATCTCTTGATGGTAATTCCAAGGAAACGGAACGGTAGCACTGTCAGTCGCTCAGGATGATGAGATCATATTTCTCCTCTGCGTTCCAACTGTGCTTGCTGCTGACCGCGTATATACCCTCTCAAACCTTAAGGAAAATGCTGTTGAGGGTGTGCGGTGCCCGCATCGCCCGTGACGTTCGGCTGTACCACGGCTTCGAAGTTAGAAAACCTCGTAATCTAGAGATAGCCAGTGGTACTGTAATCGGAACCGGAGCGATCCTTGATGCGAGGGCCGGTATTTGTATAGGGAAGAATGTGAATTTTTCTTCCGAAGTGGCAATCTGGACTGCGCAGCACGACCCGCGAAGTACCAGCTTTGCCGCCAAGCTTGCTCCGGTTCGGATTGAGGACAACGCTTGGATTAGCTTTCGGGCTGTGATCTTACCCGGAGTGACAATATCTGAAGGTGCAGTAGTGGCCGCAGGTGCTATCGTTACCAAGGATGTGCCTCCCTATAGCATTTCAGCTGGGGTACCGGCGCAGGTCATTGGAACACGCACGAGAAACTTGGAATACGACCTTGGCAAAGAGGGTTATTACCACTTCCTCTAAGCGCAGGTCTCTAACAGTTCGGGCCGAGAAAAGTCCAGTGTTGTCATTTCTAGAAAGCACTTGGTTGCGGATGCCCATAAATGCCAGATCATTCAGTTTCTGCAGTAATCGTTTCCTACAACCCGTCTAGGGATGTTTTGGCAAACATTTCTGCTCTCCGCTCTCAGGTCGACTCGATAGTCGTTGTCGATAATGGGTCGTCAGAGCAGAGCTTGGCAATGCTGCGACGTGGTCAGTCAGAGTGTGATTTCGAATTGATTGAGAACGGTTGCAATCTTGGCATCGCCGTCGCACTTAACTTCGGCGTCCGCGAAGTAAAAGCAAGGGGCTGCGTCTGGGCGGCCCTCTTCGACCAAGACAGCACGGTCGAGACGGGGTTTATCGATCAAGTGTGGAAGGCATACGAAAACAGTTTGGACCCTTTGCGTGTTGGCATCGTATGTCCGACCTACTTAGATAGGCAGAGCGGTATGATCTTGCCACTTCCACGTTCGAGAACGGGCGAGATCGTGGCGACACCGACGTCCGGCAGCCTGATTCCGGTCAAACTCTTCGATGAGCTGGGAACTTTCAACGAATCGCTTTTTATGGATTATGTAGATGTCGAATTTAGCCTACGAAGCCGCCGGGCTGGATACACCATAGTCCAATCGCCCGCGGCTGTCCTCCATCACTCGATGGGACGGACCACCCGCCATCGCATGTTCGGGCGCTGGTTTGCGAGCACGAACCATAACGCGGCCCGACGATATTACATCACTCGAAACCGGCTGAGGCTCTTAGTGCGTTTCCTAGGAGATTGGTCGTGGTCAGCAAAAGAGACGAGAAGCGCAATTCTGGAAACGATCAAGATCATGCTGGTTGAGGAAGATCGACTGGCGAAGATGAAAAACATTATGCTCGGTGTTGCGGATGCAATCGGAGGCAGGATGGGCAAGCGTTTCGACCTTTAGTCGGAGAATGCGCTGCAATTGCCCGCCTTAGGGGACGATGTCCTGAAGCCCAAAGTCCACGTAGTCGTGCTGAACTGGAATAGCTGGAGCGAGACGTCGACCTGTCTTTCTTCCCTCCAGAGCCTTCAGTATGCGAATAGGAAGGTAATGGTGGTGGATAACGGCTCGACGGACAACTCTGCGTCTCGCATCAGTGAAGGATTTCCTTGGGTAGATGTCGTCCTCACCGGGAAGAACCTCGGATTTCCGCGCGGCTGCAACGTCGGTATTCGTCGGGTGTTGGCGGAAGGAGCAGACTACGTCTGGTTGCTTAACAATGACGTCATTGTAGACCCTGGCGCCTTGGATGCATTGGTAGATAAAGCGGAAAGTGATCCCCAGATTGGGGCCGTTGGTTCGGCGATTTACTGCATGGAAAAACCAACAGAACTACAAGCTTGGGGCGGCGGATATATAAATTTCTGGATAGGGCGTTCGCGACACTTTCTTAAGCCTGTTGCTGATGAAAAGATTCAATACATTACCGGCGCCAGCCTGCTCATTCCACGGCGGGTTCTGGAAGACGTAGGGTTACTCGACGAAGAGATCTTCTTATATTGGGACGATCCAGACTATTGCTGGCGCGTGCGCACAGCTGGTTGGAAGTTAGCTGTTGCTGGAAAGTCGAAGATCTGGCACAAGGGGATGTCTGCGCACGGTAAAAAAAGTCCGCGTTCGGATGTTTTTTTTAACGCTTCAGCTACCCGCTTTTTCACGCAGTATTCCTCCACCCCATTGCTTTCCCTCTGGGTCGGAACCTCACTTCGCATTGCGAAGCGTTTGATCCGAGGAGACTGGCAGAGAGCGCGCGCAGTATGGATCGGATTTAGACAAGGCGTCCCCGAAAGTATGATCGTCGGTCTCGATCATCACAAGCGTTCTTGAGTCCATCCTGCATTTTGTCGTTGGAGACAACCGCTTCACGAATCCGAGGGTAGACTTTTTTCTGTCCTGCTTGTCCCTAAAAATCAAATTCTTATGCGTTCCGGCAGTTTAGATCCTGCGAAAGGCCAACATCCTAGTGGTTGGGACTCGCATCGCGGATTCGGATATGGCATGCGCAAAGCAGTTCGTTTCCCAAGGGTTTTCCCGTTGGCGCCATTTGCTATCATCTTGCGGCTCTGCGCTTCGTCTCGGTTTCTGAGTTCGTGCTCCCTAAACGAAGGCCGAGCGTGTCTTGGGCAGGCGGAGAGTATTTTCGAAAAACCATTGTCCCTTCATTCTCGATTCACCCTTTGAGATGTTACAGGACTGTAAGATCGAGGTTTAGAAGCGTGTTGAGAGCACTACTGCGCGGTCTACCCGACCCTATGTTGCACCGTCTCCGGTCCATCAGAGATCAGATTGCAATACGCACCTTTGCGCCGAAGATCGTAGACCATACTTATGGCGGTATCAAATTGCGAGTGAGGATTGCGGACAAGATCTCGGCGCGCTGGTACGACCGCGATTTCGATGAGCTCCCAGAAATCACGTTCCTAAAGCAAAAACGGCTCAAAGGGGGATCGTTGGTTTTTGATCTGGGTGCTCATCATGGCGTAATTGGGTTGATCCTAGCCCGCATCGTCGGCGATACAGGTCGAGTTATAGCGATCGAGGCAGGCCAGCACAATTTTGATGTGGCAGTCGAAAACAAGAATCTTAACGCAGCGCAGAATCTTTCGATCGTCCGAGCGGCTGTGGCTGAAGCAGGCCGAGTTACGGTCTCATTTGCTGGGGGAATAAACGGCTCGATCAGCGGTTTTGGGCAATCGGTGTGCGCCAAGTCGATCGATGAGTTAGCCTCTGAGTACGGCGAACCGGATGTCATCATGCTCGATATCGAGGGTTACGAGTCGCGAGCCCTAGAGGGGGCAAAAGAGACTCTAAAGTCAAAAGCGGACTGGTATGTTGAAGTGCACGCGGGATGCGGTTTGGAGTCCTTCGGTGGGTCTCCGTCGGAAGTCGTCAGAACCTTTCGGGATCATGGATACACCCTATATTGTCAAACCGACGAGCACTACCGGGAGCAATTTCGTCTGATGACGGCGATGCCCAAGGAACGGTTTTTTATGATAGCCGTCAAGGAATAGTGGAAATTTCCTGCTCATGCAGCGCGGTCTTGAGGGAGGCGTGAAGCCTTGGAAGTTACGCCAATAGGCTGGATATTGATACCTCTCGGGATCGCTCTTTATTTCTTTGCCCCGACCCGATTATATCCGTGCACGATATTTTTCTTGCCATTTTCGGCAACGGCTGTGGTGAATATTGGATCGGCGGGATCGGCATCCGGGCTCCAGGCCACGATTTTTTTTGGGGCCCTTTGGATGGCAACTGAGTTACCAAGATTCCTCGCTGCCAAGAACTCGCCGACTAGAGAAAGCATTCATGTGCCAGCTAGTCAATTGCGCTGGTTTGTGCTGGTTGTGATGCTGTCGCTGGTTATGCCTATCTGGATCAATGGACGCGTATACATAGAGGATGCAGAGTTCGCGAATGGCCTTTCCAATTCGGAACCTTTGGTCTTTAGAATCCGAAATATTTCTCAAACTATTTACCTCGTCTATGGGATATTACTAGCGGTTCTCGTGGCTTTCAGGAATTCACATCTAGCAGAATTCATCCGTAGCATCCGCATCTTTCTGATTTCCGCCATCTTCGTCAGCATCTGGGGGTTCTTACAGTTTTTTTGCTCTGTCCTGAACATTACCTATCCGGCGTATGTATTTAATACGAGTGCAACAGGCAGCGCGCTCGGCTATCTTGAAGAGGTCGGAGATCTCGGAATTGCTCGGGTCTCTTCGGTAGCGACCGAACCCTCAATCTTCGCGGGGTGCATGTTGATCGCATTGGTCTTCGCCTTATTTGCGATTATTAGGAAACAGCCCGTGATTTCGAGAAACTGGGATCGCGCGGCTGTCGTGATTATTTTTGGAGCGCTCATAATCTCTACCTCCACAATTGCATATGTCGGGTTGGCGGTGGTTGTTGTTCTGTACTTGTCCTCCCTGCAGTACTTGAAAATTGTCCGCCGCAAACACATAATCTGGCTTCTTGGGCTTGTGGTCTTCTTCGGGCTTGCGTTTGCACTTTTCTCTCCTGCACAGGACATTATCGCCTCGTTCGTGCTGGGTAAGGGAGAAAGCTATTCTGGAATCGCGCGGGCTTACGCAATAGCACTGGCAGCCCAGTATTTTCTTCAATATCCCATTCTAGGACTGGGTTGGGGAAGCGTAACCTCGCACGATCTGGTTTTCAAACTGTTATCCAATACCGGCCTTTTGGGTTTCGGAGCCTTTTCCTTTTTTCTGATCTCCTTATTCAGGCGGCTGTGGCGTGGCGCAACTCGGATAGGAGTCGTTAATCCCGAATGGCAATGGTGGTCCGTATGTCTGCTGGTGGCGTATCTGGTCTTGATTTTCACGAATGTGACAACTGGATTTGACTTTGTTTTTGAACATGTCTGGTTTCTGCTCGGCCTTTCCATGTCAGTGCCGATTCTAAGTTCGACGTCGAGTCTTGAGCGCAGAAGGCCGCATCTTCACGGACGCGAGGCCATTGTTACGTGAAGGTGGCTCTTCTTTGTGGGCCTTGTCCTGCGCGTGAGTGCGGAGTTGGCGATTACACTGTCTGTCTGGCCGATGCTCTCAATCAGCGGGGCGTCGAGACCCATGTAATCTCTTCAGACAAGTGGAACTTGTTTGGGGCTATAGAGAATCACGAGGCATCCGGCGCTCCAAAGTTTGATGTGTTACATGTTCAGTACCCAACGGTTGGGTTTGGCAGGGCATTGATTCCCCAGGTGCTTGCTCTGCTTCATAGATGTGTAGTTACCATCCACGAGGCGAGCCAAGCGCACATTCTTAGAAAGCTCTCCCTTCTGCCCTTTAGCATTCGTGCTACACGCCTAGTTTTTACCAGCCAGTACGAGCGTCAATTCGCGACGAGGTGGGTTCCTTGGATATCCCAAGTCAGTTGCGTAATTCCAATTGCGAGCAACATTGGCGTCTTCGAGGGACCGAGCGAGCGCACCGTCGATGAGATCCTGTATTTCGGGTTGATCATGCCGAAGAAAGGCCTAGAGACCGTCATCGCACTTGGCGAACTAGTGAAGGCGTCGGGGCTTTCCTTTCTGATACGCATCGTAGGTTCGTGTCCGCCTAGACATGGTTCGTACCTTAAGAAGTTGAAGGCTAGAACGTCGACGCTCCCGATAGTTTGGGATAACGAACTCAGCGAAAAACAAGTAGCGAAGAGGTTGGCGTCGGCTTCGGTCGCGTACCTTCCTTACCCTGACGGTGTTTCGGAAAGACGGGCCAGTTTTAAGGCGGCGCTCTTGAATGGGGTCCCGGTGATCACAACTCGTGGCCGACACACGCCTTCCGGTTTGGAAGGACTTGTCAGTTTCTGTTCAAACCCAGAGGAAGCCTTGGCTGCTGCCCGTTTCCTCGCGGAGAACCCCGAGCATAGAACAACATTAGTCGACAACGCGCGTCATTACGCGCAACAGTTTACTTGGAAGCAAATAGCCGAGGCCCACTTGGCCCTCTATAACGACCTTCAGGTGCAAAGTGCGGCATTGAACGAGTCCCGCTTAGGAGCCCGGAGCTAGGAGCCTGATTGAGAAGGCGGTATAAAGAAGGTATTCCTTCAGTCAGAGTAATGCGTCGCTTTACATAAGACCGAGGATGGACCGTTGAAAATTGCTATCGTTCACGACTGGCTGGTGACTTACGGTGGTGCTGACCGTGTGCTTGAGCAGATCCTTACTTGTTTCCCCGAGTCGGATTTGTTCAGTCTCGTGGATTTTCTGCCAGCGAATCAGCGTGGATTCATCTTAGACAAGCCGGTACGCACTTCTTTTTTTCAGCATTTACCGTTTGCACGCCGAGCCTTCCGTAAATACTTTCCACTCATGCCTTTGGCGGTGGAGCAGTTTGACCTTTCGGCGTACGACTTAGTTATTTCTAGCAGCCACTCCGTAGCCAAGGGAGTAATTACGGGTCCGGACCAAGTGCATGTCTGCTACTGCCACTCTCCGATGCGATACGTATGGGAGCTACAACACCAATACCTGCGTGAAGCTAAGCTGGATGAGGGAGTGATTGGCTGGCTCGCCAGATGGCTACTCCACAAAGGTCGAATGTGGGATCTTCGAACGGCCAATGGTGTGGACGAATTCATTGCCAATTCTCATTACATCGCGCGGCGAATCTGGAAGACTTATCGCCGCGAAGCGACAGTGATCTATCCTCCTGTGGATATCGACTCGCTGTTGATTAAGAACGACAAAGACGATTTCTATCTGACTGTTTCGCGACTTGTGCCGTACAAAAAGGTGAATCTGATCGTGGAAGCGTTTGGCAGGATGCCCGACAAGAAATTAGTTGTGATTGGAGACGGTGCGCCGCTCAAAGACATCAAAGCGGTAGCCGAGAAAAACATTACTATGTTAGGTTTTCAGAGTTCCGAGGTGGTGCACGACTACCTGCGGCGTGCGCGGGGTTTCATCTTTGCGGCAGAGGAGGATTTTGGCATCTGCGTTGTCGAGGCGCTGGCCTGTGGTACGCCAATAATTGCTTTTGGAAAGGGCGGAGTGCTCGAGTCCGTGCGGGAACTTTCCGCGGCAGAACCAACTGGGATTTTCTTCAAAGAACAGACCGCCGAGGCCGTCATAAATGCCGTTAGTCTTTTCGAAAGCCAAAGGGGACGCTTTGATCCCATCGCATGCCGGAGGAGCGCGGAGAGATTCTCGCGTGAGCGTTTCCGCCGAGAGTTCCGAGAGTTCTGTGAACATGCGATGGATAGCTCGAAGGCCGGAGTTAAGACCTCGATTGATAGTGGCTTTTTTTCAGTTGCTGATCAAGTGTCGAGGGTTTGATCTTTTCCGCAGAGGAAGGTCGAGATTGTTCCAACCGATGTCAGGAGTCCGCGCTCGACAGAGTGCGATTTGCTTAGGACTATGAATTCTACGAATCTACTTCCACTTAACGTTGAATCTGACGACGATCGTGAAGGCCTAATTTTTTCTCAGAATTGGAACAGCTTTCCGCAGCGTGGAATCAAGAGGATTATGGATGTCGTAGGGTCGGCTCTGCTTCTGGTGGCTCTATCCCCGCTCATGCTCGTCATAGCAGTTCTGGTCAAACTCTCCTCAGAGGGGCCGGTCTTTTACCGGTGGTATGTGGCGGGTGAAGGGGGGCACCCTTTCATGAGCTACAAATTCCGTTCCATGTACGCCAATGCCGATCAAATTAAGGCTCAACTAGCGCACCTGAATGAAATGCGTGGGCCCGCGTTCAAGATAACCGGAGATCCGAGAGTTACGCCTGTGGGTAGGTGGATTCGTCGCCACAGTCTCGACGAACTTCCACAACTGTACAGTGTCTTGAAAGGCGATATGGCGTTAGTGGGCCCGCGCCCGCCCTTGGTTCATGAATATGAGCTTTTTACGCCCTATCAGAGACTAAAGATGTCGGTACGTCCTGGTCTCACGTGTCTATGGCAAGTTAATGGTCGAAACCGAATTTGCGATTATGATGATTGGGTTCGTCTTGATTTGGAATACATACGCACCTGGTCGGTTTGGCTAGACATTCGGATTCTGTTCAAGACGATCGGGGAAGTGTTGCGCGGCTCGGGCAAGTAGTGAATATCGCCCTTCGGGCAGATTTAGGAGATATCGGATCTTGACGAACGGCATGGCAAAGACCGGCTCAATACTTGGAGCCACTGCGGAAAAGGAACTCGCGTCTCCGCATCACTACCTTCGTGGGGTTATCGACGTCTTGGAACAGCTTCCCGTCTCCGGGATCGATGAGGTGGTCGATCGATTATTCCAGGCGTACAACCGGGATTGCGTGGTCTATCTGTTTGGAAACGGAGGGAGTGCTGCCCTTGCTTCACATGCAGCCTGTGATCTTGGAAAAGGGACGATCAGTACGGGGAGAAGGCCATTTCGTGTTGTGTCCTTGACTGACAATATCCCCCTCATCACAGCTTGGGCGAATGACACCAGCTATGAAAACATCTTCGCCGCCCAACTGCAGCCATTCATTCAAGCGGGTGACTTGGCCTTCGCGATTAGCGGAAGCGGAAATTCTCCCAATGTGCTGAACGGTTTATGCGCAGCGCGAGACGCCGGCGCTTCCACGATCGGTCTCACTGGCTTTCGTGGCGGTAAGATGAAAGCCCTTTGCGATTTGTGCATTACGGTTCCCTCGGAGAACATGCAACACATTGAGGATTCACACCTTTGCATAATGCACGCCGTCTTTCTCGCGTTTCGCCAATGTATACTCAGCACGAGCGCGGAGCAGGCTCGAGGGGTGCCGGCTTAGGTCGTTACTTTCCGAAGCCAACCGGCCGGGTGCTGCCCCCCAGTGGTTTACCTCAATCCAAGCGTCAATTCGCGGACCCCAGGTTGTCTTGTGCTCTCGAAACCTTCTCAAGAAGCAGCTTGTCGTGATCTTTGTAGATCGTGATTTCAACTACCGAAAAGATTAATAGCGAGATAACTATTTGAAGAAACAGAGACTTCAACATTGGATTCTGGCTGCAGACGTTGCGTGGGCTTTCATCGCGCTGCCCCTGGCATATGTGATGCGGTACGGGTTGACTTGGCATGGTCCGACCGAAGGCACTTTCTTTACCCTCGTGTTTCCCCTGCTGGTGGCTGTTGCGGCGTGGGCACTTATCTTTTCATGGATGAAGCTGGATGGATTTCGCCGTGGTTGGGATTTACCGGCCACTCTTTCTCAGCTATTTCTTGCATTGTGCCTGCTGATGGCTGTTTTGATGGCAGGGGCATATCTGCTTCGGATATTTCTTTCGCGATTGACGCTGTCTTACTTCGGGGCCCTGCTTTTCATCGGATTTTTGTCGATCCGGTGTGCTGCGCATGCGATTCTCGGTTCAAGATATCTCGCCAGAGCTGTGCGGCGCATTTTGATTGTTGGAAACGGACCGGTGGCGCGAGAGATGGCTGCCAAGATCCAGGGGCATCCTGAGATGCTCTGTGAGGTCGTCGGGTTTCTCTGTTCCTCCGACACTTCTTTTGACACTCGCTTGCCGGGCACCGCAAGCCAAGCCAAGACGATACAGACGCTGGGCGTGATCGAACTGCTCCGCGATCAGCGAGTGGATGAAGTTATCATTACGTTGTCCAAACCTGGGAGTCCGGAAGTTATGAACCTCGCGGATCGTTGCCGACGCGAAGGCATCGGAGTGAGTGTGGTGCCCTATCCCTACGAACTGTATCTCTCGAAGCCGCAATTGCTCGACCTTGGTGGTTTGCCTATCCTGCAGTTACGCGAAGCCAAATCAAGATTCGCAAACAGCGTGGTCAAGCGTAGCTTGGACGTAGTCTTTGGTTCTTGTCTCCTGGTGGTCTCGATTCCCCTTGTTGCGATCGGTGCAATCGGGCTGCTTGCCAAGAAGGGTGGACCATTTGCTCGTGAGCTTCGCTGCGGGCAATTCGGCAAGCAGTTCTGGATGTATCGCTTGAATTCCGATCGCAATTGTCAAGAGTTATCCCGCTATGAGATTCTCCTACAACAGCTTAGTATCACCGAGATGCCGCAATTCTGGAATGTTTTGCTAGGGAATATGAGCCTGATTGGTCCACGACCCGAATCGCCAGATCGGGTGAAGCACTACTCCGAGTGGCAGTGTCAAAGATTGAGCGTTAAGCCCGGAATGTCTGGATTGGCCCAGGTTTGCGGGTTGAGAGAGCAGCATTCGTCCGAGGAGAAAGCTCGCTTCGACTTGCAATACATAATGCAGTCGTCACTGTTCTTCGACATCTCATTGATTTTACAGACGGGATGGACTCTAATGGGAAGGCTATTGCGCCTGAATAAATTGGGTTTCAGAAACGAGCGGAATACAGCTTTGGGCGCTACAGATTTTGCAGTTGAAAGGATTTTGCCGAGTGCTCATAGTTCGCAGTCCAGTGCGGATTAGCTTTGGAGGCGGGGGAACGGATTTACCTTCGTACTACGAGCAATTTGGCGGTGTCGTGTTGAGCGCTGCCATCAACAAGTACTTCTACACCATTCTTGGGAGTCGCAGCGATGGTCGAGTGCAGGTCATTTCTTCTGATCTCAGAGTATTTGAAAATTGGCAAGATATCGCGAATATGCCAGTTCGGAACAGCGAATTGGAGATTCCGTTGGCAGTGCTGAAGGAACTGGGTTCGAAGGTGTCCGTGGATTTGTTCATGGCCTCGGAAATTCCACCCGGTACAGGGTTAGGGTCTTCCGCTAGCGTTTGTGTGAACATCCTTCAGACGCTGACGAACTATTTGCATACGCCTCTCTCAAAGTATGAACTCGCTGAGCGTGCGTTCCATATTGCAAGAAATGTCCTGGGAAAGCACGTTGGTAAACAGGACGAATACGCCGCGGCGTTTGGCGGATTAAACTTCTTATCCTTTGACCGAGATGGCGGTACTCAAGTGGAGGCAATGGACCTCGATGCCGATGTCTTACAGGAATTCCAGTCTAACCTGATGCTATTTTTTACTGGTGCTGCCCACCACTCCTGGACCATCTTGCAAGAACAGGAAGACTCGACGCGGGCACAGACAAGTTCCACGTTGGAAGCTCTCCACGACGTAAAGGCTTTAGGGGTTCGCATGCGTGATGCTTTGAAGCGAGCCCAACTTCAAGTTTTCGGGGAACTCCTGCATGCGGGGTGGGAAGCGAAGAGGCGCGTATCCAAGAAGATTTCTA
>Ga0070733_10003090_pt1 | contig 11488 bp, 10 predicted proteins | sample Coa_R1_9_FD_66450 | JGI IMG/M metagenome (GOLD analysis project Ga0070733, IMG submission 66450) | Surface soil microbial communities from Centralia Pennsylvania, which are recovering from an underground coalmine fire - Coalmine... | ecosystem: Environmental > Terrestrial > Soil > Unclassified ... | reverse complement strand
AACTGTGCGGCCTGCCGTGGCCCGGCGAGCCGTGCGTTGGGGTTGGCCGCGGGCTGGTGTGCGGCGCCGCGATGACGCTCACCGTGGCCGACGCGGTGACCTTGCCGTTGCCGGCCGCCCCGCTGGCCGTGCCGGTCACGGTCGCGGTCAGCGTGACCGTGTCACCGGCCGGTGCGGCCGAGGGCACATCCGTCTGCGCCTGCAGTTCGCTGGCCTGAGACGCCTGCAGCGTTCCCACCGTGCAGGTGGCCGTGCCGTCCCCGGCGCCGCAGTAACTGAAGGCGGGCGACCGGAACGGCGGTGATGGCCGGCCGGTGGTGACCGAGACCTGCACCGACACGCCGTCCACCGTCCCGCCGGACGGCCAGACCCGGATCCGGTACGCGGCCGCCTGGCCCGGCTGCGCCGTTGCCGTCACCGCCTGCAGGCTCACGCACAGGTCCACGGGCGACGGCGTGGGCGAGGATGAAGGAGCGGCGGCCAGCGCCCGGTCCAGCTTGTGCAGGATCTTCCTGGCCAGCCTGAGCGGCGGAAACGACAGGTGGACCGGCCACGGCCCGGCCGGCTGGCTGTCCGGCAAGGGCAGGGGCTGGCACACCTGCGGCGCCGTAACCCCCGCGGAGTGCGCCGCGGCGAGCGCCGCCGCCGTTGTGCCCGCGCACATCAGCGCGGCTCCGGCGAGCACGCCCAGCGCCGGGGATCCCGCCCGGTTCCGGCGTGCCCCACCGGAACCGGGACCAGTCAGGGAGTTGCGTTCGGACTTCGGCATCACTCGGCGAGGTTACAGGCAGTAGCGTTATCGAAGCGTTCCTCATCGCAACGTGAGCCGCGCACCTGCCGCTGCCGGATTCCGCACCGGGGCGGGCCAAAAGGAGCAACCCGGGCGGCCGCCGGCTGCCCGCCCGGCGGCGGCAGGCCCGCGGCCGCCGGGCCTGCACCACCAGCGCGGGAGACACCCCGTCATGGTCCCTGCCGCCATTCTCCGGTGGCCCCACCCTGCTGGGAACTAATTGTCCGCCCACCAGCCGATGCTAATGCCGTAACCATGCGTAGGATCCTGGTAAGGGGAGGTGCTTTCATGCCTGACTTTATTATCAAGACCGGTGACATGGTCAAGGTGACAATTCCTCCGCCCACGGTCGTGCCGATGCTCGAGGCGCCCGCCGGGCTGACCGGATCGAGCACGAACCTCAGCGTGGCCGGGACCCCGGCCTGCCTGCTGGGCGACGAATTGCCGGCCGAACTCGACGAGCCGCTTCCTTATACCGCGCCACCGTTCACCAATCCCGGCACCGGGAAACTCACCCTCACTCTGCTGCCCAGCAATCAGACCGTGATCGCCAAGAACGGCAAGGTAATCCTCATCAAGGGCGAGCAGTTCACCGCGCTGTTCACGGTGGAGGTCCCGGCCACCCAGACCACCCCGGCCGGCCCGGTGCCCGACCCGGTCGACGCCAAGCCGGGCACCGCCGAATTCATCACCACCAACGAAACCGTCAAGGCCGGTTAGCGGCTGGATAATGCCGGATAGTTTCGCGCCCGCTGAGTGTTTGCTGGCATCGTAAATTTTTACCCGATCCCAAACAGCTCGATATCACTGATCGCGACATCGGCGCTGTGGTTTCCCGGGAAGGTTCCCTCGACCTCGATCTTGACACTCTTGATCTCCACTGCGTTGTGAATGTTCAGGGTCTGCGACTTGGGCGTGTCCTGCGGGGTGAGCGTGAACGACTCGTCGTTGGAGTACAGCAGCACGAGCAGCGATGGCCGGCTGTCGGCCAGGTAATTGCCGCTCGCGCCGGAGAAGATGATCATTCGGGTCAGCGTCACCGGATGGGAGAACGTCAGGTTCAGCGTGGGGAAGTCGGTCAGCGAGAACGGCGCCAGCCAGTAGGTGTTGCTGAAGCTGTCCACGGCCAGTTCGCCCGGATGCCCGTGCGCCTGCGCGCTGGCGCTCACCGTCACGGGGTGAATCGGGACGTAGTGGACGTTGATCGAGTTGGTCACCTTGCTCTTGAACGACGCCACCTTGCTGTTGATCATGTTCCGGAACGGCGGGTAGGCGCCGTAGACCAGGCCGGCCACCAGGATGAGCGCGCCGGCGACCAGCCGCCCCTTGCGGTACAGCTTGCGCATCGAGTGCTTGACGTCGCGCCCGGCCGGCGGCCGGCCGGGGCCGCTGCCCGTAGCCGGGACCGCGGTCACCCGGGGGCCGCGCCTGAGCTTCAGCCGGCGCCACCAGGGCACGTGGGCAGGCACGGCCTCGGTCAGCGAGGTACCGCAGCGGCTGCAGAATTTGCGGGCCGGCGGGTTGCCCTCGCCGCACTGACCGCAGATCAGGTCGCCGGGGCGCAGCCGGTGCGTCGGCTTGGTCTTGGTCACGGCGGCCGCGCGGGCCCGGGCGATCTCCGGCGTGCGTTCCTGCGGCTTGCTGGAGCCGTCGGCGGACGGCCTGACGGGCGCCTCGGTGGCCGCTGCCGCGGCGTCGGGCAGCTTGACCGGATCGGGCTTGCTGATGGGGGCGACCAGATCGGCCGGTGTGGCGGCCGGGGCCGGCGGTGGGGGTGGCGCGGCCGCCCTGGGCGGGCCGGGTGGCGGCGGTGGCGGAGCGCCCGGGCCGGGTGGCGGCGGTGGCGCGGCGGCCCTGGGCGGACCCGGGGGCGGCGGTGGGGGCGGGCCGGCGCCCGGTGCGGGTGGCGGTGGTGGCGGAGCGCCGCCGGGCGGAGGGGGCGGCGGTGCGGCGCGGCCGGGCGGTGGTGGTGGCGGGGGGGCAGCCCCGCGCGGAGCCGGTGGCGGGGGTGCAGCTCCACGCGGGGCTGGTGGTGGCGGCGGGGCACCTCCCCCCGGCCGCGGTGGTCCAGGTGGTGGCGGAGCGCCCGGCCTGGCACCGGGTCCGCCAGCAGGCCCGCCGGGACCTGGCTTGGCACCGGCCGCGGCAGAGCCCTCGGGCACGACCGTGATGGCGGAGAAGACGGCGCCCTGCAGGCGGGCCATCAGGCTCTGTTTCGGCGGTGGCGGCGCTGCGGCCTCCTGTTCGGCCTGCTGGACGAATTCCTCGGAGATCTTGGGTGTGACCTTCTCACCGGTGAATTCGAGGAAGCTTCCGCAGGAACCGCAGAACGCGTCCGCGTCTCCGTTATGGGATCCGCACTTACGGCAGACGATCATGAGCTGAGCACCTCCAGCCGATGCACGATGTGGGCGGGTTTCGCCGCCCTGATGAGGGCATCCAGTGCCGTTTGGTTCACCGTGGAGACGTCGTCGACCACGATGCGGACCGCCAGCCGCGGCACGTCCTCGCCGGGCAGTTCGGCGCCTGGCTTCAGCGACCAGGACACGGCGCCGCTCTCGGCGATCTCGGCCCGGCCGCCGGTGGCGAGCTCCAGCTCCTTGATCAGCCCGGCGACCGTGCCGCGGGTGCGGAAGATCTCGACGGCCTCCAGGACGAACCGGCGCCGCCGCTGCGGCGGCCAGTTCTCGTCGATAACCTCGCCGAACCAGCTCGACACCCAGCGAAGGAAGTCGTCCGGGGCGAGCATCGGATCCAGGTAGGCGCCGAGGCAGTCGAGCGTCGACACGATCGGGGCGAGCACCTCGTCGATCGCGGCGGTGAACCGCGGCGTGAACGAGTCCTCCTGGTATACCGCCGGCATGAGCGTGTGCAGTGGGTAGGGCGTGCCGAGCCCGCCGGCCGTGCCGCGCATCAGTGCTCCTCGACGCGAATCTGATGGTCGTAGGAGAAGACCAGGCTGCCGGCTTCGAGATTGATCCGGTGCGCCTCTTCGCCGCGTTTGCCGGTCACCGGGTCGGCCGAGAAGATCCGCACGTCCTCGATCATGTCCACGCCCTGCACCCGCTGCAGCAGGCCGAATATCTCACCGGACTGGACCGGACGGCCGAACGGCCAGCCATCGCCCTCCGGCCCGCCGCCGGGCAGCGGGCTGAGGAAGCCGTACAGGGCCCGCAGCGCGCCGGAGCGCAGCCGTTCGGCGTTCACCCGGGGCCTGGCGATCAGCCGGGCCACGACCGTGATCCCCCGGTACAGCGGCGGCTCGATGCTCACCCGGGTCCCGACGATCCGCACGTCTTCCAGGGCTTCGGCGATGGTGGCCAGCGTCTTCTCCGCTGGCAGCAGGTTCTCGAACCGGATCCGGCCACCCTCGCTGGCGGCCGACGGCACGATCAGCACCCGGACCGCGCCTGCCGCCGACGCGCCCTCCCCGGCGGGGACGCAGCGCACCCGGGCGATCTCCGGGGCGGCCTGCTTGGTCAGCGCCTCGTAGTCCTCGGCGGTCACCGCCCGGCCCCGGCTGCGCAGCAGCAGTGGCCCGCGCGCCTTGGCTTCCTCCAGCGTCTCGCCGTCCACCCCGCCCTGCGCCGGGTGCAGGTTCTCCACCGAGGCGACGAACGGGACCGACGACTTGAGCGTGCGGACGGCGCCGGTGATGACGTTGCCGATCCGGCCGCCGCCGGTCGCGTACCTGCGGATCCGGATTGCGGCCCCGGCAGGCGGCACCGCGCCGTACTGCCGCAGCGAGCCGCCGGGCTCGCGCACGGCCGGGCCGAAGATCACCAGGCCCGGATAGGCGTCGAGGACGAAGTGCCGGTCGGCCGGGCCGCTGCTGGCGAAGTCGTCCACCTGGGTCCAGGCCTGCCAGCCCTCGTCGGTGCTGACCTCGACAACCAGGTCACCCGTCGCGGCCAGGACGGGGGAGCGGGACAGCCGCAGGGTCAGGCCGGGCACGCCCTCGGACACGCCGAGTTCCTCGCGCTCCACCACCTCGCCGTGCACGGCGAGCGTGGTGCCACCCACGGTGCACGCGCTGAGCGCATGCAGCACCGGGGAACTGGTATACGGCGGCTGGCCCTCGTCCGGTTCGGTGATCCGGGCCCGCAGCCAGCCCGCCCGGTCGCCGCCGGTGATACTCACCTGGTGATCGGCGGGCACGTGCACGATCACCGAGCCGGACCGGTTGAAGCCGCCGGTCTCGTCCAGCGTGACCTCACAGGCGGTCCACTCGCCGTCGCCGGTCCACGCCTCCCACACCAGCGGCGGCCGCTCGGGATTCACGCCGATGCCCTCCACCCGGCCCTCGAAGTCGATCCGGATGGCGCACCGCGGCGCCGGGTCGTCGAGCCCGATGAGCAGGGCGTGGCCGGCCTCGGGTGGGTCGCCGAACACCGGGAACGGGGTGCCGGCGGCCAGCAGCGGCGTCCGGTCGGCGGTGTCCGGCCGCGGCTCGTCATCGTCGCCGGTGGGGGTGGCGGTCGTGCGTACCAGGAGCAGCTTGCGGGGCGGTAGCACCAGCTCGCCGATGGTCGCGAACTCGATGGACTCCTGCGCCTGGGTACGCAGGGTGCCGACCCGGGTGGCCGCGGCGATGGTCAGCGCCGTGCTGGCCGGTGCGGCGAGCCAGAACGTCACCGGCACGCTGGCCGGGGTTGGCGGCAGCATGCGCAGCCCGATCAGGTCGAGGAACTTCAGGTAGATCCGGTCCGGCACCCGGTTGAGCCGGTAAAGGAGCTGGTCGGTCATGTAGGCGAACGTCTCGATCAGCGTCACACCGGGATCGGAGACGTTGTGGTCCGTCCACTCCGGGCAGCGGCGCTGCACCAGCCGCTTGGCGTCGTCGACGAGGTCCTGGAACCGCCGGTCATCGAGGTTGGGCACGGGCAGCGGCATCAGCGTTCCTCCCCATGCTCCGGGATCGTGTAGAACGGGAACACGAGGTTGCGGCTGTCGTTCGTCGCCTTGATGACGTACCGGATGTCGATGTAGAGCGTGCCCAGCTCGCCGGGATCCGGGGTGACCTCGACGGCACTCACATCCACCCGGGGTTCCCAGCGCAGCAGCGCCGCCCGCACCTCGGATTCGATGGCCGTCGCGTTCTCCAGCGTCGCCCCGGCGAAGACGAAGTCGCGCAGCCTGCTGCCGAACTCGTTGCGCATCGGCCGTTCGCCCGGGTACGTCATGAGGATGAGCTGGATGGATTGCTCCAGCTCCGCCGTTCCCCTGGCCAGCGCGATGGCGCCCCGGGCGTCCACGCTCACGGGAAAGGCCCATCCCGCTCCGATGAAATCCTGCTCCATCTAGGCCTCTCGATGTGTGTCGTCAGTTGAGCTGGATCTGTGAACCCTTGATCGAAACCTGGCCGTCGCTCTGAATGGAGATCGAGCTCTTTGCCGTGAGCTTGAGGCTGGCGCCGCCGTCGATGTTCACGGTGCCGCCCTCGCCAGCGGCGACGTTGATCGTTCCGCCTTTTCCGCACTGAATGCTGAGCGTGCCCTGCGCGGCCTTGCTGTTCGGCGGCTTCGGGTCGCAGCTCAGCGTGATCGTGCCGGCCACCTGGTCGATGGCCAGCGCCAGGCTGCCGTCGCCGGTGCCCAGCGTGATCGTCGAGACGCTCGGTGGCGGGCTGCCCTCACCGGGCGGAATCTGGTCGCCGAACACCAGCCGGTTGCCGGCGGCGGAGACGAAGCCGCGCAGCGCGACCGCGGCGGTCTCCCCGGTCGCCTTGATGGCCGGGCCGCCCAGGCTGTACTGGCTGCCGCTGTTGACGACACCGCCGAGCACGCAGGCGCGGCGCGGATCGCCGAACTCGAAGCCGACCAGCACCTCGTCGCCGACCTCCGGCAGGAACAGCGCCCCGCTGCGCCTGCCCGCGCCGAACTGGATGACCGGCGACCAGTCGGTCTCGTAGTCCGGCGACAGCCAGGGCAGAGCGATCTTGACCTGGCCCTTCTGCTGCGGGTCGTTGTTGTTGGTGACCACCCCGCAGTACACGCCCGGCATCCGCGGCGGCTTGGGCCTGGCCTGCCCGGCCGAGACGAGGGACAGCAGCGACCGTTCCTGCCTGCCGCTGACCACGAACAGGGTGGTGTACCCGGCCTCCCTGAGGTCGAACACGTGGCGAGCGCCGGTGATCAGCCACGACCCGCAGAACTGCTCGGGAACCCCGCTGACGCTCACCACCGCGCCTGGCAGGATGCCGGGATCGCCGCTGGCCGCGCCGTCGGCCTCGGCGAACGTGCTGGCGACCTGGTCGGCCAGGCTGCCTGCCACGTCGGTGACGGCCGAGTCGATGGCCGCTCCGACGGCGACCGGCCGGTCATAGATCACCTGGGCGGTGCTCGCCGGAGCCGGGCCGAGGTTGCCCACCGCCGGAGCGCCCGGCTGGGCCGTGGCGGCCGGCGGGATGTCGCTGACGAACTTGCGGGCCATTGCCGCCGGGGTCGTTCCCTCGAAGCTCGCCGTGCCGGTGGCCGCGTCCTTGTTGCTGCCGACGATCTTGGCCTGCAGCGGATCCCACACCCGCACCTCGACGCCGGGTGTCAGGTTTCCCGCGGTCACCCGGGGGGAGAACCGCCTGAGGTTGACCGGGAAGATCAGCTCGACCGGCAGCGCCGTGCTGGCCTGTACCGACGCGGCCTTGCCGAAGCGGAAGGTGCCGGCGCTGATCCCCACGTCATAGCCGATCTCCCTGGCCCGCTGGGCGAGGAAGTCCCAGTCGGTCTGATTGCACTGCCCGACGAAGGCGTGCACGGCGGTGCTCGGCTCGACCTCGAGCTTGGTGAGCCCGGCCGCCTTGGCGATCTGAGTGGCGATGTCGGAGTCGGTGGCGTTCAGGAAGGTGCGGGTCCGGCGTGCCCGCTGCATCCGGTGACACAGGTCGTAGCCGCGCACGATCGAGTAGCAGTTCAGGTTGCGGCAGATCGCTTCCAGGCAGGTCACCTCGCCGTCGATGAGGAGCTGGTCGGCATCCGAGCCGGCCGCGCAGCCGTAGACGCAGATCCGGGTGCCCATCGAGATACCGGCCGTGGACAGCAGGGTGCCGTCGCTGTCGAGAAAGGTCAGCTCGAACATCCCGGGCAGGTGCAGGCTGACATCGACCACCGCGCGCAGCAGCGCCTCCCGGGTGTCATCGCCCAGCGGCTGGCCCAGGCCCGGCCCGACGAGGACCGTCGGCTCGGCGGCGGTCGTGAGGACGTTGTCCGGGGTGGTCATGTCAGGCCCGGCCCGTAAGTTCGGCCCGGCCCGGCAGTTCGGCCCGGCCCGGCAGGTAGAGCCGCATGCCGGGACGCACTCGCAGCGGATCGTCGAGCTGGTTCGCCTCGGCCAGCGTGCGCCACTCGCCCGGCTTGCCGTACTCGGCCACTGCGACCGACGGCAGCGTGTCGCCGCTGATCAGCAACCGGCCCCGCCGGCCGGCCAGCCCGCCGGACGTCGGGTTCTGCTTGGTCGGGTTCGATGACGTGGGCTGCAGCGAGAGCGTTACCGTGGCCCTGAGCGGCAGCCCGGTCGGGCTGAACCGCTCGTAGCTGACGGTGCACGAGGTCATGGTCACCGAGATCGCCTTGGGCGCCTCTTCGCCCAGCGAGAAGTCACCCCAGACGAACACCAGCACCTGCAGGTATATCTCCCTGGCCTGATTTCCTTTTTTCGTCACGAAGGATCTGGACAACGGATAGCTCCAGTTCAGCAACGTGCCACAGTTCGTCTGCACGTTCATCGCCCCGTCGAAGACGATGTTGTCCAGCGACAGCGAGGTCTTACCCTGCTTTTCCAGCTCCTGCTGGGAGGTAAGGCTGCTGACCCCCGGTGTGTTGCCACTTGGTTTTTGCCCCGGGTCGTTGGTTTTGGCTTCTTTCACGCCAAGTTCGCTACTGCCAGCGCCGTGTGACACCTTGATACTCTTGGGGTTGAACTGGAGTTTCACTCCGTCGTCCACCATCGGCAGGCCGGCCGAGTTCGTCGGGCACAGCATGGCCTTGGTCATGGCCTGGGTCTGCGTCTTCGGCTGATAAGCCGGTGTGGCCCGGGTGATCTGCACCGGCGCCTTCGATGGCATCATGGGTCCTCCGCCTGGGGCCGCCCTACAGGAAGCCTTCATGGTCGAACTCGAGCGTTTCGATGGCGACGTTGTTATCGGTCGCCTGCATCCCCGGCCCGGCCCATTTGACCGGCCGGGCCTCGGACAGCGTCCACTGCATGACCTGGTTGAGCTGATAGTCGAGCAACGTGATGACCACGTCCGTCGCCGGTGGCGTGCCCTTCTCGTTGAGCGGGTAGCTGTACCACTGGTAGATGTAGCCCTTCAGCCAGGCCTGGAGCTCCTGTGAGCTGGTCTTTTCGACCGCCCGTTCCAGCGAGACCCGCCCGTAGACCAGCCTTTCCGGCAGGGCTATATCGCCCAGGTAAGCGCCACCCTCCTCGATGACCTTGTATTTCATCTCGACGTTCAGGCCCTTGCAACTCCGCCACAGGCCGAGGCTGAGCCCGTCCACGGTGACCGAGAAACGCATAGCCAGGCCGTACGCCGGATATGCGCCGAGCGCACCGCCGGTCACGGTGCTGAGCATCTTCTGCCCGGCGGACATTCCTATGGTCGTCATCTCAGATTTCTCCCGGTTAGATACGAGACTTGATCGCGCCCGGGATCTTGCTGGCGATCTGGTCTTCCAGGAAACCGGTATGCGCGAGTTCCAGCGTCTCGGTCACAACCTTCGCCTCGGCCGCGGAGAACTCACCGACCCGCCAGCTCACCGGGAAGAACTGATAGAGCCGCCAGGTGATAATGGGAATGCCGGCCGGCCCGCACAGCAGAATCGCCCCGCTCAGCGGCATCATGTTCGCCGATGTGGCGGCGAGCCACGCCTGGGTCACGTTCGAGGTCGGCGAGACCGGCCGGGTCAGCGTGATTTTCTCGTATTTGGTGGTGCCGGGATATATCCAGAATTCATTGCCCTGGTCGCCCGCCCGGTAGGTGGCCATCTCCCAGCTCACGGTGAGCCCGGATGCCTTCTGCCAGGAACCGAGATCGTAGGTCGGGTTGTCGATCACGATAATAAAGTGGTGCGACATCCCGAACAGGTTCTCGATGAATGTCTCCGCCGAACTGCCGATCATGCCAAGGCTGGTCATTGCTTCTCCTAGCTGATATCGGCGAGCAGGCCCGCCCGCTCACGGTCGACCAGCAGTTCGCCCCGGAGCATGCCGCGCATCCGCTGGTACACCTTGGTGGAAAGCTCGTCGAGGGACACCGGATCATCGAGGTTGGCAGGCCGCTGCGCGCACAGCTCGGTCAGCCGGGCCGCGTTGGCGACAAGCTCGCTGAGCTGTTCGTGCTGAGCGCTGTGCGCGTTCTGGGCGTTCTGGGTGGCCGCTTCGGGGGCCGGGCCGGGAGCGGAGGGCGGGATCGCTGTTCCCAGCGCCGGTGCGGACGCCGGTTCGGGCGTGACTGGCGGCGGCGCCGGCGGTGCGGGTGCCAGCGCTGCTGCGTCCGGCTGGCGTTGCACGCCGGTGGCGGCCGGTTCCCTGGCCGTGTCCAGCCACTCGGCGAGCTGCGGCGGGAGTGAGTCACCGGCCGTCCAGCTCTGCTGCATGTGCTCGGGGTGGCGTGGGTGGACTGGGTGGCCGGCGTGGCTGGCCAGCAGCAGGGCGACCGGCAGGTGGGCCAGCCGTGGCGGTGGGTTGCCACCGGACAGGTACCACCGCTCGGCCTGGCTCGCCTCGCGTTCCAGTTCCTGGCCGTCCGGCGAGCCCTCGTCGGGCAGCGACGGGGACAGGATGCGCTGCTGAACCGCGTGTGCCAGTTCGTGCGCCAGCAGCCCCCTGGCGCCGCTGTCATCCAGCGAGCCCGCTTCCTCCGGAAGGAAGATCTCGCCGGCCTTGGTGAACGCCCTGGCCTGGTAGGCACTGGCCTGCTGGGTCACGGCCGGGCCACGGTGCACGGGAATCCCGGTGACATCGATCCCGGTGAGCGCGCTGAACCGGCCGGCCAGATCCTGCGGCACGGACTGGGTGTAGCTGCCCGGGTGGGCTGGGGCCGTTCCTGCCAGTCCCGGGTGGGCCGGGGCCGTTCGTGCCAATCCCGGGCGGGGCGGGGCCGTTCGGGCCGGTCCTGGGTGGGCCGGGGCCCGGTAGGTGGCGCTGCCGGGCGGCCGGGGGACGGTCGCGCCCGGCCTCCCGCCGGCGCTCGGCCCCCCACCGCCCGGCGGCACCCTTGGCCAGGCCTGGCCCGGTGGCTCCGGGCCCAGGCCGGCCGGCGTCCCGGCGGCGGTGGGCGTGCCAGCCGGGACACCAGGAACCGCGGGATCGGCGCTCCCGGCGGCTGCTACTGCCCTGGATTCGGGCGGATGGACCAGCGTCGGCGGCTCCGGAACGCTGGGGACCGTCGCGCTGGGGACCGTCGCGCTGCGGACCGGCGCGCCAAGCCCGAGGCGCCGGTGCGGTGCTGTCTCAGACAGAACATCTCGGTACGGTTCGGGTCCGGACTGGCCGCTCATCCCCCGCTCTGAGGGAAACAGTGCCACGCCTTTATGGACCGGATGCGGCGAGTCCTGGCCGGGATGCGTTGTTTCCTCGTCGGCGTGGGCCGTGTACTCGATGGGAGGGGCCGTCTCCCGGGTGGAACGGGGTGACTCGGCGGGTGCGCTGTCCGGTTGGCTGGCAGTGGTGGCTGCCGCCGGTCGTGCCGATATGTCAGTG
>Ga0070733_10003089_pt1 | contig 11489 bp, 12 predicted proteins | sample Coa_R1_9_FD_66450 | JGI IMG/M metagenome (GOLD analysis project Ga0070733, IMG submission 66450) | Surface soil microbial communities from Centralia Pennsylvania, which are recovering from an underground coalmine fire - Coalmine... | ecosystem: Environmental > Terrestrial > Soil > Unclassified ... | reverse complement strand
GGAGGCGGCCATCGGCGCCCGTGCCGACCTCGTGATCGCGATCGGCGGCGATGGCACGCTCCTCTATGCGGCGCGACTCGTAGCCCGGCACGGCGTGCCGCTGCTCGGCGTCAATCGCGGGCGGCTCGGTTTCCTGACCGACGTCATGCCTCAGGACATGCTGCCCTCGGTCGATGCGGCCCTCGCCGGCACGCTGCAGGCGGACGAGCGGCCGCTGCTCGCGGCGCAGCTGCACGGCGCCGGCGGCGGACTGGCGCAGTCGCTCGCGCTCAACGACGTGGTCATGCAGAAGCACGACACCGGCCGCACCCTCGACTTCGAGACACGCGTCGATCAGCGCTATGTCAACACGCACGACGGCGACGGGATCATCGTCGCGAGCGCCACCGGCTCGACCGCCTACGCGCTCTCCTGCGGGGGTCCCATCATCGAGCCGCAGCTCGAGGCGCTGGTGATCGCGCCGATCTGCGCCCATACGCTCTCCGACCGCCCGATCGTGGTCTCCTCCCGCTCGGTGATCGAGGTGGTGCTGCTGCCGCGGCCCGATACCCAGGCGAACGTGGCCTGCGACGGCATGCGGCTCGGGGCCCTCATGCCCGGCGACCGGCTCGAGGTGCGCGCGGCGCGCGAGCGCGTGACGCTGCTGCACCCCGAAGGCCACGACTACTACAAGCTGCTGCGCTCCAAGCTTCACTGGGGCCGCGGCAGCTTCGAGCGCTGAAGTCATGCTCACGCACCTTCAGATCCGCGACTTCGCCATCATCGACGCGGTGGAGCTCGAGCTGCGCGCGGGCCTTACCGTGCTCACCGGCGAGACGGGAGCCGGCAAGTCGATCATCGTCGATGCGCTGCAGCTGCTGGCCGGCGGCCGCGCCGGAGCCGAGGCGGTGCGCCACGGCGCCGAGCGCGCGGAAGTGGCCGCCACCTTCGACCTTGCGCAGGCGCCGCGCGAGCTCAAGCAGTGGCTCGAGGAGCAGTCGGTCGAGAGCGGTACGGAGCTGGTGATGCGCCGCGTGGTGGGGAGCGATGGCCGCTCGCGCGCCTACCTCAACGGCCAGTCGGTGCCGGTCCAGTCGCTGCGCGATGCCGGCAACATCCTCATCGATATTCACGGCCAGCACGAGTTCCAGTCGCTGACGCGCGCCCCCGCGCAGCGCGAGCTCCTCGATGCCTACGGCGGCCTCACCGCGCTCACCAGCCAGGTCGGCATCGCGCATCGCGTGTGGCTGGGACTGCTCAACCGCACCCTGGATCTCGAGAGCAAGGCCCGCGACCGCGACACCAGGCTCGAATTCCTGCGCTACCAGGTGCAGGAACTCGAAGCACTTCAGCTCAGGGAGGGCGAGCTCGCCAGCCTCACCGAGGAAAGCGCGCGGCTCGCCAACCGCGGGCGCCTGGTGACGGGCGCGCAGCTGGCGCTCGGTGAGCTCTACGACAACGACGCCGCCAGTGCCCACGCCGGCGTGTCACGCGCACTTCAGGCGCTGCGCGGACTCGTGGCGCTCGATGCCAAGCTCGGCCCGGTGCTGCTGCTGCTCGATGAGGCGGCGGTGCAGATCCGTGAGGCAGCCCGCGAGCTGGAGCGGTACGGGGAGTCGCTCGACGTCGACGCGGCGCGCCAGGACGAGGTCGAGCGGCGGCTGGCGGCGATCGAGGAGCTCTCGCGCAAGCACCACGTGACCGCGGGCGAGCTCCCTGAGCGCGGCCGGCAGCTGCGCATCGAGCTCGAGGAGCTCGAGCGCGCCGACGTGAACCTCGCGCAGCTGCGCAAGGAGCTTGCGGGCGCGCTCGATTCCTACCGCACTCAGGCGGTGGAGCTCTCAGGCAAGCGGCTGCGCGCAGCGGGCGCCCTGGCGAAGGACATCAGCGCGCGCATGCAGACCCTCGGCATGTCGGGCGGCCGCTTCGAGGCCGACGTCACGGCGGCGGGCAACGCCGAGCCGAGCCAGCACGGCATCGATCAGATCGAATTTCGCGTGAGCGCGAATCCCGGCTCACCGCCCCGCGCCCTGGCCAAGGTCGCCTCGGGGGGTGAGCTGGCACGGCTGTCGCTCGCGGTACAGGTGTCGTGCGCCGCGGACGACCGCCACTGCATGGTGTTCGACGAAGTCGACGCCGGCATCGGGGGCGCCGTGGCGGAGATCGTCGGCCGCGAGCTCCGCAAGCTCGGCGAGCGTGGCCAGGTGCTGTGCGTCACTCATCTGCCGCAGGTCGCATCTCAGGCCCATCACCACCTGCGGGTCACGAAGCTGACGGACGGCCGCACCACGCGCACTACCCTGAGCGAGCTCACCGCGGATGAGCGTGTCGAGGAGCTGGCGCGCATGCTCGGCGGTATCGAGGTCACCGAGAAAGCACGCGCGCACGCGCGCGAGATGCTCAAGCGCGAAGCGCCGGGGAGCGCCGCAGACGGCAAGCCTGCCGACAGCGGCGACGATACGGTCAAGGTGCGGCGGCCCTCAGCAGCCCGGAGACGCTGATCAGCCGGCGACTCAGAGGGCCTTGAGCTTGCGGTGCGGGCAGTTCGGCCGCTGACAGTGCCCGTAGAGAATCAGCGAGTGATCGCGGATCGTGAAGCCGAGCTTGCTGGCGACGGCGGTCTGGCGCGCCTCGATCCCCGAGTCCACGAACTCCTCCACCCGCCCGCAATCGAGACAGACGATGTGGTCGTGGTGCGTGCCCTGGTTGAGCTCGAACACGGCCATGCCATCCTCGAAGTGGTGACGGGTGACGAGTCCCGCGGCTTCGAACTGGGTCAGTACCCGATACACCGTGGCAAGTCCGATGTCCTCGTTGGACTCGAGCAGTATCCGGTAGATGTCTTCGGCCGAGAGGTGGCGCGTCGCGTTGCCCTCGAGAATCTCGAGGATCTTGAGCCGCGGCAGAGTTACCTTCAGGCCGGCTTTGCGCAGGTCCTTACCTTCCACGGGAACCTCGCGGGCGATTGGCAGTCAGGTATGATCGCTCAAACCGCATAATTACGAATTATCCCCCAACGGACCCCATGCGCCTACCCACGACGGCCCTGACTGCCCTGATTCTCCTCGCGACCCCGCTCGCCGGCTGCATCTACCGCATGAACATCCAGCAGGGCAATTACCTCGAGGGCAAGACCGTGGCCCAGTTGCAGGTGGGGATGACGCGCACCCAGGTACGCTACCTCCTCGGCTCGCCGATGGTGCCCGACCTCTTCAACAAGGACCGCTGGGACTATCTCTACTACTTCAAGACGGGCCATCTCCAGCGGCCCGAGCAGCGCCACCTGGTCGTGTTCTTCACGGAAGACAAGGTGGCGAGCTTTCAGCGCGAGAACGTTCCGGACAGCGCGCCACGCGCGCCCGACAACGACATCTCGATCCAGAAGTTCCCCAAGATCTAGTTGATGGCCAAAATCGCCTGACGGCGATTTTGGCGGACATTACTCCGTAGCCCGCCGGCAAAGAGCGGGGCTCGATACGCAGCAGTTGCAACTACCTCTGCCAGCCGAGCACTCCGTAGCCAGTTAGCGCACGGGTCTTTGCCGGCTGTGCATGAGTTACTGACGGCTCCTCGCCCCGGCGCGGCGCTCGCGCTGCACGCGCTCGCGCTCGCGCCGTCGGGCTCGTGGATCACAGCGCAGTGGCCGGTACAGCTCGATCCGATCTCCGTCCTGGTAACGAGCCTCGCGGCCGCGCGCCTCACCGAAGACCCCGACCGGAGCTTCTTCCCACAGCGCGGCCTCGAGATGCAGCGCATCGCGCTCCGCGGCAAGCCGCGCCGCCCCCAGCGCCTCGGCGATGGTCGCATCCTCGCCGAGTGCGACACGCCACTGGTATTGCCGCGCACGCGTCGCATAGACGACGAGGCAGCGCTTCACTTGAGTCCCCGCGCCTGCGCCACGAACGCATCGACCAGCGAGCCGACGGTTGCCGCAAACTTCGACTCGAACAGGAGCCCGGCGACCGCATTGCGGAACGCGAAGCGCATGTTGAGCTCGACGCGGCAGCCGTTCGTGTCCACCGGCGTCAACAGCCACTCGCCTTCGAGCAGGCTGAAGGGTCCGCTCACGAGCTGCATGTGGACACGCCGCTCGGGTTCGAGCGTGTTGCGGGTGGTGAACTCCCCGTGCAATGCCCCCTGCCTCACCCCGATGGTCGCGACGATCTGCTGCGGCCCACGGTGCTCGACACGCGCGTGGGTGCACCAGGGGAGAAAGGTGGGATAGCTCTCGATATCGTTGATGAGCGCAAACAGCCTCCCCGGCGGCTGGCTGACGAGCGCCGCGCGCTTGACCTCCCGCATGCGGTACATTGTCCCATCAGGCGACGCCGATGACCAAAGACGAGAGCTCACCCCGGCTGATCGCCGAGAACCGCAAGGCGCGCTTCGATTACTTCATCGAAGAGCGCTACGAGGCGGGAATTGCGCTGCAGGGCTGGGAAGTGAAGGCCATGCGGGCCGGCCGCGCGCAGCTCAAGGAAGCCTATTGCTATCTGCGTGACGGCGAGGCCTTCCTGATTGGCGCTCACCTCTCGCCTCTGCCGGCCGCCTCGACCCACATCACGCCCGACCCGGTGCGCACCCGCAAGCTCCTGCTCAACCGCAGCGAGCTCCAGGGGCTGATTGGGGCGGTTGAGCGGCGCGGCTACACGCTCGTGCCGCTCGAGCTGTACTGGAAGAACGGTCGCGCCAAACTGCAGCTCGGACTCGCCAAGGGCAAGAAGCAGCACGACAAGCGCGCGGTCGAGAAGGAACGCGACTGGCAACGCGACAAGGCGCGGCTGCTGCGCGGCCGCTGAGCCGCCACTGAGCGCTCACTCGGGAGCCAGCTTCGGATTCCTCATGTCGAAGACCAGGCTCAGGGTCGTCAGCGTGTCGCGCCGTCCCGAGCCAGCCGGCGGATTGCTGTTGTCGCTGAGCTGGTAGCCGGCGGCAAGCGACAGGCGGTTCGACATCTTTACCTGCAGGGCGATGCTGGCGGTGGTGAGCGTGTTGTCGCTCCCGGACTGGACGGCAGCCGCAGCGATCAGCTTGGTGTACTGGTTGAAGCTGTGCTCGTAGTTGAGGCCCGCGGTCATCACCGCATCGCTCTTCGAGTCGAGCTCGGTGCTGCCGACGATCCCGCCGATGTCGTCCTTCACGAGGATCTCGGGGCGCAGTCTCTGGTAGCCGACTCCGGCCTGCACCGTGAACCTGGTGGCATCGGTCTGTACGACGTGATAGCCAAGGCCGGTGGTCACGGCTTCCTGGTAGGCAAAGCCGCTGAAGTGGTCGTCGGTATAGCCGACCCCCAGGAACCCGTACAGCTTGGGCGTGAAGTTGTAGTTGGCCTGACCATGCGCGTCCCACGCCTGGGCCGTGGTCTCCCCGCGTGTCGACCCGTAGAGACCTTCCGTGGCGAAAAGCAGCTTCCAGTCATCGATCACATGCGCGACGTGAAAGAGGAAGTTGCCGGAGCTGTTGTCGGTGTTGCCGCCGGTCTTGGTATAGCCGAGGAGCGCGCGCATGGACCAGTTGGGATCTCCCTGGTATGGCGGCTCGTCGGCGTGCGCGGCTGCGGCCAGGAGCAAGGCGCAGCTTGCGAGCTTCAGGTGCATCAGTGCTTCCCCTTGTATGGCGAGCCAAACCATACCGGAACCCTCCCCGAGCGGTGTTCAGGTATGCTGCGAAGGCATACCTGAAGGGGGCGACCGGTTTCGACGTGGGTTACGAACCTTCAGGGGCGTACCGAGGCGCAGTTCCCTCGTAAATACAGCTGCAACTTATAGTTGCCAACGACGACAACTACGCTCTGGCTGCCTAAACGCAGCTGACCTCCGAACGGCTCGTGCCTGTGCGACCGTCTCGGGGGACGCGTTCACAGGATCGCGCTCCGGCGTTGCGAGCAGGCCGGTGCGTTAAGAGTCACTGATCGCTGGCGTCGCGTCTTCCCTGCTCCTCGGGTAGCGTGGCGTGAGAACCAATGAGAGAGCTACGTACGTAGATCCTGAAGTCTAGGACTTACGGACGGGGGTTCGATCGAAGGGTCGCACCGGTCCGCGAGGACCGGGTGAAAACGGAGCTCACATCGGTGAAACCTGACGGCGCCCTGACGGGCGGCATGGCAACGCCGAGGGGTAGGAAGAGGGCCAACCTCAGGCCTGCCCTGTAGAGACTCATAGATCCGCCGAAGGCGTTGAGCCGGGGCGGACACTAGGATCCCGCGGGACTCGAGCCGCGGGATAACACGCTCCGCATCCGCACGCGCGGATGAAGGCATAGTCCAGCCCGCTGCGAAAGCCGCGGAAGTGCTGTCCCCCCGCCTCCACCAATGGTGGGCCCCGGCCGCAAGGCCGGGGCCCCGCTGCGCCTCAGGGCACCCCGGGTGACAGCGGCAGAGGGCTATTGTCCGTCGAGCGTCGTCAGCCGCGAGTAGAGATCCGGCCGCCGGTCGCGGAATACGAACCAGTTGTCGCGCAGCTGCGCGATCTCCTCCAGATCGAACGTGTGCGTCAGCACCGCATCGCCCTCTTCGGCCGCCTCGGCCACCTTGGCGCCGGTCGCGTCGGCGATGAAGGATGAGCCGTAGAAGCGGATGTAGAGCCCCTGCGGGTCCTGCAGCGAGCGCTCCAGTCCGTAGCGGTTCGAGGCGATGAGAGGCGTGAGATTGGCTGCCGCGTGCCCCTGCTGCGTGCGTTGCCAGTGCTCGCGCGAGTTCACCGGCAGTGCCGGCGGCGGCTCACTGCCAATCGCGGTGGGAAAGAGCAGCAGCTCCGCACCCTGGAGTGCCATGACGCGCGCGGTCTCGGGGAACCACTGATCCCAGCAGATGCCGACGCCGATGCGGGCGAAGCGCGTGGTCCAGACCTTGAAGCCGGTATCGCCCGGGGAGAAGTAGTTCTTCTCCTGGTAGCCCGGCCCATTGGGGATGTGCGACTTGCGGTAGACGCCGAGATTGGAGCCATCGGCGTCCAGGATCGCGATGGAGTTGAAGTAGGCCCTGCCCGCTCGCTCGAAGAAGCTGATCGGCAACACCACTCCGAGCTCGCGCGCAATGGGGCCGAAATGGCGCACCGCGGCGTTCTCCGTGACGGGATGCGCCAGCGCGAGATGCCGCGCGTCCTGCTCGATGCAGAAATAGGGAGTCTCGAAGAGCTCGGGCAGCAGGATGATCTGTGCGCCCTGCGCGGCCGCGGCGCGCACCAGGCGCTCGGCGCGCTCGATGTTGGCCTGGGAGTTCCAGTCGCACGCCATCTGCAGCGCGGCAACGGTGACCGGCCGCGGCGACCTGCGCAAATGCCCGGGTGCGCTCATCGGCGGCGATTCTACTAGCTCGTGCGTCTCGCGAGAGAGGCGTTCACCTGCTCGGTGATCCGCATGGCGGTCTCGAGCGCGATGAGTCCTGCTTCCCCGGGAACCACCGGCCGGCCGCCGGTGCGAATGCACTCGAGGAAGGAATCGATCTCCGCCTTGAGCGCATCCCCGGGCTCCAGGCTCTGCTCCTCGATGATCACCGGCAGCTCGCCCGGCTGCGGCGGCTCGGCGCGTTTGCGGATCAGCGTGACGATCTTCTGCTGCAGGTCGAGCGACAGATAGGCGTCGTCCTCGAAGACACGCAGCTTGCGCTCGGTCTTGAGGCTGACGCGCGAGGCGGTGACGTTGGCGACGCAGCCGCTCGCGAAACGGATGCGCGCGTTGGCAATGTCGATCTCCTCGGAAAACACCGGCGTGCCGACCGCGTCGATGGCGCTGATCGGGGCGCCGACGATCGTCTGCACGATGTCGATGTCGTGGATCATGAGATCGAGCACCACGTTCACATCGGTGCCACGCTCGCGGTAAGGCGCGAGCCGGTGACATTCGACGAAGCGCGGCGCCTTCAGGTGGGGCATGGCCGCGAGGATCGCCGCGTTGAAGCGCTCGAGATGCCCGACCTGCAGGATCCGGCGCCCGCGCGCGGCGAGCGCGATCAGCTCGCGCGCCTGGCTTGCGGTCTCGGTGATCGGTTTCTCGACCAGCACGTGCGCTCCGTGCTCGAGGAACTCCCGCGCAATCTCGAAATGCGCCGGCGTCGGGGTCACGACGCTCACCGCATCCACCGCGCCGAGCAGCTCCCGATAGTCGCCCACCGCGCGGGTCTTGAGCTCGGCGGCCAGCATCTCGCGCGCCTCGGCTCGGCTGTCCGCCACTGCCGTGAGCTCACAGCCCTGCGCTTGCGCGTACTTCTGAGCGTGAAAACGGCCGAGGTAGCCGACCCCGATGACCGCGGCTCTGATTTTCTGCATGAGGACGTTATTATGCCCGCCGCGCATGGCAGCCACCCCCCCGACCGGCAGTCCCGGACCCCTCGAGCGCCTCAGACGCGTTCCAGGCTCCTTCGCGGCCCTTTCCCGGACGCAGCGCGAGCTGATCGCACTCGCAGCGGCCGTCGCCTTCGGCGTGCTGGTGATGCCGCTGCTGATCTGGCTCGCCGGCAACCGGGCGCTCGGCCCCTACACCCATGGCGACAACCTCAAGGGGGGCCCCTGGGCGCTTTTCGCCGATTATGTCGTCGGCCTCGCGCACGGCTCGGCGGTCTTCTGGCTGGTGGCCCTGGGACCGGCCTTCCTCCTGCTTCTGATCCGGGGGTTCCTGGCGCTCCTGCGCGCCCTGCCGCCGCCACGTCGCGGCTGAGCGCTGAACGTGCGCCCGGGGGCTCAGGTCGGCCAGTAGAGCCACAGCGCCAGGGCAAAGACCACCGCCGTTGCGGCGTGCGCCGCCCCGCGCCAGCGCGAGGTGCGCGCTTCGCCGATGAAGCTGGCAAACGAAACGCCTGCGAACACGGAAAAGACCAGGATGGCCCGTATCAGGTGGGAATGCTCCGGCGCGAAGCGCTGCTCGTCCTCCGGCAGCAGCAGGATCACGATCCAGGTCATGATCAGGCCGCTCGCCAGAGCGACCGCCGAGCCGGCCAGGATGCCAAGGAGGGCTGTCAAAGGCTTCATGGCTGTGAGCACCGCACTTGCTAAAGGCGAACCGTACGCTCTAGCCTAGCTCCAAGAGTGTATGGAAACCCGCGAGTCGACCCGATGACAGAATCCCTGCGCCGCTCCTCCGGATGGATCACCGCCTGCCTGCTGGCGCTCACCGCGCTGGCCCTGGCCGGCTCGGTGCAGGCCCCGGCAAGCCCTTCGCTCCTGCCCGCCGGAGCGATCGCCCCGACCGATAGCCAGCGCGCCACGGCCCGCAAGGTCGGGCGGCTGCTCGAGGAGTACCACTACAGCCACGCCCCCATCGACCGCAAGATGTCGGACCTGGTCTTTCAGCGCTATCTCGAGTTCCTCGATCCGCAGCACAGCTACCTGCTGGCCTCGGACATCACCGACTTCGGCGCCTATCGCTACCAGTTCGACGACATGATCCGTACGGGCAACGTCGACCCGGCCTACCTGATGTTCGCGCGCTTTCAGCAGCGCAACCGCGAGCGCATGCAATACGCGCTGTCGCAGCTGAAGACCGAACCCGACTGGACGGTCGAGGAATCGTTCGACTTCGACCGCACGCACGCGCCCTGGCCGGCGGACGAGGCGCAGCTCAACGAGCTGTGGAGAAAGCGCGTCAAGAACGACGCGCTCTCGCTCCTGCTGACCGGCAAACAGTGGCCCGAGGTGGCCGACATCCTGCGCAAGCGCTATGAGCGCGTCCTGAAGCGCATCGACCAGGTGACCTCGACGGATGTGTTCGAGAACCTGATGAATGCCTACGCACGCGCTTTCGATCCGCACTCGAGCTACTTCTCGCCGCGCAGCTCCGAGGAATACAAGATCCAGATGAGCCTCAACTACGACGGCATCGGCGCCTCGCTCCAGGTCGTCGATGATTACGTCACCATCATGAACATCATCGAAGGCGGCCCCGCGGCGGTCGCCGGCACCCTGAAGCCCAACGACCGGATCACCGGCGTGGGTCAGGGACGCGAAGGGACGTTCACCGATGTGATCGGCTGGCGGCTCGATGACGTGGTGCAGCTGATTCGCGGCAAGGCCGGCACCAGCGTGCGGCTGCAGATCCTGCCCGGAGGTGCCGCTCCCGGGAGCCCCGAGAAGACCCTCGACTTCGTGCGCAACAAGATCACGCTCGAGGCGCAGGCCGCGCACAAGGAAGTCAAGACCGTCGCGCGCAACGGCCACAACTATCGCATCGGTGTGGTCACCGTTCCCGGCTTCTACCAGGACACCGACGCCCACAACGCCGGCGATGAGAACTACCGCAGCACCACGCGCGATGTGGCCAAGCTCCTGCGCGAGCTCAAGAGCGAGAACATCGACGGCCTGGTGCTCGACCTGCGTGGCGACGGCGGCGGTTATCTGCCGGAAGCGACCGCGCTCACCGGCCTCTTCATCGACCACGGCCCGGTGGTGCAGCTGCGCGACGTGTCGGGGCACCTCGAGGTTCTGGACGATCCGGAAAATGCTCCGCTCTACGGCGGGCCGCTCGCGGTACTGGTCGATCGCATGAGCGCGTCGGCTTCCGAGATCTTCGCCGGCGCGATCCAGGACTATCACCGCGGGCTGATCATCGGCCAGACCACCTTCGGCAAGGGCACGGTGCAGAACCTCGTGCCGCTCGATCGCTGGTCGAAGGAGCCCGTGAACGGGCAGCTGACCGTCACCATCGGCAAGTTCTATCGCGTGACGGGTGAGAGCACCCAGCATCGCGGCGTCGAGCCGGATATTCCGCTTGCCTCGGTGCTCGACACCAAAGAAGTCGGCGAGAGTGCGCTCGAGTCATCGCTCCCGTGGGATCGCATCGCAGGCGTTCCGTACCGCAGCAGCACCGCGCTCGCGGCCGAGCCTCCGGTGGCGGCGCTGGCCTCGGCAGAGGACGTGCGCGCACAGCATGACCCCGACTATCGCTGGCTGCTATCGGACATCGCCGCCATCGATACCCTGCGCGGCCAGCACAGCGTCTCGCTCAACCTCAAGGTACGGCGCGAGGAGCGCACACGCGAGGACAAGGAGCGGCTCGACCGCGAGAACAGCCGTCGGCTCGCCAAGAACCTGCCGCCACTGAAGTCGGTCGCCGATCTCGACAAGGCCAAGGAAGATCTGCCCGACGTCGCGCTCGATCAGGCGGCGCAGATCATGACCGACGTGGTGACCGGAGTGCGTCCGGCATCAGGGCAGAAGACCGCGCGCGCTGGTTGATTAATGGGATGGACCCATCCCCTCTTTAGACGGCGCGAAATCGCCTGCGGCGATTTCGTCGGACATCAGCTTCGTTGCCGGGCGTCAAAGGCGCGGCTTTGACGCCCTGCGCTGCCAGTTTGGCGCCCGGCTCCGTCAGCTGAAGCTCACCTCAGCAATACCCGGAACAGGTCCCAGGTGTCCTCGGCCAGCACGTTGGGAACGTTTGTCCCGGCGCTGCCTGCGGGTCCGAGGGAGTCGGTGGTCGGACAGGTGTCCGCATCGGCACGATAGGTCACGACGCTGTTGAGCCGTTCCGTGTGCGTGCGGATCTCATCCGTCAGGGCCTCACGGCTCGCGAGCAGG
>Ga0070733_10003088_pt1 | contig 11490 bp, 9 predicted proteins | sample Coa_R1_9_FD_66450 | JGI IMG/M metagenome (GOLD analysis project Ga0070733, IMG submission 66450) | Surface soil microbial communities from Centralia Pennsylvania, which are recovering from an underground coalmine fire - Coalmine... | ecosystem: Environmental > Terrestrial > Soil > Unclassified ... | reverse complement strand
TCATGACCAACGCGCTTTCTTCGTTCGGATTTGACGACTTCGGGCCAACCGAGGCGGCGTCGCTGGCGGCGGGCGCCGCCATATCGGGAGTTTGCCGCGCTCGTCAATAAGCCGCCGCGATTGGACGGGACATTCCAGCCGGTCAGGTTTGACGCTTGCGGAGGGGCAAGTCGCTTGCAACGACGGAACGGATCGGGCAGGGCCCGCGCGGAAACGTCCGCCCACTTCTGAGACGCGGCAATGATCCAACTTGAGCGCTATCTGTTCCGGACCGCGATAACGGCCTGTGTCTCGGGTCTGGTGGTCCTGACCGGCGTCGTCTGGGTGACCCAGGCCCTGCGGCAGATCGACCTGATCACGAGCAAAGGCCAGACCATCATGATCTTTCTGATGATCACGGGACTGGCGCTGCCCTCGCTCGTGGTCATCATCGCGCCGGTGGCGCTGTTCGCCGGGATCCTCTACACCCTCAACAAGCTCAACGGCGACAGCGAGCTCGTCGTCATGTCGGCTTCGGGCGTGTCGCCTGTCCGGCTGTTGCGTCCGATGGCGCTGCTGTCGGGGCTGGTGTATGCGGTCGTGGCGGCGCTCTATATCCAGGTTCTGCCCTGGAGTTTCGGCGCGATCGAGAAGCTGACGACGTTCGTTCACGCCGATTTCATCGCCAACTTCGCGCGCCCAGGCGCTTTCTCCCAGCTCGAATCGGGGTTCGTATTTCACTTCCGCGAGCGCACTCCCGATGGGGCGCTGCACGGAGTGTTCATGCAGGATCAGCGCGATCCCGCCCGGGTCACAACCTATATCGCCGAGGACGGAAAGACCGTCGATCGGGGCGGAACGAGCTATCTCCAGCTGTCCAAGGGCGTCCTATTGCGGCCACAGTCGGCTGGCGACTCCTCGATGGTGACCTTTGACGACTACACCATCGACCTGTCGCAATTTATTCACGCCGTCAGCACGATGAAAAGGCCGAACGAACGCTCAACCGCGCAATTGATGGCCCCCGATGCCAAGGACCGCGCGGATCCGGCGCTGCTCGGCCATATCCGCAGCGAGCTGCTCGATCGCCTGGCCAGCCCGCTCTACGCTTTCGCCGCCGGACTCATCGCTTTTGCCGCGCTCGGAGAGGCGCGCACGACCCGCCAGGGCCGCGGCCTCGCTATTGCCGGGGCGATCGGGGCTTTTTCTGGCGCGCGCATGCTTGGTTTCGCGGCCACGACCCTCACTGTTGGCATTCCATCCGCCGCGATTTTCGTCTGGACGATCCCGCTCGCTGCGTGCCTTGGCGCGTTGGCGGTGATCTTCCGCCGGTCGATCACCGTGCCCAGTCAGCCGCAGGCGAGGAGTCCGGCGTGATCGGCCGGACACTGTCGTTTTATCTCGCGGGCCGTTTTGCGCGGGCGGCGATCGCCGCGTTCATGGTGGTCTTCGTCCTCATCTACGCTGTCGATCTGGTCGAACTGCTGCGCCGCTCCGGCGATTCGCCGCGCGCGACCGGGATTATGATGGCGGCCCTGTCGTTTCTTCGAACGCCGACGATCGCTGAACAAGCCTTGCCGTTCGCGGTTCTTTTCGGGTCGATGATCGCGTTCTTGAACCTGTCGCGCAAAATGGAGTTGATCGTAGCCCGCGCGGCAGGAGTGTCAGTCTGGCAATTCCTCACCCCGCCGCTCGTGGTGATGGTTCTCATTGGGGTGCTCTCGGTCATTGCCTACAATCCAGCCTCGACATGGATGAAAGAGAAAGCGGACGCGATCGAGAGCCAAGTGTTCGGCGGCCCCGTCATGGGCTCGATCGGGATGTGGATCCGGCAGAAGAGCGTCGATGGCCAGGCAATCATCCGCGCCGCAAGCCGGAGCGCAGGCGGCACCGAGTTCAATGGCATCGAAGTCTTCAGCTTTGACGATAAAGGGAATTTCGTCGAACGGCTGGAGGCGGAGACAGGCCAGTTGCGCGACGGTTACTGGGTTTTGCATAACGTTGTGGTTGTCACTCCAGGTTTCGAAGCCGTCCGGGTCTCCACATACTTGTTGGCGACAAACCTCGATCGCAAGGAGGTCGCGCAGGCATTCGTTGCGCCGGAAACCGTGTCATTTTGGCGGCTGCCCGGACTCGCCGAACAAACCGCCCGCGCGGGATTGGATCCGACCGCTTACCTACTGAAATATCAGGAGCTTCTGGCGCGGCCGCTGATGCTGGCATCAATGGTGTTGGTGGCGGCTTGCTTTTCGTTAAGATTCTTCCGAATGGGGGGGATCGAATATATGGTTTCCGGTGGCGTGCTGGCCGGGTTCATGCTTTATGTGGCCACCAAGGTGGTAGGCGATCTCGGCGGAGCGGGCTTCCTCAGCGCTTCCGTTGCGGGGTGGTCGCCCGCGATCGTGGGCTGCATGTTTGGCGTGTACGTGCTGTTGCAACAAGAGGATGGTTGATGGGATTCGCCGTCAGCTTTTCCTTTGAGTCCAATCCCCGCCGAACGCGGGCCCAGCGCATCGCACTGTCATTCGCAGTCGCGGTGGTCGCGGCGTGGACGCTCATGTTTGCGGGTCCCTCGGCGGCGGAATCGCCTCCCGCCGCCACGCAGTCGACGCGAGCCAAGCCGCCGGAGAAGCTGGTCATCGACGCTGACGAGCTCGTCTATGACAAGGACAAGAACACGGTCACCGCTCAAGGCTCGGTTCAACTCTTCTATCAGGGCCGTGTGCTTCAAGCCGATCGTGTAATTTATGACCGCGCCACAAAGCGCGTCTATGCGGAAGGCCACGCCAAGATGACAGACGAGCACGGCAACGTCGTCTACGGCAGCCGGTTCGCGCTCAGCGACGATTTTCGCGACGGTTTCATCGACAGCGTCCAGGTTCTGACGACCGAGAAGACACGCTTCAGCTCGCCCCGGGTGGAGCGCTCGAACGGCGCCATCACGGCCCTGGACAAGGGGGCTTACACCGCCTGCGAACCGTGCAAGGACCATCCGGAACGGCCGCCCTTCTGGCAGGTGAAGGCGACCAAGATCATCGAGAACCAGGAGACCCATACAGTTTATTACGAGAACGCTCAGCTCCAGTTCTGGGGCTTTCCCGTCTTCTACATGCCCTATTTTTCCTCACCGGACTCGACCGTCAACAAGCAGACCGGCTTCCTCGCCCCGGCGCTCGTTTCCGGCGGGAACCTCGGTTCTGGCATCAGCTTGCCCTATTTTATCAATCTGGCGCCCAACTACGACCTTACCCTGACGCCGACTGTACTCTCGAAGCAGGGTCTGTTGGGAGAGGTCGACTGGCGTCAGCGGCTGTCGAACGGCATCTACAACATTCGTGCGATCGGAATCGACCAGGAGCAGCCCGGCGCCTTTCCAGCCTTTCCCTACGGCGCGGGAGATATGCGCCTGCGCGGCGCGCTCGAAAGCACTGGTAACTTTTATCTCAACGACATGTGGCAGCTCGGATGGAACGGCACATGGATGAGCGACAAGTTCTTCCTTAACGACTACCGTCTTCAGGGCATCAACTTCGACAACTTCTACTTCCAGGACGTCATTTCGTCGATCTACCTGCGTGGCCAGGGACCCCGGAGCTACTTCGACCTCAGCGCCTATCACTTCGAGGGCACGACTGCGAATGACGATAACCGGACGCTGCCGGTCGCCGTAGCGCCGGTCTTCGACTACAACCGGGTGTTCAACGTTCCCGTCGACCGCACCAACGGGCTCGGGGGCGAGCTGACCGTCGACACCAACGTCGTCAACATCGATCAGACCAACGCCGCGTTCCAGTCGACCGGCCAGCAGACTTTCGACCAAGCCTATCACCTATACAACGTCTGCGAGACGCAGGTCGGTAATGCAATCGTCAACACCTATGTCCCGGGCAAATGCATGTTGCGGGGCATCGCCGGCGACTACACCCGCGCCTCCGGACAGGCCTCTTGGCAGCGCAGCTACATTGATCCCATTGGGGAGGTGTGGAAGCCGTTCCTGTTCGGACGCCTCGATGGCGAAGCGACGGAGCTCAATGAAACCGGATCGATCACCTACGCGAGCGCGCTCGGCACGAGCACGGTCGCCAATTCGAGCCAGGCCGCCTTCTTTTCCGGCTCAAACCAGGGCGCCTTCGCGCGTTACATGGCAGGCGCCGGCCTTGAGTACCGCTTTCCGTTCGCGTCCACCTCGTCCTTTGGCACGCAGACGATCACGCCGATCGCGCAGTTGATCGCGCGGCCGAGCGAGATCATGCCGAGAATCCAACCCAACGAGGATTCGCAAAGCCTCGTTTTCGACGACACCAACCTGTTCGCCTGGAACAAGTTCTCGGGCTATGATCGGGTCGAAGGCGGCACGCGGCTCAACTACGGGCTCCAATACACTGCGACCTTCGCCAATGGAGGCCACGCCAACTTTGTCGGCGGAGAGTCGATCCAGGTCGCCGGGCAGAATTCCTACACCCTCTTCGATCCGACCAACACCGGGCTCGAGTCCGGTCTGGACAAGAAGTTCTCGAACTTCGTGTTCGGCGAGACGCTTCAGCCATTCTCGAACCCGATCACGCTGATGAGCAAACAACAGTTCGACAGCTCGACGCTCCAGCTCGACCGCTTCGACGGGATCGCCAGGGCCAGCTACGGCGGCGTCAGCGGCAGCGTCGATTACGCCCTCTATGCCGCCCAGCCCGCGCTCGGATTCGAGTTCCCGCGCGAAGGGCTGACCGGAAACCTGGGCTACAAGTTCCAGGATCGCTGGTCGGTCAACGGATCGCTCGTGCTCGACATGTCGCGCCACTATTATGACACGCTGGGACAGACGACGCCGATCTTCTATCCGGTCGGCTATTCGGTCGGCCTCGGCTACAAGGACGAGTGCACGACGCTCACCCTCCAGTATTCGTCCAATGTCAGCCAGCCGGCCATCTACCAAGTCTATCCGGGCGGTCCCGCCATCCTGAACCCGGCGATCCGCAACCAGACTCTGATGGTTCAGCTTGTGCTGCGCACGCTCGGCGACGTCAGGACGAACGTTGGCCTTTGACCGCCTCGTTCGGCTGCCGAGCCGTCCTTGGAGCCTCGAACATGACCGGCGACAAGCCGCCGCTGGCGATGACCATGGGCGACCCGGCGGGGATCGGCCCGGAACTGGCGCTGGCCGCGTGGCGCGACCGGAGCCAAAGCGCGCCGTTTGTCGCTTTCGCGGCGCCAAACGTCCTGGCCGGCGCCGCGAAGCGTGCCGGCTTGGCCGTCCCGATCATAGAAACCGATCTCGCGGGGGCCCGCGCCGCCTTTTCGAACGGCCTGCCGGTCTTTCCGCTGAGAAGTGCGGTCGACGACGCGCCCGGCCGGCCAAGCGCAGCCAACGCGGCGGCGACGATCGAATCGATCGAGCGCGCGGTCGAGGCGGTCCGTCAAGGCCAGGCGCGCGCATTGGTGACGAACCCGATCGCCAAGGCCACGCTCTATCAGGCCGGATTCAAGTACCCTGGACATACCGAATATCTCGGCGCGCTCGCACAAGCCTGGGGTGCGCCAACCTTTCCGGTGATGATGATCTGGTCGGAGGCGCTCGCTGTCGTTCCAGTGACCATTCATATCCCGCTGGCCGATGCGGCAATGGCGCTGACGAGCGAATTGATCATCAAGACGGCGCGCATCGTCGATCATGACCTGCGCGCCCGCTTCGGCGTCAAGCGGCCGCGCCTCGCCGTCGCCGGCCTCAATCCTCACGCGGGCGAGGGCGGGGCGATGGGGCGCGAGGAGATCACGATCATCAAGCCGGCGATCGAGACGCTCAAGGCCGAGGGGATCGACGTTGTCGGGCCGCTGTCCGCCGACACGATGTTCCACCCCAGGGTGAGGGCGCGCTACGACGTGGCGCTTGCCATGTATCACGACCAGGGCCTGATCCCGGTCAAGACGCTTGCCTTCGACGAGGGCGTCAACGTCACGCTTGGCCTCCCGTTCGTGCGCACCTCGCCCGACCACGGCACGGCGTTCGACATCGCGGGGAGGGGCCTCGCCAATCCCGCGAGCCTCATCGCGGCCGTCAAGCTCGCCGACCGATTGACGCGATGAGTCTTGCCGCGGATGGCTTGCCGCCGTTGCGCGACGTCGTTGCGGCCTACGGGCTTGAAGCGCGCAAGGCGCTCGGGCAGAACTTCCTCTTCGACCTCAACCTCACTCGGAAAATCGCTCGCGCGGCCGGCCCGCTCCACCGCGTCGCCGTGGTCGAGGTCGGGCCCGGTCCGGGCGGGCTTACGCGCGCGCTCCTGTCGGAGGGCGCCGCCAAGGTGATCGCGATCGAGCGCGACAAGCGCGCGCTCGGCGCGCTCAATGAGATAGGCGCGCATTGGCCGGGACGGCTCGAAATCATCGAAGGCGACGCGCTTCGCGTCGCCCCTGAGGCGCTGATCGAGATGGCCGGGGCCATGCCGGTCCGCATCGTCGCCAACTTGCCGTACAACATCGCTACCGCGCTGCTCGTCCGATGGCTGGAGGCCGAGCCCTGGCCGCCATTCTACGATCGCCTGATCCTGATGTTCCAGCGCGAGGTGGCGGAGCGCATCGTCGCGGCCCCAGAGAGCCGCGCGGCTTACGGGCGCCTGGCGGTGCTGGCGGGATGGCGGGCGCAAGCGCGCATTCTGTTTGACATCCCGCCCCCTGCCTTCACGCCCCCGCCAAAAGTCACCTCGAGCGTGGTCGAGCTCATCCCGCGCTCGAGCCCAGATCCCTGCGACGCAACGACGCTGGTGGGCCTCGCGCAGGCCGCCTTCGGCCAGCGGCGCAAGATGCTGCGCCAGTCGCTCAAGGGCTTCGCCGCTTTGCGGGGGCTCGACCTTCAAGCGCTCATCGCCGCCGCCGGGCTTGAGCCTTCGATGCGGGCGGAGGAGGTCGGCGTCGGAGGGTTCGTGGCACTCGCGCGAGCGGCGGCGGGGCCGGCCGGATAGGCCGCGGCGCCTTGGCGAAGCCGATCGATTCGCGCGCCTTTCGCGCTCAATTCTTCCGCGTCGCGACGAAGCGCGCTGTCGAGCGCAACACGTCGCCCTTGGCGCCCACTCCAGCCGCGTCGACCGCGGCGAGCGCCCCCTGGACGAAACGGGCGAGTTCTCGGCGCGCGCCGTCGAGCCCCAGCGCGCCCACCAGGGTCGCCTTGTTCTGCGCCGCGTCCTTGCCGGCGCGTTTGCCGAGCGTCGCCGCGTCGCTCTCCACGTCGAGAATGTCGTCGGCGATCTGAAACGCGGCGCCGATCGCGCGCCCGTATACCGCGAGCGCCTCGCGCGCGGCCGCGCCCGCGCCGGCGAGCCTCGCCCCCGCCTCGACGCTGAATCGCAGAAGCGCGCCGGTCTTCATCGCCTGCAAGCGCACGATCTCGTCGACCGAAAGCGGCACCGTCGCCTGCTCGGCGTCGATGTCGAACATCTGGCCGCCGACCATGCCGGCAAGACCGATGGCTCGCGCCAGGCCGAGACACAGCGCAGCGCGCGCCTCCGGAGATGGGTCGGTCGCGGGATCGGCCATGATCTCGAACGCCAGCGCCTGGAGCGCGTCGCCGGCGAGAATCGCCGTCGCCTCGCCGAAGGCGCGGTGGGTCGTCGGGCGCCCGCGCCTGAGGTCGTCGTCGTCCATCGACGGCAGGTCGTCGTGGATCAGCGAATAGGCGTGGATGCATTCGATCGCCGCGCCCGCGCGCCGGGGGCCCACGTCGGCGCGCCCCAGCGCCCACGCTGTCTCTATGGCGAGAAAGGCTCTCAGCCTTTTTCCCCCGCCGAGCGTGGCGTAGCGCATTGCCTCGATAAGGCGCTTGGGCCGCGCCGGCTCGCCGAGCTTCGGCTCGAGGTTCAGCAGGATTTCAAGCTCGCGCTCGATTTCACCTTGAGATTCAGCGAGCCTGGCCGCGAAGGCGCTCTCGTCCATGGGCTGGGCCGGCGGCTTTTAAGCGCCGTAATCGGCCGGGTTGAACGTTCGCTTGGTCGAACAGAACTCGCAGGTGACGCCGATCATCCCATCGTCGCCCACCATGTCCTTCAACTCGTTGAGCGGAAAAGAGCGCAGCATGGCGTTGACCCCTTCAGCGGAACAGCGGCAGACCGCGGCGAGCGGGGTAGGCGCATAGACGCGCACGCCGCGCTCGTTGAACAGGCGAAACAGAAGCCGCTCGCCCGACAGGGTCGGATCGATCAATTCGTGGGCTTCCGTCGTCGCGGCGCGCGCCTTGGCCTCGGTCCACGCGTCGTCTTCGGCGATCCTCTGCGGCGCGGCGCCCTTGGGCGCGTCGCCGGGATCGAAGTCCGCCATGAGCCGCCGCTCGGCCGCTTCCGGCAGGTGTTGGACGACAAGGCCGCCGGCCCGCCAAGCGCCGCCGCCGGCGGTGACGATTTCGCCGACCGCCAGCTTGACCAGGGTCGGGATCTGCTCCGACCGCTCGAAATAGTGGTGCGCCGCCGTCTCCAGGCCCTGGCCCTCGAGCGCGACCACGCCCTGATAGCGGGTCATGTCGCCGCCCCGGTCGATGGTAAAGGCCATGTGGCCCTGGCCGATGAGGTCGTCGCCGGCGCGCGACGCGCGCTCGAGCCGTTCCCTATCGAACCGGGCGAGCGCCCGCAAATGCGAGGGCGCGTCGAAATCGACCAGCAGCATACTGACTGGCCCGTTGCTCGTTGTCTGCAACTGAAAGCGGCCGCTTCTCTTGAGCGTTGAACCAAGGAGCGCCGCGAGCGTCACCGCCTCCACCACGAGCTTGGACACCGCTTCCGGATAGTCGTGGCGCTTGAGCAATTGATCGATCGCCGGCCCGAGCCGCACCAGACAGCCGCGGACGCTTAGGGATTCAACGGAGAACGGCAGCACGATGTCGTCGACGACTTCGGCGGAGGCGGCGCGCTCGAGGACGGTCATGGCGCCGCTCCGAGACACCAGGCCAGCACGCCCTTCTGCGCGTGCAGGCGATTCTCCGCCTCGTCGATCACGACCGACTGGGGCCCGTCGATCACTTCGTCCGTCACCTCCTCACCGCGATGGGCAGGCAGGCAGTGCATGAAGACGGCGTCCGCCGCGGCGTGGCTCATGAGCTCGCGATTGACCTGGTAGGGTGCAAGCAGATTGTGGCGCCGGCCCTCGTCCTCATCCCCCATCGACACCCAGCAATCGGAGATGACCGCCGCCGCGCCTTTCGCCGCCTCGACCGGGTCGACGCCGATCGCGATATTCGCTCCCGCCTTGCGCGCCGCGTCGAGCCGCGGCTTGCCCGGTTGCAATTCCGGCGGACAGGCGATCTCGAGCCGGAAGTCGAACCGGGCGGCAGCGTCGATCCAGGATGACAGCACATTATTGTAGTCGCCGGACCAAGCGATCTTGCGGCCGCGGATCGGCCCGCGCTTCTCCTCGAAGGTCATGAGATCGGCCAGCACCTGGCAGGGATGCGACTGCTTGGTCAAGCCGTTGATGACCGGCACCGTCGCGTTCGCCGCCATCTCCCGCATGTCGTCAGAGCTTAGGATGCGAATGACGATCGCGTCGACGTAGCGCGAGAGCACCCGCGCGGTGTCGGCGATGGTCTCGCCGCGGCCGAGCTGCATCTCGGCCCCGGTCAGCATGATCGACTCGCCGCCGAGCTCTCGCATGCCGACGTCGAACGAGACGCGGGTGCGGGTCGAAGGCCGATCGAAGATCATCGCCAGCGTCTTGCCGGCGAGCGGGCGCGACGCAGCTTTCGCGCCCTTCACTCGCGCCGCCTTCATCGCCGCGGCGGCGTCGAGGATGCCGCGAAGCTCGTCGGTCGAAAGCTCGAGCAGATCGAGGAAATGTCGGGGCTTGACATTAACGGGCGCGGTCATGGGGTCGCTTCACTTCACCGCCGCCGCCATGCGCTCATTGACCGCCTCGCACGCGGCGTCGAGCCGGCGCGCACCTTCGGCGATCTCCTCGCCGGTGACCACAAGCGGCGGCAGGACGCGCACCACGTTGTCGCCGGCGGGAATGAGGAGGAGCTTTCGCTCGAGCGCAGCGTCGGCGAAGGTCGCCGGGGGGACCTTCAGCTTGAGGCCAGCCATCAGCCCCTCACCGCGAACCTCTTCGATCACCGCGCCGTGGCGGTCCTTCAGCTCAGCCAGCCGCTGGCGCATGACGAGGCCGAGCCGCGCCACGCGCTCGAGAAAGCCGGGCGCCAGAATTACATCGAGGGTGGCGTTGCCGATCGCCATCGCCAGCGGATTGCCGCCGAACGTCGTGCCGTGCACGCCAGTCGTGAGCCCGCGCGCGGCGTCCGCGGTCGCGAGGCACGCCGACATGGGAAAACCCGCGCCGAGCCCCTTGGCGGTGGTGAGAATATCGGGATGGGCGCCGCAATGCTCATAGGCGTACAACCGGCCGGTGCGTCCGACGCCGGTCTGCACTTCGTCGAAGATTAAGACGAGGCCCCGGCGGTCGCAGATCTCCCGCAAGCCGCGCAGGAACGCCGGCGGAACGACCCGCACCCCGCCCTCGCCCTGGATCGGCTCGATCATGATCGAGCCGGTCTCGGGCCCGATCGCCGCCTCGACCACCTTGAGATCGGTCAACGGAATCTGGTCGAAGCCGTCGACCTTGGGGCCGAAGCCGTCGAGATACTTGGCTTGACCTCCGGCGGCGATCATCGCCAGCGTCCGACCGTGGAACGCGCCTTCGAAAGTGAGGGCGCGATAGCGCTCGGGATGACCGTCGATCGACTGACGCCGGCGCGCCATTTTGACCGCAGCCTCATTGGCCTCAGCGCCGGAATTGGCGAAGAAAACCAGGTCGGCGAAAGTCGCCTCGGTGAGGCGCCGCGCAAAGCGCTCGCCCTCCGGATTCTGATAGAGGTTCGAAACGTGCCACAGCTTCGAGCCTTGGTTGGTCAGCGCCTCGACGAGGTGGGGATGGGCGTGACCAACCGAGGTGACCGCGATGCCGGCACCGAAGTCGAGATAACGTTCCCCAGTGATCGAGGTGAGCCAGCAGCCCTCGCCGCGCTCGAAAGCGACATTGGCCCGGGCATACGTAGGGACCATGGCGGAAGTCGCGTTGGCGAGGGTCACCTCATCAACTCCTTGTGATAGCTCGAGAAATTGGCCTAACGAGATCGGCGAAATAAAAACGCCGCCCGGTGGGGCGGCGCGCCTGAGTGCGCGATTGACTATAACGGAAGGCGCTCGATCTGGTCAAATGCGCCTCCCGGCTATTAATCTTACTGAGTCAATAAAGCATTAACCATGATGGATTGGACTGTTGGCGCTGGTGGTTGCGCGACAGGAGGATGGTTGTGAGGTCACGAGAGGGGGCGGGAAGGGAAGCGCGGTTTTCGGGGTATGCCGAAAGGCTTTCGGCGGCGCTGGGAGATCGGGATCGGGAAGGGCCGTTTCGAGCCTATGGCGCGGATTGCTGGGGACGGAGGGGCGCAAGAGCGTGGAGCCGCTGGCGGGGGCGACAGCGCCGTCGCGGGTGTCGGGGCAGCACCAGTCGTTGCTTCATTTCGTAGGGCGGTCGGAGTGGTCG
>Ga0070733_10003087_pt1 | contig 11498 bp, 7 predicted proteins | sample Coa_R1_9_FD_66450 | JGI IMG/M metagenome (GOLD analysis project Ga0070733, IMG submission 66450) | Surface soil microbial communities from Centralia Pennsylvania, which are recovering from an underground coalmine fire - Coalmine... | ecosystem: Environmental > Terrestrial > Soil > Unclassified ... | reverse complement strand
ATGCAAATATCCCGCCCCACTTCCAGTCTTCCAGACTTCCAGTCTTCCATACTTGTGTTAAATGTGGTACCTTTGCGACTTCAAAATATTGATGAATGATTCGCGCGAATAATGTCACCCTCCTGTTTGGAAAACGTGTCCTTTTTGATGAGGTAAATATCTCCTTCACCAAAGGAAATTGCTATGGAGTGATCGGCGCCAACGGAGCGGGAAAATCCACTTTTCTGAAGATTCTTTCAGGGGAAATTGAACCCACCAAGGGTAATATTGAGATTTCTCCCGGCCTGCGCCTGGCCGTTTTAAAACAAAACCATTTTGAGTTTGATAACGTAACGGTCCTTAACACCGTTCTGATGGGTTACCGGAAAATGTGGGATGTAATGCAGACCAAGGACGCGTTGTATGCCAAGGAAGATTTTACAGAAGACGATGGAATTCTGGCAGGTGAACTGGAGGCCGAATTCGGTGAAATGGGTGGTTATACCGCAGAAAGTGACGCAGCTTCTCTTCTCAGCGACCTGGGTGTAAAGGAATCGATGCATTCCCAGCTTGTAAAGGAACTTTCCGGCGCCATGAAAGTCCGCGTACTGCTGGCACAGGCCATTTTCGGCAATCCGGATATCCTTTTACTGGATGAACCGACCAATGACCTGGACGTTGAAACCATTAACTGGCTGGAGAATTTCCTGGCTGACTATGAAAATATCGTGATCGTCGTTTCGCATGACCGTCACTTTCTTGATGCAGTATGCACCCATGTGGCAGACGTGGACCGGGCAAAGATCAAAGCCTATACCGGTAATTATACTTTCTGGTATGAGTCATCCCAACTGATGGCCCGCCAGATGTCGGATAAGAATAAAAAGACAGAAGACAAACGTGCTGCACTCCTGGAGTTTATCGCCCGTTTCTCTGCTAACGCATCGAAATCTAAACAAGCGACGTCCAGAAAGAAGGCGTTAGAAAAGTTAACGATCGAAGAGATCGAACCATCCAACCGCCGCTATCCGGGTATCATTTTCAAACAACAGCGCGAAGTTGGAAACCAGATCCTGAATGTGGTCAAGCTGTCCAAGACGGCCGATGACGGAACTCCGCTTTTTAATGATATTACCTTCAGTCTAAATAAGGGTGATAAGGTAGCCCTGGTAAGTAAGAATCCATTAGCACTCACTGACTTCTATGAAATTATTACAGGAAAATTAAAGGCCGATAAAGGTACTTATGAATGGGGAACCACAGTTACCCATGCCTATCTGCCTAATGATAATTCCCAGTTTTTCCTTGATAAGAACATTAACCTGATGGACTGGCTCCGCCAGTTTGTTCCACCGCATGTCACCGACGTGGATGAACCTTTCCTGCGTGGTTTCCTGGGTAAGATGCTGTTCAGCGGGGATGAAGTGATGAAGAAAGTAGGTGTTTTAAGCGGCGGCGAAAAGGTGCGTTGTATGCTCAGCCGCATGATGTTACAGGATCCAAATGTAGTTTTACTTGATGAACCGACAAACCACCTTGACCTGGAATCCATCCAGGCTTTCAACGAAAGCATGACGAATTTCAAGGGCGTCGTGGTATTAACATCCCATGACCATACCTTCCTGCAGACCGTCGCCAACCGCGTGATCGAGATTACGCCATCGGGCGCTATCGACCGCCTCACGGATTTTGACGATTACCTTGCGGATGAACGGGTAAAGCAACTGCGCGCAAGTATGTACGACCAGGCCCGGCTGGTGAACGCGTAAAGCAACCGCTCCAATATGTACCGTCAATCGAACTTGAAATGGGAGGTAAATCTCATGTAATTATTTAATTATCATAATCTAAGAATTTGGTTTGTATAGTAATAAATACAAGCTATTTGCGTTTTTAAGCTTAGAAAGTTCTTTTACTCCCGGGTACAGCAGCTTAATGGATGGAATGATAGCATGGGATTATGAAGTGAGCATCCGTACGACATTATGTAGACTGATAATAAATTTTAAACCCCAATTTATCAGCTATGCAAAACCCTGAATTGAACGCAACAATCGTTGCGCTGGAGATCCAATTAAATTATTACGAAAAACTGCTGGACCAATCCATCAGAGACAATGAAGTGTTCGCCAAGACGAAAAAAGTCTTACAGGATCTGAAAGAAGTCTCCGGCAAGCTGGATTTCCTAAAAAAATTACATGCCGCGGGAATGACCCGAAACCATCCGGCTGAAATGCGGACTCAGGTGAAGGAATTTGACGGACGCTAAAACTGGTCATATTTTCAGGCAACCCAAATGCTGGAAAGAATGTCTTTACCTTCGGCGTAGAATATGGCAAATCAATATATCGTACCTGATAATACGCGGATAGGACATGTTCATCTTAAAGTGGCGGACATTCCCCGGTCCCTGAAATTCTATCAGGATTTACTTGGTTTTCAGATCATGCAATGGTATGGTACGGATGCCGTTTTCATTTCTGCCGGAGGCTATCATCATCATATCGGTCTGAATACCTGGTACAGCAAAAACGCGCCGCCTGCACCGCAGCGCGCTGCCGGACTTTTCCATACTGCTATTCTATATCCGACCCGGCGGGATCTGGCTTTTGTCCTGAAACGTTTGCTGGAAGCGGATTATCCGCTCACCGGCATGTCGGATCACGGTGTTTCGGAAGCTATTTATATGAATGATCCGGATGGTAATGGTGTTGAACTTTACCATGACCGGCCCCGGGAAGAATGGCCGACAGACGAGAAGGGTGGTTTGCTGATGGGCACTGTGGGACTCGATATAAAAGGATTGCTGGCTGAACTGGACCGCTGATACAATAAATGACCTGTTTCCGCATTTTAAGAAAAACCGTTTTCTTTGACCAAATGGCTGCTTATAGGATTGATTTTCTGTGGGTTGGTGAATAAGATAAACGCCCAATCACCTGTCACCAAAGCAGCGCAGCCCTCCAAAATTTCTTCCAATCTGCACCGGAAATATATTCCGGTTTATGGAGGCACTCAAAAACTGGATTCTCTTAGCCTGGTTCCCGGAACACTGGTCATTTCAGGGATACCCGAGAACAGTTACAACGTTGACTACGTTCATTCTACCATTACCTGGATCCGCAAGCCCAACATCGATAGTGTTTTTATACAATATCGTATTTTCCCTTATCAGCTGAATGGCGTGGTACAAAGACTGGATTATAATAAAGTGATGGATAAATTCATCATGCAGCCCTCCGTATATAATAAGGATTCTAAATACAGCCAGGAGGATTTTTTCAATTTTGGCAATATCACATACAACGGATCGTTTGGCCGTGCCATTTCTTTTGGGAACGCACAGGATGCCGTGGTGACTTCGAATCTCAACCTTCAGATCAGCGGCTATTTATCCGACTCCATAGAAATCGCGGCAGCTATCACAGATAACAATATTCCGATCCAGCCCGACGGTACCACGGCGCAGCTGAGTGATTTTGACCAGATCTATATTCAGTTCAAAAAGAAAAACTGGTCGCTGCGCATGGGAGATATCGACCTGCGGCAAACGGATAATTATTTTCTTTCTTTTTATAAAAGGCTAAGGGGTGCCACATTCGAAACCGTTTCAAAGATTTCAAATACCGCCAGCAACAAAGTGCTTTTCAGTGGCGCTGTTGCCAAGGGCACTTTCAACCGGAATATTTTCCAGGGAGAAGAAGGAAACCAGGGCCCTTACCGTCTCACCGGCGCCAATAACGAGCTGTATTTTATCGTGCTGGCGGGAACAGAAAAAGTGTATCTCGATGGCGCCCTGCTGCAAAGAGGAGAAGACCAGGACTATGTGATCAATTATAATACAGCGGAACTAACGTTCACCCCTAAGCGCATGATCACAAAGGATTCGCGCATACAGGTGGAATTCGAATATTCGAATCAGTCCTATCTCAACGTGAATTTGTATCTGATGGATGAAGCGCAGATCAATAAAAACCTTCGCTTCCGGTTCGGCGTATTCAGTAACAGCGATGCGCGTAATTCGCCCATCGGGCAGACGCTGGATGAAGGAAGAAGAAAATTCCTGAATGAACTGGGTGACAGTATTCAGAATGCTTTTTATCCCGTAGCGCCCCTTGATACCGGCCAGAGTGTTGGTAATATTCTATATAGGAAGATCGATACCACTTATAAATCAGCCAGCGGGCTGGTTACCCATGATTCTGTTTTTATTGTATCTGCTGACCATTCCTATCCTTTATACAATCTTAGTTTTTCTGACGTGGGCCAGGGTCTCGGAAATTATATTCTGAATTCACAGGGTCTGAATGGAAATGTATATCAGTGGGTCTCGCCGGTGAACGGCGCCAAGCAGGGTCAGTTTGAAGCGGCAGAATTCCTGGTTACACCTAAAACACAGCAGGTGATCACGGCCGGCATTGACTATAAACTGTCAAAAGAGACGTCGGTGACGGCCGATGTCGCAAGGAGCCGCTATGATGTGAATACGCTTTCGACCATCGATAAAAATAATGATGCGGGGAGCGCTTTCAAGCTGACTTTGAAAAATCTGCATGCACTGAAGTCATCATTACCCGGATGGACGATCAGTTCTTTTCTCAATTACGAATACAATGATATCCGGTTTTCACCCCTCGAACCGATTCGTCCGATTGAATTTCTTCGTGACTGGGGTCTGCCGCTGCAACTGCCAAAGGCGAATGAAACATATTATAAAGGTGCATTCCAGCTGTCCGACATAAAGAAAAATGAAATCCATTATGAGCTGGCCGGCTATAACCGTGACAAGGATTTTACCGGTATCCGGAATATTATCGGCCATACGTTAAATACGGCTAACGGATGGCATTTCAATGATCAGCTGTATTATACGGTGGACCATGGATCCGTTAATGACGGATATCTATTTCGCCCCTCAGCGGATATTTCCAAATTGCTGAAAAAATTCGGGAACTATACGACCGGTTTCAATTTTTCGATGGAACAGAATGTGCAGAGAAGCAAGACAACGGATTCTGTTTCGACGGATAGTTATTCATTCACCATTCTGCAGGCCTACCTGAAATCTCCGGAGAAAAATCCGAATAAATGGGGTGCGAGTTATTTCTACCGTCAGGATGCATATCCTTATGGAAAAAATCTTGAGCTGGCCAATCGCAGTCAGAATGTGAATGTGTACACAACCCTTACAAAAAATAAGAATGAACAGGTGACTGTCAATGCGACTTACCGGAGTCTGCAGGTGGTGAATCAGAATGTGACTACGCAGCAGCCTGATAAAAGTCTGCTGGGACGCGTGGAATATTCGATGCATGAATGGAAGAGCATGGTTGCTGCGAATGTTTTGTATGAAGTGGGTTCAGGACAGGAGCAAAAAAGAAACTATACCTATGTAGCGGTGCCGGCCGGTACCGGTCAGTATACATGGATTGATCTGAACAAGGATGGCATACAACAGCTGAATGAATTTGTAATCGCGCAATATCCCGACCAGGCGACTTATATCAGGATTTACACACCGACGAATGATTTTGTGAAGGCAAATTATAATACGTTCAACTACAGTATCATGCTGAATCCGCGCATGCTGCTGGGTACAAAGGCGGTTGGGTTTAAAAAGTTTTTGTCAAACCTCTTTTTTCAATCGTCCCTGCAATTAAATCAGAAAGTAGTGGCTACCGGTTTTATCCAGCTGAATCCATTTAAATCTCCGTTGACTGATACTTCACTGATCAGCCGCAGTTCTATTTTTGTAAATTCTTTTTCCTTTAATAAACTGAATCCGAAATGGGGATTTGATATCAGCAATAACCGGAATGTGTCGAAGGCACTTCTCACCTATGGATACCAGACCCAGTCGCTCAACGAATGGACCCTTCGGACGAGATGGAATATCAGCCGTTCCTTTTTGATGAATGCGATTATGAAAGAGAGTTACAATTCTTTACTGACTTCCAACGCGAAATTTGACAATACCAATTATAATATAAAGCAGTATTCCATTGCCCCGGACCTAAGTTATACCCGTCACGCGAATATGCGCATCACGGTGGGTTATAATTATAATCCCCAAATTAATGATCCGCTGTATGGAGGCGAGACATCCTATTCAAGTGCTGTCAATACCGATGTAAAATATAACCTGGTCTCCAGTACTTCCCTGGAGGGCAGATTTACGCTGAACGATCTGCATTATAGCGGTACGGCCAACACAACCGTGAGTTATATTATGCTAGACGGTCTGTTACCCGGAAAAAATTATATCTGGAGCCTTGATCTTACCAAAAAGCTCGGCAGTTTTCTTGAACTCAACGTAACCTATGAGGGTCGCAAGCCGGGCGAAGGAAATGTGATACATACGGGGAGAGCGAGCTTGAGGGCGATACTTTAATAATTGTCAATTGTCAATTGTTAATTGTTAATTGAATTGTTGATTGTTGGCCACCAACGACTTACTTCCTACCCCGGACTATTTACCATTCATCTTACGGTTATCGGTCATCGGTTATCGGTCATCGATTTTTTCCTAGCTTTAGAATAATAAAACGCTAACGATGCCAGGGAAAAATGAATTCGACGCTATTGTTATCGGTTCGGGAATCAGCGGCGGATGGGCCGCGAAAGAATTATGTGATCACGGCCTGAAAACTCTTGTACTCGAGAGAGGAAGAAATATAGAACACATCAAGGATTATCCCACCGCGACCATGAACCCCTGGGATTTCGCGCACCGCGGCGCGAACACAGATGAGATATTGAAAGAAAATCCGGTGATCAGCAAGTGTTATGCATTCACCGAAGACACGCGCCAGTTTTTTGTGAAGGATGCGGAACATCCTTATGTGCAGGATAAGCCATTCGACTGGATCCGCGGTTACCAGGTAGGTGGAAAATCCATTACCTGGGGCCGCGCCTGTCAGCGATGGAGTGAATTTGAATTTACATCACCTGCACGATTCGGTTATGCGATCGATTGGCCGATCCGTTATAAAGACATCGCACCCTGGTACGGACATGTGGAAAGATTTGCAGGCATCTGCGGAAGTAAGGATGGTCTCGAAGCATTGCCCGATGGAGATTATCTTCCGCCATTTGAAATGAGTTGCGTGGAGTCAGCCATTCAACAGAAGATAAAAGCAAATTATCCCGACCGCTTTATGGTTCACAGCCGTTGGGCGCATCTTACAAAACCAAATCAGATTCATTTGGATCAGGGTCGAGGGCAATGTCAGGCGCGTGATCTCTGTACGCGCGGATGTCCCTTTGGCGGATACTTTAGTTCCGTATCATCCACGTTGCCATGGGCAAAAAAAACAGGTAACCTCACAATCAATCCTTTTTCGGTTGTGCATTCTATTATCTATGATGAAAGGAAGGGACGCGCTACTGGTGTTCGTGTGATTGATGCCAACACAAAACAGTCGACCGATTTTTTTGCGAAAGTGATTTTTGTAAACGCGGCCTGTCTGAATTCCAATCTCATCTTACTTAATTCGACTTCGTCGAGATTTCCAAATGGACTCGGAAATGATAATGGATTTCTTGGGAAATTTATGGCATTTCATAATTATCGCGCCAGTGTGGGTGGTGAGTTTCCCGGATATGAGGATAAATATTCTTACGGCCGCAATCCGACCAATCCGATCATTGCCAACTACCGGAACCTGCATAAAAAAGATATGGATTATCTCGGTGGCTTTTTGACTTTTGTATGGTCGCATCGTGGGGCGGCTGCTTTCGAAAGAACGCCCGATGGCATTGGTTCATCCTTTAAAAATGAAATGACTGAACCCGGTCCCTGGATGGCAGGCATGTTTATGCAGGGAGAAACCATTCCGCGTGAATCCAACCATGTGAAACTCAGTAAGGATATGAAAGATCCATGGGGTATTCCACAATTGATTACTTCGGTTGATTATGATGACAATGCGGATAAGATGGTGATTGATTTTTTAAACCAGAGTTCCGAGATGCTGGAGAAATCGGGTGCCAGGAATGTTCATTCACGAGATACCAAACAGGCGCCGGGGCTGGATATTCATGAAATGGGCGGGTGCAGGATGGGGAAGGATCCGAAAAATTCATTACTTAACGAATGGAACCAGCTGCATCATTGTAAAAATGTTTTTGTCACCGACGGCGCGTGCATGACGAGCACTGGAAATCAGAGTCCGTCTATTTTGTATATGGCTTTTGCGGCAAGGGCGGCGAATCACGCGGTTGACGAGATGAAGAAGCGAAATCTTTAAAGCGGGAGGCAGGAGGCTGGAGGCTGGAGGCTCAAAGGTGTAAAGTAAATGCATCCTACCTCCAGCTTCCTGCTTCCTGCTTCCTGCGTCATCAGAATCTGAAGTGCAAACCAAATTGCACGGGAATCGCATATAAACTATAAGCAATCAGGTCGCTTTTATTATTAAAATATTCCCCGGTGAAGCTCGCTCCAATGCCTACATGACAGGAGAAATAGTAAGCGATGCCAAATTTCAGGCTGGCGGTAAAATCTCCTTTCAGATCGGGATTCGTAGTGAGCGTATTATTACCGCTGACGATTTTTCCATCCAACGGGAGAGAATATCCGATGGCAAGCGAAACACTTTCTTCAAAACCAATCGGTTTTCCAAAGTTGAATTTGCCGAAGAGCTGAATGGGAATAATAGGCTTCGCAAGATAAACAGTATTATAAACCCCTGGTGTATATCCGGGATAATTTATATCGTCCTGGTAAGAGAGAATGATATACGAAACCCTGAGCCCCAGTTGGAACCAGGGCACCATGAATTTTGATATTTCCACTGCGCCGGTAAATTGTCCGCCGTTGGTTTGTGTATGCTGTGCGGGATCATCGAGGCGTGGTATGCTGTTCCATGAATTTCCAATTTCAACGGAAACCGCCCAGTTAAGTTCGCATTCCGGTTCATCTTCCGGCGGCGCCTGTTTGTCGTACACCGTATCTGCCACGACATACCTGATTGGCTCTGAAGTATCCGTCTGCTGCGCAGGATCACCCACGAGCGGAAAGTGCATCTGGATAGTACTGTCCCGACAAACGTTATAATATTTTATGCGGCTCGCAGAATCCATTTTTGCCGGAATCACCAGCCTGTCTTTAAAATAAACGGTCGTATCCTTGTGGCGAACAAGTTCAACGAGCGTATCGTATTTTAATCTTTTTCCGTTGGAAGGAAACACATGGGCCTGGTAAAAATTCAATCTCAGCAGCGCCTTTCGTTGTACAGAATCTTTTTGTTGCGGAACAGCAGTTGTTGACGAATTCACGGTCACGGTACGACAGCAGGCGCCACCTTTACCACCTGCAGGTATGACCACGGGGCCACCACCTTTCACGATCACTGCATCGCCGTTTGGATAGAACGCATTTCCGCAGGTAAAGAGGATATATAAAAAACAACCGTTATTATTGATGAGTTTCCAGGCTTCGATTCCTTCCGGTGCTTCTCCGGCAGGATTCAGTTTTACATAGAGATAATTCATCACATTGGTCTGCTGGTTGAAGAAACCAAGGTTGCCAATTGTACCGGATGTGATATAAACCTTTCTTACATTTTTTGAGTTCAGGTCCTTATAGCCATGTTCGAATCCGGAATTCCGGAGTAACAAATCAAAGGCGGCAAATGTGCGTGTATATCGTCCCTGCTGATGCGGATCGTTGATAGATTTTATAAAAAGTTCGGGCGTTGTGATTCCGTTCATTCTTTGCAGAAAGGGAAACTGGGGATGGCGGCCGAGGGGATCGGTAAATAAACGGGGTTCATCGTGCTTGTTGAACAGGTATAACCGCGAGTTTTGATAACAGGACTTCTGGGCAAATAGGGTCGTACCGGTGATTATCAAAAAGAAGGACAGTAAATAGACACGCATCTACTAGTTTTTTTAAAAATTGGATTTTGGGGGGTAGGCAGGATTGAGTATTAAACGCGTGAATCGCTGTTTTCTTACATTTTATTTCCAAAATTTGGAATTTCAGCGTGAAAAGCTGTGTCGGATGATATTATAGGAGGGAGTCAGTAGTCGATATCGAATCCGTCAGCCGGGTTAGGCCAGCATAGGGTATGATTCCAGATGTTTTATTCGGTTCTTATCAGACATTTACTGCATTTGCTTTTGAAGAGATCACTTCATCTGCGGCCTTCAGCATTGCAGCCAGGGAAAGATCCACATCCAATTCGGTGGTTGACCAGGAACTAACGCTGATGCGCATAGCTGTTTTACCCTGCCAGGTAGTGCCACCGCACCAGCAGGTACCGTCTTCCTGTATTTTTTTTATGACGGCCAGGGTGGTCGGCGTATCGCCGAAACTCACCAGAACCTGGTTGAGCACCACTTCATTTAATATATGGTAACCTGCATTTTTTAATACTTCAGCAAACCGGCGTGCCTGCCAGCAATTTCTTTCTACCAATTCTGAAAATCCCATCTTCCCCATGGTTTTTAGTGCGGCCCAGACGGCAATTCCCCTTGCTTCACGTGACATTTCCGGCGTAAACTGGAAAGGATCGCGCTTACCATTTTCCGGAAGATAGGCGGCGGACGCAGAAACTGCGCCCAGCAATGCTTCCTGCTGTTTTACGAAGACCAGACCACAGTCATAAGGAACGTTCAGCCACTTATGTGCGTCGGTTGCGACTGAATCTGCCAGTTCAATTCCTTTTATCAGGTGCTTCGTTTTTTCTGAAGCGGCGGCCCACAAGCCAAAAGCCGCATCCACATGGACCCACACATGCTTTCGTTTTTTCCTGCATATCTCATTAATCGGATCGAAGGCGCCGGTATTTACATTACCTGCCTGCAGACATATGATGGTCGGGCCTGCTGTGACAGGGATTTTCTCTGCGATCATTCTGCCCTGGCTGTCCACCGGTACTTTAACAATACGGTCCCTTCCGAAGCCGATCAGGTTAAGCGCCTTCAACATGCTCACATGAACCTCACAGCCGGTGATAACCGTAATTTCAGGAGCATTAAACAAACCGTGTGCTTCCACATCCCAGCCTTCATTTTTCAGCAGGGAATGGCGGGCCGCTGCGAGGGCAGTAAAATTTCCCATGGTAGCACCTGTTACAAATCCGACTGAAGTCTGTTTTGACATCCCGAGTAAATCGATCATCCATGAGCTGCTGATTTCCTCCAACAGCGCCGCGATCGGGGACATCACATACATACCTGCATTCTGGTCCCAGACGCTGGCCAGTAATTTAGCCGCCATAGCAGCGGGCAGTGAACTTCCGCAAACAAAACCATAGTAACGGCCACCAGTAGACGTAACGGTGGCGGGGGATCCTTTATCATTCAGGATGTTCAGGACATCTTCGGCCGGTACCGGCTCGTCCTGAAGAGGTTCTATCAGCTGATCGAGCTGCTGGATATTTTTTTCTGATGGATATACCGGGCGATTACTGAGCCCGGCGATATAGTTTTCTGCGATGTCAGCGAATCGATGGAATAAGCTCATAAAACAGGGATGTAGATTTTCAAAAAGTGGGTTACTTAAAGATCATACA
>Ga0070733_10003086_pt1 | contig 11500 bp, 9 predicted proteins | sample Coa_R1_9_FD_66450 | JGI IMG/M metagenome (GOLD analysis project Ga0070733, IMG submission 66450) | Surface soil microbial communities from Centralia Pennsylvania, which are recovering from an underground coalmine fire - Coalmine... | ecosystem: Environmental > Terrestrial > Soil > Unclassified ... | reverse complement strand
GGGCTGAACCTGCTCACGGGCGAGACCGGAAGCGGCAAGTCGATCGTGGTGGACGCGCTGGCGTTGTTGTTGGGGGGGCGCGCATCCGCCGAGACGGTGCGCTCAGGAGCCGAGCGGGCGCGGGTTTCGGGCATTTTCGAGCTGGCACGCGACAAGGGCTTGCAGGCCCTGCTAAGCGAGGCGGGGATTGAAACCGAGGACGGCGAATTGATCGTCGAACGCGAGATCCTGGCCAATGGGAAATCACGCGCATTTGCAGGCACCCGGCCGGTGACCGCGGCGCTGTTGAGGGACTTGGCCGGATATCTGGGCGACATCCACGGCCAGCACGACCAGCAGCAGCTTTTTTCGTTCACCGTCCAGCGGGAAATGCTGGATGGGTTCGCCGACGCCGCGGAGCTGGTGGCGGAAACAGCGGCGCTCTACGCGCGCTGGCGAGCCGCGTCGGAGGAGCTCGCGGAACTCGACCGCACGGCGCAGGAAAAGCTGTGGCAGGCGGACTTGTGGACATTTCAGCACAACGAAATCGAAACCGTCGCGCCGCAGTCCGGCGAGGACGCGCAGCTGGAAGGCGAACGCCGCGTCCTGAGAAACGTGGTGCGCCTTCAGGAAACCGCGGGCGCCGCCTACGACACGCTTTATGAAAACCCGGAAAGCGTGACGGCCCAACTGCGAGCGGTGACCCGCCGTCTGGAGGAACTGGGGCGCATCGATGAAGGCACCGCCGAGATCGCCGCCGCGCTCCAGCCCGCTTCTATCGCGGCAGACGAGGCGGCCCACGCCCTGCGGCATTATTTGGGGAAGCTGGAGGCCGACCCGGTGCGCCTTGAGGAAATCGAGACTCGTCTGGCGGCGCTCGAAATACTCAAGCGCAAGTATGGAGCGACTCTGGATAAAGTGCTCGCTTTTGGCGAGGACGTGCGTCGTCAACTGGAGGCGGTCCAAACCTCGGGCGAGCGCCAGGAGACCCTTCGCAAGGAAATCGGCGCCTCGGCAGCCGCCTATGAATCGGCCGCTGGAACACTTTCGGCTCAGCGCAAGGACGCCGCGCGGAGGCTGGGCAAACGCGTCGAGGGCGAACTCGCCTCGCTCGCCATGGAGCAGACCCGCGTCGAAATCCGCATCTCGCCCGCCGAGTGGTCGGCAGCCGGCGCTGATGCGGTCGGGTTTCTGATTTCGCCGAACCTGGGCGAGGAGTTGAAGCCGCTGGATAAGATCGCTTCCGGAGGCGAGCTGTCGCGCGTAGCGTTGGCGCTCAAGACCTGCACCGCTCCCGCGCGCGCTGAGCGAAACGCGATCCCTCGAACACTGGTTTTTGACGAAGTGGACGCCGGCGTGGGCGGCGGCGCGGCCGAGGCCGTCGGACGGCGCCTCAAAAAGCTGGCGCAGTCGAGCCAGGTGTTATGCGTCACCCACCTGGCCCAGATCGCCGGCTTCGCCGACCATCATTATTATGTGGAGAAGCACACGGCCAAGGGGCGGACCGTGGCTACGGTCGAGGAACTGGATAGGGCTGCCCGCACCCGCGAGATTGGGAGAATGCTTTCCGGCGAGCGCGTCACGGCCGAGGCGCTGCGGCACGCCGAGCAGCTTCTGAAGCTCGCCGCTGAGTAGAATGATGTATTTCACTCGACTCTTCGCTGCCTGGGCAACGGTATGTTGCCTCGTCGCCCCAGCGGTGGCGTGGAACGGCACGGGGCATCGGATCGTAGCCGCCATTGCCTATGAAAGACTGACTCCGAAGGTTCGCGCGCGCGTGGACGATCTGCTACGGCGGCATCCCGATTATGCGGCTGTGTTCGTCAAGGACGCTCCAACCGATCTGGCAGCGCGCGCTCGCGCGGCTTTCCTTACGACGGCGAACTGGCCGGATATGATTCGCGCCGGGGACGCCCGGTTTTACGACGAGACGCGAAGGGACGCAGTGTCCACACCGCTGTTGCCCGGCTTCCCAGACATGGGGCGGCACGCGGGGTGGCATTTTATTGACATCCCCTATACTCCGGACGGCCCTGCGGGCCCGGCGCCGGCGACGCCCAACATATTGACCGAGCTCGAGCGCATATTGCGAGAGATCAAGTCGCCGCCAAGTGAGCAACAAATTTTCTACGATCTTCCCTGGCTCGAACACCTGGTAGGCGATGTGCACCAGCCGCTGCATTGCACCAGCCGATTTTTGCGATCTCAACCCAAGGGAGATGCCGGTGGAAATTTGGTCTTTATAGTCCCCGGCCGCACACTACATTCGCTTTGGGATGATGCGCTGGGAACCGACAGCAGCGACGAGTACGTCATCCGGTATGCCGCCAAGGCTACGGCGGCGCATCCCGAGGGGAATGCGGCCGAGGCTCCCAAGATATGGGCAGGAGAGAGTTTCAAGCTGGATTTATCTAATGTGTACACGTTCGGTCCAGAAACCGGCTCTCGTGAACATCCGATCGCGCTTCCAAATGGTTACGTGGATAACGTGACCAGCGTTTCGGAACAGCGCATCGCGGTTGCTGGTTACCGACTCGCGGCGGTCCTGAACGACTTGCTCAGGTAGTCCTGGCGCGCCAGATTTTTGATCCATTCAAATTGCGAATTTCGCTGCAAGTTGTTAGAATCAACGCAAAGTGCCACCCTAGCTCAGTTGGTAGAGCGGCGGTTTCGTAAACCGCAGGTCTCCGGTTCGATCCCGGAGGGTGGCTCCATACTTTCAGATCGCCGCTCTTGGCTTGCGTTCGGGTATGGTGTCGATATGGGCCAACTGCGGATTCGCCTGCGCGATTCCATAGGCGTTTCGATGTCCCAGACCTGACGAACGCCCAGGCCGTGCGCGCCGAGTATCGCGGCTTCGCAACCACCACGCCGAGCCCTCCCTGGTTGGATACGGGTTCTAAGAGGCAGTCTTGCTGGATTCTCCCCCGAGCGGGGAACGTGCCGCCGCTCATGGGCGCCATTCCGCAACTCGTGGGACGGTTTAAGTTGGCCAGCCGCGGCACTTTGTTCCTGGATGAGATCGGCGAAAACTCGAGCTGATTCTGGCTGACGGGAGCACCTATGCGCAAATTCTCCTTCGCGGACCGCTAGGTGAAGCAGAGCACCGGCACGATTCATGTCACGGCCGTAACAGCCACAGCTGTTGGCAGGTGCGCGTTTTCGGATTGGCGTCCGGAACAACGCCCACGTGCCCGGCCATGTTTAATCTACAATGAAGGTGCAATTTATGAGAACACTGGACGCTAAGAAGACCCAGAAGCTCAAGCTGAGACAGCAAGCGCCGCTTGTCACTCCAACTGACCTGAAAGCCCCAGCAACGAAAGTGATCGCTGGAACCCTGAACGCCATCGTCGCGGACGTGTTCGCGCTTTATCTTAAGACCAAGAACTTCCACTGGCACATGAGCGGGCCGCACTTCCGTGACTATCACCTGCTCTTGGACGAACAGGCCGACCAGCTTTTTGCGATGACTGATCCAATCGCCGAGCGCATCCGCAAGGTGGGTGGTACCACGCTCAGGTCGATCGGCCACATTGCCCGCACGCAACGCGTCCTGGATTAACGATGCCGAGTATGTTGAGCCGGAGGACATGCTCGCCGAGCTGTGCGAGGATAGCAAAACGCTTGCCGCGCGCTTGCGCGAGGCCCACAATGTCTGCGAAGAACAAAGTGACATCGCCACCGCCAGCCTGATCGAAGTTTGGATTGACGAAACCGAACGGCGCACCTGGTTCCTGTTCGAAGCAAGCCGTCGAGGGGATTCGAGCGGCCATTGAAACATGGCCGAATCGACGAAAGATCCACGGTGATGGTTCGATGAGTATTAATCGCGAAGAGCTATCTCCGGTCAGTTGTCGTCGGATTCATCGTCTGGGTCAACGCGGGTCAAGAAATTATCAATGAGTGAGCCACTTCGCGGCCGAGTTGCTGTCCACGGTGACGTCAGAGCGGAAATGCACTCCAGCGAGGATCCGGATGAGCGTGTTCTCGTCTCCAGCGGCCGAGAAGCCCTCGAACGAGCGTTCTACGCCCGGCATAACTTCGGATGTGACGCTAAAGTTGAAGCGATGACTCCGGAAGCCTTCGATCCGTCATTGCTCAGCAGGGCGAGGATGTCCGCAAGCGGGAGTAGGCTGGCTGGATAGCTATTATTAATGCGCTGTAATATCAATAACTTACAATTAAGTCTTGTCACTCTTCCCCGGACTGTGCTAATAATGATTCTTGGGCTGTGGCGCTTGAGTCCGGTCCAAATTCAAGGCAAGTAAACAAGCCAACAGATTCCAAGAGGAGGTTGAACTATGAATATTCGTCCGCTCTATGACCGGATCGTGGTCAAACGGATCGAAGACGATACTGAGAAAACGGCCGGCGGGTTATTTATCCCGGACTCGGCCAAAGAAAAGCCGCAGCAGGGCGAGGTGGTGGCGGTCGGCCAAGGCAAGCGCAACGAGGACGGGAAGCTGATTCCGCTCGACGTGAAGCCCGGCGATCGAATCCTGTTCGGCAAGTATTCCGGTTCCGACATCAAGATCGACAACAACGAGTACCTCATCATGCGTGAGGACGAGGTGTTGGGCGTTCTTGAAGGCGGCAGCAAAAAGGCAAAGGCTTAATTTAGGAGACTTCAAACTATGGCAGCAAAACAAATTGTATATAGCGAAAATTCCCGCCAGGCGATTCTCCGCGGCGTAAACCAGTTGGCCGACGCGGTGAAAGTGACGCTCGGCCCCAAGGGCCGGAACGTCGTGCTTGAGAAGAAATTCGGTGGACCAACCATCACCAAAGACGGCGTCACGGTAGCCAAGGAAGTCGAGCTGAAGGACCCCCTCGAGAACATGGGCGCGCAGATGGTGCGCGAAGTGGCCTCGAAGACCTCCGATGTCGCCGGCGACGGCACCACCACCGCAACCGTTCTGGCGCAGTGCATCTTTCGCGAAGGCGTGAAAAGCGTGGCTGCGGGCGCCAATCCCATGGCGCTCAAACGCGGTATCGAACGCGCTGTCGAAGCGGTTGTCGAAGATGTGAAGAAACTTTCCGTCAAAGTGACCCAGGACGAAAAGATCGCCCAGATCGGCACCATTTCGGCCAACGGCGACGCCGAGATCGGCAACACCATTGCGGAAGCGATGAAAAAGGTGGGCAAGGACGGTGTCATTACGGTCGAAGAATCCAAGACCATGCACACCGAGTTGCAGACCGTCGAGGGCATGCAGTTCGATCGCGGTTATCTGTCGCCGTACTTCGTCAGCGATCCCGAGCGCATGGAGTGTGTGCTCGAAGACCCCTACATCCTGATCCACGAAAAGAAGATCAGCAACATGAAGGACCTGCTGCCGGTGCTCGAACAAATCGCGCGCAGCGGCAAGCCTCTGCTGGTGATTGCCGAGGAAGTGGAAGGCGAAGCCCTGGCGACGCTGGTGGTCAACAAGCTGCGCGGCACGCTGAATGCTTGCGCGGTGAAGGCTCCGGGCTTCGGCGATCGCCGCAAGGCGATGCTTGAGGACATCGGCATCTTGACCGGCGGCAAGGCCGTCATGGAAGAGACCGGGATCAAACTCGAAGGCGTTCGCTTGGATGACTTGGGCCGCGCCAAGCGCGTGACTGTCGATAAGGACAACACCACCATCATCGACGGCGCCGGCGCGCCGAAAGGCATCGAAGGCCGGATCAAGCAGATCCGCACGCAGATCGACGACACCACCTCCGATTACGACCGCGAGAAACTGCAGGAGCGTCTGGCGAAACTGGCCGGGGGCGTTGCGGTGATCAAAGTCGGTGCGGCCACCGAGACCGAGATGAAGGAGAAGAAGGCTCGCGTCGAGGATGCTCTGCATGCGACCCGCGCGGCGGTCGAGGAAGGCATCGTGCCCGGCGGCGGCGTGACTCTGTTGCGCGCCTCGGCGGCGCTCGACAACGTGAAGGTGGAAGGCGACGAGAAGATCGGCGTAGACATTGTGCGCCGGGCTTGCGAGGAGCCTCTGCGCCAGATCGTCGGCAACGGCGGCTGGGAGGGCGCGATCGTCATCGAGAAGATTCGCGCGCACAAAGACCCCAATCACGGCTTCAACGCCCAGACCGGGCAGTACGAAGACCTGGTCAAGGCGGGCGTCATCGACCCCACCAAAGTGACCCGCTCGGCTCTCCAGAACGCCGCTTCGATCAGCGCACTGATGCTGACCACTGAGGCGATGATCTGCGAGATCCCCGAGAAGAAGAACTCGTCTCCCATGCCCGGCGGCCACGACCATGGCGGCGGGATGGACTTCTAGGCGGCCTCCGCCTCGCTGGGGCGCCCCACGGCGCGTTTCGAGTGCAGGTAGGGTGCCGGAGATAAGTCCCGCCCGAAGGGCCGCTCCGCAAGGGGCGGCCTTTTGCGTTTTCAATGAGATTTTCAGATTCATCCCGCACTGGCATCACTCTTTCGCTTCAGGTCATCGCGCATTGGAAAGCTCTCCCCGCCTGAAAACTTTGGATGGCCGGGCAAAGGGCTCTTTTGGAAGTGGAAGTTGAGTGTGTATAGACCGCGTTGATGTGAAACAGTCCCGGATGTCTGTGCCGGTTGCCCTGATGCACCGTGTCCATGCGAAGGTACCCCGGCCGCCCGCGAGGATCGGGCTTGCGCGGTTCGGCAATCGAGACGCGGCGTACTTGGGTGTGCTGCATCCTGACGCTGTGACTCCGATAGCCCACCGAACGCCTCAGGTTGTAGAGATGAGAGACGAAGAGCCCGCCAGGCGTTCGTGTTGGGGCTGGCCGAAGATATGAAACTCGCGCCACAGAATGTGCCGTACCGCGGGGCCGGATAGATCTTGGTGAGCGGCATCCACGGCCGCCAGCAAAGCCACATCCCCGGCGGTGTAGCGTCTCGGCCGGTAGGGTGCGCGGCCCGGCCACATCTCTTGTGCGTCGCCACCGGCTCCAAGCAGGCGCATCGTGCGCTGTTTCCTGGTCAAGGTGACCGGAGTGCGCAGCACCACCTCGGGATGAAGCTGTTGATGAAGTCTTGCATCTTGGCCAGCGTCAGCCGTCCAAGTTTTCCATGGTGAATTTCATTCACCCGCGCAGCCTGGTCCACAACCTCCTCTCCTTTTCAGGCTCATCCCGGTTTAGGAAAACTCGAGAAGCCGCCTACCGCGATTGCGAGGTGTATACTTGCTCCGGATGGGCGTTCTCGGAATACCCGCTCAACGTTCCACCCCGCGCTGGTGAATTTCCGCTCGGAAACCAAGATTAACGTGGGTATCATAACGCTGCGAAGAAGGACGGACTTTTTTGGCGCGGCCGCCGGTGCCTCGGCGAACCGCGTGAGGTTGGGCGACAAGCACAATTCCAGTACTGGGAGGAGATTTCTATGGACTGTGTAAATTGGGGATCGCGGAGCGCGACCGTTCTTGCATGTCTCTTTTCGATCGCTCTCTTTTGGGCGACGGGTTACTTAACACCGGTAGTCGAGGCGCAGCAGCCAGCCGCCGTGACGGTGTTTGAAGGGGCGCGGCTCATTACTGGAGACGGCAGCGCGCCGATCGCGGATTCCGCCTTCATCGTCGAGAACGGCCGGTTTACGGCGGTCGGCCGAAAAGGTCAGATCAAGGTGCCGGCGGGCGCGGCTCACGTGGATTTGACCGGCAAGACGGTCATGCCGGCAATCATCGACGCCCACAAGCACCTTTCGCCGAAGCGATCTGAGCTCGTAGATCAGTTGCAGCATTTCGCCTATTACGGCATAGGCGGGACAATGAGCCTCGGCCAGGATACGGGCGATGAGGTGTACGAGGTGCGGGCCGAGACCATCCCCAATGCCGCGCGATACCGCACCGCGGGCCGCGGCCTTACCGGGCCGGAGCCGAACCGCTCGCACGCTCCCTTCTTCGTCACCACTGAAGCCGAGGCGCGCAAGGACGTCGACGAGATGGCCGCAAAGAAAGTGGACATCCTCAAGATCTGGGTGGACGACCGGGACCACACGGTCACCAAGCTGAGCCCGGAGCTGTATGGGGCCGCCATCGACGAGGCGCACAAGAAAGGCCTCCGGACGATCGCCCATATCTTTACTCTCGAGGATGCCAAGGGTATCCTCCGGGCCGGCATCGACAATTTCGCCCATAGCGTCCGGGACAAGGACGTCGACGATGAGTACATCAAGCTGGTGAAGGCCAAGCCGAATTTTATCGTGGACCCGAATCTTCCCGACCGAGGCGTGAGAGTGGACCGGGGCTGGCTCCGCGACAGCATGACGGCCGCGGAGTTTCAGAAAGTCCAGGCCGAGAGCAAGGACGATCCCAAGGAACAACAGTTCTTCGGAATCCAGTGCCGAAACCTGGCCAGGTTGAATAAGGAGGGCATCAAGATCGCCTTGGGTTCGGACGGACCCATCCCCTGGGCGGGGCTCGAGGAGATGGCGGACATGGCAGGCTGCGGGATGACCCCGGCTCAGGTCATCGTGGCCGCTACCCGCAACGCGGCCGACTTGATGAAACTCACCGACGCCGGCACCGTAGCGGCGCGCAAGAGCGCGGACTTCATCGTGCTGGACGCGAATCCGCTCGACGACATCACGAATACGCGGCGAATCGCCATCGTCTATCTCCGCGGGTCGCAAGTCGACCGCGCGGCCTTGAGGGCACGATGGACGGGCGCGACATCATCGCGGTAATACTTGAGTAGGAACTCTGAGTGGCGGATCGCACCTCCTCGGGCGTTGATTTGTTCCTAGGCCCGCCGGCGCTTAGGTAATGACCACGTGGATTTGGTGTGTCCCTGCCGATGATGGTGCGTAGTGTCTTCCTGGAGTCCGGAGCGTGCGTTGTATACTGACAACGTCCGGCGTTCAATCGCGGGAGGTTTCAGATGCACAATTTCGTCGGTACCTTTTTCACTTCGGGCGGTCTTGCGGCCATCGTAACCGCGGCCGTGCTCATCGCGCCCGCCGATGCGCAGACCGGCTCGGATAATACGCAGAAGGTGGCCAAGGCGTTATCAAGTAAACCTTGGATCCCAACGCGCACTCCAGACGGGCAACCGGATCTGCAGGGAGTTTGGACGAACGCAACTCTTACGCCGTTCGAACGGCCTGCTGAGCTGGCAGGAAAGGCAACCATCACCGATCAGGAAGCGGCAGAAATTGAAAGGCGCGCCAGCGCGAGCCCTGCGGACCCTCCGCCCAAAGCCGGTGACCCAGGGGGCTACAACCAAGTCTGGTCAGATGGTGGAACGACGTGGTTGTCCACCAGACAAACGTCGCTGGTGGTGGATCCACCGGATGGAAGAGTTCCAGTGAAGCCGTCGGCGGAAGCCAAGCGCAAGTACGATCTGGAACATGTCGCCGATTCTTACGAATACCAATCGACGTGGGAGCGGTGCATCACACGCGGCGTGCCCGCTGGAATGTTTCCCGCGGGCTATAACAACGCGTATCAAATTCTGCAGAGTCCAGGGTACGTGGTGATTCTTTCTGAGATGATTCACGAGGCGCGCTTCATCCCGATCGACGGCCGGCCGCATCTTCCACAGAACGTGCGTCAGTGGAACGGCGATTCACGCGGCCATTGGGAGGGCACGACGTTGGTGGTCGACACCACCAACTACAGCGGCCAAGGCGTGATCGCGACCAGCGCGGCCACCGGTCGCATAAAGGGCATTCATGAAAGCGAAGCGCTGCATGTGGTAGAAAGGTTCAAGCGCGTTGACGCCGACACCATCAGCTACGAAGCCACTATCAACGATCCGGAAATTTATTCGGCGCCCTGGAAAGTCGCCATGCCGTTGACCAGAAATCCGAGCTATTTGATTTACGAATACGCGTGCCATGAGGGCAACCAAGCCATGGGGGATATACTTCGCGGAGGGCGTGCGAAGGACAAGGCGGAAGCGGCCGGGAAGTAGAGACTCACTCCACGACGCGCGCCGACGACGGTAGTGCTTAGAGTTCGTCGTCCTTGGTTTCGCGCACCGCGCACAACCCGATGAGGGTTAGGACCGCTGCGGCGAAAAGGTAGTAGCCGACGTACTGCAGCCCATAGGTGGTGGCGAGCCAGGTGGCGATGTAGGGCGCGAGCGACGCGCCGAATATGCCCGCGAAGTTAAACGTGAGCGAGCTGCCCGTGTAGCGTATCGGTGTCGGAAAAAGCTCGGAGAGTACGGTACCGAGCGGGCCGTAGGTCAGGCCCATCAATGACAAGCCCAGCGCCATCATGATCACCACCCCGGCCGTCCCGGCGAGGAATATCGGCGTCATGATCAGGCCGAACGCGCCGATCGCCGCAGTCACCCACAACAAGGTGCGGCGGCGGCCCCGTTGCGCCAATGCTCCGCCTATCGGAATGCCGAGCGCGAAGAACAGAATTCCGATCAACTGGATCACCAGGAACTTTTCTCGGCTATAGCCCAGCGCAGTCGTGCCCCAGGACAGCGCAAAGACCGTCATCAGGTAAAAAAGCACAAATGTCGCGAGCGAAACCAGCGTGCCCACCAGCAAGGTCCGGGGATGGTCCCGGAACACCACGAAAATCGGCACCTTCACCTGCTCTCGACGGCGAATGGCATCGCGGAATACGGGAGTCTCGGTGATCGTCAGCCGCACATACAGCCCCACTAACACCAGCACCGCACTCGCCAGAAACGGAATGCGCCAACCGAAGGCGAAGAACTGTTGGTCGGTGAGCCCTTTGGAAAGCAGCAGGAACACGCTCCCGGAGAAGAGAAATCCGATGGGCGCGCCCAGTTGCGGAAACATGCCGTACCAGGCGCGCTTCCCGGGCGGCGCATTCTCGATTGCGAGCAGCACCGCCCCGCCCCACTCCCCACCGAGACCCAGCCCCTGGCCAAAGCGGCACAGCGCGAGAAGCAGCGGCGCGGCCACGCCGATGCTTGTGTAGGTCGGCAAGGCGCCGATTGCGACCGTCGAGAGCCCCATGGTGATCAACGCCGCGACTAACGTCGTCTTACGACCAACGCGATCGCCAAAGTGGCCGAAAAGCGCCGAACCGAATGGCCGTGCGAGAAACGCAATCCCAAACGTCGCCAGCGAGGCGAGCGTGGCCGAGGCTGGGTCCGAAGCGGGAAAGAACAACTTGGGAAATACCAGTACGGCGGCGGTGGCGTAGATGTAGAAGTCGAAGAATTCAATCGTGGTGCCTATGAGACTGGCAAACAGCACTTGGCTCGGCCTGTTCACGGCAACACCGGTGCTAGGGCTGTTCTGGAGAACGGCGACGTCGATGTCGGTTCGCTCGCGCACTGTTGGCCTAACGCAGCTTCATGCAACGCATATTGAGAGGATAGCGAAACGTGAAAACCTGCGCCGTGCCGTCGAGGGGGCTATGTCCCAGCGCGCAACGTGAGCATTCCCCGATACAATCCTTTTCAAGATCGGGCTCGGTTCAAGCGCGGTCCAGGTTCTTGTAGATTGCTTCGATATTGGCCGACAGTCGGTCCTCGACCGCCGTTTTCTGTCCGAGGTAAACCGTGAAGTTTTTCAAATTGTCGGCGACGTAGCTGCCGTATCCGTTGGCTTGCA
>Ga0070733_10003085_pt1 | contig 11501 bp, 9 predicted proteins | sample Coa_R1_9_FD_66450 | JGI IMG/M metagenome (GOLD analysis project Ga0070733, IMG submission 66450) | Surface soil microbial communities from Centralia Pennsylvania, which are recovering from an underground coalmine fire - Coalmine... | ecosystem: Environmental > Terrestrial > Soil > Unclassified ... | reverse complement strand
CCCGCCACGTACGCGGCCAGGTTGGCGGTGCCGTTCAGGCCCGCGATCGAGGCCATGTTCACGATCGTGCCTCCGCCGCTGCGCAGCATGGCCGGGATCTGGTACTTCATGCCGAGGAAGGTGCCCCGGATGTGCGTGGCGATGCCGACGTCGAACTCGGCCGGATCGATGTCGGCCAGCGGCGCGGGCAGCGGGCCCGCGGCGGCGTTGTTGAACGCCGCGTCGAGCCGGCCGAACGTGGCCAGCGTCTCGTCCACCGCGTGACGCGCCGAGTCCGCGTCGGTGACGTCGAGGTAGGTGGCCACGGCCCGGCCGCCGCGTGACCGGATCCGGTCGGCGACGGCCTCAAGTGCGGCGATGTTACGAGAGCCAAGTACCACGGCGGCTCCAGCGGCAGCGAACGCCTCGGCGGTGGCCGCGCCGATGCCCTTGCTGGCCCCCGCGACCAGGGCCACCCGGCCGGTCATGGCCTGATCCCCGGACTCCGGCCAGTCGCCCTGCTGGCTCGCCGACGCGCGTGCTTGCTGGTCTGCTATGTGCCCATCCATGACATCGAATCGTATGATCTCTAACGATTAGATGTCAAACGATTATGATATGCTCTGGTCATGGGACGTCCCGTACGCGAGCCGCTGGGGCTGCATCTGACCAGGGTGTCGAGAACGATCAGCCGCGCCTTCGACGACGCCCTCGCCGAGGCGGGCGGGTCGCTGCCGGTCTGGCTCGTGCTCATCTCGCTGAAGCGCGGGCAGCTCGCCAGCCAGCGTGAACTCGCCGAGGCGGTTGGCGTCCAGGGCGCGACCCTCTCTCACCATCTGAACGCCATGGAGTCAGCCGGCCTGGTCACCCGGCGGCGTGATCCCCGTAACCGCCGCCTGCACCTGGTCGAGCTGACCCCAGAAGGCGACGCGCTGTTCTCCCGCCTCCGCGAGGTGGCCTTCGCATTCGACCAGCGGTTGCGAGCCGGCCTCACCGAACACGATGTCGACCAGTTCGAGTCACTCCTGTCCCGTCTGCACGACAACGTCACCTGATCCCCAGTCGCGTCAATCCGGGCTGGCCGTCCCGCCGTCGCGGCAGCGGTGGACGGGTCAGCGTCGTTCCGGCCGCGGCCCGCGGGTAGGCGGGACGGGCGGATGGGACTGTCGAGGCTTGCGGGACGAATGGGCTTGCGGACGTCTAGACGGTGGCCCGGAGCCCGGCCAGGTCGATGCCGAGCCAGTCCCGCAGGCCGGGCCTGGCCGGCCTCGGTCACGGTGACGATACGGCTGGCCTCCCGGGTGAGGGTCCATCCTCGCTCCGCGAACGCGGTGGTGAGAGCAGCGCCCAGGCTGCCCGCCAGATGGTAGTGGCGCTCGCTCCAGTCCAGGCACGGCCGCAGCAGCGGCCGGGCTGGGCGCGGTAGCCGGCCAGCCCGGCGCGTTCGGCGTGCTGGCCGCGATCGCGATCGTGCTCGCGGGGTGGACGGCCGTATTCATGAATCGCCGCCAGGGTCAGATAACTCGGCCGTGTCCGGAGCCTCGGCGTCGATCAAGGCGGCGATGGCCGGGTGGCGGCGCAGCCGCTCGAGGCAGCGGCTCCGGTTTGGGCCGATACTTCCGATAGGCATGCCAAGCCTGGCGCTGATCTCGGCATACGGCGTCGGAGGATCGGTGGTCAGCAGACTGAGCAGCTGCTGGCAGTTGGCGGGCAGCTCCATGAAGGCCTCCCGCAGCGCGGCGTGACGCTCGGCCATGAGCAGCTCATCGTCAGCCGTCGCGGCCTGGTCGTCCCATAGGTTCTCGGCTTCCGATATCTGCACATCGGCAGGTTGGCACCGAGGCTGCCGGACACGATTGCATTCCCGCCGGGTGGTGGTCACGAGCCAGCCCGGTAGCGCGGCCGGCTCGCGCAGGCTGTCGACGTATTTCACCAGATGGAGCCAGACCGCCTGCGTGACGTCCTCGGCGTCCGCCCGGTTCAGCTCGTACCGGCGGCAGATCGACCAGATAAGCGTCGAATACCGTTCGACGAGGGCATCCCACGCTGATTCCTCGCCGTCCCCGGCGCGCTTCACTAGCTCGATGACCTGCGGGTCATTGTGCATTGGCCACCCATCCCCGGATGAGTTCAGTAGTCATGGAACTCATCGTGGTTGGCGCCGCTGTAGCGCTCACTGCACTGCGCACTGCACCGGACGCCGGAACCTCCGCCAACACGGGTGTGCCGGCGCGATCCGTCCGACGCATTAAGAAGTATCTGTGCAGCCCGTTTCGGGGTTTACTAAAAGTGAAATTCCGCTGCGCGGCCGGGAGGGGATATGGCTGATCCTGACGTTCCCGCGCTGCGATTCGGCGTCCTGGGCCCGCTCCGGGTCTGGCGGGGCGACACTGTCATAGATCTCGGACCCGTCCAGCAGCGGGTGGTACTAGCCATACTGGCACTGCAGGCGGGTAGACCGGTCGGCCGGCAGCAGATGATCGATGCCGTATGGGGTCAGACGACGCCTAGGAACGCGGTGAACCTGGTCCAACGGCATGTTTCCGGGCTCCGGCGGGCCCTCGAACCCGAACGTCCTGGGCACGCGCCGTCCGGCCTCCTGGCGTGGACTGACGTCGGCTATCTGCTCACAGTGCCGAAGGGTGCCCTGGACCTCGATGTATTCGAAGGTGAACTGAGTCGGGCGCGGGCCGCACGGACCGCGGGACGGCTGGGGGAGGCCGCCGAGGCGCTGCACTCGGCACTGGGGCTCTGGCGGGGTCCCGTCTGTGACGGTCTGTCCAGCCCGTTCCTGGACGCGCAGGCTGACCGGCTGGACGAGTCGCGCATCAACGTGCTCGAGGAGCGCATCGAGCTGGACCTGGCTACCGGCGTGCATGGCGACCTGATCGCGGAGCTCCGGGATCTTGTCGCTGAGCACCCGCTGCGCGAGCGATTGCACGGTCTGCTCATGATGGCGCTATACCGAGTCGGCCGTCAGGCCGACGCGCTGACCGCCTTCCGGGACGCACGCCGCCGTCTGGATGATGAGCTAGGGGTCGAGCCTGGAGCCGCGCTTCAGCAACTCCATCAGCAGATCCTGGCCGCCGATCCGACCCTGGCCGTCGCTCCCGCGGAAGACGTCCGAACAGGCACCGAGTTGCGGCGGACGGTCCCCGCGCAGCTACCGCACGGCATTCCGGACTTCACCAACCGCGAGGCCGAACTCAGTCGGCTGACCGCGCTCATGAGCCGAAGCAACGACGATACCGGGACCGGTGTGGTCATCATGGCCATCAGCGGAACCGCCGGAGTCGGCAAGTCGGCCCTGGCGATGCACTGGGCCCATCTGGTCCGGGACCTGTTCCCCGATGGCCAGCTCTACGTGAACCTACGAGGATTCGGCCCGGCCGGATCGGCGGTGGAACCAGCCGAGGCGATCTACGGATTCCTGGAGGCTTTTGGGGTGCCGTCGGAACGGATCCCGGTAGACATCGACGCGCGGGCCGCGCTCTACCGCAGCCTGCTGGTCGGCTCGCGGGTGCTTGTCGTCCTGGACAATGCGCACGATGTCGATCAGGTCCGTCCCCTGCTGCCCGGTTCTCCCGGATGCGTCGTGGTGGTGACCAGCCGGAATCAGCTGATGAGCCTGGTTGCCGCCGACGGCGCCCATCCCGTTGAAGTCGATCTGCTTGCGGATACGCAGGCCCGGCATCTGCTGACCCGTAGGCTCGGCCGTGACCGGGTAGCCGGAGAACCATCGCCGGTGGACGAGATCATCGAGGCGTGCGCCGGCCTGCCGCTGGCCCTGGCGGTCGCGGCGGCTCATGCCGCGGCAAACTCCCGGTTGCCGCTGTCCGCACTGGCCGGCGCGCTGCGCGAGACGCACGGTCGCCTTGACGCGCTGGATGGCGGCGACCAGTACACCGACGTCCGCGCCGTGTTCTCCTGGTCCTACCAGGCGCTCGGGCCACCGACGGCCCGGCTGTTCCGGCTGCTCGGCCTGCACGCAGGACCAGATATCACCACGGCCGCCGCAGCGAGCCTGGCGGGCGTGCCGCTGGCGCAGGCCCGCCGGGAACTGGCCAACCTGGTCCGCGCTCATCTGCTCACCGAAGTGTCTCCCGGAAGATTCGCACTGCACGACCTGCTTCGCGAATACGCCAATGAGCTCACCCTGATCTACGACACCGCCGAGGAAAGGCACCTGGCGGTCCATCGAGTGCTCGATCACTACCTCCACACCGCGTACGCCGCGGATCAGTTGCTGAGACCAGGACGCGACGACCCCATCGTGCTGGCACCGATTCAACCCCTCACCGCTCCTGAGCCTCTTGCCGATTACCCGAGTGCGCTAGCCTGGCTCGCGAAGGAGCGCCAAGTCCTCCTCGCCGCGCTCCGCCAGGCGGTGGACTATGGCTTTGATGCTCACGCCTGGCAGCTCGCCTGGGCAGTGACGTCCTACTTCGACCGCCACGGCCACTGGTACGACGCCGCCGCGTCCCACCGGACCGCGCTGGCGGCGGCTCAGCGACTTGGGAACCATCACGCCCAAGCGGTCATACATCGCTGGCTTGCCTGCGCCTACTGCCGTCTCGGCGACTATGGTGCCGCGAACCAACACCTGTACCAGGCCCTCGAACTTTACGAGGGTCTCGGGGACCAGGCAGGCAAAGCACATGCACACGTGACCATGACCTGGATGCTCGACCTGCAAGGTCGCTATGCAGAAGCGCTTCCGCACGCGGAACAGGCCGTCGAACTGTTCCGCATCGCCGATCGTCCCGCCGGGCTCGCTCGTGCCCTGAACGCCGTCGGCTGGTTTCACATTCGACTCGGAAACCCGGCGGAAGGCCTCGTCCACTGCCAGCATGCGCTGGACCTGCAGAGGGGAAACGCCGACCGGTTCGGGCAGGGCGACACGCTGGACAGTATCGCCCGTGCGTACAGATTCCTGGGCCAGTACGACGAGGCCATCGCCTGCTACCAGCGGGCACTCGATTTGTACCGGGAATTCGGCGACCGCTACTACGAAGCCAAGAGCCTGGTTTACCTCGGCGACACATACCTCGCCGCCGACGATCATGAATCCACCGTTAGCGCCTGGCACGATGCCGTGCTGATATTCGACGACCTCGGTCTTCCTGAGGCTGCCGAGCTACGCATGCGGCTGAGCAATGTAGAGGGTCATGATGGCGTGGCCGCCGCGGGTGGACCGCGCTCAGGCTGAATCAGCCACTTGACGTACGCCAGCCGGCAGGCCAAGTTTGAGGTACTTGTCTTCAACTGAACGCTTTTCGAGATTTGGCGGTTCACATGCTAGCCGAGCCGCTTGTCTTACGGCAAGCAACTTTATACCCGGAGGTCCGAGATGAGCGAGACGAGTAATGTTCCGTTCGACAGAGCAGACGTTAATGGGCTCACCGATCAGCTCAGCCGGTTCGCCTCCCATCTAACCCCGGAAGAATGGCGCCTTCTCCTGGCTATCCTCTACGCTGCGTCGAGTCATTTCGATGAGGTCTCCGTAACACTCCCGGAGGCCGGAAAAGGAAAGAAGCCTCCTGAGGGGTTGACCGTAAGGCAGCTTCGTGAGGAGCTCCGTAACGCTTATAAACCCGGTAAAACTCCGCCTCCTGGCAACAATTTCCAAGTCACGCCGCCAGCGGTCAGCCCTGGCCATAAAAAGGGAGGATAGCGACTCATAGGGCAGATCCTCGGAACCTTGAGATGCAGGACGATTCCACTCTGCCGCGGCGCTCCACATGGCCTGTAGTTCTGGTGTCCATGCCGTTCATGGACCCATACCGCCCGTCAATACAGCTCGGGCTGCTGAAGGCGATAGCAGTACAGCACGGTTTTCCCGCCCGGACGTACCACGCCTACCTTGACTTTGCCGTTCGGATTGGTGTCGAGTACTATAACAAGCTGTGCCAGCATCGCGGGACGCTTGTCGGGGACTGGCTATTCTCGCTCGAAGCTTTCGGCGACGCAGCCCCGGATCCCGATGCGGATATGCTTGACGAGCTTGCCGATAGCTTGTCCTACCTGGGAACGTCACAGGAAACAGCGAAGGAAAAGCTGATCCGAACACGGAGCAGTGATGTCCCGGCGTACCTTGATGCGCTCGTCCGTGGCTTTTCCTGGGAAGATGCGGCGGTTGTAGGATTCAGCTCGACCTTCCAGCAGAACACCGCCTCATTCGCGCTGGCCCGGCGCCTGAAGCAGTCTGATCCGGGAATCATGACGGTATTCGGCGGCGCTAACTTCGATGACGAGATGGGCCCGGAGCTGGTCCGGACGGTTGATTGCATAGACGCCGCGATCATTGGTGAAGGGGACGAGGCCTTCCCCCGCCTGCTCAGAGCCCTCGCCGCCGGCGACCGTCTGGATCAGGTTCCTGGCCTTGCCCATCGCGAGCACGATCGGGTCACGATGGCCGCTCCCATGCCGGCCACGGATCAGCTGGATGACCTGCCCGCTCCGGACTACGACGAGTATTTTCAGCACGCAGAGGAGCTGGGCGTCCTTCCCCCGGTGGGCCACCGCGAGGTCTGGCTTCCCATCGAGACGGCCCGCGGGTGCTGGTGGGGCGCGAAGCATCACTGTACGTTCTGCGGGCTCAATGGGACGACGATGCGGTTCCGGTCCAAGTCGCCCGAACGAGTCCTTGACGAACTTGCCGGGCAGGCGAAGAGATACCGCAGCTTCCGCTTCGAAGCGGTCGACAACATTCTCGACATGGCGTACTTCAAGAAGCTGTTCCCTGTGCTCGTCGAAAATGAAACCGGTTACGAAATCTTCTACGAGGTTAAGGCGAATCTGAGCCGGGACCAGCTGAGACTGCTGGCGCAGGCGGGCGTTACGCACCTTCAGCCCGGCATCGAGTCCCTGAGCTCCCACGTACTGGGCTTGATGCGCAAGGGTGTCCGTGCCATCCAGAACGTCAACCTGCTGCGCTGGGCGCTGTATTACGGTATCCAGGTCGAGTGGAATCTCTTGTGGGGATTTCCCGGCGAGACCGAGCGGGATTACGCAGACCAGACAGCAGTTATACCGCATCTGCGTCACTTGCCTCCGCCGGTTAATTCCGCACGTATCTGGCTGGAAAGGTTCAGCCCGATATTTACCGCACAGGAAACGTTCCGGATTCATCGACGGGTCCCAGAACGCAGCTACCATTATGTGTACCCGGCCACAGTCGACCTCGAGCGCGTGGCCTACTTTTTTGATTACGAGATAGATGGCGGCTTGCCCGACGCCACCTACGCGGAGCTGCGGTGTGCGGTTGACGATTGGTCGCATGCCTGGCTTGATGGCAGGCGACCCCTATTGAAATATTGGTCCGCGCCGCACTTCGTCCAGATCTACGACGAAAGGCGTCCGGGGCGGGAGGGGAGCTACACGCTCGAGGACACGCTCGCCGACTTGTACCTGGCGTGCAGTAACCAGCCCACTACTGCCGTTGCCGTTCGCCGGTCGCTCGATCTGGACCTGCCTCCGGAGGGCATCCAGGAGGTTTTCGAAGAGTTCCAGAGGCTGGGCCTGATGTTCCTCGACGAGCAGTACGTTCTCGCGTTGGCCGTGCCAGCGGTCACCGGGCGATAAAGCCTACGGCGCGAACCGATCCGGATCCCTGAGCTAAACGGCATCGCGCTATCACGCCAGAGGCGCGCTGGTGGCGAACCGGACCAAGCCGTACGGATTCTGGGTCCGGTCGAACACGGTGTAGTAGTTGTTGAGCAGCGGCAGACCGAGAACGGACTGTACCCCGTGGGAGTTCTCGATCTGGAACAGAGCCTGCCCCGCTACGGGTGAATCGAACTGCCAATAACTTGAAGGCGTGCAGGTGAGGGAGGCGTGTGCGCCGTTCACCCCGGCCAGTGTGAATGTGATGTCAGGCCATTGAGCCAGGTCGACGTCACCGCTGGGCACCGACTGCCCTGGCGGGGCCTGCTGCACGATGTCCGCGAAAGCGGGGTTGATTTGCTGCAATGACGAGAAAACCGCCTTGTAGACGTCAGAGGCCAGCTTGAGACTGCCGGTCCCGCTGTCGATGATCGAGTTTGATTTATACGACTTGGCGTACTTTGCGGGCAGCGCCTCGGCATTGACCTGGGCACAGCCCGCTACCTGCACCGCTTCAAGGTTCGTGTTGTACCAGAAGTCGTCCACCACGTTGACGTCGATGAAGTCACCGGAGTACAGATCATCCTGCTCTTCCCCGCCGCCCAGGATGAAGAACCCGTTATTCCGCGGATCGGCGGCGGGGTCTGCGGCACCCATGGCCACGGCCGACCGGAGGGTATAGAGGGCAAAGACGTTCCTCATGACATCTGAGCCCTTGGCGGCCAGGGCTGAGAAGTAAGGCGGAAGATCTTGCTGCTGCAGACGGTTGAGGAAGCTCGCGAACTGGCTGATCGCGGCGGTGGAGTTACTTAGCCGGAACGGCCAGGGGTAAGTCCACGGAGGATTGATGCTCTGTTCCGCGATATAAGAAGACAGATCGTAGGCGCTGTTCAGATTATTGAATGCCAGCCCCATTATACCATCGGCGTTACCGAAGTTTCCTGGCTCATAGTCGACCGTAATGGCCAGATTTGCAATGACCGAGACTTCCTGCGCGGCTGGGCCCATAGCGATGCTCGCCTCGACGACCGGCCCGGTCCAGCCCCCGCTGCCATAGATGATGTCCTGAGCGAGCCTCGTGGGTTGCATGGTGTCATCAGTGCCGGGATCGTAGACCGAGGACTTGACGGCCAGCGAACTGCTTCCTGTGTCAAGAATAACATTAGCCGTTACTCCGGCGCTGCCGATCTTGATCGGGGCAGTGTAATCGCCGTTACCGAAGACGTTGGTAATTGGTATCCTTACCGATGCCATTTCATTTCCTCAGAAGATCGATCCGGTTGGGTAGCTAGGGTGATCTTGATCATGGCCGAGCCGTGTCCCTGACTAACGGAGGGAGAATTTACATCTCTGATGCGTTCGGCGCCGGGGTTTCGGTTCAGCCAGGCTGACACGACGGGCACCAGAACGTCACCCGGTCCTGCTGTCCCTCAGAACGGATAGGCGTGCCGCAGCGCCGGCACGGACGGCCGCGTCGGCCGTAGACCCAGGTTTCCTCGCCCCGGCGCCAGTTGCCGGTGGTGACCTGGCCGATCCGGTCCTTGTTCGCCTCGAGCAACCGGCGCGCGAGTTCGGCCAGGGCGCCGAGGTCCGCGACGTCTCCGGTGGATTGCCACGGGTTGACGCCGCGCAGGAACAGCACCTCGGCCTTGTACACATTGCCGATCCCGGCCAGGTTGCGCTGGTCGAGCAGGGCTTCGCCGATCGGCCTGCCGGGTTCGGCGGACAGCCGCCGCACCGCCTCGGCGCAGTCCCAGTCCGGGCCGAGCAGGTCAGGGCCCAGATGCCCGGTGACCTGTGACTCCTCGCTGGTCCGGATCAGCTCGACGACTCCGAGCTGATAGCCGACCGCCTGCCAGGCCTCGTTGGCGAGCACCAGCCTGATGCGGTGGCTGTCTCGGAGCGGCTCAGCCGCGGGCCGGACCCGCCAGCTCCCGTCCATCCGCAGATGGGTGTGCACGGTGAGCCCGTTCTTGGTCCGGATCAGCAGGTGCTTGCCGCGCGCGACGGTCTCGATGACCACGTCGCCGGTCAGGTCGGAGGTGGCCAGCCGCGGCACCCGGAAGTCGCTGCGAGTCAGCGTCCGGCCCGCCAGCGCATCATGCAGGCGCCGGGCGGTGTACCAGACCACGTCTCCCTCGGGCATTCCCCTAGTGTGCGCGAGCTCAGCGCAGGGGAGTTAACCGGCGGTCGTAGCCGCGGGGATCGTAGGGGCCGCGGTGGCCATTGACCGGCGGATACCCCGGACGCGAGCCCCAGCCTCCGTCGCCGGACCCGTTTGCGCCGGCCGGGCCTGGATTCCAGCCGCCGTTCGCCCGCCAAAGGTCGTCGGCTGGACGGGGCTGGCTGACCGGAGCTACGTGTCCGTACCGCTCCCCGTAGGGCGGGGTATTCGCCGATGATGCCGGCTCGCCGCGCGGCTGCGACTGTGGTTGCGGCTGGGGATACGGATACGCACCGGTGCCGCCGTACACGTCGCCTGACCGCAGCGGATCGGCCCGGAGATGATCCGACCGCAACGGATCACTCCGCAGGGGACCGGAACGCAGGGGATCGGTCCGGTAATCATCGGACCGGCCGCGGCCGTGGTCCGGCAGGCGCGACCGGCCGTCCACGCTGCCCTTGGCCCGCAGCGAATAAGCCGGGCTGGTCAGCGGATCCTCATCCGGGCTGATGGCGCGCGACCGGCCCCGGGACCCGGCGGGCGGCTGGGCCGCACGAACCGGCTGGGCCGCACGAGCAGGCTGGACCGCACGAGCAGGCTGGACCGCACGAACCGGCTGGGTGGCGACCGGCGAAGGCTGGGTCGCCACCGGGTAGGGCTGCGTCGCCAGCGGAGCGGTCACGCTCGGCTGAACGGCACCCTGAACGGCCGGCTGGGCCGCGGTCCGGTCGTCCGGGCCGAGGCGGGGCTGCGGACGCGTGCCCGCGCCCTCGGCGCGCCTGCTGGCCTCGCGGCTTCGGCCGTCGACCGGGTACAGGTCCGGCAACGGGCCGGAGTTCGGCGGCCGCCGCTGGGCAGCGGTCTCCGGCGCAGCGGCGCGCGCGGTGGTGGCCAGCGGCTTGTCCGCGGCCATGTCATCCCAGAACTGCTCGTCGGAGACACCGCCGAACGCCTCGGCCGGCCACAGTTCCTCGTCGACATCGGACCCCTTGCGCCAGCCCACCCGCCGCCGCGACCTGGTCGTCTTGACCGCATCCTCGCTGTCATCCGCGTCGTCGGCCAGCTGACGAGCATCGGCCAGCTGACGAGCATCGGCCAGGTGACGGGAATCGGCCAGGTGACGAGCCTGGGCCGGCTGGCGTGCACCGGCCGGCTGGCGAGCATCGGCCAGGTTCCGGTCGCCGTGCCGCGCCCGGCGGCCGGTCACCGGAGGCTCGGAATCGTCCAGGGCGGCCTGCGGGCCGGTGAGGTCGATCACGGTGCTAGCCCCGGCCCGACCGGCCGAACGTCCGGTGGACCCAGCGGGCCGGTCAGGTCTCCCGGACCTGCCCGAGCGCCCGGGGCTCGCGGACCGGTCGGACCGTTCAGAACGACCCGAGGCCAGCGGAGAGGTTCTGCTTCTGCCGGCCGGAACCCGGTTGTCCGCGGCCCGGTCAGGCCCGGCGGCACGGACCCGGGCACCCCGGGGCCGCATGCTGAAGTAGAAGGCGGCCGCTATGCCAGCTAGCCCTGCGACGGCGAGTCCCGCGACCAGGATCATGGTCTCCATCCAGAATGAAGGGCCTGGTGGGGGGTATTAGGGGCGCTTGCGAGGCACACGCGGCCGATGACGCGAGCCTTCCCTCGTTGTCGCGAGCGCCCTGGAACCCGCTTGATCATCAACGATTCTGACTCACCATTGGGGACCGTGTCACAGGATTGAAAAACTTCCGCTTAAAGCTGATTACGACATGTATCAGGATGATCACGGGTT
>Ga0070733_10003084_pt1 | contig 11501 bp, 10 predicted proteins | sample Coa_R1_9_FD_66450 | JGI IMG/M metagenome (GOLD analysis project Ga0070733, IMG submission 66450) | Surface soil microbial communities from Centralia Pennsylvania, which are recovering from an underground coalmine fire - Coalmine... | ecosystem: Environmental > Terrestrial > Soil > Unclassified ... | reverse complement strand
AGCGACGGCGGGTATCGCCACATCGCCTTCCGCAGCCGCGCGATGGAGCTGCCCGATGGCCAGCGCTTTGTGCTCAACCACGGCATGGACATGACCGAGCAGCACGAAGCCGAAGAAGCCCTGCGCACCGCCACACGCCAGCGCGAGCTGATCCTCGAGTCGGTGGGCGATGGCATCTGCGGCATCGATCTGGAAGGACGGCTCACGTTCATCAACGAAGCCGCCGCGAAGATCCTCGACTTCCCTGCCGGCCAGTTACGCGGCCAGCCCGTGCTCGAGCTCATCCGCCACGGCCACGCCGACGCCGCGCCCTACACGCACGAAGCAAACCCGATCCTCAAGGCGATGCGGCGGCGCGAGCAGATCCGCATGCGCGACGAGGTTTTCTGGCGCAGCGATGGCGTGGCGATTCCGGTTGAATACAGCGCCAGCCCGCTGGTGGAAGATGGGCGCGTCGCCGGCATGGTGGTTGCGTTCCAGGATGTCTCGGAGCGGCGCCGCCTCGAGCGCATGAAAGACGAGTTCATCTCCACGGTGAGCCACGAGCTGCGCACGCCGCTCACGTCGTTGCGCGCATCGCTGGGGCTCTTGTCTTCCGGCTCGCTGGACGAGAAGCCCGACAAGCAGAAGCAGATGGTGTCGATCGCGATAGGAAATTGCGACCGGCTGGTGCGGCTGGTCAACGGCATCCTCGATTTCGAGAAGCTGGAGAAAGGGCGCATTACGCTGAACCTGCGCCCGATCGATGCAGCCAACCTGGTCCGCCGCGCCGCGGAGACCGCACTGCCTGCGACAGAACAGGCTCACATCGAGTTGGTGATCGATGCCGAACCGGCCAGAGTGCACGCCGATGAGCAGCGCGTGCTGCAGGTGCTGGGCGAGCTGATTTCGAATGCGATCAAGTTCTCGCCGCCCAAGACCAATATTCGCCTCGCCTGCCGCGCCATTTCAGGGCGCGAAGTCTGCTTTGAAGTGGAAGACCGCGGACGCGGCATCGCTGCCGACAAGATCGGCAAGATCTTCGACCGCTTCCAGCAGGGCGATGCGTCCGATTCGCGCGAACTGGGCGGCACGGGACTCGGCCTCGCGCTGTGCCGGGGCATCGTGGAGCAGCATGGCGGCCGCATCTGGGCCGAATGCGAGCCGGGACACGGCGCGCGGTTCCTGTTCACGCTGCCGACGCCGAAAGAAAATAGCTGAGGCCGCTTCCTGCGCACTCGCAGTGCGGAGACGCGAAACTGCGTACAACCTCAGAAAGGCAACGTGAGAACAATGCCGAGCGCAAGCAGCGCGAAAGCGATCCAGCAGATGCGGCCGAGCGGAACTTCGCGATGCCGCCAGAGCCGATGAAAGATGGCCCACGTGATGAGCCACACTGCGACTGCGACAGTGGTGACGCCGGAGAGTGGACCGGTTGGCTTATAGAAGTTGAGGAGCGCTTTGCAGAGCGAAGACTGGTCGCCCAGCACGGTAAGAGCTCCAAGAAGAAAACAGCCCAGGCCCGCTGCGAGGATCGCAGCCGCGCCGGCGCCGCTGGGCGTGTCCTCCCTGGTGCGCGGATCTTGAACTGCGTCTTTCATGTTTGCCTCATGGCAACAGATGGATCACGCGGCCGCCTTCTACCGGCGCGTGCTTGTTGAGCATGGCCCCGAAGAATCCGGCCACCCCTGCAGCGCAAAATGAAACCAGGACAAAGGCGAGCACCGCCGAACGCAGTTGGTGCGTGCGGCGCAGGCCGCGGCCATATTTCGCCGCAACCGCCGCCGCCATGGTGATGCAGATGGGCACCAGCCAGGCGACATGCTCTTTCCACTCCATGCCGACGGCGTGCCACGCAGCGGTGGACGCGCTCGACTTGAGCAGCGCCTGCGGATACGCGGTGAGACTCGCGCCGGCGGGAGGCACGGCTCGATACCACGGATAAAGAATGTATGTTCCGGAGAGCGCAGTGAGCCAGGCAAGCACGGCCATCGCGACGAGCCAGTTGCGCAGGAATCGCCCGCGGCCTTCACTCTGTTCGACGTCGGATTGCACAGCCGGACGCGTCAGTTCCACAATCGCGCCTGAGCAGGCCATCAGATAGAGCGCGCCGAAGCCCATGCCATGCAGCATCGTCCACAGCCCGCGCATCGTGATCTCCATTGCGCTCTCCTCATCTGAGCGTTTTTTTGCCGCGGCTGCAGCGGAATCTCACCAGCCCGGCGGCCGGGGCATTTCTACCAGGCTCTCGCCCGACTTCTCCGCGGGCTTGTCGCCGTCCTTCTTGTTGTCTTTGCCCCAGGTCCAGTACATGCCCAGGTAGGCGTAGTTCTCCGTCTGGCCGGCGATCGAATGGCCGTAGCAGAAGAGAAACTGCTGGCCCTCGTGGTGCTTGAAGTGGTAGTAGCCGCCGACGTCGATCATGGCTGACTTCTGAGTCTGCGCGGCAGCAAGACCTTCGCGCCCGTGAGCGAAGAGTTCGGCGCCCAGCTCGAGCCGTTCGTTCAGCTCCTTCTTCACCAGCCAGCCGGTGTAAGGAAAATCGCGATAGCCGGTTTGCGGAACCACCTGGTACCCGCCGCCACCGTCAAAGAGCCACTTGCCCCAGTTCTTCTGGAACCAGATGGGCAGCTTGTACCAGACCTTGCCCACGCCCAGGCCTTTGTCCGAGTTGCCTGTGGGCATCTCGAACATGGTGAAGCTGCCGATCTGCGGGATGTGCTTGCTCTCCCTGATAAATGCGATCTTGGCGCCGAGTTCCACGTCGGTGAGGCCGAAGTTGGTTGGTCCAACGCCGGCGGGCAAGTAGACGGGGTTATTCGACGGAGCAACCACGCCCCAGGGAAGGATGGCGTGCAACTGCACGCGTGGAACCGCGCCCCAGTTGAACTCAAAGGCCGGCCCCTGCGAATCCATCTCGGCCGGCGTGCCGTCGGCGCTGCCGAAGATGTAGAACTCGTAGTGCTGATAATCGACCGGCACCGGATCGTCAGTCTGATAAGGCGGCCCCTGCGCGCAGAGCCGCGACGAAGCGACAAGAACAAAGAAAATCAGCAGCCCGGCGCGACGGCCTGCGCACGACTGAAGCGATCGATTGCCGGGACTGAGGGGACCTGCCGCCGCAACAGGCATCTCGCACCATTCTTATATCGAACTTCGATAATCGTCAAGCCGCCGCCGGCACTATCGACGTATATTCATGTTTATGAACCGCGAAGGCCGCGAGCTCTACTCCGGACTTATCCGCATCCATGTGCTGGTGCATGCCAGCCATGAACCGATCTTTGGCCTGGGGATGATGGAGGAGCTTTCGCACCACGGGTATCGGATCGGCCCGGGGACGCTCTATCCGCTGCTGCACGGCCTTGAGCGCGCCGGGCTGCTCAAGGCCATTTCCGGCCGAGGCGGCGGACGCGCGCGGAGGTTCTACCGGATCACGCCTGCCGGGCGAAAAGCTCTCGAGAAAGCGCGGGAAAAAGTCGACGAGCTCCACGAAGAGCTGCACGAGGAGCACCCGCGAGAGCTGCCGTTGCCGTGAGAAGCAGCTTCCGCATTGGGCCCCGGTCACATTGCATTGTTCCCCGGCAGCAGGGCGCGGCCTCCGGGCCCTGGATTGTCGAGCTCGATGGCCGGATGAGCTGATTCCGGACGGCTGTCGCGCACAACAGCGAGATTTGCTCTGGAGATGACCGAGCCGGCAGTGGTCTCAACCAGATTCTTCAGGTCCGGGGCAGGCATGGGACGCCCGAAGAGCCAGCCCTGTCCGAGGATTCCCGGCAGAGCGTCGCCAAAGAATCTCGATTGTTCGCGCGTTTCCACGCCTTCGACCACCACGTCCAGCCCCAGTTGCGCAGCCATGTCCAGAATCTGCGGGACGACGGACGCTGTGACGGCGCCGGTTCCAACCGTGCGCGTGAAGGAGCGGTCGATCTTGATCGCGTCCACGTCGAGCACATGGAGATAAGCAAGACTCGAGTAGCCGGTGCCGAAGTCGTCGATATAGACGGCGTGACCACTGTTTCGCAGCCGGGAGATGGCATCGGTCACCAGGGATTTCTCGGCCGTGGAGCGCTCGGTCAGCTCGAGTCCCAGGCTGCGCGCACTGATTCCGGCCGTAGCCAGGCATTTTTCGAGATGGGCGAAGAACCCCGGTTCGGCGAAATCCTGCGTGGTGATGTTGACAGTGACGCGGAAATCCGATTCGCGAAGGAGGTCGCGCATCTCCTCGGTGACACGCTGCAACACCAGGCGGGTGATCTCCCCTACGAATCCGCGCTTTTCCGCGACGTCGATGAAATGGTCGGGAGGAACAACGTCGCCTGAGTCGGTGGTCCAGCGCGCTAGCGCCTCGGCGCCGACGATCCGCTCGGTGCGCAGGTCGACAATCGGCTGGTAGACCACCGCAAGTTCACCTTTGCGGACGGCGCGGCGCAGCCGGCGCTGGAATGTCTGCTGGCGGCTGAAAAAGAGAATGAGAATCAGCGCGAACGATGCGCCCAGCATTGCGCCTGTCGCCAGAGACGCCTTCAGGTTCGCTGGGTCTCGCGAAATCAGGTCCTGGCGAGCCGCCGCGGCAACAGTGCAGACCGAGGAGACGCGGGAACAAACCGGCCAGTACAGAACGCCGTCCCGATCGACGAGCCGCTGCGCAATCACCTCGCTGCTCGAAAGGGGAAAATCTTCGCCGAATCCGTGGATGACGCGCTGACGAGGCCGGTCGTAGAGCAGGCCGCTGAAACGCATCGGCCGCTGGCTGAGTGAATTGAACCCTGCGGGGTTGAGGACCACGGAAATGTCATCGACTACAGCGATGATGCCCTGCGCGCGCGGTGAGATCATCAGCCTTGAATTGGCCGTGATTTGAACGGCCGGGGTGGCAATGTCGGCGTGCGGCATGGCGACAGGTCTGGCGAGCCTGCCCACGTCCGCCGTGCAATAGAGATGTCCATTCTGCACGCGTCCTATGTCCCGCACATACGAAGCCTGAAAGACAAACTGGCGCATGAAGGTCAGGTCTTCATCGGAGCAGAAGGAGAATTTGTCGTGAAGAACTGCCTGGACTGCCTCGCGGGACTCCTGCGCCGCCTGTTCGCCGGCGGTAAGCACGCGCTGCGAATAGCGGTGCAGTTGCTCCTCGCCTGCGCGAAGCTCGAGGGTACTGTACAGCGGCCAGGCGAGGACGACCCCGGCAGCGGCTCCGCAGAGCAACAACGCCGCTTGCGGGGCGAATTTGGCGACTTTGCTCAAGCTACTCTACCTTTTCGGTTGCCTGGCGGGATCGGATGAGGAAATGAGCGCCGCGATGTACCGGTATTTGACCAAACGACATTAGCAGGAGGGATAGCCGGAGACCATCCCCTTTCCGGGTGAGAAAAAGCACACGGCCACCCATCCATGGCAAGGCGGCGAGGAAGAATATAACACTTTTAAAATTAGTATGTTACGGAGAGAGAAAGTCCACACTCAGCCCGCCAGCTCCGCCTTCACCAGCTCGCTGACCACCTTGCCCTCGGCACGGGCGCCCGTGGCCTGGATCCTTGCCTGCACGGCTTTCATCGCCGGACCCATGTCGCGCTGGCCGGGCTTGTGGCCGAGCGTTGTCTCGAGCTCGGCGAGCGCACCCTTCACCAGCTCGCGCAGGCCGGCTTCATCGAGCGCCTTGGGCAGGAACTCCTCGATCACCGCGATCTCGGCCGCCTCGATTGCGGCGAGTTCCGGCCGGTTGCCGGCCGTGAACTGCTCGATGGAATCGCGCCGCTGCTTGATCATGGTGGCCAGCGTTTGCTGCTCCTCGGCGGGCGTGAGCATGGCGCGCTTTTCAATCGCCTTGTTTTTGAGCGCATTGGTGATGAGCCGCAGCGTACCGGTGCGCACCTGGTCGCGGGCCTTCATGGCAGCGATGGTTTGCAGCGCCACAGCAGATTCCAGTTGACCTTTCTCGCTCATTTCGCCTCTCGCTTATTTCTGCTTCGAGTTTACTAAAGACCCACACATCGAGTGAATGTTTCGTTCCGCGCGTGGACGCAAATCAACGCGTATTTACAGGGCGAAAACGAGTTCCCGCGCCTGGGCCAATGAGCCGGAACCTTCGCCGCGGCAGGCCATCTATTCCATTGGGGGAAGAAAATGAAAAGCCTATTTACGACGGTTGCGCTCCTGGGACTGACGGTCGCGAGCCTTTCCGCCAGAGCTTCCGAGCCGGCACGGCCGGGATCCATTAACTACATTGAAGGCTCCGTTTCTCTCGATGGCCACGCCCTGAGCGCGAAGGACGTGGGAAACCTCGATGTCGACTCCGGACAAGTGCTGTCGACCGGCCAGGGTAAGGCCGAAATGCTGCTGACGCCGGGCGTCTATGTCCGGCTTGACGACAACAGCGCGGTGAAGATGGTGTCGCCCGACCTGACGCAAACGCAGGTTGAAGTCACGCAGGGCAAGGCAGGCGTGGAAGTGGATGAAATCTTCAAACAGAACAATATTCAGATCTCGATGGACCAGGTTCCGACCGAACTGCAGAAGGACGGCTTCTACGAATTCAATGCAGGAGCAGGAACGGTGATGGTCTTCCGCGGCAAGGCTGCAGTGGAACTGGGCGACGGCCGCACGCGCGAACTCAAAGATCATCACCAGTTCACCGTTTCGGAGTTGAACGATAACGGCAGGCCGCTCAATAAGGAGAAGCCCGTGAGCTTCGAGGCATCCGCGTCGCAGGACGATCTCTACAACTGGAGCAGCCTGCGGTCGGAATACCAGGCGGAAGCCAATAACCAGATTGCCGGCGAGTATTATGGCTCGGGATTCGAGCCGGGATGGTTCTGGGATCCGTACGCCTGGGATTACACCTTTATCGGAATGGATCCATTCTTCAGCCCGTTCGGCTGGGGCTTCTATCCCTTCGGCTGGTATGGATGGGGCGGCGGCTATCCCGGCTGGGGCTGGTACGGCGGACGTGGCTGGTACGGTGGCCATCACCCGGTGCATGCTCCAATGCATGGGCGCCCCGGCGTGGCACGCGGATTCGCCGGCGGCGGGTTCCGTAGCGGCGGCGGATTTCACGGAGGAGGCTTTGCCGGCGGAGGCTTCCACGGCGGAGGCGGCGGATTCCATGGCGGCGGCTTTGGAGGCGGCGGATTCCATGGCGGTGGTGGCGGACACCGCTAATTAAAGCTCGGCTTTCAGGCCCGGTGCGACGCGCCGGGCCTTTCCTTTGGCTATTCCTTGCCCTCTTCGATCGTCTTCGCTGCGGCGTTCACGGCTTCGGCAATCTTCCTTAACTGTTCAGGCGTGAGGTTGCGTCTCCACATGCGCCCCATCACGGCGTGGCGCAGGTTGGCGAAGGCCTCCATCAGCTCTGGCGCGCGCCGGCGCTCGAACCGCTCGCCCGCTGCTTCCATGCGCTGGAACACTTCCCCGATGCGCTCCTTATTTGCCTCGACGAACTGCCGCCCCTCCTCGGTCAGCGAGTAGACCTTCTTGTTGCCCTCGGCGATCGTCGAGGTTGCCAGGCCTTCTTCTTCGAGCAGCGTCAGCGTGGGGTAGATGACCCCGGCGCTCGGCGTGTATCCGCCCGCAAGCCGCTCTTCCATCGTCTTCATCAACTGGTATCCGTAGCTCGGCTGCTCGGCGAGCAGCCTGAGAATCACCAGCTTCAATTCGCCCGAGTCGAACAACCGCTCGCGGCCTCCGAACCCGTGGCCGAACCGTCCCGGCCCGGGGCCAAAACCCTCATCAAATGGCCTGCCGTGCCGCCCGGCAAACCGTGCAGCAAACCATCCCCGGCGATGTCCGCAGCCATGTCGCGAAAACTCCGTCTCCGCCCCTTCCCAGCAACTTCTGTCTTTGTGAAACATTGATTTGGTCCTCCTTTCAAAAACATATCATAAGATATATCTCAAGACATATCGAGAGTCAAGTGCCGACCGAAAAGCAGGTTGGGTATTCACCGAATTGCGGTAATCATGATTCACAAAACTCACATTTATGTGTATTCTGTGATTTCGATACCTAAATCTGGTTAGTGGTTCGCCCGAACTTTCCAGTCAATAAAGAGGACAAAATGATCCGTAAGACTCGCCTTTTTACTCCAGGGCCGACCCCGCTGCTGCCGGCCGCCCAGTTCGCTATGGCTGCGGCAGACATGCACCACCGCACCGCCGAGTTCCGCGCGCTCTACTCGAAAGTGCTCGCTCAGCTCAAGGTGTTTGTTGGAACGAAGAACGATGTGCTGCTGCTGGCGAGCTCGGGCACGGGAGCGATGGAGGCGTCGATCTCGAACCTGACTTCGCCGGGCGATCGCGTGCTGGTGCTCACCGCGGGCAAGTTCGGCGAGCGGTGGGTCGAGCTCGCCAAGGCCTTCGGCTGCCAGGTTGATGTGGTGAGCGCGCCTTACGGCGAGACGTTCGATCTGGCCGCGGTGAAAGCGGCGCTCAAACCAGATACGCGGGCCGTCTACATGCAGGCCACTGAGACCTCGACCGCGGTGCGCCACGATGTCGAAGCCGTCGCGAAGCTGATTCGCGAGGCCGGCAGCGAGGCGCTGCTGGTGGTCGACGGCATCACCGGCCTGGGCACGACGCATTTCGACGTGGATGGCTGGGGCATCGATGTGCTGATCGGCGGATCGCAGAAGGCAGTCATGATTCCGCCGGGATTGGCCTACTTGAGCGTGAGCGAGAAGGCGTGGACGGCGATGGAGCGCGCGAAGAACCCACGCTACTACTTCGATCTGCGCAAGGAGCGCAAGAATGCGGTGAAGGGCGAGAGCGCGTATACGCCGGCGGTGGCGCTGGTGGCCGGGCTCGGCGCGGCGCTCGACTACATCGCCGGGCAGGCCGGCGGCGATCTCGAGAAGGGCCGCATTGCGCTGGTGAACAACGCCGAGGTGAACGCGGCAGCCACGCGCGCGGGCCTGGTGGCGCTGGGCTTTCCGCTGTTTGCGCCATCGGCTCCGGCTGCAGCGGCAACTGCCGTGGGAGTGGCGGAGGGAATCGACTCAGGCGCTGTGGTGAAGGCGCTGCGCAGCCGCTTTGCGCTGATCATCACCAACGGCCAGGGCGAGATGCAGGGCAAGATCTTTCGCGTGGCGCATCTGGGCTTCTTTGATTATCTAGACACGGTGGCGCTGCTGGGCGCGATGGAGCACATCGCCAAGGACACACTGAAGCTGCCGGTGCAGTTCGGCCAAGGCGTGGCAGCGGCGCAGAAGGTGTACGAAGATGCAAGCCGCTAGCTTTTAGCCTTTAGCTTTCAGCTTTCCCAGGTCTCAAAGACGATGCCTAGGGCACCCAGTCTGGAGTTTTAGCTAGCGGCTAAGAGCTAGATGCCAGGAGCTGCAGTTATGGAACTTACATTCGGCGAAAAACTCGTGATTGCGCGCAAGCAGCTCGATCTCTACCAGTACCAGATGGCCGAGCGGCTGGGCGTGCATCCCAACTCGATATGGAAGTATGAGCGCGGCGAGGGCAAGCCGCATGCGGCGGTGGTGCGCATCTTCGATCTGCTGTGCGAGCAGAACCACATCCGCTTCGACGAGTACACGGCGGCGCAGCGCGGCAAGGGAGAGAGCATGAAGATCGTGTTGGCAGAGAAGGTAAGCCCGGCAACGCTGGCGGTGTTCGCCGCCGAGCCTGGATGGGAAGTGCTGACGCACGACAAGCTGGGCGATGCGAACTCCGGTGGCCTTGCCGCCGCACTCGCCGACGCCAACGCGCTGGTGGTGCGTTCGGCCGTGCAGGTGGACGACAGGCTGATGGAGCATGCGCCGAAGCTCCGCGTGATTGGCCGTGCCGGGGTGGGCGTGGACAACATCGACGCCGAAGCGGCTACGCGCCGCGGCATCGTGGTGATGAACACGCCGGGCGCGAACGCAGTAGCGGTGGCCGAGCTCACGATAGGACTGATGCTGGCGTTGGCACGCAAGATCCCCGCAGCCAACGCGACCATGCACGCCGGCAAATGGGAGAAGAAATCTCTGCAGGGCGCCGAGCTGCGGGGCAAAACGCTGGGCATCCTGGGCCTCGGCCGCGTAGGCCTCGAAGTGGCGCGGCGTGCGCGCGGATTCGGAATCGACGTCGTAGGCAGCGATCCGTTTGTCTCTGCGGCAGTGGCACGCGAGAACGGCATCAAGCTGGTGTCGCTCGAAGAGCTGTTCGCGGCGGCTGACTATCTCACACTGCACGTGGGCCTCACTCCGCAGACCAACGGCATAATCAACGCGCGAACCATTGCGTCGATGAAGAAAGGCGTTCGCATACTGAACTGCGCGCGAGGCGAGCTGGTGGAAGACGCGGCGCTGGCCGATGCGCTCAAGAGCGGTCAAGTGGGCGGCGCCGCGCTCGATGTATTTGCCGAGGAACCGCCGAAGAACTCGCCCTACTTGGGCATGGAGAACGTGATTCTGACGCCGCACATTGCCGGCTCGACCGCTGAAGCGCAGGAGGCGGTGGGCATTCAGATCGCCATGCAGGTGCGCGAATATCTAAAGCTCGGCGTGGTGCAGAACGCAGTGAACCTGCCTTCGCTGAGCCACGAGGAATATGTGAAGCTGGCGCCGTTTATCGACCTCGGCGGCCGGCTGGGTTCGTTTGTGGCGCAGGCCTCGGCGCAGAACATCGAGAGCATTCACTTGATCTACGGCGGCACGCTCGGCGAAGAGAAAACCGACCTTGTGCGCAACGCGGCGATCGCCGGGCTGTTGCAAGGCTCCGAAAATGTGAACCGCATCAATGCCGCAACGGTCGCGCAGGAGCGCGGCATTCGCGTGCACGAAGATAAACAGGAAAGCTATCGCGGCGGCGCGGCCTCGCTGCTGGCGCTTGAGCTGCATTCGGCCACGGGATCGAGCCACGCCACGGCTACCGTGCTGCACGGCGAGCAGCCACGGCTGCTCGAGTTGGACGGCATCGACATCGAGGCGCCGCTGGAGGGCAATCTGCTGGTCTGCCGCAATCTCGACGTGCCAGGCGTCATCGGCCGCATCGGCACCATCCTCGGCGAGCACGGCGTGAACATCGCCAACTTCGCCCTGGGCCGCGACCGCTCCGGCGCGAAGCCGGTGAAGGCGCTGGCCGTCGTGCAGATCGATGCGCCGCCTCCCGCAGCAGCGCTCCACGCGCTCAGCGCCATCGAGGCCATGCTCGAAGTGCGCGCCGTCACGCTGCCCGAGCCGGGCTTCTAAGAACAACCCTTCACGGCGGGGATTTCAGCTCGTCACAGCGAATATTCGACTTGGGTTGACACTCTACCCGAGCACGACCATACTTGGGTAGAATGTCAACCCGAGAAAACGCCGACGATCGTATCGCTCTTCTTCAGGGAACGCTGGACCTTCTCATCCTCAAAAGCCTTGTCTTCGGCCAGTGCCATGGGCAAGGCATCGCGCGCGACATCCAACAACAGTCGGAAGATGTGTTTCTCGTGGAGCACGGGTCGCTCTACGTCGCCCTGCAGCGGCTTGAAGACAAGGACTGGATCCGCGCCAAGTGGGGCGTGAGCGAGAACAATCGCCGAGCGCGCTTTTATTC
>Ga0070733_10003083_pt1 | contig 11505 bp, 16 predicted proteins | sample Coa_R1_9_FD_66450 | JGI IMG/M metagenome (GOLD analysis project Ga0070733, IMG submission 66450) | Surface soil microbial communities from Centralia Pennsylvania, which are recovering from an underground coalmine fire - Coalmine... | ecosystem: Environmental > Terrestrial > Soil > Unclassified ... | reverse complement strand
CGACCAGCTATACGTGCATCCGGATTACGGGGGGCGCGGCGTAGCTCGGCTGCTCTACGAGCACGTCGAGGCGGCGGCCGTCGAGCGGCGCATCGAGCGCCTGACCGCGACGGCGTCGCTGCGATCCGCTCCCGTATTCCTACGGTTTGGGTTCGAGGAGGACGAGCCGATCGAACGCCACTACCAGGGCGTGCCGTTCGAGGTCGTCCTTGTAAGCAAGCGCATCCGCCCGTAGGCGGCTCGCGGCCGACGCGGGCACCCGACGCACGCAGCCCGACCAGCAGCGGAGTGTCGCTCGGCGCGACGAGCAGTAGCTACTCAGCGTTAGCCCGCACGACTCGATGCTCTAGGACCACGGCTTCGGGGAGCGCGAACTCTCGATGGCCCAGCGCCGCATCGACTGGTCGCTCGCACCCAGCGACTTCAGACTCCACTACGTCGATCCGCATCCAGATCGCGTCGTCCTCGGCCTCCTCGAGGGCGACGCGATCCACCCATATCAGGGCGGATCCCACGGGCTCGCTGCGCTCCAGCCGAGCCGCGTTGTTCGCATCCACAAAAGAGCTGGGGGGTCGGGGCGGAACGGCATTCCGTGACTCTGTGCGTACCGACCGCGGTGGCCAGGATCATCTCGATGTGCCGACGATCAGTCGCTTCCTGGGAGTCGTGATCGCGATGTTCTATGACGATCACGGACCAGCGCACTTCCACGCGCGCGCCGCGGACGGCGCCGCGAAGATCCAGATCGACACGCCCGAGGTGATCGAGAGCACACTTCCTCGGCGGCAGCTGCGGTTCGTTCTGGCCTGGGCGGAGCTCCACCAGGACGAACTGCGTGAGAACTGGCGCCTTGCGCGTGTCGGTGAGACACTTCAGCAGATAGAACCTCTCCGATGATCGGCCTCACTCCTGACATCGCTGCTGTGGTTGTCGTCGACCACGGCGTACTGCGCCTCACGTTCTCGGACGGCGTGACGGGCGAGGTCGCGGTGCTCGAACGGATGCGCGGGCCCGTCTTCGACGAAGCGCGCACTCCGGCCGGCTTTGCGAAGGCGACGATCGACGCCGAGACCGGCACGGTGGTCTGGCCGGGCGGCGCCGACCTGGCACCGGACACGCTCTACGAGCGGATCCGTACCGGGGCCTGGCCGGACCAGACCCTCGCAGCCTGACCGCAGGCGCTGCGCGCGCGCGTGTCGCTCGGCGCGACCAGCAGCAGCATTGCGATTAGTGCTCGTCGCTGCTGCGGGGTGTCTGGATCACGCCGGTGCCACTCGGCCGCGTTGGCCGTCTTGGCTCGCGCACACCGGAGGGTTCGTCGGGGTCGGCTCCGGCAGCGCGCAGCCGGTTCACGAGTTCGGCTCGCATCACGTCTAGCTTGCGCGGGTCCAGTTCCGAGTCCGCGGACAAGGCTGCGATCCGGTCCTTGAGATCTTGGTTAGTCAAGACCGAGAAATCGAGATCCTCGTCCACTCCGCGAAGGGTAGCCCCTCCGCCACGCCCACTCGTCAGCCGGCCCACAGCCCGCTCCTCGAGAGTGTCGGATCGCGCGAGGTTCGACAGCGGCCGCGCCAAGCGATACTGCCGCGTTTGTCGAAGTCGTTGAGCCTCGGGCGAACAACGACCGCGAGCGCAGGCGGTGGTCCTGAAAAGCCGAAGGCCCGCTCGCGCGGGCCTCAGGGCATCAGAAGTCAGGCGGTGTTTGCCGGGGGAAGTTCGTACTGAAGGTTCTCGCCCTGCGGTTGCCTTCTCAGTCTGACCAGCCCAGTCTACGGCATTCACGGGCTCGCACCCGTCAGTGGTGCTTTGCGCGCGAGAAGCAGCACGACTCGCGGCGGATGCACGGGGTAGGAGCGGCTTGTCGCTAGTGGGCTGGGGCTATTTCCGCGCGATTGATGCCGTGCCAGAGCACTGTGATGCGGTCGTTGGCGATGGACAGGAGTTGTTGGCGGGCCAGCGACGCGTACTGGGGCTTGAGGGTGTAGCCGCCTGTCTGGTCGTCGGTGTAGAGCCAACCGTTGGGGCCGACTGCGATGTAGTAGGGGGTGAACGGCTCGTCGTGCAGCGGTCGCGAGAGCAGCTCGTTGTAGGCGGCGCTTGCGACGAGCTTGTCGGGCTCGACGCGGAAGATGCCTAGCGAGCCTGCGGCGGCGTAGACCGCGTCTCCCGGCGTGCGCTCCAGAATTGGGGGCGCGCCGCCGTTGCCGTGCGCGTACATGGCTGCGGAGGTCAGGTGCGCGATGCCGTTGGGCGCGACCTGCCAGATCCCCCAGCCGCTGGGACCGCCTGCGACGTCGATGTTTCCCTGCGCATCGACCGCGATCGGACCGCCGCCGAGCCGTAGCCCCCGGTCTCGGCCGGAGGTGATCACCGCGCGCACGACCTCTAGCCTGCCGGCGGCCGTCAGTCGCAGGATCTGGCTTCCAGTTGCGATGAACAGGTGCCCGCTCGGGCTCAGCGCGATATTCAGCGCGGGCAGTCCCGAGCCCAGCGGGGCTGCCAACGCCGGCGTCCCGTTGGCGATCCTCTGCGATGGTCGGCCGTCACCAGCGATCGTGCGGATCACGCCGTTGCGGCTGACGGTTCGCACACGACCCCCGTCGGCGACGTAGAGCGTGCCGTTGGCCGCGAACGCAAGATCCGTCACGCTCGACAGCTCGGCTCGCACCGCAAGACCACCGTCACCGGAGAAGCCGATCCTGCCGCTCCCCGCCACGACGCGAAAACGCCCGTTGGGCAAGCGCACAAGCACACGGTCGCCGCCCGGCTCGACTCCCTCACCTACGCCATCGGTCACATACAGCGCGCCGTCGCGAGCGACGGCAAGCGGCCCCGCCGTGTGCAGCGTGGCCACAGACCCGTCCGGGAGCGGTCCGGAACTTGTACCGCCACCGCCAATCGGTGAATGCGTGCCCGATGCGCGCCATACCGCGACCACGGCGGCAACGCCGAGGACCACCGCCCCGATCAGAAGCCTCCCTGCCCAGCGCCTGCGCCGACGCCGTCGAGCCTCCTCAATAAGCGCCTCAACCTCGGCACTCACCGTATTCGGCGCGGCGTCCCGAGGGGACTGAATCAACACCATGACACCACCGTAGCTATCACCAAACTGGTGGTCAAGGCGCTACCGCGAAGGGCGACGAGCAGCCGCGCGTCGGGCGGTGCGGTCGCTATGCCCGCTGTTTGTTGGAGTAGCGTTGGCGGGCTGCTTCGCCGGAGGTGCCGAGGAGCGATCCGATTAGTGCCCACGAGTATCCGTGTGTGCGCGCGTTGTCGACCGCGACTTTGATCGAGCGTTCTGCGTCGGAGCGCGATAGCACGGCCTCGCGGAGCGCATTGAAGGACTCGGGGTCGCGCTCGTCTTGCTCGTTGGGGGTGTAGTCCTCGAAGCGGTTGGCGAGCTCGTCGGCGTGATCGAGGATGTCTTGGACTGTGCGTGGCATGTTCGTCACCTCAGGAACTTGTCGCGCGCCTTCATCTCGTGCACGACGACAGGGGCTTGGACGCCGTCCACGACACGGATCTCGTAGATGATCGCCGCTCGGTTGGCGCCAATGATCATCAAATCCACGCCCACCACCGCAAGTTACCTTGTCGTCGGCGTCTTGTCGAGCGGTCTCCCTCGCCGTGCATCGGCAAACCGCGCGTTGCCGCAATGCGCGACACGCGCCAGCGGCTCCGGCGCTCACCGGATAGCGGCAGCGGCCCGCTCGTCGGCCGCAGGCCCTGGACGACACTGCCAGCTAGCGACTTCGCATGTCCTCCACGCGCCGCGCCTTCGCGCGCGGGGGCACAAGCACGCCCGGCATCACCGGGACCACGCGAACGCGCAGCGCGAGGCGCGAGAAGATGCGCTCCTCGATCGTGTGCACGAGCGCCGGGTCGGTGGCCTCGACGAGCACGCGGATCTCGTCGCGCTCGGAGGCCTCGGTGTAGAAGCGGATCCGATACTCGCCGAGCACGCCGGCCTCGCGCAGCGTCTGCTCGATCGCCGACGGGAACACGTTGACCCCGCGGATCACGACCATGTCGTCGGTGCGGCCGACGATGCCGCCCGGCAGCCAGACGTCTGAGTGCCCGCCCGGGCAGGCCTCGCCGAGCAGCGCGACGTCGCCGCTTCGAAAGCGGATCGCCGGGAAGCCGCTGCGCGAGAGGGCGGTCATGACGAGCTCGCCCTGAGCGCCTGCGCCGACCTTCTCGCCACTGCGCGGATCGAGGATCTCGCAGATGAAGTCGCGCTCGTTGATGTGTAGCCCGCCGCCCTGCGCGCACGGGTAGGAGAAGACCCCGACCTCGGTCGAGCCGGCGTGGTCGAAGACCCGCGCCCCCCAGGCGTCCTCGATCCGCTGACGCGCGGCGGGGATCGAGGCGCCCGGCTCGCCCTGGCAGATCACCGCGCGCACGGAGGCGAACGCCTCCTGCAGGCCCCACTCCTGGGCGACGTCGATCAGGCCGAGCGCGTAGGTCGGCGTGCAGACGATCGCGGTCGCCTCGAACTCGGCGATCGCGCGCAGCCGCTCGCGGCCGTCGAGACCGCCGAGCGGCAGGGCCAGCGCGCCGATCTGCTCGACCCCCGCCGCCGCCGCCCAGAACTGCAGGTAGGCGCCGAACGGGAACGGCAGCGCGACGCGATCGGAGGACGTGATCCCGGCGGCCGACAGCACGAGCGCGAAGCAGCGGCCGCTGACGGCCCAGTCCTCGGCGGTCTGAAGGACACGCAGCTGCTCCCCGACCGTGCCGCTGGTGAGGTGAAGGTGCGTGTAGCGCTCGAGCTCGAAGGTCAGGTTCGTCCCGTAGGGCGGCGTCGCGGCCTGGTCGGCGAGGAGCTCGTCCTTGACGGTGAAGGGCAGCGCGGCGAGGTCGGCCGCGGTCTTGACCGGCGCGTCGGGGAGGCGCGCGCGCTGGAAGGCGTTGCTCGCCCGCAGTCGCTCGAGCAGGCTGTCGAGCGCGTCGAGCTGCGCCCTGTTCGCGCCGCTCACCGCAGCGCGGGCATGACCTTGGCGGCGAACAGGTCCATGCTCGAGATGACGTGCTCGTGGGGCATGTCGCCGATGCACATCAGCACGTTCATCGCGCCGAAGCCGAGTTGGTCGCGCAGCCGCTCGAGCGTCTCGCCGACCGTGTCGGGGCTGCCGGCGATCACGATGTGCTCGCGCAGCAGGTCCTCGTAGGTCATGTTCTCGAAGCCCGCGAAGCCGCTCGAGAGCATCCCGCGCATCGAGCCGGGCGTCATGTAACCCGGCGGGAAGATGATCTCGAAGCCCTGCTTGAGGCCTTTGTGAAAGAGCCACTCGACGGGGCCGCGCGCCTGCGCGTGCGCGAGCTCGTCGGTCTCGGCGACATACAGCGGGACCGAGAAGACGATCTTCTCGGGGTCGGGATCGATGCCGGCCTCCTCGGAGGCGGTCCGGTAGCCGTCGAACCAGCGCTTGGTCAGGGTCGAAGGGGCGTAGACGGACATGTAGCTGTACTGGTGCTGGGCGACCCAGCGCATCGTCTCCGTCGAGCCCGCCCCGGGGATATAGATGGGCGGGTGGGGCTGCTGGAGGGGGCGCGGCCAGACGTTGACGTAGCGGAACTCGTAGTTGGGGCTCACCCACTGGAAGGGCTCGCGCGTCGTCCAGGCCTTGATGATCAGATCGTGGGCCTCCTCGAAGCGCGCCCGCGAGCGCGTCGGGTTGACGCTGTGGGCGAAGTACTCCCAGCCGATCCCGCGCACGAAGCCCGACACGACGCGGCCGCGGCTTAGGTGGTCGAGCATCGCGATCTCCTCGGCGACACGCAGCGGGTTGCCGCGGATCCCGATCGCGTTGCCGAGCACCATCAGGCGGGCGTTGCTCGTGCGGCGCGCGAGCGCCGCGGCCATGAGGTTTGGCGAGGGCATCAGGCCGTAGGCGCTCTGGTGGTGCTCGTTGACGGCGATCCCGTCGAAGCCGAGCTCGTCGGCGTACTCGAGCTCGTCGAGGTAGCGGTGGTAGAGCTCGACGCCGAGCTGGGGGTCGAAGAAGCCGTTCGGATAGGTCAGCGACGGCGAGGAGAAGCGCTTCTCGAAGTCGTCGGGCAGGCCGGCGTAGGGCATCAGGTGGAAGTAGGTGAACTTCATCGCGCCACCGCCGCGGAGTCAGCGAGGAACGCGCCGACCATCGCGGCGACCTCGTCGGGAAGTTCGAGGTGAAGCGCGTGACCGCACTCGGGGATCGTCTGCAGGCGCGCACCGGGGATGAGCTGCGCGTAGCGCTCGGCGTGCTCGCGCGGAACCACCCGGTCGCTTTCGGCCCAGACGACAAGCGTCGGGGCCTTGACGCGGTGCAGCCGCCGCTCGAGCTTCGGGTTGGCCATGAAGGGGCTCCAGGTGTAGCGGGCCAGCGCGGTCGAGTCTCGGTAGATCGCGAGCAGCACGTCGGGGTCGGGCGGTCCGTCGGGCGCCGGCAGCTTCGAGGGGTCGTGGAAGATCATCGCGGGGATCTCGGGCGGCGGCACGAAGAAGACGTCGGTGATCGGGTGCTCGGGGATTCGCAGGCCGACGGGGCTGAGCAGCACCAGCGCCCCGACGCGCTCCGGAGAGTGGACGGCGATCTCGGCGGCGAGCCAGCCGCCGAAGGAGTGCCCGACGATCGCCGGGCGCTCGAGGCCGAGGCGGTCCATGACCTCGAGGTAGTGGTAGACGAGGTCGTCGACGCCCTCGACCTCGGGCAGCTCGTCCGACTCGCCGAAGCCCGGGTGGTCGGGCGCGATCACGCGGTGCGAGGCGGCGAGCAGCGCGTGCGCCGCCTGCCACTCGCCAGCGCCGCCGCCGCCGTGCAGAAACAGCAGCGGCGGGCCCTCGCCGCCGCTTAGGATCGCGATCTCGCCGTCACCGATCGCGAGTCGCTCGACGCCGCCTTGGGTGGTGATTGCTTCGGGCATTGGCTAGAGGGCCTCCGTGTGCGGCTCGAGGCCGCAGAGGACGCGGCCGTAGAGCTCGATGTTGGTGTCGGGGTTCATCACGGCGTGCTGGGCGAGGGCGTCGATGTCGCGGACAATCCGCTGGATCGGGTGCTCGCGGCTGATCGCGCTCGCGCCGCTGCCCTGCCAGAGCAGGTGCGCCGCGCTGCGCGCGAGGCCCGTGACGCGGCCCACGTCGGAGCGGATCCGGGCGCGCTCGAGCATCGCGTACGGCTCGCCGGACGCGCAGTGCGCGTCGACCGCCTCGGCGCAGCGGCGGGCGTGGAAGGCCGCCGCCTCGACCGCCATCGCCGCCTCGCCGACCTGCAGATGCGTGATCGGGGCCTGGCCGCGGTCGCTGTAGCTGGTCAGCGTCATCGGCCGCGGCGGGTTGAGGCCATCGAGGTAGTGCTCGAGGGCGGCCTGGGCGAGGCCGAGCGGCGTGCCGGCGCTGTTGGCCGTGATGAAGGGGCCGATGATCGTTCGCCAGTAGGGGTCGTCGCAGTGGCGCGCGCTGCGCCTGACGCCCGAGCTGGCCTCCGCCATCGGCCACAGCTGGTCGTCGGTCAGCGGTACGTCGTCGGCGGTGACCGTGCGGCTGCCTGTGGCGGCGAGGCCGCTGACGTCCCAGTCGCCGGCGAGCTGGAGGTGCCCGTAGGGGACGATCGCGAGCACCGCGTCGTCCTCGCCGTCGCCGTCCGGGCCGCCTTCGCGAAAGGCCCCGGCGATCGCGTAGTGGCCGTCGATGCAGCCGGTGTTGAAGGCCCAGCGGCCGTTCAGCCGGTAGGTGCCCGCCCCGATGCGCGTCAGGCGCCCGGTCGGTGCGCCGACGACGGTGATGCGCACGTCGGGCTGGGCGAAGACCTCCTCCTGAACCTCGTCTGAGAAGTTGCCGGCGAGCCAGATGCCAACGCTGTAGACGGCGCAGACCCAGGAGGTCGAGCCGCAGCCGCGGCCGAGCGCCGCCAGCACGTCGACCTGCGTCGCCACGGGCAGCTGGTAGCCGCCGGCCTCGATCGGAGCGGTCATCTTGAAGACGCCGGCCTCGGCGATCGCCTGCAGGCATTGCGGCGCGACGCGGCCCGCGCGCTCGGCCTCGCGCGCGTTTGCGCGCAGCAGCGGCACAAGCGTTTCCGCGCGTTCGAGCAGCTCCTCCGCGCGCTGCCTTTCGCTGACCGCCATCGTCGGTGAGAATACGGGCGGCGCGACGCGGTTTGGCGCCCCCGCGCGCTCGTTTCCTCAATGCGCTGCGCGGAGAGCACAGGAAAATGAGCACATCGATCTCTGAACGTGTCCCCTCGGTGCCGCTTCGCGGCGGCGCCTCGATTCCGCAGCTCGGCTTCGGCACCTTCCAGGTCCCGCCGGAGCAGACGACCGAGACGGTTCTGCGCGCCTTTGAGGCGGGCTACCGCCACATCGACACCGCCGCCGGCTATCGCAACGAGGCGGGCGTCGGAGCCGCCGTACACGCGTCCGGGCTGGCGCGCTCGGACGTCTTCATCACGACCAAGTTGCTCAACGACGACCACGGCCACGAAGAGGCCAAGCGGGCGTTCCACGAGAGCCTCCACCGCCTCGAGACCGACTACATCGATCTGTACCTGATCCACTGGCCGGTCCCCGCGACCGATCGCTACGCGGAGACCTGGCGCGCCTTCACCGAGCTCGCCGCGGAGGGACACGTGCGCGCGATCGGCGTCTCGAACTTCAACCAACCGCACCTCGAGCGCGTGATCGCAGAGACGGGCGTGGTCCCGGCGCTCAACCAGATCGAGCTCCACCCCTACCTCCAGCAGCCCGGGCTTCGCCACGAGCTCGCCGAGCTCGAGGTCGTCACCGAGGCCTGGAGCCCGCTCGCGCAGGGCGCGGTGCTCGACGAAGCGGCGATCGTCGAGATCGCGGCGCGCCACGGCAAGACGAGCGCCCAGGTCGTGATCCGCTGGCACCTCCAGCTCGGCAACGTCGTGATCCCCAAGTCGGCGACGCCGCAGCGCATCGAGGAGAACATCGACGTCTTCGAGTTCGAGCTCTCGGGCGAGGAGATGGACGCGATCGAGAGGCTCGATCGCGGACAGCGGACGGGGCCTGACCCGGAGCTGTTCATCCGACCCTAGGTCTCGGAGAGGATCGCGCCGGCGCGGGCTTGACCGAGGCGCTATTGTTAACCACATGGTTAATGATCTTGTTCTCGATCGCGCCTTCAGCGCCTGCGCGCATCCGATCCGCCGTGGCATCCTTGAGCGCCTCGCCGGCGGAGAGGAACTTACGGTCGGAGAGGCGACGCAGGGCTTCGAGGTCTCGAAGCCCGCGATCAGCCGTCACCTGCGGGTGCTCGAGGAGGCCGGCGCGATCACTCGCGTGATCGACGGCCGCACCCATCGGCTACGCATCGAGGAGGACGCGCTCGGCGTCGTAGGCGGCTGGGTCGAGCGCCAGCGCGACCTCTGGGAGCGCAAGTTCGACGTCGTCGAGGACTACCTCGCGGAGCAGCGCCGCGCGCGGGAGCGCTCGTGAGCGCGCAGGCCGAGACGGTTCGTCTCGAGCGCGTTTTTGCGGCGAGCCCCGAGGAGGTCTTCGACGCCTGGACCAATCCGGTCGTGCTGCAGCGCTGGTGGGGGCCGTCGCCGGACTGGGACTCGCCTGGCTGCGACGTCGACCTGCGCGTCGGCGGCGGCTATCTGCTGCGCATGCGAAATCCCGAGAGCGGAACGGTGCTCGAAGTCGGCGGGGAGTATCGCGTCGTCGAGCGGCCGCGACGCCTCGTCTACACCTGGGCCTGGCTTGGCGGTTCGATGCCCGACGCCGGCCAGGACAGCCTCGTCACCGTCGAGTTCCTCGGCGAAGGCGAGCGAACGCGCGTGGTGCTCGAGCACGCCGGCCTCCCCACGGAGGAGTCGCGCGTCGCGCACCGCGAAGGCTGGGAGGGCTGTCTGTCGAACCTGCGGGGTCACGTGTTCGCCGACTGAGCCCGCTCTTGTGACAACGAAACCGGGAGGGATGCACAGATGGGCAAGTACCTGCTCGCATACCGCGGCGGAACAATGGCCGCGACCGATGAGGAGCGCGAGGCGGCAATGGCTGCCTGGGGCCAGTGGCTCGGCGGCCTCGGCGGCTCACTCGTCGACGCCGGCAACCCGTTCGCGGGCTCGAAGGCGATCGACGGCAGCGGCGGCGTCTCTGACGGCGCCGGCTCCGGCCTGACGGGCTACTCGATTCTCGAGGCCTCAAGCCTCGGCGAGGCGAGCGACCTGACGAAGGGCTGCCCGATCTTCTCGGGCGGAGGAAGCGTCGATGTCTACGAGACGCTGACAGTGATGTGAAGGCTGTTGGGCGTGGTCGCGATGCGGCCGCGCCCGCCGGCCTCAGTCAGTGGATCTTTGGGGCGGAGCGCGGGATCCGCGGACTGTCCGTCACCGCTTCGTTCAGGAACGCGACGTCCTCGAGCGGAGTCCCCGCGGGGAAGCCGACGTTGAAGTGGGTCGTCACCTGGCGCTCGCCAAGCAGCGCCGAGGTCGCGGGGTCGAAAATCAGCTCATCTCGGACCTCGTGCTGGAGGTCGTCGAACGTGATTTCGGCGCCGACGCGTCCCACGAGGTCGCGGCGCATGCCGGCGTAGCGAACGCCCGGGATGATCGCCAGGGCGCGGTAGAGCCCGCTTCGAACCCGGGCCGGCAGCGTGACCTGCAGGAAGTCGTCCTCGATGCTCGAGAAGGCCTCGAGCGAGTAGGCGAAGCCGTCGTTGGCCGCCAGTGGGCCGGTCGTCGTGGAATACGTGTAGCTGTAGCTCGTTCGGGTCGACGGATGGCCGCCGGTGAAGCCGGGCAACGAGAGCAGCCACGCGCGCGCCGCAGCGGTGCTGGCGAGCGTTTGCTCAAGCAGCGTGCGGGGGTTGCCGGACAGCGCGAGGACCTCCCGGCGCGAGAGCTCGCCGCTTCTGCCGGGGCGGGTGCCGAAGAAGATGTACCAGGGTGAGGATGGACCGCGGTAGGAGTGCCCGGCGCCAGGTTGCTGGCCGCCGTTCTCACGCCATAGGAGGGCGTCTCGTCGCGACGCGAAGGCGATGCGGACGACGCGCGTGCGGGCGACCGACCCGCGCAGCACGCTGCTCCAACGGTTCGTCTCGATCTGCTCCACGGCCGTCACGCTGACGCCCTGGCGCGTCGACATTCCCGCTGGGACGCGCCCGATCTCACGCACGTAGATGAACTGGTTCGCGCGTGGCAGAAGCGATGGGACCCGGAGCGCCGCGGCGGCCGCCGCGCGAAGGAGCGGCGCCGCCGAGGCGCTCGAGGTCTCCTGCGGGCCGTTCGTCGCGAGAAGGAACGCCAACACGGCGGCCGCCGCGGCAGCTGTAGTGAGGATCGCGGCGAGGAAAGTGCGCGGGCGGCGCTGGGCGGCGGCGCTGGACTCGGCCACTCGCATCGCGGCGGCCAGCTGGCCCTCGAACCGCACAAGGACGGGCGGAAGAACGCCGTCAGGCTGCAACTTCGGGCCTCCCTTCCAATCGCTCCGTCGACTTGGCCAGCGCGCGCAGCGCCCGGCTGACGCGCGCCCGGGCGGTCTGCTCGCTGATTCCGAGCA
>Ga0070733_10003082_pt1 | contig 11508 bp, 6 predicted proteins | sample Coa_R1_9_FD_66450 | JGI IMG/M metagenome (GOLD analysis project Ga0070733, IMG submission 66450) | Surface soil microbial communities from Centralia Pennsylvania, which are recovering from an underground coalmine fire - Coalmine... | ecosystem: Environmental > Terrestrial > Soil > Unclassified ... | reverse complement strand
TGGATCCGGACTTCTCGTGCTGCCATCAGAATCGGCGGGAAACAGATATTTTCAGCGGGCAAGCCTACGACGAGCAGAGTACCGGAGGGCCGGAGGCAGGAAAAGGCTGCGTCATAAGCTGCCTTTGCGGCGGAGGTAACAAGTGACACGTGAACTCCACCTTTGCGGCGCAATTGTTTAGCCGCATCAGTCGTGGCCGCATTGAGCACGTCAGCTGCACCAAAAGTTCGGGCGAGTTCCAGCTTCTCCTGAGAAATGTCGATCGCGGTCACCTCCGCGCCAAAGGCCCGTCCTAGCTGCACTGCAAGGTGTCCCAGACCACCTACGCCGAAAACAGCCAGGCGCTGACCGGGCACAATCCCGGCGCCCTTTAAGGCGCGATAAACGGTGAGTCCTGCACAAAAAAGCGGAGCAGCTTCGAGCGCAGAAATACCATCTGGAATTTTCAGCGCGTGAGTCGCGGGCGCCTTCACAAATTCGGCATAGCCGCCGTCAACGGTGACACCTGTGATCTTCTGCCGGCTGCACAGGTTTTCGTTTCCTTCCCGGCAGAACTCGCACTCACCGCAGCTCCAGTGAATCCAGGGTACGCCGACTCGATCGCCGATCTGCAAATCGTGCACTTCCGGGCCTTTCTCCACGACTTGACCGGCAATTTCGTGGCCGAGAATCAGCGGTCTCTTCACGATCCCCGCCAGCTGTGTCCAGTCTCCATCAGCCACGTGCAAGTCGGAATGGCAGGAACCGCAGGCTTCCACCTGGATTAAAACTTCATCGGTTTCGGGATGAGGACGTTCCACTTCCTCGATCGAGAGCGGCTTCTTGAAGTCGTGCAGGATAGCGGCTTTCATTTAGCGGCTTTCATTTACCTTCAGCCTTGCAAGAACGGGGAGAGCTGACTGGTCCAGAAACCACTCACGGTTTAACGCCGCGCAGGAAAAACTCAACCGCGCTATCCACGCGCTCGGTCAGTTTGTGGGGTCCTGTCAGGTCAACGGTCCACTGACGAACCACAGTGTGGTAGAGTGCCTCCATAAATTCGGCAAGATGGACGACCGGGAACGCGCTCGTGATTTCACCACGTTCCTGACCCTGCGCCAGAATTTCCCGCAGCCGGCTGATAGCAACTCCCTCGACTCCGCGCACCTCCGGAGAACGCACCGGATCCATCGCGCCCGACAGCACGACGGCTTTCCATAGGGGTCGGTCAGCTTCCGCTTCGAGCGCCATGGCGTGATACAGGCGATGCAAGCGCTCGGTGGTATCAGCCTTGGTGGAAAGTTCTGATTTGAGGCGCTCCGCTATGCACTCGAAGCCACGCTTCCCCACATCCCGTAACACAGCGTCCTTGCTCGGGAAATAACGGAAGAAAGTCGGCTGGCTGATCTCTAGAATTTTGACGATGTCATCGATGCGAGTTTTCTCGTAGCCCTGTTTGCGGAACAATCGGATGGCGGTCTCGATAATTTGCTGACGAAGTCGCGCCTTTTTGCGTTCTCGAAGCCCTGGGATCTCGTGGATCTCCACTGGCGGATTTCGCTTCACCGAGTTCCTATGATTCCGACTTCTTTGCGGTGCGGCAACTTCAACACGAACCATAGTCGTATATTCTCCTGATCAGGGTTGCAGGACACGCTACAGGTTGAGTGCTCAATATATCCAGACCGATTTTAACAGTTGAGATTCGATGGACTCTTCTCCCAAATCGCGATCCAAATAGCGACTTCGAGGCTAGGGTGTTCAATGTCGGTGTTCGATGTTGACGTTAGTTACTCATATCTGATATAGACTAACACAATTTGAGAACGCGATTCTCTCGATCAGGACCTACACGTGATTCGGCTGGTTTGCGAGCTCTGACCTCGAAACATCGGAATATCAGCATCGCGGTCGCAGATTTGCTCGTGTGGTGTCGCAATCGTTCGACCTGGGGAAAATGATGACAACTACCACGGCAACCCCTCTTCAAGTTAAAGGCGGCGCGTTCCTCATTGAGGATCGCTCGTCCAACGAAATTTTCACGGCCGAAGATCTGAACGAAGAACACCTTGCAATAGCCCGCACGGTCGACCAATTCTGGACGAATGACGTGGAACCTCATCTCGAGGCGATCCGCCAGCAGACTCCCGGGGTCGCACTCAGCGTGCTTCGCAAAGCAGCCGAGCTGGGACTCGCCGCGATACCGATCCCCGAGAAATTCGGCGGCATGGAAATGGACCTGCCGTCTGTAATGATCGCGGGCGAGCATCTGGCGCGGGACGCATCTTACGGGTCCTGGCATTCCTCCCATACCGGCATCGGTACGCTGCCTGTTCTTTTCTTTGGCAACGAAGAACAGAAGCAGAGATATCTTCCCAAGCTGGCGAAAGTTGAGCTGTTGGCCGCTTACGCGCTAACCGAACCGCTGGCCGGCTCAGATGCTCTCGCCGTGCGCACTCGGGCGGATCTTAGCGCAGACGGAAAATACTACGTCCTCAACGGACAGAAGATGTGGATCACCAACGGAGGCGCGGCAGACCTCTTTACGGTATTCGCTAAAGTAGGCGGCGAGAAGTTCACGGCGTTCCTGGTGGAGCGCAGCTTTCCCGGCGTGAGCAGCGGCGCCGAAGAACACAAGATGGGCATCAAGGGCAGCTCGACCACGGCGGTGTTTTTTGACAACGTCCGGGTTCCGGTCGAAAACCTGCTTGGCGAAATTGGGCGCGGGCACATCATCGCGTTCAATATCCTGAACATCGGGCGGTTGAAACTCGGCCCTGGCGCCGTGGGTGGGGCAAAAAATGTCCTTGCCATCTGCTTGAAATATGCCAAAGAACGCAAAGCATTCGGATCGGCGATCGCCGACTTCGGCGCCATCCAGCACAAGCTGGCGGAGATGGCGATTCGGACGTTCGCGGTGGAATCCATGGTGTGGCGTGTGGTGGGACTCATCGAGAGCCAATTGGCGCAGTCCGCTCATGATCATGATCATGATAAGGATAAGCACTTGGATTCACAGACCGAGCTCAAAGCCGTTGAAGAGTACGCCGCCGAGTGCTCGATGATTAAGGTGTATGCCTCGGAGATGCTGGATTACGTTGTCGATGAAGGCGTGCAAATCCACGGCGGCTACGGCTACCATCAAGATTACGCGGTGGAACGGGCTTACCGTGATTCGCGAATCAACCGGATCTTCGAAGGCACCAACGAAATCAACCGGCTCCTCATAACCGGAATGCTGCTGAAACGCGCCGCCCGTGGGCAATTCGCGCTCATCCCGGCGGTTCAAGCGGTGCTGAACCAGACCGTGAAGGAGACAACCGGCTCTCCGGGTGCTGACGAAGAAGCTCGGCTGGTGCAGAGCGCGAAAAAGATAGCATTGTTCACGATCGGAATTGCCTATCAAAAATACAGGGCCGAGTTGGAAAAACAGCAGGAGACCGTGATGAACATTTCCGACATCGTCATGGAAGTTTTCGCGATGGAGTCGAGCTTGCTTCGAAGTCGCAAGCTTGCGGCCTCGGGCAGCGGGAGCAATGCCGCCAACATGTGCGCCGTGTTTTTGCGCGAGGCCATGGATCGAGTAGAAGTCTCGGCGCGAAATGTCATCGGCGCCTGCTCGGCTGGCCACGCCCTGCGGGAGAATATGGCGACTCTACGCGGCTTTGCCAACTACGATCCGCTCGATGGGGTTGCACTGCGGCGCAATATTGCCGGCCAGCTTCTGGCCGCTGCGCGTTACACGGTCTGACAGTGACTCGTCCTCCGCTCTATGGCTGCTGCTACCCCGGTAAACCGCCAATGGCGGCTCCAATCGCGTCCCACGGGGCTGATTAAAGCTGACAACTTCGATCTTGCGAGCCTGCTGCAGTACTCCGACACTGACAATACCGAACTGGAAATCTGCCCGCGCTCAACAGCGAAGGCAGTGTGAGCTGATGGTCGCCAATCATGCGGTCAAAATGCTCAAGACCGACAACAACGACCCCGGCGCTCCGCGAACCATCAGCATCGATGTATCCGCGTTGGGCACTCTCACGACGGCCAGCCCGCTGACCATCGATGCCAACACCAGCGCGACTTTAGACCCTTCTGCGACCTCCGTGACTCCGAGCCCACAGATGGCGGTAGTTCTCACTGGTGATGGCGCAGCGTTCCTCACATTGAAAAAAAATGGTAACCAGAGTGACTACTCCCACCTGTCAACCCCTTCGACGATCTTGATGTAGCGATCAAGGGGCAAATTGGTGAAACGCTGGACCAGGCCACTTGGTTGAGGCCACTTCACTTCCAGAGAATCCAATTTTGTACGGCCGCCAATTCCCAGCACAATGCGCGGATCGTGCGCAGACAAAAAACTGCCACCGCCAACCTTCATGCGGCTGCGCTTCAGGTCGCCGGCCTGGAAGGTGATGCGCGCGCCGATGGCATCGGGGTTCGACTTTCGGCCGATCAGACGAAGACCGAGCCAATGATTCTTCTTGCCAATATTGTTGCGCAGCAGAACCGGAGCACCGTCATTGTTGGAAACCAGCACATCCACGGCGCCGTCGTTGTCGAAATCGCCTACGGCCAGTCCACGCGCGGGAAATGATTTCGAAAACACAGCGCCGCTTTGGGCACTTATATCCTTGAACGACGTGCCCTCGTTCCGGAAAAGCAACAGCGGCTCCTTGTAAGTAACCTGGTGAGACAACTGTTCAACAAGATCATCGGGGAAACCGTTGGCAATCATCAAATCCAGGTTGCCGTCATTGTCGTAATCGAAAAACTTGAGTCCCCATCCGCTCATCCAGCGGGTGGAGATGCCGATGCCCAGTGGCATGGAGAGATCGTCGAAGGTCTCGTCGTGATTGTTTCGATAGAGCGAAAAAATCTCCTGATCGATGTTTGCAACGAACAGGTCCATCCAGCCGTCTTCGTTGAAATCAGCCGAATCCACGCCCATACCGGACCGTGCCCGGCCATCTGCGCTGTACGCCACATCGGCTTCGAGCCCCACCTCGTCGAAGCGGCCGCGCCGGTTCATGAAAAGAAAATTTGCCACCGTGTCGTTGGCGACAAAAAGATCCATCCAGCCGTCATTATTTATATCCGTGGCCACGACGCCCCAGGCTTTCCCAAGGTGGGCGGAAATGCCGGACTCTTTGCTGACATCCGAGAAAGTGCCGTCGCCATTGTTATGAAAAAGCCAGCTCGGCCGCGGATTGAAGATGCGCGGAATGCAATAGTGATGCGTGCCGTCGGGATCCACGCCGCAAGCCCGCCCTTTATCGAACTCCGCGAATTGACAGACGAACAGATCGAGCCGGCCATCGTTGTCGTAGTCGAACCAGACAGCGCTGGAGCTCCAACCCGGAGCGGCAACGCCGGCTTTCTCGGTGACATCGGTGAAGGTTCCGTCGCCATTGTTGCGGTAAAGAATACTACGCCCGAATTGAGTGACGTAGAGATCAGGGAAGCCATCGCCATCATAATCGCCAACCGCGCATCCCATGCCGTAGCCACCCGCGGCCACGCCGGCCTTTTCGGTTACATCGGTGAACGTCCCATCGCGGTTGTTGCGATAAAGCGCATTGCGCAGCGGCTGCCGAGGAGTGTAGAACTCGCATTTGCCGCTGTTCACCAGATAGATATCCATCCAGCCGTCGTTATCGTAGTCAAGGAAGGCGCAACCGGCGCCGCTCGTCTCCGGCAAATATTTGTCAGGGGACTTCCCTGCCGTATGAACCCAGCTAATGCCACTCTTTTCGGGAGGGATTTCGTCAAAGGCGTCCGGCGCCGCGAGAGAAGACGCTAGTGGAAATGGAAATAGCCGTGGAGAAAGAGTGCAAGGTAAAAGAGACAAGGCCTGCAGAAATCGGCGGCGAGAAAGAAGGAGGGCCCGTCCGTTCGAAAGTCTGGGAAGTACCCTCCGCGCCATATTCAGCACAATACCATGACGCAACCATAGCAGGACTGCTACTGCGCCAGTTCGGTGACCTTCAGTGTTTGATTGATGCGGAGATCCTTGGTCAATACCTGTTTACGCCCCGAGGGCCAATCGATTTCAATGCGATCTATTTTGGTGGCGTCTCCCAGTCCGAAGTAAAGCGGCAGAACGCTCTGGGCCAAATATCCCGACTTACCGTCGTTGTACTTCGTAAAAGTCCGGTTTCCGGCTTTCACGCGAACTGTAGCTCCGAGCCCGTTGCGATTGGATTGGATTCCGCTGAGCACGACCTTCAGCCAATGAATCTGCTTCACCTGGGCCAGGTCACTGATCAGAACCATTGGTTCGGAATTGAAGTCGTTGGTTACGATATCGAGGTCTCCGTCGTTGTCGAGATCGAACATCACCGACGATCGGGTCGACAAAGCACCCATAATATTGACTGTTCCGGAGGTATGTCCCGCGCACGCTTCTACACCCTGCCCCTGCTGAACTCCAGCACAGTCTATGGAAAACCAGAACGTGTGGGTCCGGCGGTCCCGGCGCGGCTCAATACCCAGGATGAATTCGGCATCAAGGAATTTCTGTCCGCGGTTGTTCAGCAGCATCGAATTGATGCCATAGCGGAAGGGGAAGCCCATACCTGCAGCGACGAACACATCGTCCCAGCCGTCCGCGTTTATGTCTCCCACGCTGATGCCCCAGGGCCAGTACGTTTCGAGTCCCAGACGATCCGAGATCTCCTCGACCTTTCCGTTCCCCAGGTTGTGATAGAAAGCGTTTCCGAAGATGCTTTTCTCCCCGCCCGCGACATACTTATCCTGAGCCATGCCTCCCTCGAGAAATGATCCCGGATACCTCATATCCGACTTCAGCTTCTCCTTATCGGGGCCGACTTCCTGGCTCATGTCCGAATGCATGTCCGTGACGAACAGATCCATGAATCCATCGTTGTCAAAATCGAAGAACTTGACGCCCATCGCTCCCCAGGGCGTTTTGGGGAAATACTGGTCGGTCTTGTCGACGAACTTCTTGCCGCCTTCGTTTTCGAAGAAATGATTGTTGCCCTCCATGTTTGGAAAGTAGAGAGACGGGTAACCATCGCCTCTGAGGTCTGCAAAAGTGGCATCGCCAGACCAACTGTTCATCTCCAGTCCCACCTCGGCGGTCACGTCCCGGAATTTCCCATGCCCGAGGTTCTTGTAGAGCACTGCATGCTCGAATCGGTCGGGATGAAGGTGGCCGGCGAAAGCGTCTGCTAGCCCTATGTAGGAACCATCGGGCCATTTCTCGTCTGTGGTGTACTTACCGACATTGCAGATCAGGAGATCAACCAGTCCGTCGTTGTCGTAGTCGAAGAACAGGACGCCGGAGGAGTGGGCCACCACGTTGATGCCCGATTCCACGGTGATGTCTTTGAAGTGCCCTTTACCATCATTCTTAAACAGGAAAACTCCACCGCGAACGGTTGTGATTACGAGGTCCTGGCTGCCATCGTTTTCAATGTCTCCAAAAGCCGCACCGACGCTGACCAGACCGGGCAAGGCGATGCCCGCTTCCGTGGTGATGTTCGTGAATTTGCCGTTGCCCAGATTCTTCCAAAGCTCGTTCCCGCCGATTTGGTTCACAAACAGGATGTCATACAACCCATCGCCATCGACATCGGCGACTGCCACGGCGCTGCCGTGATCGTAGTGCGTAGGTTTCCAGCTTTGCAGTTCGTCAGCCACGGCGTGGTGGTGGAAGGTGATGCCGCTCGCCTTTAATTCGTCGGTAAAATGAAAACCGTAGAAGACCTTAAACTGGTTCTCTGTTGCCAACTGTGCTTCTTTACGCAAAGCGAGCGTGTCGGCGCCGAAGTCCGGCGTAGGGACGGAATATTCGCCCACAGCCGCATCCTGCGCAAAACTACGAGCCGCACACAAGAGAAAACAGCTCAGACAAACGAGCAAACCAATCAGTGGGAGAACACGGAACCGTAATATCCGCACTTTCCAAAGCTCCCTTTCCGCCTGAATCCAGCTCTCTCAGGGTCCTGTTCTCTAATTCGCTGTACATACTCCCACGTTGGCTTGTATGTTTTTGTAAAAAGCCTGTATGTTATTGTCAAAAATCGTAAACTCCGCGCACCGGGAATCCATCATGCATTTCCGACCAACGGCCCTGCCACATTCGCGATCGTTCCTGGCAATGATTCTTGCGTTCTCGGCCGTTGTGGCTCTCGCGCAAAGCAGCTCTGCTCCTCAAGGAATTGGTGGGACGGCAGATTTCGAAGCCGTGGCGAAATCGGCCACCGCTGCGCGCGAAACCGGCAATGCTGACGAGGCCATTCAAGAGTATCGCCGCGCCCTAAAGATTAATCCCGGATGGGAAGAGGGTTGGTGGTATCTGGGAACGCTGCTTTACGACGGAGACCACTACCCAGAAGCGATTCCGGCGTTCCAAAAGCTGGTGGAACTCTTGCCGAGCGCGGGCCCGGCATGGGATTTTATCGGCCTCTGCGAATTCGAGACGAAGGATTACGGCGATTCTCTCGAGCATCTCAAGAAGGGACTCGCTCTCGGAGACACTGACGATCCCGAGACCGCTCGCGTTGCGAAGTATCACCTCGCCCTGTTGCTGATTCGCAGCGGCGAATCCGATCAGGCGGCCACCATGCTCGCCTTGACGTTGGGAGAGAGCGAGGTGGCGCCACCGATAAAAATTGCATTAGCCCTGGCGATGCTTCACGTCCCGCTCCTGCCCAAAGAGGTAGATCCCTCGAAAGACGCGCTGATTTCAGCCACCGCCGAGGTCGCCTCAGCTATGGCGCAGAATAATTCTACGAAGGCGCTGGCTGCGTTTCCTTCCATACTGACGGACTTTCAGGGCACTCCGTACTTGCACTACGCCTTCGGGAAGGCGCTTGCTTCTGCTGGCCGGGACGAAGAGGCGCTGAAGCAGCAGCGCGAAGAGACGGGCGTCTCGCCCCAGAGTGCTCTGCCCTGGATCGCAATCAGTCAGCTCGAACTTCATTTGCAACACCCACAGGAAGCCTTGCATGCGGCGGAACAAGCAGTGCAACGGTCGCCGGATTCCTCAGCTTCCCACAAAACGCTGGCAGAGGTTTTGCAGGCATCTGGAAGGAGTGAAAAAGCCGCGGCCGAACTTGCTTTAGCAGAAAAGCTGGTGTCTGAAAAACCCCGACCGGAGGAGCGACTCGCCCTGCTTTACTCGAATCACGCCGAGGCAAAGCCCGAAGCAAATGTGCAAGCAGTGGCCCCCCCGCCGGGCGATTCCGGATCGAGCAGTTTCGAGGAGCTATCGAGCCGGGCAACGGCAGCGCAAGCTGCCGGGGATGCAGACCAGGCGATTCACAATTACCAGCGCGCCTTGCAACTGCGGCCGGAATGGGACGATGGCCGATGGAATTTAGCCATGCTCCACTACTCTGCCAGGCACTATCCCGAGGCGATTTCTGAACTCAAGATCCGTGTGGAGCGTCAGCCAAACCTTGGGATGGCTTGGGCGGTGATGGGACTTTGTGAGTTTGAAATAAAGGATTACAAGAACGCGCTTGTTCATTTGCAGCGCGGCGAGCAACTCGGCTTCGGTGGAAGTCCAGAAGCGGTGGGTCTGGCCAGATATCGCCTGGCCGTGCTCGAGAATCTTAATGGACAGTTCGAAAGCGCCATGGAGACACTGCTGCCGGGCACGCGTTCAGGGACGGTGGCCAGAGAAGTTCAAATCGCTCTCGGCATGGCGCTTCTCCGTATGCCCCTGCTGCCGGATCAAGTGGAGCCGTCGAAAAGCGCGCTGGCGCAGTCAGCGGGCGAGATTGCTGCGCTGCTCCAGAACAGTAAATACGACCAGGCTTATCCGAAATTCCAAATTCTGCTGAAGGAATATCCTTCCGTCCCATTTATCCACTATGCCTACGGAACGGCGCTGGCCGCGCTTTCGAAATTTGACGAGGCAGAAACACAACTGCGCGCAGAATTGCAAGTTTCGCCTGAGAGCGAACTGCCGTACATCAGCCTGGCATCCGTGGCATTAAAAAGCTACCGTCCGGAAGCGGCATTAGTTGCGGCTCAGCGTGCGGTTCAACTCGCTCCCAACTCCGCCGAATCGCACTACGTTCTTGGGCGAGCATACCTCGCACTGGGTCAGGACGAACATGCCCAGGATGAGCAGGCCGTCTATGAACTCGAATTGGCCAGCAAGCTTGCGCCCGGGAGTCCAGAAGTGCACTTTAATCTCGCGAAGGCCTACGCCAAGGCGAAACTTCCGGAGAAAGCCGAACAGGAGCGCGTCATTTTTGCCCGCTTGAATGCGTTGGCAGAACAGCGAAGGAGCCGCTCGGGGAATCAGGCCTACAGCGGCTCCCACGAGGCAGTTGAACTTTCGCCGGCACGCATCGAAACGACAGCGAAACCGCAACATCCTTAGCTCCCCGCCATTTCTGAGCGTGCTGCGGCACAACGGTGAAGTTTCCCGATTTTTTCGAATGAGAGAGAAGTAACGATATGTCTGGCAGGAGTCGTTATCGCATTAGACTCCCGGTTGGTCGGCAAACAGAAAGTTGCCCAGAAACGGGCTTCTCGGAACTTGGCGAACAACGGACTCGACCAGTTGCATTTACTTCTCCTTGTTGACCGCTGGCGTTTGCCGCTGCAACTGCAGTAATTGGCAAAGTTGATCCGTGCTCGCCAAACCCGTGGACTGCGAACTGCCCAATGTGGCTCTCCCTGAACCTGTCCTGGAACTTGCGGTCTTTTCGAGCACCACATAGATCGCAGTGTTTGCGGGAATAGTGACCACGACATGTTCCCTCAAAGCGAGTCTCGATACCTGCTGGTCCGAAGCTTCGCCGACATTGTTGCTGACGCGCTTCCGCAGCATGTCCTCTTCTTAAAGGCTGGTCCAAGTTTCCCGCCCCACCAGCAGAAACACGTGATGTAGCTTTTCAAAGAGTTGCACTGATCTGCCATCCATTCTCTTCGCTTTACTTACTTGCGACTGTGCCTGTTTTTGGCTGTTGTTACGCAATCATGAGAAGCAAGATTCCTGGGTGGGTACGTTTGGCGGCCGATTACACATACTCGGCGACCGCCTGTTATTCATAGAACCGGCAACATCGTGCAACCCGTTACATTTCCAATGAATCCGTTGGTGTTGCCGGACTGATCGACGTAGAAGCCGACGATCTGACCAACATCATTGAGACCGTTGACGACGGTCGTGCCCACTCCATTGGCCGCATCGAGAGATTCGAACTTTGCAGTCGCGATGTCATAGAGGAAGCCATGCGCTGCGCCTGCAGCGTCGTTGTACGTGCCTGCCACTAGTCCTTTGTTGTTCAGGCCCAGAGCTTGGGTAAATGTCGCGGCCGTGAAATCGATCGTGAGGAGCGCTTTTCCGCGAGGGATTACGTACCCATGGGTCACGCCGCCGCTGTCGACATAGAATCCGGAAATATCGCCGTTGTTGTTGATGCCGGTGGCTTGAGCACTCACTCCGGGAGTTGTGATCATGGTGAACTGCGTACCTTGCACCATATACGGGTGCTGGGTCATGGCTGCGTTCGCATCCTGGAAGTATCCAACTGCCTGGTTCAT
>Ga0070733_10003081_pt1 | contig 11508 bp, 8 predicted proteins | sample Coa_R1_9_FD_66450 | JGI IMG/M metagenome (GOLD analysis project Ga0070733, IMG submission 66450) | Surface soil microbial communities from Centralia Pennsylvania, which are recovering from an underground coalmine fire - Coalmine... | ecosystem: Environmental > Terrestrial > Soil > Unclassified ... | reverse complement strand
CGGCGGCGCGGTTGTAACCCCGCTTGGGGACGGCGAGTTTCAGCTGACGGTGACCAGCGCATCGCAACTTACCGGCCTGACCATCACGCCGCCCAGCGAGTTCGAGGGCACGGTGAACGTCAGTGTCTTGGCGGTTGCGCAGGATGGCAGCGCCGCCCCGGCCACGGGCACCACCTCGACCACGCTGACGATGACGCCCGTCGCCGAGCCAGCGAGCCTTGCGGGCACCGTGACCGCCGTCAGCGGCGACGAAGGCGGCGCGATCGATCTCACCATCGTCGCAACGCCATTTGATAGCGACGACAATCTGTCGATCAACATTTCCGGTGTCCCGGCCGGCGCCACCCTCTCGGCCGGCACGCTCAACAGCGACGGCAGCTACACGCTGACCGCCGCCGAACTCAGCGGCCTGCAGCTCCTCGCCACCGACGCCGAGTCGGGAGGTGTCCTGCAGGTCGTCGTCACCTCTTCGGAAGGCACCTCCTCGACCACTTCGAGTACCGAGATTTTTGTCGCCATCAGCTCCGAACTGACGATCACAGGAACAGTTCATATCAATGGCGACATTTTGGACGACAGCCTCGTTACAGTTACACCTACCGGCACGCTGATAGGGGTCGGCACGGTCACGGATGGTGGTAATCTTGCTACCATCGTTGACGATGGAGCGATCGTGGCCTCGTCGAGCCATGTATTAATGGACCTCCACGCCAATATCACCGGAGATGGGCTCCTTGAGCTCACCAACAATACCGTTATGGAAATCGGTGGTTCGGTTGGTCCGCTCGGCTTGATTACATCGACTCCGACCGTCGAATTCAACATTAGCCAAGGTTCGTCGGCTGAACTGATACTTGATGATCCCGCTGGTTTTAGCGCGCCGGTCACCGGGTTTCGCGGGCCTGACATCATCGATCTCAAAGGTTTAGCCTATTCCATCCCGACCAGCACGGTGCTTGATAGCACCCATACCAGTGCGATCGTTGGTTCGGAGACGATCAGCCTCTCGATGACTGCGATCCAAACCATCATCACGGTGACCGAGGGAAGCACGACGGCCACGATCGACCTCCTCGGCGACTATACAGGGCACAGCTTCACATTCTCGAGCGATGGCAGCGGAGGCACGCAATTCGTCGATCCTCTCGCGATCTATAGCGGCACCACGCTGGAGCTTCCGGGGGCGAGCGCCGACAGTGTGTTGTTCGTCAACAATGCCGGCATTTCCGGTACGCTGTTGTTGGACAACGCGACCGCATTTTCCGGACAGATTTCCGGATTTACCGGAAACGGCTCTACATCGGATGCGATCGACCTCAAGGGCCTCGCATTCGATTCAGCGACCGCGTGGACCTACACGCCAAATAGCGCCGGCACGGGCGGTGCGCTCACCATCTCCGAGGGCACGACGGTCGTTGATACCGTCAATTTTGCCGGGAATTACACCACGGCAAATTTCGAGGTTCAGAGCGACGGCAATGGCGGCATCCTTATCACCGACCCGCCGACCGCGGGTTCGGCCGTTGGTCCCGTCATCATGCAGGATCCCGGCCCGGCGGCGAGCAGCACGATCGTCGCAACCGCGCCGAACCAGACGTTGACCGGCTTTGCCAGCAACGACACATTTGCCTTCAACTTCGCCACGGTTGGCCAGACCACGATAACGGACTTCCATCCGGATTCCGATGCGTTGCAGTTCAAGAGCCCGATCTTTGCGAGCGCGCTGGCCGCCTTGAACGCAGCCCAGGACGATGGCCACGGAAATACGGTCATAGCCATCGATGCCCACGACTCCATCACCCTGAACGGTGTGCTGAAGGCGCAATTGCACGCCACCGATTTCCACGTCGTCTAGAGCATCACGACGGAAGCAGGACCGGCACTGTATCATTCGCGCGTGTCGTGATATCGGAACAGCATGAAGCGGCTCGGGGTATTGCGGCGCTGGTTTGAGCGGAGGTTCGGCTATGCGAGGCTGGTGTGCCTCGCGTTGCTGATCGGTATTGCAGCATTGCGTGCTGCCGATTTTGTGCCGATCGAGGAGCTTCGTCTTCGGGTGTTCGATGGCTATCAGCTCGTCGATCCCCGCGTGAAAACCGCACGGCCGGTCACCATCGTCGATATCGACGAGAAGAGCCTTGCCGATCCCAGGCTCGGTCAATGGCCCTGGCCGCGCACGCGCGTCGCTGACATCGTCAACAATCTCACCCGGATGGGCGCCGTCGTGATCGCGTTCGACGTCGTCTTCGCCGAGCCCGACCGGCTCAATCCCGATATCGCCGCGGACAATTTCCGCGGCCTTGACGAGGCAACGCGGGAGAAATTGCGAGCGCTGCCCAGCAACGACCAGGTTTTCGCCGACGCCATCCGCAAATCGCGCGTGGTGCTCGGCGAATCCGGGGGACGCGACGTTCACTCGGACCTCGACAAGACGCTGCCTGTCACCGGCTTTGCCACGTTGGGTGAGGACCCGGAGCCCTATCTGTTCAAGTTGGGGGGGCTTTTGCGCAACGTAAAGGTGCTGGAAGAGGCCGCCGCTGGACGCGGCCTGTTCACGATCGTGCCCGAGCGCGATGGTATCGTGCGGCGCGTGCCGATGATCATGGATGCACAGGACATACGCATGCCGGCACTGAGTTTCGAGGTGCTGCGGATCCTCGGCGGCTCCGGCACCATCATGATCAAGTCGGACAAGGCCGGCATCGACAGCGTCGTCCTACAGGGGCTTCGGCTGAAAATCCCGACCGACAGCTTCGCCAGATTCTGGGTCCACTATGCACGCAACGACCCCTCTATCTACGTCTCGGCTGTCGATGTGCTCGACGGCCGCGTTCCACCGGAAATGATCTCGCGAAAACTGATTCTGATCGGCACGTCTGCCACGGGCATGAATGACATCAAGACGACGCCGGTCTCGCGCGCGATGCCCGGCGTCGAGATCCATGCCCAGGTGCTGGAAAGCGCACTGACCGGTTCGGCGCTGTCGCGGCTGAGCCATGGCGAGGTGTGGGAGTTTCTCGCTGCGCTGGTCGCCGGCCTGTTAGTGATCGCTTTTGCGCCGAATCTCGGCCCGGTCACGCTCGTCGGCGTAGGCGCCATGTTTGCGTCCGTGCTGGTTGGCACATCCTGGTATTTCTACATGCAGCACCGGCTGCTGGTTGATTTCACCTATCCCCTGATGTCGACCACGGCGATTTATCTCACCCTGATTTTCGCAAGCTTCGTCAGGGAGCAGGCGCAACGCAAGCAAATCCGTGGCCAGTTTGCGCAATACATGTCGCCGGTTCTGGTCGAGCAACTCGCGCTGTCGCCGGAAAAGCTCAAGCTCGGCGGCGAAGAGCGTGAGATGACCATCATGTTCTCCGACGTCAGGGGCTTTACGACAATCTCGGAAACCTACAAGAACGATCCGCAGGGCTTGACCGCGCTGATGAACCGCTTCCTGACGCCGCTGACCAATGCGATCCTCGCGCGCAAGGGCTACATCGACAAATATATGGGCGACGCCATCATGGCGTTCTGGAACGCGCCGCTCGACGACAAGGAACATCAGGTCAATGCCTGTGAGGCGGCGCTCGATATGCTTGAGAAGATTGATGAGCTGAACGCGGTGCGCGAACTCGAAGCCAAGGAGGGCGGACATTCCTTCATCCCGATCAATGTCGGCGTCGGTCTCAACACCGGCATCGGTGTGGTCGGTAACATGGGCTCCGACCTGAAATTCAACTATTCGGTGCTCGGCGACAGCGTCAATCTTGCTTCGCGGTTGGAGGGACAATCCAAGGAATACGGCTTTCCGATCATCGCCGGCTCGAAGACTGCGCTTGCGGCAAAAGACAAGTTCGCCATTCTCGAACTCGATTTCGTCATGGTCAAAGGCAAGAAGGAGCCGGAGGTCATCTATGCCATCGCCGGCCGTGACGACGTCGCGCAATCCGGCCAATTCCAGCTCCTGCGCAACCTGACGATCGAGATGCTGGCAAGTTACCGCAACCGGGATTGGGAAGGCGCGCTGGCGGCGATCGAGCGCGGCCGCAAGAGCGACGATGCGCGCAGCCTGGAACTGCTCTACGATCTGTATGAGGCCCGCATTCTCGACTATCGGAAAAATCCGCCGCCGGAAGACTGGAACGGCGCCTTTGCGCTGCTGACGAAATAGGGCAGTTCGTTCGTCGCAGATCGAGCTTTGGACCCCGCATGGACTAAGCGCCATTGAACGAACTGCGGAGCCTTGGCCTGAAAAGCTCGGCGCCAGACGATGCAGATGCATCTTTTCCCGGTTGGGTGCCCGCAAGGAGCAGCAATCACGTTCAGGCGAGCTATTGCTGTCGGTGGCACAGGCGTTGCATAAGATTGCGTAAGAAGTTGCATAAGAAATGGTCTTCGAAAAAATCGGGGAGTTGGCGGCGATGTGGAGCGAGACAACAGGAAAACGAAGGACCGCGGCCTTGGCTATCGCGCTGGCAGTTGCCGCGGGCGCAAGCCTGCCGCGGATGGCGCTCGCTGAAACGGTGTTGCGCATCGGCATGACCGCGGCCGACATTCCGCGCACGCTGGGTCAGCCCGATCAGGGCTTTGAAGGCAACCGCTTCACCGGCCTCACCATCTATGACGGGTTGACGATGTGGGACCTGTCGTCGGCCGACAAGGCGAGCGTGATGATCCCTGGGCTTGCGACCGAATGGGCGGTCGATGACGCCAACAAGAAGAAATGGACGTTCAAGCTGCGCCCGGGCGTCAAATTCCACGACGGCTCGCCGTTCAATGCCGATGCCGTGGTGTGGAATGTCGACAAGGTGCTCAAGCAGGATGCAGTCCAGTTCGATCCCAGCCAGGTCGGCGTGACCGCATCGCGAATGCCGACATTGGCCTCGGCCCGCAAGATCGACGACATGACGGTTGAGTTGATCACCAAGGAGCCGGATAGTTTCCTGCCCATCAACCTAACCAATCTGTTCGTGGCGAGCCCGGCGAAATGGCAGGCGCTGTTCGATGCGGCGCAAGGCGCGGATGCGAGGGCGAAGTCGCAAGCAGCGTGGGCGGCGTTCGCAAAGGACGCCTCCGGCACCGGTCCGTGGAAGATGTCGAGCTTCACGCCGCGCGAACGGCTCGAGCTTGTGAAGAACGAAAACTATTGGGACAAGGCGCGCATTCCCAAGGTCGACAGGATGGTGCTGCTGCCGATGCCTGAGGCAAATGCGCGCACCGCGGCCCTGCTTTCCGGTCAGGTCGACTGGATCGAGGCGCCTGCGCCTGACGCCGTCCCTGAAATCAAGCAGCGCGGCTTCAAGCTCTACAGCAACGAGGAGCCGCATGTCTGGCCGTGGCAATTCTCGCGGATGGAAGGCTCGCCCTGGAACGATATCCGTGTTCGGAAAGCGGCCAATCTTTGCGTCGATCGCGAGGGCCTGCGGGACGGTTTGCTCGCAGGGCTGATGGTGCCGGCGACCGGCACTTTCGAGCCGGGCCATCCGTGGCGCGGAAAACCGGCGTTTCAGATCAAATACGACAAGCCGGCGGCGCAGAAGCTGATGCAGGAGGCCGGATTTGGTCCGAACAAGAAGCTGGCGGTCAAGATCCAGACCTCGGCGTCGGGATCGGGTCAGATGCTGCCGTTGCCGATGAACGAATATCTGCAGCAGGCGCTGGCCGAATGCTATTTCGACGTCCAGCTCGACGTCATCGAATGGAACACGCTGTTCACCAATTGGCGGCGCGGCGCCAGGGATCCTTCCGCCAATGGCGCTAACGCGATCAACGTCACTTATGCGGCGATGGACCCGTTCTTCGCGCTGGTGCGCTTCCTGCAATCGTCGATGGCGCCGCCGGTTTCGAATAATTGGGGTTTCATCAACAATCCGAAGTTCGATGAGCTGGTAACGAGGGCGCGGCAGACGTTCGAGCCCGCGGCGCGCGACGCAGCGCTTGCCGAATTGCATGCGGCCTCCGTCGACGACGCGGCTTTCCTTTACGTCGCCCATGACGTGGCGCCCCGTGCCATGAGTCCGAAGGTCAAGGGCTTCGTGCAGCCGAAGAGCTGGTTTGTCGACTTCTCGCCGATTTCGATGACGCCGTGATCGGTGAGGTTGGCGTCACATGGCATCGCCTTTTCTCGGCCGTTATGCCCGGGACGAGCCCTGGCATGACGAGCGAGAGATTAGCGACGGAGCGTTCCCGAGAAATCGCTTCGAGCGTAAGTCGACCAACTGACCTTGGGTGATTTGTGTTCGTCTACATCGTCCGCCGCATCGTCTACGTGATCCCTATCGTCGTCAGCGTGGCGCTGGTGTGCTTTCTCCTGGTGCATATCGCACCCGGCGATCCGCTGGTCGCGGTGCTGCCGGCCGACGCCTCGCAGGAGCTTGCCGATCAGATGCGCATCGCCTACGGCTTCGACCGCCCGCTGCCGGTGCAGTTCGGGCTTTGGCTGTGGAAGGCGGTCAATGGCGATCTCGGCAACTCGATCGCGACCGGCCGTCCGGTGCTGTCGGAAGTCATGCGCGCGGTCGGCAACACCGTGACCCTGGCGGTCGCGGCCGCCCTGATCGGATTTACGCTCGGCCTGTTCTTCGGCCTGATCGCCGGCTATTTCCGCGATAGCTGGATCGACAAGGTCGCGACCTCGATCGCGATCGCCGGCGTCTCGGTGCCGCATTACTGGCTTGGGATGGTGATGGTGATCATCTTCTCGGTGCAGTTGAGCTGGCTGCCCGCCGTCGGCGCAGGTCCCGGCGGGTCCGGCGCCTGGGGGTGGGACTGGGACCACATCCGCTATCTGATCCTGCCGGCGATCACGACATCGGTCATCCCGATGGGAATCGTCACGCGCACGGTGCGGGCGTTGACCGGCGACATCCTCAGCCAGGATTTCGTCGAAGCCTTGCGCGCCAAAGGATTGCGCGAAGCGCAAGTTTTCCGTCACGTCGTCAAGAACGCGGCGCCGACCGCAATTGCGGTGATGGGGCTTCAACTCGGATACATGCTCGGCGGCTCGATCCTGATCGAAACCGTGTTCTCCTGGCCGGGATCGGGGCTATTGCTCAATTCCGCGATCTTCCAGCGCGATCTGCCGCTGCTGCAGGGCACGATCCTGGTGCTGGCGCTCTTCTTCGTCTGCCTCAATCTGATGGTCGACATCGCGCAGGCCGCGATCGACCCGCGCATCAAGCGGAGCTGACCGATGGGCTGGCGCCGATGAGCGCGATTGCAGACTTAGCCCTCCAGGCAGCCCCCGCGACCAAGCCGCGCGGCTATTGGGCAACCGTCGGAAGGCGCCTCCTGCGCGACAAGGTCAGCATGGTCTGCGCCTTCATTCTGGTTGCGATTTTCCTTTCCGCCCTTTGCGCACCGTGGCTCGGGCTTGCCGATCCTTATCAGGGTTCGATGATCAGGAGGCTGCGCCATATCGGCACCCTTGGTTACCCGCTCGGCACCGACGAACTTGGCCGCGACATGCTGGCGCGGCTTGTCTATGGCGGGCGGTTGTCGCTGATTGTCGGCATTCTCCCGGTCATTTTCGCCTTCGTGATCGGGACGTCGCTTGGCCTCATCGCCGGTTACGTCGGCGGCAGGGTCAACACCGCGATCATGCGCACGGTCGACGTGTTCTACGCCTTTCCCTCGGTGCTGCTCGCGATCGCGATATCGGGCGCGCTCGGCGCCGGCATCGTCAATTCCATCGTCTCCTTGACGATCGTCTTCGTGCCCCCGATCGCCCGCGTTTCCGAAAGCGTCACCACCGGCGTGCGCAACATGGACTTCGTCGAGGCGGCGAGGGCGTCGGGCGCCGGTCCCTTCACCATCATGCGCGTGCACATGCTCGGCAATGTGCTGGGACCGATCTTCGTTTACGCGACCGGCTTGATCTCGGTATCGATGATCTTGGCCGCGGGACTCTCCTTCCTTGGTCTTGGGACCAAGCCGCCGGAGCCGGAATGGGGGTTGATGCTCAATACGCTGCGAACCGCGATCTACATCAACCCGTGGGTGGCGGCATTGCCCGGCGCCATGATTTTCGCGGTATCGATCTGCTTCAATTTGCTCAGCGACGGAATGCGCAGCGCCATGGACATCCGGAACTGATGCGATGAGCCAGACCGCCCCGTCCGTCCAATTGCTGGAGCCCGTCGAAGACCGCGGCGGCGCCGCGCAGCCGCTGCTCCAGGTCAACGGCTTGACCAAGCACTTTCCGGTGCGCGGCGAGCTGTTCAGCGCGCGCAAGACGGTGCGCGCGGTTGACGATGTGTCGTTCTCGATCGCCAAGGGCGAAACGGTCGGCATCGTCGGCGAATCCGGCTGCGGCAAGTCGACCACCGCGCGGCTTCTGATGCATCTGATGAAGCGCGACGCCGGCGAGATCATCTATGACGGCATGCAGGTGGGGCACGCATTGTCGCTGCGCGAGCTTCGCCGTTGCATGCAGATGGTGTTCCAGGACAGCTACGCCTCGCTCAACCCGCGTCTGACGATCGAGGAGTCGATCGCCTTCGGCCCCAAGGTTCACGGCATGACGGACCTGGCGGCGCGCGCGCTGGCGCGCGAACTGCTCGGCAAGGTGGGCCTGCGGCCGGAGACCTTTGCCAACCGCTATCCGCACGAGATTTCGGGCGGACAGCGCCAGCGCGTCAATATCGCGCGCGCGCTGGCGCTGTCGCCGCGCCTGGTGATTCTCGACGAGGCGGTCTCGGCGCTCGACAAATCGGTCGAGGCGCAGGTGCTCAATCTCCTGGTCGACCTCAAGCGCGAATTCGGGCTGACTTATCTCTTCATCAGCCACGATCTCAACGTCGTGCGTTACATTTCCGACCGCGTGCTGGTGATGTATCTCGGCGAAGTGGTCGAGCTTGGCCCGGTCGACCTTGTGTGGGACGCTCCCGCGCATCCCTATACCAGGGCGTTGCTCGCGGCGATGCCGTCCTCCGATCCCGACAACAGGACCGAAACGCCGCCGATCTCGGGCGACCCGCCCAATCCGATCGATCCGCCGCCCGGGTGCCGTTTTCACACCCGCTGTCCGTTCGCGGAGCCGCTTTGCGCAAACGCCACACCCAAACTCGCCGCGCTCGATAGAATGGGCCACCAGGCTGCCTGCTACATGGCGATCCCGGGATCAGGTCACAGCCTTGCGCCACCAAAGGGAGAAGCATCGATATGACAAGACCCACTGCCAAGGAGGTCAAGGCGATGGCCGATGTCGCCGGCGTGCCTGTGGAGACCGATGTGGCCACACGCATCGCCAATTCCATCGGACCGGCGTTCGATGCCTTTGCCGCGATCGCCGGCACGCTGCCGTTCGACCTCGAGCCGTCGACTTTCGCCGTCGTCCAGGCTGAGAAGGTCGCCAAATGAGTACCGAACCGGCTTTAATGTCATTAACCTCGGTTGCGAAAGCAATCGCGGACAAGCGCGTGTCCTCGCGCGAGGCGACGCAATCCTGTCTCGACCGCATCGCGCGATGGCAGCCCCATCTCAATGCGTTCATGGCGATCGAGGCCGAAGACGCGTTGAAAGCGGCGGACGCCGCCGACGCGGCGCTCGCCAAAGGCGTCCGCCATGGCGCACTGCGCGGTGTCCCTCTGGCGCACAAGGACATGTATTACGAGGCCGGCAAGGTGGCGACCTGCGGCTCGCGCATCCGCCGCGATTTCGTCGCCACGACCACGGCGACCGCGCTGCAGCGCCTCAAGGATGCCGGCGCGATTCGTCTCGGTACGTTGCAGATGGCCGAGTTCGCTTACGGCCCGACCGGCCACAACTCCCATTATGGTCCGGTGCATAATCCCTTCGCGCTCGACCGCATCACCGGCGGTTCGTCATCGGGATCGGGCTCAGCCGTCGCCGCGCGCCTGACCTTTGCGGCGCTGGGATCGGATACCGGCGGTTCGATCCGGATGCCCGCGCATTTCTGCGGCGTCACCGGGCTCAAGACGACGGTCGGCCGGGTCAGCCGCGCCGGCGCAATGCCGCTGTCGCAATCGCTCGACACGGTCGGACCGCTGGCGCGCACGGCCGAGGATTGCGCGGTTCTAGTGGGCCTGATGGCAGGCGCGGATCCCGCCGATCCCACCGCGATCTCGGGCCCGCTGCCGGATTACGCCGCGGCCACGACGGGATCGGTCAAAGGTCTCACCATCGGCGTGCCCGCCGCCTTCTATGTCGACGACCTCGATGCCGAGGTCGCCGGCGTTCTCGACGCAACGATTGCCACCTTCAAGCGTGAGGGCGCCAACGTCGTTCGGGTCGAACTGCCGGACCAGCGTCAACTTTCCGGGGCGTCGCAGCTCGTTATCGCGGTCGAAGCCGCCGCCTTCCACAAGCGCTGGATGATCGAGCGTCCGCAGGATTATGGCCCGCAGGTCTTGATGCGGCTGCAAAACGGGCTTGCGATACCCGCCGTCTCCTATCTCGAAGCCTTGCGCTGGCGCGGCCCGGCGCTCGCCGCGCATCTGGCGGCGGCTGGCGAGGTCGATGCCGTGATCGCGCCGGTGTCGCCGGTCGCAGCGCCCACCATCGCCGAGAGCGATGTCGGCAACAGTCCGGATGCGGAGGCCGTGATCCAGCGGCTGACGCGCTTCACCCGCCCGATCAACTATCTCGGCCTGCCGTCGCTCTCGATTCCGTCCGGTTTTACCCGCGCCGGTCTTCCCGTCGGCATGCAGTTGATCGGCCGCTCGTTCGATGAAGCGACGCTGTTGCGGATCGGCGCGGCGTTCCAGCGCGCCACCGATTTCCACGATAAAGTGCCGCAGCTCAAATGACCAACCTCGTCGAAGTCGACAACCTCAATATTCGCTTTTCCGGCGATCGCACCGTCCACGCCGTGAACGATCTCAGCCTCTCGCTTGGCGAGGGAGAAGTGCTGGGCCTGCTCGGAGAATCCGGTTCGGGCAAGAGTGTTACCTTGCGCGCACTGATGCGGCTGTTGCCGAAGAAGCGGACGCAGATTTCGGGCAGTATCCGCGTGCTCGGCCGCGACGTGCTGGCGCTCGATGACGAGGAATTGTCGGCATTCCGCGGCCAGTCCGTGTCGATGATCTTCCAGGAGCCGGCGCTCGCGCTCGACCCCGTCTACACCGTCGGCCGCCAGATCGCCGAGACCGTGATGCGCCACGAAGGCAAGAGTCAGAGCGAGGCGATGGCGCGCGCGCTCGAAATGCTGGAAGTGGTGCGCATCCCCTCGGCCAGACGCAGGCTGGATGCCTATCCGCACGAGATGTCGGGCGGCATGCGCCAGCGCGCCATGATCGCGCTGGCGCTGGCGTGCCGGCCGAAAATCCTGCTTGCGGATGAGCCGACCACGGCGCTCGATGCCACCGTGCAGATCCAGATCCTGCTGCTGTTGCGCGAGCTGCAGCGCGAGTTCGGCATGTCCGTGATCTTCGTGACCCATGATATCGGGGTTGCCATCGAAATCTGCGACCGCGTCGCGGTGATGTATGCGGGCCAGATCGTCGAGCAGGGCACGCTTGGCCAGATCGTGCGCTCGCCGGTCCATCCCTATGCGCGGGG
>Ga0070733_10003080_pt1 | contig 11512 bp, 4 predicted proteins | sample Coa_R1_9_FD_66450 | JGI IMG/M metagenome (GOLD analysis project Ga0070733, IMG submission 66450) | Surface soil microbial communities from Centralia Pennsylvania, which are recovering from an underground coalmine fire - Coalmine... | ecosystem: Environmental > Terrestrial > Soil > Unclassified ... | reverse complement strand
AAGATCACAGATGAGGTTCCACTGATCTTTGCCTCGCCTGTCCAGCGCAGGGTTCAGCTTGAGCACCATCCAGTCTTGCTCAATCGGCTTGCCGCCAATGGCAAACAACGCAAGAAGGCCAATCTGGGACAACTGAAAGCCTGGGAATTGCTGGATGCCCCTGTTTATGCGCAGGGCATCGCAGCAACCGGAGAAGTGAATGTGCTGCTAAAGTCTGATATGCTCCGTCCTGCCGAAATTGGTGAGCGCGGCTCTGTTCCGTCAGCGCCGTATAGTTGGATTTGCTATACCTTCGCTTCGGGCTGGAAAGCGTTATCCGTTTATTACTATGACTCCGATAGCAGCGAATCGCATACCCTCAACGCAGTTCCTCCTGGACATCAGGATGAGTGGTTGGCATTCCTGAAGCTGCTGGACGAGACCTATGAAGATATGTGGCGGCAGCAGAAGCGCGGCACCATCGAGATTGTTGGCGGCGATGACGAGCTGGCGGATGTCATTATAAATGCCACCTATGACGATATAGTCTTGCCGCCCGCTACACTGACCCGTATCACAGCCCAGCGTCATATCTTCGATAAGGAGATACTGGATCGCTATGCCGCTCTGCGCATTCCACGTCTGCGCAAGGCTCTCTTAATCGGCCCGCCTGGTACTGGCAAAACGACTCTGCTCAGAGCGGAAGGCGCTTATCATGCAAAGCAGGGCGGCCTGGTATTTTATGTATGCGCCCCTCCCCTATCTCGTAATAGCGGCGCGTGGCAGCAACTTGCCTATGCTCTGCGCGTGGCGGCGGAAAGCCAACTTCCATCACTCATCCTTGTCGAGGATTTTGAAGTATTTGTGGCTAACCCACCGGAATTGCAACTGGCGCTGAACACGCTGGATGGTGTGGCGACGCCCGATAATGTGGCGGGTACGCTCTTGCTTGCCACGAGCAGCGACCCCGAAAAAATCGATCCCCGCATCAGAGACCGCACAGGTCGTATCGATGTATTGATTGAGATCGGCCTGGTGGAAGATGTCGAGATAGCGCGTCGCATGCTGGCGCATTTTCTGGGCAATGCTTATCGCGAGGAAGAACACGCCCCGGTTGCGCCGCATCTTCTGAAGCATCCCGGCAGCCATTTCCGCGAGGTTTGCCTGGCAGGTATCATGCGCGCCCTAGAACATGGACGCACCGAAGTATCCGGCGCTGATTTGCTCTGGGCGCACGAAGTGATCCTCACGGGAAAAGCCGTCGCGGAAGAATCGGAACGCTTTACGCCCACTACAACGCGCAAGCGCGGCAGCTATTTTGGTCGCAACCAATAACAGGCCGGATTCGTGCTCCACTGAAGCATCGAGGCTAATTCTTGCGCTTCTATTCTGATGTCATCTAGACAGGTGCGTCTCGATTGCTATCGGTTTCGCCTGATGTTTCCAGCGCGCGTGCCAGTTGCGAGCCATTCCGGAAGCGCATCTCCGGTACCTTTTCTAGGCAGCGCAGGATAATCTCTTCCAGAGGCAGGGGAATATTGGGGTTGAGCTGGCTGGGTGGGATTGGCGGGTCTTGCATATGCTGCATTGTCACTGCCACAGGAGTATCACCGTCAAACGGCGTGCGTCCAGTCAGCATTTCATATATGACAATGCCAAGCGCATACACATCCACAGCAGGACTGATAGTCTCACCCCTGACCTGCTCCGGCGACATGTATTGGACAGTCCCCAATGTCATACCGAAGTCGGTGAGCCTAATCGAGCCATCATGACCTACCAGGATATTCTGTGGCTTGACATCGCGATGGACGATCCCCATACGATGAGCCGCACCCAAGCCAAGCGCAACATTGTGAGCAATGATGGCTGCGCGTTCAACGTCGAGTACTCCGCGGGAACGCATGTAGCGGCGCAAGTCAGTGTCCTCCACCAGCTCCATAACGATATAATACGTGCCATCGGTCTGCCCGTAGTCGTAGGTCTGCACAATATTGGGATGCTGCAATGAGTTCATCAACTTCGCCTGACGCTGAAAGCGTGTCACAAACTTTGGGTCGTCGCTGTAAACTTCGCGTAGCACTTTGATGGCTACAGCCTGGTTCGTATAGGTATCTATGCCACGATACATGGTGGCCATTACGGAGCGTGCTATGGGGTTTTGTAATCGGTAACGATCTCCTAAATACATAATTATTTTCTTTCTAACTTATTGGTGCGCTATACAGATGCGTTCGTATTCGTATATGACGGCTTCTTGCTCTTCTGTTTCAATAGAACCGGGGCTTAACATCCTGACCAGACATCTGCCTTATCCTTCTTATTCGAGCGCCTGCTCCAGGTCCCGAATGATGTCCCGCACATCCTCGATACCGACCGAGAGGCGCATGCAGCCATCGGTGATACCAATTTTCTGGCGTTCAGCAGGCGTGAGATTGCGATGTGAGGACATCGGCGGATAGCTGACCTCGGTATAGACATCACCGAGCGTGGTTGCCGGCAGGCAGAGTTGGAGCCTGCTCATAAAACGGAATGCTGCTTCGCGCGACTGCTCCTTTAATTCAAATGCTAACAGTCCACCGAAGCTATTGCGGCGGAACAGGCGCGCAGCAAGTTCATGTTGTGGATGGTCAGGCAACCCTGGATAATGCACTCGCGCGATAGACGCGTGCTGCTGCAGGAAATGCGCGACTTCGAGGGTGTTAGCGCACTGGCGTTCCATGCGCAGGGGCAGTGTTTTCAAGCCGCGTGAAACGAGAAAAGCATCGAATGGACTGAGCATGGCTCCCAGCATGGTGGCATAGGAGCGGGCCTGCCGGGCATGTGCGTTTTGGGCACAGATCACCACGCCGGCAGTAGTATCACCATGACCTCCCATGTACTTGGTCGCGCTATGTATGACGAGATCGAAGCCGTGTTCAATTGGCCTGATAAGATAGGGTGTGGCGAAAGTGCTGTCAATGATGGTCACAGCTCCGCTTTCGCGCGCGGCTGCGCTGATGGCATGCAGATCGATCAATTTGACGAGTGGGTTGGAGAGCGTTTCCACGTAAATCACATCTGGCTGTTCGTCGCGAATCATTTCGCCGACACCGGGGTCGCACAGGTCGCGTAGCATCACCTCAACGCCAAAGGGTATAAAGAGTGAGCGCAGCATGCCGATGGTCGGCCCGTAAAGGTCCTGCGCGACCAGTATTTTTGCGCCCGGCGTCAGCCCGGCAGTCAGCAGCGCAGCGTGTATCGCGGCCATGCCAGAACCAAATACCACAGCGCCCGCGCCATGCTCTGCCTCCGCGAGCAGGTTTTCGAGCGCCTGCGCGTTGGGATTGCCCTGGCGAGCGTAGACATACGCCTTTTCGCCTGAAGGGAGTTCCCCGCCGAAAGCATGGTCAAGCGTTTCTATATCCGCGTGCAGGTAGGTGGTACTGGGAGAGATGGGTTGTACGGTTGGAATGCCGGAATGCTCGGTGATGGCGTGTTGCTGGCTGCCATGCACAAGCAAGGTGTCGAGCGTCCAGGGTTCTTGTTCATCGCGTTTCATGCGATCCTCCAGAGTAATACATAGTCGATGCGCCTCTCGCATTATGATAAGCATTGTACATCATTGCAGCAGCGAGTAATCAATGCTAATCCTCGTTCAGGCGAAGCGCCTGACCTAAAGATGGACGCAGCACCGTCCTGGCCATCGTACCAACGGCAATCATACAGACACTTACCAGCAGAACGAGGGCGATGCCCAGTGTTGATGGGATCACAATCTGCTTTGGGAACGTTTGTTGGATGAGATAAAACTGGCTATCGCTCAAGTTGCTCAATATGCCGGTGATGGGAATGTCAGAAAATATCAACGTTGGGACAACTGTTGCCGAAAGTATGGCTCCAAACAGGAGGCCGATGATCAGTGCTGTGAAAAAGACAACGCCTTGTTCCAGCAAAAACAGGCTGGTTACCTGTACAGCAGTTGCGCCGAGAGAGCGCAGCGTCGTAAAACTGCCCGAGCGGAGGCGCGCATTCTGCCAGGAAGCAAGCACGTAGCCTAGCAGCACCAGTAACAGGGTAACTGTCGCTCCGATTGACAGCAGTGTCAGCAGGTCGAGATAGAGCGGCTCACTATTAAGGGTATCAAGCAGGGCGCGCCGGTCATAGAGATTGTGCAGGCGCAGAGGCGCAGTTGTAAGCGCGGTACGCAAATGCGCTAACGCTGCCGGATCATCCTGGGTGTGTAACCAGAGATAATTGATAGGTAACACTGCCTTCAGGCCATTCCTGGACACCGCTATATACTGGCTGGGGTCAAGATTTGCTATATTAGCATCGGCAATTGCTTGAGGTGACTTTCCCGGGCTGATGGAATTATCCCGCTGGTAGAGAGTCGCGTAGGTCGTATAATCCAGCACTACTCCTCCATTGACTGTAGCGGTGTCGCCGCTGGCATCCACGGTAGCTCCTTCGTTCACGGTAGGAATATGTTGTACCTCGGCAACTACCACACAGTTTAGTTCGCTCTTATCCAGTCCCAAATTATAGTCTGGTAAACCTTCCATATCCAGGGTGAATGTAGAGCCAGCCCGGAGATTTTGATTGCTCGCTGCTGCTGAATCAATAATAACAGGAACTCGATCTTGCTGTATGCCACGTTGTCGCTGCTGAAGCAGCAGACCCATTAATGAAGTGAGAGATTGGGACGAATCCTTCGTTGTCCAATCCGCAGTCTGCGCGAAGGTATTGGCATCGATGGCTCTTACCGCTATCTGAATATTCTGAAGAGATTGAGCGAGAATGCCATTTTCACTTAAACCGGCAGTCGCAGAGATAACACCTGGAACTTGCTTGTAGGTTGAGGTTACACCTGCAAGAGATGCTTGTTGCGGATTGACGGGAACGGCCATACTCCCGCTGAAATCAGCACCAGACTCGAAGGCCGCGATATCAGACGATCGCTGCGTTTGTGAAGAGGTGAAGACCAGGGAAAATATGGCGAATGCTACGGTTAGAGCCAGCAGCAGAGTTATGCGCAATGTCTGGCGTGGGGCGCGAGACATGTGCGCAAAAGCCAGCATCGCGATGGCTCCCTGACCGCGAGCAGCCAGGCCTGCGCCCAGCCTTAGCAGCAGGGGATAGATGCGCAAGAGGAGCAGGATGCAGCCGATTGCCAGGAATAGTGGCGCAATGAGCGCCAGTGGAGATGAAAACAGCACGACGCTGCGCGTATCCGCCAGTTTCTCAGTACTGTTGAAGTAGAGCGAGATGAAGTAGCCGGCAAAGGCAATCACTATTGCCGCGACATCCAATCTCAGGCGCTGCCAGAGAGGACGGTGAGTCGAGCGCGCCGTTTCGCGCCGGAGCGCCTGAATATTCATACCTGCCGCGTATAGCAGCGCTAAGATGAGCGCGATGATCGCGCCCAGCGCAGTTGCCAACGCATACCAGCTTACCGAGAGCAGAGCGTTCCAGGGATGATTTGTAACTAACGCCAGCGCGTCTTTCCCACCAGCCTCGAGACTCTGACCGGCGAGGAAGGTTCCTGAGAAAAGCGCAAGGAGCGGGCCGATAACAAGTGCAATAAGACCAAGCATGCAGCTCAGTAAGACCATCGATCTGAAGATTTGACTATTACTTGCTCCCCGACTGCGTAAGACAGCGATGGCATCGGCCTGCCGCTCAACCTGCAGATAAGCAAGCAGGCTCACAAAGAAGAGCATCAGTCCGATAATCAACGCCGAAAGTATGAAGATGGGTATGGCAATCACTCCTACACGACTACGATAGCTGGCGAGGGTGTTGGGTAGATCAAATGAACCCGTACTGGTGTCGAATACGTTAACCTGTGTCAGATAGGGAAAGATGGAAATTCCATTAAGATTAAGCTGTAAGCTATTCTGAGCGTTTTCAGACATGTGCGCGACATCTGCTTGCAACCGCGCAAGTGAACCGATCAGTGTATCAAGTTGATCGGCCACGAGCGGAGAGACATTCAGGTGAGAGACCCAGGTGATTTCAAACGGCTGCGACGCGAAAAGTGCATCAGCCTGAAAGGCACGAGCAGCCTGGTCGAATACGGCCAGAAAGGGAGCATTTGGAACGAGCAGCGTATCGCTAAATTGCTGTGTTCCTGATACCACCGGCTGAAAGTCATTTCCATGCCAGAATGCATCGCCCGGCGCTACGCTTATCAGACCAACGACGAGCAAATTAAGTGTGATCGGTCGTTCGATGGGTGGTCCTGGCGGTCTGGGTACGAAGATGCTCAGACTTAATGCCAGCCGGGAGCCAACAACTACATGCAAGTTGCTTGCGGTATCAGGAGTCAGCAGCGTCTCGATATCTCCATTGGTATTGTCCGGCAATCGCCCTTGTAGTAGAGTCAGGTGCGATGCCGCCTGTTGCAAAGGTGCGCTCACCAGGCTTAACGTCGTAACGTGAGTGGAGGGTGATGGCTTAACAAGCTGAAAATCGGACTCCCGAACGGTGAAGTAAGTGGCATGATCCAGGTAGGGACCAATGTCTTTTTGTGCCAGTGAAGCTACATTTTGCTCTACCCCGTCCACAACCCGTGTTGATAGGGCCTGCGTCGAAGTATCAAACATAATTGGAGATGTGGCGGCATTCGCGCGCAGGAGGCTATGCAACCCGCCATTGATCGTGATCGAGGAATAGAGGGGAATCAGGCACATAATGCCAACCGCAGTTATCATCGTTATCCCTGCTAGAAAAGTCAGCAAAGTGGCCCGGCGGATTTGTAAAAGCGATAATTTCCACGTGGATGAACCTGTCGAGAGACGCTGGCGGGGTACCTTTGCCGCTTTCGCTCTTGAACGTGGCGCGGACACTTCTTCTCTTGTGGCAAAGTCCAGCCGCGCATCATCATTCAAACGCAGTTCCTGGCCTATTGAACGGCGCAGCACCAGCGAGACCATCATGCCCAGCGCAATCGCGCAGGTGACGATAAAAACCAACAATGCTATAACCAGCGAAAGAGGCATTACCACCTGTACCGGGATGATGTGCTGCAGCGCGGTAAAATCGATGATATTCCCATTAACCACGCCTGCGCCAGGAGGGACGCCCGTGAAGATCAGCGCAGGCGCTACCGTAAACGCTAGCAATGCGCCGAAGAGGATACCAAGCAGCAGCGCCGCCGCGTACACGATGCCCTGTTCCCAGAGGAACACGCTGGTAATACCCCGGATGGAAGTGCCAAGCGCGCGCAATACAACAAAGCTGGTAAGCCTGCTGCGCGCGCTTAACCAGGAGGCCAGCAGATTCCCGAAAAACGCCAGCAAGAAGGCAGCAGTTACGCCGAATGCCAGTACGCTGATCAGGTTTAAGTATGTCGAGTCATTGTACAAAGCGCTTGCTAGCGCATAGCGATCAGAAAGGAACGCAAGACGCAAATTCGAGGAAGTCAGCGTCGTATAGATATTGCTGGCAGCGGCATCAGAAGTGCGCAGCCAGACGTGATTTGAAGTAATATTTACGCCGTTCAGCCCGGCATCTTTTGCCTCGACTGCTGCAAACGTTTGGTAATCTACCAGTGTGCCGCCCTCGGTACTTTCATCGATACCTGGAATATGATCTACCACGGCGATAATCACATAATGCATACGGCCGACAAGGCTATTGTATTGATGAGATACGTCAGGCAATATCGCAAACGTGGATCCAACATGCAGCGGCAGTTCATTCGACAATGCTCTATCGATAATTGCGGGAACATAGTCATGTGTGATGGCTGTATCTCGCTGCGAGAGAAGCTGCGCCATAAGAGATGCCAGGGATTGCGCTGAGTCCTGGGATGACCAGTAAGCCGTATTGGCGTATGTGCCCGGATCAACAGCGCGTAACAGCAGCGGGAGATATGGAGGAACCGCCGTCAAACTTCCTCCTTCTTCAAACCCGGCAGATGCGGATGTCACTCCGGGAATGCGGCGATACAGCGCAGTCTCCTCTGGTGGAGCATACGCGTAAGATGTAAAGGGTATAGCGCCGCTGAAATCGGCCCCAACTTCGTAGGCGGCGATGGCATTTGCCCGCTGCGCTTCTGAGGCGGCAAAGACCAGGGTAAAGAAAGCAAAAGCTATTGTCAGCGCCAGCAGCAAGATCAGGCGCAGAGATTTTCGCGGCGCGCGGCTGATTTGCGCCAGGGCCAGCAGTGGGGTAGCGCCGCGCCCTCGTGAAGCAAATCTGGCTCCCAGTCGTAACAGCCAGGGAAAGATGCGCAGGAGGAGCAGGATGGCGGTTATCATCAGAAAGAATGGCCCTATAAATGCTAATGGCCCGGCAACCAGTAGTTGTGTCTGCGCATCTAATTGCTGTTGAATTGAAGCGAAATAGAGAGATAACCCGTACCCTACAAGCGCAATCATGGCAGCGAACAGATCGAGATTGAGACGACGCCAGAGCGGAGAACGCCCGCTTTCGCTGCCCTTTGTCATCAGGTTCAGGCGGGAAACGCCCAGGAGCGCCAGGCTCATCACGATAACGGCTGCCAGAGCAGTAATCAACGCATAGTATCGTACACTCCACACTGCCTGCGCGGGCGCATTCATGACCACATCAAGCGCGCTTTGATCCGCAGTGGTGAGAAGTAGCCGTGCAATCAGAAGTAATGCCGCCGGCGTGAGCAGCAGACCTATAATGAGCGCAGCAATGCTGAGACCAATGCACTGCGAGAGCAATGAAACAAAAATCTGAATATTGCTTGCGCCACGACTACGTAAAACGATAATAGTCTCCGCCTGCCGGTCAAGCAGTAATAATATCATCACGCTTATGAAGAACAGCAGCAGGCTGACAATCAGCGCAGTGAAGATGCCGACAGGGATACGGGCAGTTGAAAGCTGGGTGCGAAATTGTTCCAGCAAGCTCGGCTGCGTGGGGCTATGAAAAGCAATGCCGGAAAGAGCAAGGCTTAGCCCAGGATAATTAAAGTTATTGGCGACGTAGGACTGCACTGCACCGAGCCGATTGATGAGATCATCAAGCTGGTTGATCGAGACGTGGGAGGGATTCAGGTGATAATACCAGGTGAGAAAAGATACACCTGTGAAGATCACCTGGGCTTGAGGTTCATAGTGTGCCAGTGCGATTCGATCTAACGCTGCCAGGAACGGTTGGCTTGAGGCCAGCGCTGTAAACAGTGTAATCGGTACGGCGTCAGACTGCGGCAGTTGTGGCAGGAAACTCTCGCCATGCCAGAATGGATCGCCCGTTTGCACATGAAAGAGCCCAACGACATGGAGGGTGAGTCCCTGATGAGAAGGCACAAGTGTTGCAGTGGGGAGGGATGAAGTGCGAGAGACAAAATTTAATTGCAATGTAATGAAATCATTGAGCTTGACACCTATTAACTTTGCCGCTTCAGGCGTAAGCGCAATTTCGACATCTTTGCTGCTGGCAAGTGGTAATCGACCCTGCGCCAATGTTACATGGCTGGCTGAGAGCGCCATCGAGGTAGCATCAATCGTCATTTGATTATCGAAGGAAAGTCTCGGCGAGAGAAAAGTGAAGTTGGGGGTCTGCACCTCTAGCCGTGGTGGGCCGTTGAGATAGGACTTCAGATTGGTTTGGAAAGCGCTATCAATCGTTGGGAAGAAGGTCTCAACTGTTTGATTGGAGAGTCCTGGAGAGGTGAGATGCGCGGCAAGCTCAGTATTCGCCGGCGGGGCGCTTAACGTATTTCGCAGACTCGCCGTTTGCAGAACCTCTGATAGCAGGGGCATCGTACAGACAAGCACAATAGAAGCGACCATACCCAGGGTGATAATCAGCAGGAGCAGCCAGTGCTGACGCCAGCGCCACTTAGCCAGCGTAAACGTGGAGGTTATGCCACGAAAGAAATTAGGACGGCGAGACGTTTGAGTTGTACTGGCCATGCTGAACTCCAAACGACATTATTTTCAGCTTGCGCGGCTTCTCTCTATAATGCACATTACTTTACCAGAAAAGCATACTTTAGACAAGTCTTACGGGCGACGGCGGCTGGGCGACCGCAAGGGTCCTTCACCCTGGCTTATCGTGTTCAGCTTGCAATCAGCGTTGGAAAGAAGCATAATGAAGATAACAGTACCAGCATCGTAGCAGGTCATACCCAAGTAATCCCCTGGAGGACATTTACAAAATGAACGGAAAAATGAAGGCGGCCCTCAAAGTAGAGGCGGCGCCTGGAGCAACGGTTGCCCTGGTGGATATCCCCATGATTGGTTCGCGTGATGTGCTGGTACAGATCAAAGCAGCCTCGATCTGCGGCACAGACATGCATATCTACGATTGGGATGCCTGGGCGCAAAGTCGCATGAGCATTCCGCGTATCTTTGGTCATGAGTTTGCCGGCGAAGTCGTGGAGGTGGGTCATGAAGTTGCCGAGCTTGTTCCAGGTGATTTTGTGGCGGCTGAAACGCACATCACCTGCGGCCGCTGCTACCAGTGCCGTACGGGCCAGGCGCACGTTTGCCGCAATGTGCAGATACTGGGTATAGACCGCGATGGCGCATTCGCCGAGTATATCGCCATTCCCGAAAGCGTTGCCTGGAAAACGGGAAAAGAAATCGATCACCACGTCGCCTCGATTCAAGAGCCATTCGGCAACGCGGTACATGCTACCTTTGCGGGCGAAATCGCCGAAAGGACGGTAGCAGTCTTCGGCTGCGGTCCCATCGGTTTGTGGGCGGTAGGACTTTGTCGCATTTCCGGCGCAAGCGCCATTTTCGCCATTGAACCAAATCACAAGCGCCTGGATATGGCGACCACGATGGGTGCGAACTACGTCATAAACCTGCGCGAAGTTGACCCTGTGCAGCAGATTCTAGATATCACTGGCGGCCTCGGCGTGGATGTCGTGCTTGAAATGTCGGGACATCCCTCGGCCATTCGCCAGGGCTTCAAGGCGCTGCGCAACGGCGGGCGGGTTTCACTGCTGGGCCTACCTGCGGGTATGATTGAGCTTGACCTGGCCAATGATATCATCTTCAAAGGCGCAACCGTGCTGGGCATCTCAGGGCGGCGCATCTTTGATACCTGGTATCGCACGCGCCGCATCCTCGAATCGGGTCAACTCGATCTCAAACAGGTGATTACGCATACGCTGCCCTTTGAGCGCATTCATGACGCTATGGAAATCATGAAAACCGGTGACTGCGGTAAAATCGTCCTGACGTTTTAACCGGATGTTGCACCTTTCAGGAAAGAAGGAAAGCATGGATAAACTGCAAACGTACTTGAAAAACGAGCTGGATGCCCTGCGAGCGAAGGGCGTTTTCCACCTGCCGCGCGTGCTGGAAACAGAGCAAAAAGCTACTGTTATAATTGATGGACACGAGGTCATCACCCTTTCCTCTAATAACTACCTGGGCCTCACGGTGCATCCTCGTTTGCGCGAGGCTGCCATCAAGGCCATTGAGCAATATGGCGTGGGTTCCGGCTCGGTGCGCACCATTGCTGGCACCATGACGCTGCATAATGCGCTGGAGGAGAAACTGGCGCAGTTTAAGCATACCGAGGCTTCGCTGACCATCCAGTCCGGCTACGCGACTAA
>Ga0070733_10003079_pt1 | contig 11514 bp, 10 predicted proteins | sample Coa_R1_9_FD_66450 | JGI IMG/M metagenome (GOLD analysis project Ga0070733, IMG submission 66450) | Surface soil microbial communities from Centralia Pennsylvania, which are recovering from an underground coalmine fire - Coalmine... | ecosystem: Environmental > Terrestrial > Soil > Unclassified ... | reverse complement strand
TACCAGCGGCTGATCGACCATTGGCGGAGTGTGCTGCCGGCCGATCGCTTCATCGAAGTCGATTACGAGAATCTGACTCGCGCACCCGAGCCGGTCATCCGGCGGATCATCGCGGCCTGCGGTTTGGCATGGAACGACGCTTGCCTGCGCCCCGAATGCAATCCGCGGGCTGTGAAGACCCCCAGCAAGTGGCAGACACGGCAGCCGATTTATCGGACGTCCGTGGCGCGCTGGCGACGCTACGAACCCTGTCTGGGGGCCCTGCGCGCGCTCGTCGCACCGGAAGAATGCGAACACAACGTCCACGAAGCGGACTCTGCTTAACGTGGATCTGCGCGTTGCAATCCGTGAGGAAAAATCCACCCCGTGTAAGAGCGGTATTTGCGAATACACTCGGCATTCCGGCTCATCGACAAACTTACCGGAATGTAATTCCACCGTCATGCTGGCGTATCCTTGCGCCCCTAGAATGACTGCTGTTGCCACCCAAAGAATCCAGGCAACGAGGAGAACCGTACATGTCCCGAAAATTTTATCGAGATAACGCCCGAAGGAAGTCCAGGACCAAACGTCTGCGTCCGCTCGCCAGCCTGGTGGCTGCGGTGCTGGGATCCGCGGCGCTCGCGGCCGCTCAGTCCGTGCCGTACCCGAACTACGTCACCGGCCCGCAGTCGAACGGTTCCTGGGTCGTCAGCAGTGGCCAGATCATCACCCCGGCCGGCACCCAGGTCAACCTCGGCATCCGGGTCCGAGCAAAGGCCATCGCGCTGAACCCCAGGGTCTCCACTCACACCGCCGCCGTCCTCACCATGGGTACGTCGACGGCCGATGGCAACGGAGCCGTCGAGGTGTTCGACACGCGCACGGGCGTTGTCCTGCAGAACTACATCCCGTTCGCAAAGGATCCGCATGGCAGCTTCAACGGCATAGCCTATTCGGCGGACGGCAAGTCCCTGGTGTTCAGCCAGGACAGCAGCAATGTCACCATCGCCAAGGTCACCGCGGCGGGCTTGCTGCAGGATGACGCCCAAGTCGGCGTGCCGCCGAACAATTCCTTCATCGCCTGCTTTCCGGACAGCCCTCCGGCCGCTTACGCCAATCCCTGCGGCTCGTTCTATACGCCGAGTACTTCTTATCCCGGCGGCCTCGCTCTCTCGCACGATGGCAAGAGCGCCTACGCCCTGCTGAACCAGAACGATACGCTCACCCAGATCGACCTGACCGCGACGCCCCCGACGCAGGGTACGCAGATCCGTGTCGGTAACGCGCCGCACAGCATCGTGATCGACGGCGCCGGCACGACTGCCTACGTCAGCAACGAGGGCGGTCGCGCGGCTACGGACGCGGACTTCCAGATCAACTCCGCCGGGACCGAAATCGTCGCCGATCCGGTGGTCGGCGCGGCGATCACCGGTACCGTTTCCGTGGTCGATCTGGCCTCGATGCAGGTCACCGCGACCATCCCGACCGGTCTGCACCCGACCGGGATGGCGTTCTACGGAGCGTACCTGTTGGTCGCCAATACCTATAGCGACACGATCTCAGTTATCGACACCGCCAACAACCAGGTGGTAAGAACAATCGACCTCGGGCTGCCGATCGGAGTACCCGGCGCAGGCCAGCCGGCCTATGGCGCCGCGCCGAACTCGATCGCCGTCGATGCGAAGAACGGCATTGCTTACGTCGCGCTTTACAATGCCAACGCGATAGGGGTGGTCGACCTCGGCCGCAAGGACGATGGGAATCCCGTTAAGGGCATGATCCCGGTGGCCTATGCGCCGAGCTCGGTCGTGCTGGCCACGGACGACAAGAAAAATGACGTGCTCATCGTTGCCAACGACAAGGGCATCGGCGCGCGCGATTCGTTCGAGACGGACTACGGCGTCAGCAGCTACAATACCCACCAGGACAATGGCACCGTCAGCATCGTCCCCGTGCCGAACAATGGGCAACTGAAGAAGATGACGGACCAGGTTTTCGAGAACAACCACTGGGATCTGACGCAAAATATCAGTTCTGCCGCTGGTGGCAACCCGGATGCCACGCCGGAAGCAATCCCGGCCAGGATCGGCGATCCGTCGCTGATCAAGCACGTGTTCCTGATCGTCCGTGAAAACCGCACTTATGATCAGGTCCTGGGCGACGTGGCCGCCGGTAATGGCGACCCCTCGCTGGCGGTGTTCGGCGGGAAGGACACGCCGAACGCGCACGCGCTGGTGCAGCGCTTCCCTCTCTTCGACAATTTCTACGACCCGAGCCGCCAGTCGGCTGACGGTCATCAGTGGATCACCGAGGGGATGGCGCCCTACGCCGACGACATCCAGTCGCCCGACTGGGTCCGCAGCTACCCAGGCGGGAACGCCGGCGATGCACTTGCCTACCAGAAGAAGGGCTTCCTGTTCTCGGAGGCGGCCGCGGCCGGTCTGGGAGTAAAGATCTACGGCGAATACGTCGAGAATGACACGTTCCTGCAGCCGAACGGGTCGACCAGGGAGCCGAGCTGGAGCCAATTTTATGCCGACGCGCAGCAGTTCGAGGCTGGGCTCGAGCCGACGCTCTATTATCAGAACACGATCCATGCACAGTCCTCGGTCCCGGCTGTGTATGATCACCTCATCACGAACTTCCCGCAGTTCGATCTGGGCATCCCCGATCAGTTCCGCGTCGATGTATGGGTGCAGGACTTCAACAAAGACCTCGCGGCCGGTACAGTGCCCGCGTTGAGCATCCTGTGGATAATGGACGACCACACCGGCGGTCCGCCGACCCCAGACGCCGAACAGGCCGATAACGATCTGGCCGTTGGGCGCATTATCGACTACATCAGCCATAGCAGCGTGTGGTCCTCGTCGGCGATCTTCATGGAGGAAGACGACGCGCAGAACGGCGTCGACCATGTCGACGGCCATCGCAGCCCAGGCTACATCGTTAGTCCATACGTAGTGCAGAACGCACCCGCCGACCACACCTATTACACGCAGGTCAATATGACTCGGACGATCGAGCAAATCCTGGGTTTGCCGCCCATGAACCAGTTCGACCTCGTGGCGTCGCCGATGCGGCCGGCTTTCGTCAAGGGCGAGCCGCCCGCGAGCAACTTCGAGCCGTGGACCCACGTGCCGAACCAGGTCCCCCTGGATCAAGGCGTTAAAGTGGCCGCGGCCACCAGCCCGGACAGCGCAAAGGTCAAGGTCCTGAGGGCGGCCTGGCTCAGGAAAAAGACGAAGATCTTCGCCGGCAAACTGACTAAACCCGACGCCGAAGACCCGGACACCGTCAACCATTTCAACTGGTACATGTCCACCGGGTTTGTGCGGCCCTATCCCGGCGAGAGCAAGGTTCGCCCCCCAAGCGACTTCAAAAATTCCGGACGCACCACCGCGGACCCGGACGACAATTAAAACACGCTCGGACCGCAAAGACCCTCTCCCCGGTGGCAGGGGAGAGGGTCTATTTGCTCACCACTCAAACGCTGAGCCCCGAACAGCGGCATCCCGGACACCGAAGAGCAAAACAGCGGCGATAGCCGCAGGGATAGTCGAAATTCTGCCAAAAGCGAGGCGGCAGCCAGGTTTGCGGCCCTTTTCGAATTCGTGTGCATTTGTGTTCATTCGTGGCCCTCATGTCCTTAATCTGGTGACAGATTCCGGCTAAATCCCGCCGGCCCCAAGGGTGTTTACCAGGGTGTTAGATAGTATCAGAACCTGGTGACCATGAGCTCCAATTCGACGGTCGCGTCGCCCCATGTCGAAGCGCGCCTCGTCTACGCGCACGGACTGGCGGCAATCGTAACGCTCCTGATTTCCGTTGGATTTGGCATTCTGGCGGCGGTCGAGCTCATCGCCCCGGATTTAGCAGGCAGTTCGCCTTGGCTTACTTGGGGCCGTATCCGTTACGACCACACACAGGGCATTATGCTGGGCTGGCTCGGCAACGCATTCTTCGCGTTTCTCTATCACGCGGTGCCTTTGCTTACGGGACGCCCCGTCACCAGCGTGCGCCTCGGACAATGGATCTTCGGGTTGTGGAATTTCGCAGTTGTTGCTCCGGGCTGGGTGCTGGTGCTGGCGGGTTTCAGTCAGCCCCTGGAGTGGGCGGAGTTTCCGCTGGTGATCGACGTCTTCGTGGTGCTTGCGCTCGTTCTGGTGGCCATTCAATTCCTGCCGCCGTTTTTTTCGCGCGGTCTCGAGGACCTTTATGTATCGAGTTGGTACATCATCGGCGGACTCGTCTTCACGCTGTTCGCCTATCCGATGGGAAACTTCGTGCCCGAACTGGTCCCCGGCGCGCGCGGCGCGGCCTTCAGCGGCTTGTGGATTCATGATGCAGTCGGTTTATTTGTCACCCCACTGGCGGTCGCCATCCTCTACTTCGTCATCCCCGCCGCGACCCGTCGGCCGATCTTCAGCCACTTCCTTTCGATGCTGGGTTTTTGGCTGCTGTTTTTCCTCTATCCGCTGAACGGGACGCACCACTACATCTTTTCCGTGATCCCGATGAGCGCTCAAATCGGCGCTATCACAGCCTCGACCCTCCTTGGAGTGGACGTTATTCTCAATGTCGCCAATCTGCTTTTATCCTTGCGGGGCTCCGGTTTCTTTCAGCGCGATATCGGGCTCCGGTTCGTGGGCACTTCAGCTGTTCTCTATCTGATCGTCAGCATCCAGGGTTCGGTGCAGGCGCAGATGTCCGTCAATCGGAGCGTGCATTTTTCGGATTGGGTGATCGGCCACTCGCACCTCGCCATGCTGGGCTTCGCCAGCTTTGCGGCGGCGGGCGGATTAATCCACGCATGGCAAAGAATTCCATGGGCGCGGTACGACGCGATGTTGCTCAACTGGTCGTATTGGCTGCTCTTGGGCGGGGTGACCGTGATGGTGCTCGACCTCACGGCCGCGGGGCTGGTGGAAGCGCATCTGTGGCAATCGGCGGCTCCGTGGATCGAATCGGTACGGGCCGCGAAACCCTACTGGCTGATCCGCGCGATCGTGTTCGTGCCCATTGTGGCCGGTTTCCTCGCGCTTCTGTGCGGGCTGCTCCTCGGTACGCGGGGGCCCGCCCTGCAAACGATTCAGGGGACCATCGGGCTAGGACCCATTAAGGAAATCGCGCCGAAGCTGGTGTCGGTGGACCAGGGGCGGCCATGAGCGGTGTTTCCAAGGCGCCACGCGTTCTTCGGATGTCGTATCTCGCGGCCGCCATCGGGGGACTCGGATTCTTCGCGATGTCGGTTCTCCTCCTGGGCGTCTGGTCCGGCCGCGTTCTCGAGCACCAGATCCGCGCCACTCAGCCTGCGCATCCACTGCCTCTCACCGCAAGCGAACAACGGGGACGCATGATTTACGGCCAGGACGGCTGCGCCTATTGCCACACGCAGCAGATTCGTTATCTCGACCGCGACGTGAAGCGGTTCGGCGCGGCGACCCTGGCTTGGGAAACGATCTTCGATTACCCGCAGCTCTGGGGGACCCGCCGCATTGGCCCCGACCTCTCGCGCGAAGGCTCGGTGCGATCACCCGACTGGCAACTCGCGCATCTCTATTCCCCGCGCTCAATGGTGCGGGACTCCGTGATGCCCCCCTTTTCCTGGCTGTTCGACGGCGCCGCGGATCGGCCGAAGCAGGACGCACGCGATCTGCTGGCCTATATCGAAACTTTGGGCCGCAACCGCGAACTCGCTGGGAAGGAAGGAGAAGCCCGTGCCCGCGCGGCCTGCGAGTGTTCGGACGACGAGCGGCGGCTTGCTTTCGATTCTCCAACTCTGAACGCCAGCCCTGCCATGACTCGCCGCCACGGGGATTACCCGAAGCTGGCTTCGTCGCAGGACCTGAATCGTGGCCGGCAGCTCTATGCCGGCAACTGCGCCAGTTGCCACGGCGCGCGTGGTCAGGGCGGTGGGGCAGGGGCGGCCGGATTAAGTCCGCGTCCCACGAATCTATCCGAGCACGAATACACGCTGGACCGCCTCGGTTCCGCACTCTGGAACGGCGTTGCCGGAACGGCGATGCCGGCGTGGCGGGATCTGCCCGTGCAGGATCTCTCCGCCATCGCTGAAGTAGTGCGCGGATTTCACACTGCGGAGCCTGAACCAACCGTTTTTCCGGATGTGTTCGACCTTGGCGCGAAGGTGTATGCGGCCCGCTGCTCGCAGTGTCACGGAGACACCGGGGCTGGCGACGGGACGGCGGTTGACCAGTTCCCGATCGCGGCGTCGAATTTCCAGGCGCAGCGGCTTAACTCCGATGCGACCCTGCGAGTGCTGCGCGACGGAGTAGATGGGACGCCGATGGCCCCATGGACACGTGAGCTGTCGGAGGCCGAACTGTCAGCGGTGGCGTCTTACGTGAGGAGGTTCTACCGGAAATGACGGCCATGGATTTAATCGTCCTGATTGCGGTGGCATTTGCGGTATTGTTTCTGACAGCGTGGGCCTGCTCACCGAACCTCAGGGAATGGATTGAAAGGCCGAAATACCGCTTTCTGGCAGATGTCCAAAGGTATGATCGGAGTTCCAAATGAGCCACGAACCACCCCACGGCCGCGGTATGGGTATCGCGATCGCTCTGTGCGCCGCGATTGGCGCCACAACGGTGGTAGCAACAATGGCAACGACGGCGGTAGGCCATGGATTTTCCTCGTCGCAGCGGGCTGAAGCCGAATACGGGCAGCGGCTCATCGCGCATACCACCGAGTATCTGGGCCCGGATGTCACCAACGCCAAAATGCGTTTCATGTCCAGCCGGCTCGCCTGTGCATCCTGCCATATCGGCGCGGGCGTGGAACCAGGCAACCTGAGCCTGGTTGCGGCCATGAGCCGATATCCCCGAATTTCGCCCCGGTCCGGAGGAAATGAAACCATCGAGGACCGCGTCAACGGATGCATGGTGCGCAGCATGAACGGCCAGCCTCTGCCCACGGATAGTCCGGAGATGACCGCGATGGTCGCCTGGCTGCGCTTCCTGTCTGCCCAGGATGCTGCCATGGGAGCGGACCAGCGCAAATTGCACGAATCACCCGCGTTCAAAACGCCAAACCGCGCGGCCGATCCGGAAACGGGCGAACGCGTGTTCGGGAAGCGCTGCGCCGCCTGCCATGGAAAGGAGGGGGCCGGGCTTCCAGCTTCCACGAAGCTCGTTGACGGTTACCTGTTCCCGCCGCTGTGGGGATCGAACAGCTTCAATGACGGCGCCGGATTGCACCGCGTCCTGACCGCCGCTCGATTTATCAAAGCGAAAATGCCGCTGGGACGCGCGGACCTCACTGACGATGAAGCCTTCGACGTGGCCGCCTACGTCAACTCGAAGCCAAGACCGCATATGGCGAATCTGGAACGCGATTACCCCGACCGATCAAAGAAACCGGTCGATACCAGCTATCCACCGTATGCCGATTCTTTCCCGGTCGAACAGCACCTGCTGGGCCCGTTTGCGCCGATCGAGAAGTATTACAAAGGTGCTCATGCAGCTGCAACCCGCCCGTGAAGTTTCTGATGATTGACCAGCTGTGTGTAAGCGCTGTCGCGTTCGTCCACCGTCCGCTGTTGTTCCTTTCTGATACTGTAGTACTCCGCCAGCTCCGACACGCTGGCCCCATGCTGATGAGTCAGGAAGTACGCCCTTAACGCGGTTTCGGCCTTATCGGCAAAGATCATCGATTCGAGAAATATCCCTGACAAGTGTTGGCATTCTTTGCATTCCATGTCTGAAACCTTCCAGGTCTTCGTTACAGCAAGACAGTTGCCAGAGTCGATCGCTCTGACCACAACCTGAGGCGAATTCAGCGCTTTACCTGCCCAGTGCCCGGGTCCGGCGCACGCAGCCAGCCGCCTTTGGCCCCCTGTTTGCAGCGAAGGTTGTTTGTAAGCGCAAGGGCCACGTGACACGCAAAGCGAGAAAGCTGAAAAACCACATAGCTTTTCGCTCGACCGTTTACGGCCTGGTGCTCTTTTCGAGCTTCGTCCCGATCGCGGCGCTATACGCCGCACCTGACGCCGGCATCATAATCCAACGCTCAGTCGATGCCCTTAAGTCGGATTGGCAGGCGGAGCCCGAATACGACCACCTTGAACGCGACGTGAAGAACGGCACCTCCAGGACCTATAGGGTCGTGATGATCCTTGGCTCTCCCTACCGGCGCATGGAATCGGTAAACGGTACGCCGCTCTCGCCCGAATACCAGCAGGAAGAACAGCGGAAAATGGATGCCGCCATAGCCGCGCGTTGCGGAGAATCGAAGCTGCAAACCCGGAGGCGAATCGAAAACTACAACAAAGGGCGGCAGCGCGACCACCTTCTGATGCAGGAGATGACAAAGGCGTTCGTCTTTGATGTGGTAGGTGAAACAAACGTCAACGGCCGCGATGCGTGGCATCTGCGGGCTTTACCCAAACCGGGTTATCAGCCACCAGGCAAAGAAGCCAAAGCTCTGACCGGTATGGAGGGCGAGCTCTGGATCGACAAAGATACCTTTCAATGGATTAAGGTCGTGGCGCAGGTTATTCATCCCGTCTCGATCGACGGTTTACTCGCGAGAGTAGAGCCGGGCACAAGATTCAGGTTGGTGCAGGCTCCGGTGGCCGGCGGCGCGTGGTTTCCGAGTGAGTTTTCATTCACGTCAAAGGTCAGAGTTCTCTCGATGATCGAGCACAACCTCACCGACGACGAGACCTATTCCGATTACCAGGCAGCGGACTCCGTTAAGATCGCATCTTGCCCCACGGGTGCGCGCGGGGGCAACGCGGGGCTTTAGTGATGTGATGACGCAGCTTCGAGACTTCCGGGCCATCGTGGCCGGAGCCGCGATTGCTGGTTGGAATCCTGTGGACTAACGAGAGTGATCCTGGGCGCCTTTAGGAGCCGGGACCGAACAAACAACGCACTCAAGCGGCTGACCGAGAAATCGCTCGCGCCCCTCCGGTGTCGTGACCCACGGTCGGAATGTCCAGGGCGGGTCAAGACGAACATGTTGAAAATGTCCGCATTCCAGTTCGGCGATCCAGAAGCCCTGTGCGTCTTGTCGAAAACCCATAATCCGGCGCTTCATAAGGATATCGAACCACTGTAAAGACGGAAAAATGGGCAGGTGACGGCGCCCGGATTACTTCCTTCTGAAGAGCGATTCGTTCTTCAACATCTCTTCATAGTGCTGAATATCTGTGTTATTCTCGACGCATTCGTATTCCCGCAGCCGCGTGCCGGGCCGCAACATGATCGAACTGTGCATGACCCACGGCTTCGTAAGAACCTTAGGATCTTCCACCGTTACGTCATAGTTGATCCGGTGGTAATCGATCCGTGTGTAACGCTCCGTGACGTGCATGGCATCCGAATGGAACGTCCCGGTCGCCCCGATCCAGGTGCGTTCGTTAAACGAAGTCACGTCCACCACGAGCGTGTCGCCTTCCCAATGCCCCACTGAATCTCCCATATAGGTCGGTTCCAGGTCGTCCGGATGTTTCGCATTCAGGGGAATTACACGAAACGCATGGAACAGCTCATAGAGAATGATCACTTGGGTCGGCGTCTGCACGATCTGCATCGGGAAAAGGCCGACGGTCGTCGTGCGCGGAATACCTGCCATCAGGCATCGGGCGAGGGGGTCGTCGATGCCCCGGCGATCAAACGACTCCTGGACCTTCGCCTTTGCCCAGTCCTGATAGGGCGCTGGTTCCCGGGCAGGCGGTCCGCCGCGCGCGGCGCCAGGCGGTGGACCACCGAAGCCGCCGCCGCTATTAGCCTCTTCCCAGGTTCCGGGCCGATTGCTGCCACCCTGCCACACTCCCGTCATGTCCGGCTTTCCGTCTGCCGTTCGAGGCATCGGGGGCGTTGCGGTTTTCCCGGGCGGCGTTTGCTGTGCCGGCGCAACGCCGGCCCCAACCAACACGAACAAAATTCCGGGAAACGTTTTCACGGCGCCACCGCCGAGATATTGCCACCATCGCCGGTTCCCGCGGGTGGTCCAAAGAAAAGCTTCTTTCCGTCTTTAAAGGTCACTTCTCTCGAGTGCCCCCAGTTCGTGCCGTCTCGCGCTCTCCAGCCGAATACAGTGATCGTATCGCCCGGCCGCAGTGTTACATCTCTTTTCCAGCCCGTGCGGTATAACACATTGGGCGGAAAACCCTCAAATTTCCAATTCTCCACGGCGCCCTTGCTGTTTGTCACGTCCAGGTAGAAGTAGCTGTGCGGGTTCATCCACTCCACCTTCGTAACGACCCCCGTGAGCGTGATCGGTTTGTTCGCGTCATACTCGGCGCCGAATGAATGATGCGCCATCGCCGGCGGCGTCAGAGACATCCCCAGGACCAGGACGGCCAGACCGCAAAAGAGACTCGTTTTCTGCATTCACTAACCCCGGTCCAGGAGTCTATATCAGCGGCCGGACGACTGGACAATTCGTTCAATCTATTGCACACTGAATCGGGCAAGAGCGGAGTGAGTCTCGCCGGCGCAGTCATCGGTACCAATTCTCTGGAGCGTGCTCTCGCGCTTCTGGAGATGCTCGAAGAAAGTCCCGGCGGTCTCAGGAACGCGGAAATCAGCCGCCAATTGGAAATTCCAAAGAGCAGTTGCTCGTGGATACTGACGCGGCTCGAACGCAAAGGCTATCTCACACGCGATGGCAACACCAGCCGCTACAAGCTGGGCCTGAAGACGGTCGCGCTGGCACATGGCGCTCTTCGCGAACTGGGTTTCCGCTCCTGCGCGGAACCAGTGCTTTATCGCGTTGCCAGCGAGACCGGTCTCGCAGCGGGAATCGGCGTGTTGGAAGGCAACCGGGTTCTGGTTGTCGACCGTGTCGAAGCCCCTCTGTTCCCCCGTACTCAGAGCCCCGATCGGACTCGCCCCCGCGACCAGCGCGAAATAGGCCGCGAACTCCCCGCGCATTCCACTGCCCTCGGTAAGGTGCTCTTGGCCTACCTTTCGCGCGGTGCGCTCCTCACTTGTCTCGCCGAGCCGGTCCTCACGCAGCGAACGCCCAAGACCATCGTCTCGCGCGCCGACCTTCTGATAGAACTCCGCAAGATACGCCGGCGAGGCTATGCTACCGCCGACGAAGAGCACTCCCGCGGTCTCCGCGCCATCAGTGCTCCCATCTTCGATTTCACCGGGGCAGTCCCCGCTGCGATCTCGTTGAACGGCAGCCCTTCCGCGCCTGTATGGCGATTCCCCCGGAGACTGATCGAGTTGGTCACCGCCGCCGCCGGCGACATTTCACGCGACGCTCGTTTCCCTTTTGTCGCCTGAACGATTCCCGCGGCAGAACGGTGTTTCCGCTCCTGTGTCTCTTAGCTGCACGTACCTACTTTAAGGTGAACGCGGCTTTTCGGCCGCGTTCCCTGATATATACTGGCGCTGAAATGAAGCCGATCACCCGCCGCGAAGCCATCCAAATCCTGAGCGCGGGAGCCTTGGCGGCAGCGGAAGCCCCATTCCACTTCACCGCCCTCGATCACGTAGAAATCTCCGAACCCGACTCCGCCAAATCCGCCGCCCTCTACGCCCGCATCTTCGGCGG
>Ga0070733_10003078_pt1 | contig 11514 bp, 10 predicted proteins | sample Coa_R1_9_FD_66450 | JGI IMG/M metagenome (GOLD analysis project Ga0070733, IMG submission 66450) | Surface soil microbial communities from Centralia Pennsylvania, which are recovering from an underground coalmine fire - Coalmine... | ecosystem: Environmental > Terrestrial > Soil > Unclassified ... | reverse complement strand
GATGCGGGTTGAGGTAGTGGGTCAGTTTGAAACGGAGGTATCTCTCCCGATGAACACGCGATGAAGCGTTAGCCCATCTGGCCCAGGGACAAACTGAATTCGGACGCGTCGTTTTGTCGCTACGAAATCGAAAAATACTCCTGAATTGTTGCTGAAAACACCGGAACTAAATGTAAATTGGTCAGCGTGAAGGAAAAACTCATTGGGATTGAATACCCAATAATCAGGGTCAACGTATATGCTCACCATGTAAGGCAGAGAGTCGTCTGCATCCTTTTTGTAATAAGCGTCCAACATAGTACAAGGAGGGGGCGGAGTTACCATTAGCCCATCCGGGCCATAAGGCGCTACGCTCGGGACGAGCGGGTCAGTGCCCGACGATTGGAACCCTGCATATCGCAGCGCCATAGAGGTTTCATCCGACTTGTCCTTCACATGTCCAATTGTCATAGCGTACATACTCAATTTGTGCATTGTTCCGAGGTCCGTCTTAAATACCCTTCGGACGTAGGGGTCATCTCCGCAAGAAAGAATTGTGTCCAACGAAACGCTCGGCACATTTTTTTTCGGTTTTGTCGGTGTCTGCGCTAAGGAACCAACACCAAGAATCAGGAAACCCAGAAGTGTGGCTGTAAATTTTTTCATTTAGGCATCCATGGCTTCCCTTATATCACCGAGGAGTAATTTGTACCAATTCTCGCCGAATAACACCGGGCCCGGCGCAGACTGACCCAGTACCCGGGTTGAGCGTTCCTTGACCGTGCCGCGCGGGTCGAATAGACTAATTGTTTGGCTTGGGTGTGGGATTTGTGTCCGTTGAGCGGAAGGACCGCGCGCCCCTGACGCCGCGCCGGAGTGCGGCGCACCATAACGCAAACATAGGAGAGGGACGTTGCCGAAACGCACTTTTCAGCCTCATGTGCGCCGACGCCATAAGAAGCACGGCTTCCGCGCACGCATGAAGAGCCAGGGTGGACGGAAAGTCCTTGCGCAGCGCCGCAAGAAGGGGCGCCACAGTCTCACGCGCGTCTGAATCGCCGCGGCAGGATTTTCCGCGCGCCTGCCGCCTGGTGCGCCGCGCCGAATACGACGCCGTGTACCGCGAAGGCCGCCGCCGGACGGGCCGAGAGTTTGCCGTTTTTCTTCGACGCAATGGCCTCGAGATCAGCCGCTTCGGCTGGAGCATCAAGAAGGCGCTGGGCGGAGCGGTTCGGCGCAACCGCATCCGGCGGCGCATCCGCGAAATACTAAGATTGCACCGACAGGAGATTGCCCCGGGATGGGACATCGTGATTCATCCGCGCAGTTCAGTAGCGAGCGCGGAATTTTTGGCGATAACCGAAGGACTGCTGGGGCTGATGCCGCGCGCGACCCAGACGGATTCGGCATCGATCTGACGCGGCTTCAGGGGCTAAAGCCCGGCCAATCCATTCGCGATACGGCGGGGTTAAAACCCCGCCCTTCAAATGCAGCTGGCGCGTGGCTGCTGCTCGCGTTCGTTCGCTTCTACAAGATTTTTCTCTCGCCCTTTCTGGGCGGCGCCTGCAAATTCTATCCGACGTGCTCGAACTACGCGTATGAAGCGATCGCCCGGCATGGCGCGCGGCGCGGCGTGGCGCTCGCGCTCAAGCGGCTGGGGCGGTGCAGGCCGTTTACGCAGGGGGGATACGATCCCGTGCCAGAGAGGGATGAAGACATTTCAAATGTGAAGTTTCAGATTTCAGAAAAGGCGCAGGAAACCGGCGCGCAAGCGAAAGTGTCTGTTCCTCTGGAGTCCGGCCGGTGAAGGAAATGTCCGATCAGGTGCGGGGAATTGCTTTTGTGGTTTTGGCGATGGCAGTACTTTTTATTTGGCAGCATTTCTATAAGCCTCCCGTTCCGCCGCCGAACACTCCTGCAACAACGCAGACCGCTCCGGCAACAGTTTCGCAGCAAAGTGCAATGCCAACGGCGAGCGGCGCGGCCTCTGCGAGCGCAGTAAAGCCGGTCGCGGCCCAGGCGGCCGCGGAAAAAACGGTGGTCGTCGAAAGCCCGCTCTATCGCGTGGAGTTTTCCAATCGCGGCGCGGTGGCGCGAAGCTGGCAACTGAAGAAGTACTTCACGGAGGAGAAGCCGCCGCGCGAACTCGATCTCGTGAACGAGGACGCGGGAAAGCAGATCGGATGGCCGTTTTCGCTGCTGCTCTTCGGCGCGCAGCAAACAGAGCTTGCGAACGACGGGTTGTACCAGGTGAGCGCCGCGTACGATGCGGGAACCCATCCGGCGTCCAGTCCCCAGGATGCGAATCACTTCGACGCGCCGGTGACGCTTACTTTCCACTGGAGCGATGGCCATCTGGACGTCACCAAGAAACTGAAGTTCGACAACGACTACATTATGTCGGCGGAAGTTTCCGTGACGCTCGACGGCAAGCCCGTGCCGGGAACGGGGCTGGCGTGGCGCGGCGGATTTGGCGACAAGGCTGTTTACAAGCAATCGGCTGCCGTCAACGTTTTCTACAAGCTCAATGGAAAGCTGGAGCTTTTGCAGTACAAGAAGCTCGGCGTTTCCGGAAATCAAAGCCAGCCGGTGCTCCAGGCGGGCCCCATGGAATTCACCGGCGTCGAAGACCAGTTTTTCACCGCGACGTTTTTGGCCGATGGCACGGACCTATCGCTGTGGCACTGGACGCAGGATCACAGCATCGTCGACGACGGAAAGCCGGCGAGCGAGCCGGAGGCGGAGATGGCAGCGGGGTCGCCGCTTCCCGGCCCCGTGCGGGCGCGCATCTATGTGGGGCCGAAAGATCTGGGGCGGCTCTCCCAGGTAAAGCCGTCGCTCGAAGAGCTGGTCCAATTCGGCTGGACGGGCGTGATCGCCAAGCCGATCCTGTTTATCTTGCAATGGCTCCACAAATACGTACCGAATTATGGCTGGGCGATCATCATTCTGACGCTGGTCATCAACTTCGCGATGTTTCCGCTGAAGATGAAGAGCTGGCGCTCGATGCAGAAGATGCAGAAGGTGGCGCCGGAAATCCGCTCGATTCAGGACCGCTACAAGAAATACTCGATGAAGGATCCGCGCAAGCAGAAGATGAACGAAGAAGTGATGGCTATCTATTCGCGCGAGGGCATCAACCCGATGGGAAGCTGCCTGCCGATGCTGTTCCAGATGCCCATCTGGTGGGCGCTATGGCGCGTGTTGAACGGCGCGATTGAGTTGCGGCATGCGCCGTGGATCGGGTGGATTCACGACCTTTCGGCGATGGACCCGTACTACATATTGCCGATTGGAATGACCATCACTATGTATCTGACAACGAAGATGACGCCGCAGGCATCGACGGACCCGGCGCAGCAGAAAATGCTGGCGTTTATGCCGCTGATGATGGGCTTTATTTTTTTCCGGCTTTCGAGCGGGCTCAACCTTTACATGTTTACCAGCAACCTGGTCGCCGTCGGCCAGCAACTTTATCTGAATCGAACCGATCCGCTTCCTTCCAGGTCAAAATTCAAGAAGAAAAACGAATGAGCGACGAGAAGATAGCGGCCGGGAACGGGCCTGCCGAGCAGCGTCCGGCGCGGAAAACTTCCAGGTTTCCTGCGGCGAGGGAACACCATCACAACGAAGCGCCGCTCGATCGGGAACGCGCCGCGGCGGAGCTCAAGCGCTTTCTCGATCTGGCCGTGCGCGAGATGAATCTTGCGGTGAAATATGCCGTGATTGTTGCGGCGGGTGGATCAGGCGGGTCGGATGGAGAGGCTGAGATCGCCGTTACGTTCAGCGGAGAAGATGAAAGTCTTTTGCTCGAACGCAATGCGGAACTGCTTCTTGCTCTCGAGCACATCGCGCATCGCTGGCTGCACCTCGATTACCGGCTGCACGATCGCGTGCGCTTCGACTGCGGGGGTTACCGCGCCGCGCGACTGGAAGAGCTGAAACTGACGGCGCGCGTGGCCGCGCAGCGCGTCCGCGAAACGGGCCAGCCATTTCGCTTCAACCCCATGACATCGCGCGAGCGGCGCATCATTCATCTCGAACTGACCGGCGCCGCCGGTGTGCGCACGACCAGCGAAGGCGTGGGCGACCGCCGCCAGCTTGTGGTTTATCCCGCCACGAAACTGAAGCCATAAGTCCGCATCGCAAAATCCTATTCGGCGCAACGCACCTGACGCGGCAGCGAGTGGTTCGCTTACTTTCCGTACTTCTCATAGAACTTATTTGAAAAAAGTCCATCTGGATCGTATTTCCTTTTTGTTGCGAAGAAATCATCGATCTCCGGATAAGCCTGCCGCAATTGCTCCTTCGAATAGAAGAGTTGGTAGGGGAGATAGTATGTTCCGCCCGCTGAGTGCGCGGCGTCGATCAATGCAGACTGTCGTGTCCTGCAAAATCATATTCTCCTTCTCGTTGAACTTCACGTTGAAATACAACACGAACGCAAACATGTCGTCCTTGGCGTAAGGCAAAGTCGTCACGGTGTCCTTATGAATGGTCCGGATCGTGACGTTCAACAGATTTGCCCCTGTTCGTTTCACGATTTCGCGGAGGTGGTCGACAAACTCGGGCATGCGCCCACAGGGCACGAAGTACTCCTGAAGGATGTCCGTGTCGGGAAGCCGGTTCTTGAGATACGCCATTCGGTCGTACATCTCTTCGTTACGGGATACCTGACAGGCGTCCGGTTGGCCCATCGCAGTATTGCGCGTCGCACACGGGTGAATGAGAGGTTCTATGCGTTTTTCAAGCGTCCATCGCAGCCAGCGCCCTGTGTCGCCAGTTTTCGATACATTGATGATGAATCGTGTCAGGGCTTCGTTGCGCGGGGGCTCCAGAGGGGGCAGCGAACCTTCGAACGGAACTTTCGTGTAGATATGGACAGCAGTTTCGCGCAGATATGAAGATGGGGCCACCGAAAGCCGTCCGAACACCAAACCGACGTTGGAATTGCCCTCAACATTCATGCGGTAAAGGGCCGGAAAATTCGTGTAATTCACGTAGAGCGTCTGACGGCTGTACATTTCGTTGCTCACAACAGCCAGGTCCGCGTCCAGGATTACGCCAAACAATCCATATCCGCCGAGCGCGTGCCGGAATAGTTCGGCGTTTTCAGCAGGGCTCGTTTCAACTACATCGCCATTGCCGAGCATGATCCGCATTGCGCGAACCGTGGGCGCGATTGGTCCAGGCATCGGATCAAGGCCGTGTGCGTTGATGCTCAGCGTTCCCCCCACGCTAAAAATGTTGATCGACTGCATGGACTTCACCGACAAACCTTCCTTGTCGAGAAGCTCTTGAACCTGCCACCAGCGCGCTCCGCTCTGAACGTTGATCGTCTTGTGTTCTTTGTCGAGTGCCATGCGATTCATTTTGCGCAGATCGAGTACAAGCCCGTCGTGAGTAAAACTTTGTCCGCCCATACTGTGCCGCTCGCCGGCGCACGCCACCTTCAGCTTTCTATCTCGCGCGAATTGCAGCGCGCGACGAAGCTCGTCTTCCGTTGTGGGCTGGGAAATTCCGTAGATGGCTGTCCGGTTTAGGTGGCTGGCATCATTTGTGAAGCCGCGTCGCTGCACGAGCGGGATTGGCAGTTTGGCGTCTGCAAACTCAATCGCTCCCTTTTCCTCGAGCGAATCGCGTGGAAAAACGAAATCGCTTTCCTTCTCTTTGTCAGGGGCAGCCGCATAATCGAAGGCTTTTTTCATGCCTTCAAGGATCAGCGCACCGACGGCCACGAAAAGGCCGATCAGGAAAGATCGTCTGCGAGTAGGCACTTGTGACTCCACGCGATTTCCAAACCAGATTGCGGCACGTGCTGCTCCGTAGCGGCCCGCCTAAATTTCCAACGTATAACCTTGCTTGCCGATGTTGAAGCACTGCGTCGAGCCGAGGCGATCTTCTTTTCCGGCGCATTCGTGGATGTGGCCGCAGAAGAGGTAAACCGGCTGGACGCGCTCGACCCACTGGCGCAGCGTGGGACTGCCTGCGTGCTTGCCCGGAGCGAACTCGTCGAGCTTGGTTCCATAGGGAGGAAAGTGGACGACGAGGTTCAAAGGCTTGATACCCTCGAAGGCGGCAAGCGCCTTTGAAATTTCCTCTTCGGAATATTCACCGGGCGTGTTGAACGGGGTGATGTTGCTGTAGCCCAGGCCGGCCCATTGCGTTGCGCCGAGAGTCTTGATCCGGCGGTGAAAATCCGTGAAGCCGAACCGCTCGCAAAGATTGCGCGTATCGTCGTGAGTTTCATGATTGCCGGGCAGAACCCAGACGCGTTTGCCAAGAGGCTTCAACACCTCGCCGCAGAGGTCGAGCCCTTGCTGGAACGTCGAAAGATCGCCTGCGGCTATGTAGATATCCGCCGGCCGCGCGACGATGCGTTCGAGCGAGCGCAGGTCGCCGTGGATATCGCTGAAGATCAGGACTTTCATGGTGTGTCTCCTGCCCGCGGTTTCAAAGTTTTCAACACGCGCCGCAAAAGCAATCCGTTCGATTGCCAGCCCTCCTCGAGAACGTTCCCGGCGGAATCGAAGACCACACGATAGGTGAACGGCTGCGGGTCGTTCTCCCGCCGCCTTCTGCTGATGAAGCGCTGGTCGAAAAACTCGACAATGGTGCGATCGTCCTCGGTCGAACTGCGGATCACGGGGAAGCGCGCGAACGTCCAATAGAGGCGGACTTCCGGAAGCTGCATCGCGCGCATGGTGAAGATGTCCGGAGGCGAATCCGCGGTGAAATGAAACGCGGGAGCGGATGAATCACGCAGGTCGAAACGCGACGCATACACTCCGTCGGCTGCACGGATTACGCCGCCCCAATCGAGAAGCGAGGGAGGCAACGGCAGCGCGCCCATACGTTCCGCGGCGATGTGATTGGCCGCCGCAAAATCTTCGACCCGCTTGAGTGCGGTGTGATGCGCCGCTCCGCATGCCAGGATATACGCGACCATGGCATATGTGCCGGCCCGGCACCATGCGGCGCGTTTGATGCGAAAGCCCCTTCCGCCGGCTGCGGGCAAAAAGAAGAGCGCGGCGATCGCAACGCTCACGACCGCGGCGGCCCAGAAATGAAACGCAAAGCCCACTTGGCGGGCCAAAAACCACACGGAAATCGTTGCAAGAGTGAACAGCACCCACATCCCCGTAGCGCGGAGGATCGCTTTTGCGGAATCGCGATAAATCCAGGCGGCGACTTGCGGCAGCAGCGCGATGGCCGTGAACAGGAAATCGATGATGAACAGCAGGTCCCATGCGACGCGATCCTGCGAAATCGGGTCCCACATGCGCGTGCCGAACGAGGTCATGCCGTCGAGGGCAATATGGCTCGCGATGGCCACGCCGTAGATAAGAGTCAAAATTCCCCACGACGGAGCGTCGATATCGCGGCGGCGCGCAACCCATCGCGTGAGCCATGCGAGAATCGCCGCAAAAAACGGCAGGCCGGCCCAGGAATGCGTGATGCCGCGATGGAACTTCACGACGGCGAGGGGGTCATTCGAGAAGGCTTCGGCGATTACGTCGGTGTCCGGGAACATGGCGCCGGCCGTTGCTGCAAACGTGGCCACACGCCCATAGCGGTCCGAAAAAAATCCCTTGCCGATCAGCGAGCCGACGATGCCGTGAGTTACGGTGTCCATGAAAGATGCGAAAAGGTGGAAGTGTACACGATTCGGCGCGGGTCAGATGATCTCGATAAGGGGAGAGCGCTTGGCAAGGGCTTCGCCGATGACGCGGCCATCAATGCCGCGGCGTTCGAGCGCGGATTGCGCCGCCTGGACGGCTTCCGGCGCGAGCGCGACGAGCAAGCCGCCGGAAGTCTGTGGATCGTAGAGCAGCGCGCGGAATTCTTCGGGCACGGAGGGAGCAAAGGTGACGCAGCCTTCCACGAATTCGCGGTTGTTCTTCAAGCCGCCGGAGAGAAAACCCGCGCGCGCCGCCTCCACCGCGCCCGGCAAATACGCAAATCGCGAATGGTCAATGCGCAGTGAAACGCCGCTGCCAATGGCCATCTCTCGCGCGTGGCCCAAAGCTCCGAAGCCGGTGATATCGGTGACGGCGTGCAAAGGGCGCTCGCCTGCGCCGGCAACGTCGTCAACCTCGTGCAGAGCGTCGGCGGCTTCGCGATTCAGGCGCGTCATCGAAGCCGCCGCGGCCGCCACCCATGCTTCCTCCGCCTGGCGTTGCTTCAGTGCCGTGGCGATCACGCCGGTGCCGAGCGGTTTCGTCAGAAGCAGAACGTCTCCGGGCCGCGCGCCGACGTTCTTCCAGATGCGCCGCGGATCAATCAGCCCGGTGACCGCGTAACCGAATTTCAATTCGTCATCGCGGATGGAATGCCCGCCGACCACCGTGCAATTTGCTTCCATCATCTTTGAGAGGCCGCCGCGCAGAATTTCTTCCAGGATTTCCGGCGCGCTCGCCGCGGGAAACGCAACCACCGTAAGCGCGGAAATCGGCCGGCCGCCCATGGCGTAGACGTCGCTGAGTGAATTGGTCGCGGCCACCTGGCCGAAGAGCGCCGGATCGTCCACGATCGCGGTGAAAAAGTCGATCGTTTGCACCAGCGCCAATTCGTCGGTCAGCTTGTAGACTGCGGCGTCGTCGCTGGTTTCAAAGCCCACCAGCACGTTGGGATCGCTTTGCCGGGGCAGGCGTTTCAGCACGCGGTCGAGTACGCTGGGGCTGAGTTTCGCCGCGCAACCCGCCGCTTTGGCGGTTTCTGTCAACCGGACAGCTTCTTTCAGTGGCATCGCTTACCTCGAATGGAATTAACGATTATAGCGCCTCATTGCACCGAGCGCCGTCCCGCAAAAACAGTTTCTGCGAGATATGGCTCAAGAGAACGCGGCTCGCGATTTTGCGCTGACCTGGCAGCCACTCCCCGTGCTGCTAACTTATTCAGTTTCATCAGTTGCAAAGTACTATTACCCCTTATGCATCGGTTCCAGATTTTTCCGGTTAGCCTTCTTTAGAGGCTCCTACAATCGCAAGATAGGGAAATTTTCTTCGGCGATTCTCCGCGACGGCGCTGCTGGTAGCGGCGAAAGGTTTGGGCTTCCGCCGCGTCCGGAAGATCGCCGGGGCACACACTGGACGTGCGGCAATGATGATCCCGGTTGCACACGAAAACTTGCGAGGCCGCCGCTGGCCTTGGGTGACCATCGTCATCATCGCGCTGAACTTCGTCATCTTCCTTGCAACCAATGGCCGCATCGAAAAGGAGCTGCATGACGCTGGGCGCGTCCAGCTCCACATCCTTCTTCTTAGCGCGCGCTACCCCGACGCACAAATGACGCCCGATGTGTCGCAGATGGTCGGAGCATTCAAGCGCGAGCATGCCGAGATCTACAAGCAATTGGCGTCCCCACGGCGGCCGGTGGACGAGTGGGACTCTGAACTGCAGTCGGGGAAGCCCACCGACACGGACATCAACGCCGAAATGGCCGGGCTCTGCTCGAAGATCGAGCAATTTCACAACGACTCGCTCGCGTGGAACTACGCGTTTCACCCCTACCGCCCCACTCTTCGGAGCTACGTCACGGCCAGTTTCCTTCATGGCGGATGGTTGCACATCATCTTCAATATGTGGTTCCTGTGGCTCGCGGGCACTGTTCTGGAGGATGCCTGGGGCCGCGTGGTGTATCCAATCTTCTACCTGGTGTCCGGCGTGTTCGCCTTTCTCGTGCATGCCGCCGTGTTTCCCGATAGCTTTGTTCCCGTCGTGGGCGCGTCGGGAGCAATCGCGGGGTTGATGGGCGGATTTCTTGCGCGCTTCCCGAAGACAAAAATCAAACTCATGTGGATCTGGGCCTTTGGACTTGTGCGCGCGTACAAGTTGGTGCCTGCCTACATTATTTTGCCTTTGTGGCTGGTGATTCAGGTGTTTTGGGGCGCGTTGACCGCATCGCAGGGGATCGAGGCCGGCGTCGCTTACTGGGCGCACATCGGCGGCTTCGCGTTTGGGATGATCGGCGCGGTGATTCTGAGCAAGACCGGATTGGAAAGCGCGGCAAACAAGGTCATCGAGTCGAAAGTCTCGCTGGCGGTTGACCCGCGCATCGCTCGCGCCGCGGAAGCCATTGGAAGCGATCAGCCCGATGCGGCCATCGCGGATTTGAAACAACTGGTCGCGGAACAGCCTGACTCCATCGAAGGGCAGGAATTGCTCTTGAAGGCTCAGGAAAAACAGAAGAACTACGCCGGCCAGAAGGAAACACTCGCAACGCTCTGCCGGCTGTATGTTGCGTCCGGCGAGAATCAGACCGCCTGGAATTATTACGAGCAGTTCACCAACGTTGGCGGCGAGAAGCTTCCCCGCGGCCTGTGGATGGCGCTCTGCCGGTGGCTTGAAAGCGAGAAGAGCTGGGACCGCGCGGTGATGGAATATCAGCGCGTGGCGGAGAAGAATCCCACCGAGCGCGCGTCCGTTCAGGCGCTGGTTGCAGCCGGGCGGATCTGCATCACGAAGCTCAACCGCGTGGCCGACGCTGAAAAGCTCTTTCAAGCTGCGGAGGCATCCGCAGTTCCGCACGCCGATCAGGACGCCACGATTCAAGAAGGTCTGAAGCTGTGCGCGGCGGCGGCACCTAAGGTGGGATCTTACGACCGCTGAAATTTGCGCGGAAGGGCCGCGTCAGGCGTGCGCTGCCGAGCGAATCGGAATCGTGATTGTCTTCGCGGCCTGGGTTGTGGCCAGCATGTGGCAGCGGCCGTCGAAGACGGCGCCCGGCTCAATGATCAAGCAGGGCGTATGAATTTCGCCCGTGACGATGGCCTTGGCTTGGATCTCAACTTTCCCTTTTGCTCGAATGATTCCATCAAACCGCCCGGCAATCACCACGTAGTTTGCTGTAATTTCACCTTCGATGAGTGCGTTCTCGCCGAGGATGACGGTTTCATCGGAGCTGAGCGCACCCTTCATCTCGGAGTCGAGTCGAATTGTACCCGTGGAATCGAGCTTTCCCTCCAGGCGAACGCCCTTTTCCAAAAAGCCGGTCCACTCTCCTGAATCCTGCCGCTTGCGGTCAAACCATCCCAAAGGCATTCCGATCTCTCCCATGTATGCGTTGTGCTATTTTCGCATCAGCTGGTCGTAAAGGCGCGTTAAATCGCTATCATCGTAGTATTCAAAGACTAACTCTCCGGGCCTGGGGCCCCGCTTCGGATGCAGCAGAACGCGCGTTCCGTATTCCCGCTGCAAATCATCGAGCGCCGCCTTCGTATTTGCATCCGGGGCGAGACGCGTAGCAGTTGGGCGCCGGCGGTTTCCCCGCGAGGCCAGTCTCTCTACTTGGCGCACGGTCATCCCACCACGAACGATTCGGCGCGCGAGCGCTAGGCGTTCGGCTGCATTCTCAATGGCGAGGAGAGCGCGGCCATGTCCGGCCGAGAGCTGCCCTTCTTCGAGGAAATCCTGGATGGGCTCTTCCAGGTTCAGCAGGCGCAGCGAGTTCGCAATCGTAGCGCGATCCTTGCCGGTTCGCTCGGCAACTTGCTCTTGCGTGAGGCTGAATTCGTCCGTAAGCCTCTGAAAAGC
>Ga0070733_10003077_pt1 | contig 11514 bp, 7 predicted proteins | sample Coa_R1_9_FD_66450 | JGI IMG/M metagenome (GOLD analysis project Ga0070733, IMG submission 66450) | Surface soil microbial communities from Centralia Pennsylvania, which are recovering from an underground coalmine fire - Coalmine... | ecosystem: Environmental > Terrestrial > Soil > Unclassified ... | reverse complement strand
GCAACTGCCATGAAAGCGGTAGCCCACTCGTCTTTGTCGCGAGTCTTGACCGAAACCAGGGCCTCACGAACGTCCGCCGGATCAAGACCGATGAGAGGATACATCCCATTTTCCGCGCGCCTGACGGCTTCCGTCTTGATTTCCTCAATCGTGCGTTCGTGTGGATCCTGCGCAAATGCCGCGCCGGCGACAAAAACAGCCACAGCTGAAACCAGAAAAAGGTAGTGCACCTTGTTTTTGTTTCTCACGCTTTGCATTGTTTCCCTAAATTCCGAATAGTTATTCTTACAGAGAAAGAGGGCCTGCTGACTTCCGGCCCTCCTTCGTCCTCGGCATGCACTGGGAGCACTCAAAAAATAAATTTCAATCCGAACTGCGTAGCCCGTGGCCCTCCGGACCCGATGACGGGGTTAGCGGCGGCTTTATCGGGAGTAGCGCAGCCACAGCCAAAGAGGCCAGCTCCGCCGGTTGAGGGGTCATTGTAGCCTCCGGTTCCAAAACCATTTTGTCCGCCGAAGGGATTGGCAAAGTTGGGATGGTTCAGAATGTTGAAGAACTCTGCCCGGAACTGCATGCTCAACCGTTCGACAAGTTTCCAGGTCTTGGCCACCGAGAAATCCCAGTTGCGGAAGCCTGAGTCGCGAAAGAAGTTGCGACCCATGGTGCCGAAGCTTCCGAGGCCGGGAGGAAGCATGACAGAGTTCCCTTTGGCGTAGCAGCCGAACAACCCCAATGACTCCTGCATCGCCACGGTGGTGGCCTTAGCCACGCACGCAGGATTGCTGGCGCCGGGGAAAAAGGGAATGCCGACCGGGCCTGAAGTGAAGTCGGAGGCATTGCCGAAGAAATCCCAGCGCTCAATTCCGGTGCTGGCAATGCGGGACTCTCCGGTTCCGCTGACGTCGGTGCCGGCATCGGTCGGGCCCCAGGGTTGCGCGCTATCCAGGGTCACGATGGTATTCAGCTGCCACCCTTCCAACAGCTGTGCAAACGATTTCTTTCCGGGAATGACGTAGGTTCCAGATAGCGTGAAACGATTCCGAATGTCGAAGTCGCTGCTCGCATATTCCCGTCCGGGATGTGCGCTGTCCTGGGGAAGTCCCAGGCCCTGGCCGAAGTCCCAATTGGCCCCGACGTCGTCGAGGGCGTGGGCATAAGTGTAGCCCGCGACCATGCTGAAGCCGTGGTAATTGCGCATCGTCAGGGTTGTTTGTAGTCCGTTGTAGTTGGATCGATAGATGTTGCCCATCTGGAAGATCGATCCCAGAAATGGGAACCTGCCATTGAAGGGTCGTGCGGCCTGCTCTGCCACGGGGTCCGGCGCGCCCGCGGCGATCGCGGCCGGAGTCCATCCCGCCCCGACTGTCGGTTGATTGATGTCGTGGATTCCCATCAGATTGGAGCCGTGATCACCAACGTAGGCCACTTCCAGCGAAACATTGTTGGTGAAGGCGTGCTGCACGTTGAGCGTCCAATTGGTGATGTAGGGAGTGGTGATGTTGGGATCAACCCCTAGAATGGTGCATTGGTTGGCAGCACAATTCACTGGCGCTGAACCGGAAGGGAAGACTGGACCGGTGTTGTATTGTGCGATCGTAGGGAAAAGGTTGATGTTGCCCACCGCAATGCTGCCGCCGCCAGGCAGCGCGCCGGTACTGCTTGCTGTGGGAATGCTGCTCAGTCCAAGGGTGTTATTGAATGCGAGGAACGATTCCCAGTTCACGGCTTCATAGGTGATGCCGGCGGCGGCGCGAATCACCCAGGTTCCCTTCCCGGTCGGATCCCAGGCAACGCCAACCCGCGGCGCGAAATTGGTATGGTCGCCGTTGTAAGGGGAGCTGATCTGATGCCCGACTTGCACAGTTCCCACGGCCGGTAGGAAGTTGCCCAGCAGATTATCCGACTCCTTGATTACGCCGTTGTATTCGTAGCGCAGGCCAAGATTCAATGTGAGATTCCGGCCAACGCGCCAGTCATCCTGGAAAAAGGCTGCCTCCGACCAATTGTGGATGTGCCGAGTTGGGTCGCCGATGAGCACACTGGCGACGGTGGGGTCCCCGGCAAAGAAGTCCTCCAGCGGAGTCGAAGTGGGGAAGATCGCTCCTCCTAGAAACTTTATGCGCCCTCTACCTCCGGCGTAGGCGCCTCCGTTGAAACTGTCGCGATGAAGCTCGCCGCCGAACTTGAAAGCATGCTTGCCGTGCGTATAGGAGAGGTGATCCACGAATTGCACTCGATAATCCGGGCCCTGCACCTTGGGCCAGACAAACCCTCCCAGTGTCTCGGGTACGTTAAACGGCAAAATGGTGATGATCGGCAAGCCGCCATACAGGGGATTGGTTACGCCCGTATTGATGCCATAGTTGGATGCAGGCACGTTGTGATCGTTGGTGAACGTCGGTTGGTATAGACGGTTGTAGCCAAATCGGGCTTCATTGACCCAACTGGAATTCGGAACCCACGTCCAGTTGGTTCCGACCACTTGCGCCCGGGTGTGAATCTGCGTCAACCATTGTGGCTGCAATTCGCCGGCATCGTTCACGGTTCCAGAATCCTGGCCGAAGAAATACATGCCGCTGATAGTGTGACGATCGTTGAGGTGATAATCCACTTTTCCAATCGCGTTGTCGGAGTTGACGGTATTCGGCAGAAAGATGTTGATAAGACCTGGACCGGCGGGATTAGTGCCATTGTTGAGAGGGAAGCCTTTGCCGTTGCAGGTGACGGGCGGGCCCAAGGTGCAGCCGGCCAGACTCAGACTCACGGGACTGATGGCGAACCCACCCGCCTGAAGGTCGGCGATCGCGTTTTGAACGCTATTGGTGCAGTCGCCGGTAACGCCGGGGAAGGTACAGTTCGGGGTTGACGGTGTCGGCAGCGCCGCGGTTGCCGGCGCGGACTCCAGGCCCGAGTTGCCAACTTGATAACGCTGGCCCTCGTAGCCGCCGAAGAAGAAAAGTTTGTCCTTAATAATGGGGCCGCCCACGGTGGTGCCGAACTGCTTCAGGCTCCTCGGCGTCTTCGCCTGAGTTGCAACCGGGTTGAAGTAATTGCGGGCATCAAAAATGGTGTCGCGGTAGAAGCCGTAGGCGGTCCCGTGAATGTCATTCGTCCCCGACTTCAACGCTACGTTCACAATGGCTCCCGGCTTCCAGCCGTACTCAGCGGGAGGATTTTCCTGAACATTGAATTCCTGGATGGCATCGACCGGCAGGATGGTAGCGGAATCGCCTGCGATTCCGGCTCCGTTAATAATGCTCTGCCCGGAAAATGGTTCACTGTTGAATAAGCCGTCGATAAGATAGGCGTTGTCTTCAGCACGCAGGCCATTGGTGCTGGTGGTCGAGAAACCGCCTCCCGGATACCGCACCACTCCGGGGCGCAACTGTAGCAAGTTCTCGTAATTACGGCCGTTCAATGGCAGGTCGTTGATGGTCTCGGTGGTCAGCGTTCCGCCCAGGGTCGAAGAAGTTGCGTCGATCAGCGGGATCTCTCCCGATACCTGGATAACCTCGGAAACCTGCCCAGGAGTTAGCGCAGCGTCGACGCGTGCGTCCGTTGCCACCTCCACCAGGATGTTCAGGCGCTCGACCGTCTTGAATCCTTTTGCTTCGAAACGAACCTTATATATGCCAGGAGAGAGGTCAGGGGCGGTGTAAAAGCCAACTTGATCGGTCGTCAGTGAGCGGCTTAAACCCCGTTGCACGTCAGTGATGGTTACCGTGGCGCTCGCAACGGCTGCGCCCGATGGGTCGGTCACATTGCCGAGTACGCGGCCGCTAGAGGTTTGTCCGAATAGAGGAATGCAACCAAGGAACAACAGCAGCGCCAGGCACACCCACGGGGTAACCCCGTTCACGCGGTGTGCAGGCACATCATCTGTCCGGTAACACATGGCACGCGCCTCCAATTATGTGGTCGGACAGCTGTACCACCATACGATAATGCATGTCAAGAATTTTCTGGGTTAACACCTACGTCCTAGATGCCAATAGACAAATGTATATGTGGCCACCAGCTTGACACGGATCGCTGCAATCGTGGTATGGTTGTCGGACCAAAGTACCGAAAGGTGTCGGCCTCTCTTTTCCGGCGGGGCGGCAGTGGTGGTTTTCTCGAAAAATGGCAATTGCCACCATCAATCCGGCAACAGGAAAGCTCCTCAAAACATTTGAGCCGCTTTCGGATGCGCAGATCGAGGAGAAGCTTCAGCGCGCAAGCGTTGCCTTTGCGAAGCATCGCAAGCTCTCGTTCGCGGAACGCGGGCAGATGATGATCAAGGCTGCTGAGATCCTCGAAAAGGACAAAGAATCTTTCGGGCGACTTATGACCACCGAGATGGGCAAGCCGTTTCGCGCCGCAGTTGACGAAGCTGCGAAGTGCGCGTGGGCTTGCAGATACTACGCCGAGAATGCGGAACGCTTTCTTGCCGACGAAGCAGTCGAGACGGCCGCGAGCTGCAGTTACGTTCGCTACCAGCCATTGGGACCGATCCTGGCGGTGATGCCGTGGAATTTTCCTTTCTGGCAGGTGATGCGATTTGCGGCGCCGGCTTTGATGGCGGGAAATGTCGGCCTGTTGAAGCACGCATCGAACGTACCCCAATGCGCGTTGGCAGTGGAGGATATCTTCCGCAGAGCCGGGTTCCCGGAGGGAGTATTTCAGACTTTATTGATCGGCGCTCAAAAGGTCGACGGAATACTCAATGATCCGCGCGTGGTTGCGGCGACGCTCACCGGTAGTGAAGACGCCGGAATTCAAGTGGGCACGGGAGCGGCCAAGAGAATCAAGAAGGTAGTATTGGAACTTGGGGGAAGCGACCCGTTTATTGTCATGCCAAGTGCGAACTTGGAGGAGGCGGTCGCGACAGCGGTCAAGGCCAGGATCGTCAACAATGGTCAATCGTGCATTGCCGCCAAGCGCTTTATTGTGGCGGACTCCATTGGCGATGAGTTTGAACGCAGATTCGTGAGCAAAATGGAGGCCCTCGAGGTGGGTGATCCCAATGATGAAAGCACCGACCTGGGACCTCTGGCTACGCAGGACGGCGTAAACAGTCTCGACCGGGATGTGCGCAAGACGGTGGCGGCGGGAGCGTTGGTGTTGACGGGCGGGAACAAGGTGGCCGGCGATGGATACTTCTACCAACCGACGGTGTTGACCGACATTCCACCCGACTCGCCGGCGTATCGCGACGAATTATTCGGTCCAGTAGCATGTCTGTTCCGGGCACGGGACGTGGATGATGCGATCCGGATTGCCAACGATACTCGCTTCGGTCTGGGCGCGAGTGCCTGGACCAACGAGCCCAGCGAGCGCGATCGATTCATTAACGAGCTCGACGCTGGCATGGTGTTCATCAACAAGATGGTGGCCTCCGATCCCAGGCTGCCGTTTGGCGGGGTGAAGCAGTCGGGGTACGGCAGGGAACTCGGGCTTCATGGGATTCATGAGTTCACCAACATCAAAACTGTTTGGGTTCAGGCTGCTTAGAGAAGTTTTCCGCGCGAGCAATTGGGGGAGTTCGGTGTACAAGCTAGTCCGCACATCTCGGCTTTACGAGCAAATCGTAGAGCAGATCGAAGAGTCGATCCTGAAGGGCACGCTCAAGCCCGGAGACCAGTTGCCCGCCGAACGGGAATTGGCTCAGCAGTTTGGTGTCAGCCGCACCGCTGTGCGGGAGGCGGTGAAGGCGCTGCGGGAAAAAGGGCTGGTCGAGGCGTATTCGGGGCGCGGGACATTCGTTACCGATGGCACATCTCAGGCCATCCGGCAGTCCCTCGACCTGATGATGAAGATCGGTCAGCCCGAGGGATCCACGCATCTGGCGGAAGTGCGGGCGATTCTGGAACCAGAAATCGCGGCGTTGGCGGCGATCCGGGCTGAAGATCAGTACATCGCGACCATGCGCGAGGCAGTGGCGGTGATGGATCGTTCGCTATCCGACGGCGATGCTTTCATTGAGGCTGATCTGGATTTCCATCTGTCTCTTGCGGAAGCCGCTGGGAACCCACTCATTCTCTCGCTGATCGACTCCATTGTCGGATTGTTGCGTGAGCAGCGGATGCGTGTGTTCAAGGTCGCAGGTGGTCCGGAGCGCGGGCAGGTTCATCACAAGCGCATCCTGGAAGCTGTCGAACGGCGCGACGCCGGAAAAGCGCGCGAAGCCATGCGCGCTCATCTGGAACAGGTGCGTGAGGATTGTCCGGTAGAAACAACTGAGGAACAGTCAGATCTCTCGAAATCCAATTCCTAAGGTGGAGTTCACTACAGATGGCCAATCTTGGATTTATCGGTCTCGGAACCATGGGTGGCCAGATGGTAAGCCGCCTGCTTGGGAAGGGCCATGTCGTTACCGGCTACAACCGCACCCGCGCCAAGGCGCAATGGCTGATTGAGAAGGGCATGCGCTGGGCCGACTCGCCGCGAGCAGTGGCGGCGGCAGCGGACATCACTTTCGCCATGGTCACGAACTCGGCTGCGCTTTCCGCCGTTGCCGAAGGGAACGACGGACTGCTCGGCGGCCTCACCCCGGGCAAGATCCTGGTTGACATGAGCACGGTGAGTCCAGCCGTGAGCCGTGCCCTCGCTGCCAAGGTACGGGACAAAGATGCGGACATGGTGGACTCTCCGGTTTCCGGAAGCGTGATCACTCTACAAGAGGGCAAGCTGTCGGTGATGGTTGGCGGGCGTCGCGAGACCTTCGAACGAGTGAAGCCGGTGCTGCTGGATATTGGCCCCAAGGTGACTTATGTCGGTGATAACGGATTGGCTCTGGCCATGAAGATCGGAGTGAATCTCAGTCTAGCCGTTCAGATGTTGGCTTTCTCGGAAGGGGTGTTACTGGCGGAAAAGAGCGGGATCGCGCGGGAGATAGCCGTGGATGTTCTGACCCACAGCGCGGTAGCTTCTCCGATGATCCAGTATCGCGGTCCCTTCATCATTCAACAGCCGAAAGAAGCATGGTTTGACGTGAACATGATGCAGAAAGATATGGTGCTGGCGATGGAGTTGGGCCGTCAGCTCGATGTGCCATTGCCGACCACCGCAGTGAGCAACGAGATTCTCACCGCCGCGCGCGGGATGGGAATGGCCAAGCTCGACTTTGCCTGCATCTTCGACGTGCTGGCTCGCATGTCCGGGGTTGCGAAATGACTACTGCAGCAGATCTTGCCGCAGCCGGTTCCGGGATCAGTGCCGATCGCTGGTTCCAGGTTTATCGCCGGCTGGTAAGGATTCGGCTGTTCGAGGAGCAGGTCAATGAACTCTATACCCGCGCCCTGATGCCGGGCCTCGCCCACCTGTATTCCGGCGAAGAAGCGGTCGCCGTCGGAATCTGCGAAGCGCTCAGGCCGGACGATTACATTACCAGCACCCATCGTGGCCACGGTCACTGCCTGGCCAAAGGCGCGTCGCCGGACCGCATGTTTGCCGAGTTGCTGGGCAAGGAAGCCGGATATTGCCGGGGCAAAGGCGGATCGATGCACATTGCAGATCCGGCAACCGGCAATCTGGGTGCGAATGCCATTGTCGGGGGCAGTGTCGGCATTGCCACGGGAGCCGCATTTTCCTCTAAGCGCCTTGGTACAGGTAGAGTTGCGGTTTGCTTCTTTGGCGAGGGAGCGCTCGGGCAGGGATCGCTTTATGAGGTGATGAACCTGGCGCAACTCTGGAAACTACCCGTAATCTACGTCTGCGAGAACAATCTCTACAACGAGTACACTCACTACGCCGAGACTACGGCAGGCGATATTTCCGCCCGAGCCACCGCGTTCGGCCTTAAGGCGGAGTCGGTTGATGGGCAGGACGTACGGGCGGTTTATGCGGCCGCAAAACCTCTGGTTGACCGGGCACGCGGCGGGGATGGCCCGGCATTTCTCCTGTGCTACACCTACCGTTATACCGGTCACCACGTCGGCGACGTCAACCGCGAATACTATCGTCCGAGGCAAGAAGAGCAAGACTGGAAGAATAAGCATGACCCCATAAGGAACCTGGGAAATTGGATGATCGAACAGAAGCTGGCTGATCAGACTGCGCTGGATCGTGTGTCTTCTGAAGTCAGATCGGAGATGGAGAAGGCGGTCGAGTTTGCGATCGCTGCCCCTTACCCCAAGGTCGAAGAAGTGGACGAGGATGTCTATGCCTGAGGCAGGATCTCGCGAGTTGACCTTCGCTCAGGCGGTTCGAGAAGCTCTAGCCGAAGAGATGCGCCGCGACTCGCGCGTCTGCATTATCGGCGAGGACGTGGCTGAGGCCGGCACGCCGTTCAAGGTTCTTTCCGGGCTGGTGGAGGAATTTGGCACAGAGCGTGTGGTAGACACGCCGATTTCAGAGGCAGGGTTTACTGGCGTTGCCGTCGGAGCCGCGATGACGGGCCTTCGGCCTGTGGTGGATATCATGTTTGGTGATTTCATCACGCTGACCATGGATCAGATGGTGAACCAGGCGGCGAAAGTCCACTACATGTCAGGGGGTACGTGGAAGGTGCCGATGGTGATGCGGACGACGCTTGGAGCCACGCGCCGGTCCGCAGCCCAGCATTCGCAATCCTTGCACGCGTGGTTCAGCCATGTGCCCGGACTGAAGGTAGTGTTACCATCCACCCCTTACGATGCGAAGGGCTTGCTCAAGACGGCGATCCGCGATGAGAATCCAGTGGTGTTTTTTGAAGACAAGATGATGTACAAGTTGAAGGGTCCGGTGCCGACGGAAGACTACACCATTCCGTTCGGTGTGGCGGATGTAAAGCGGGTGGGCGATGACATCACGCTGGTCGCGACCAGCAGCATGGTGCAGGTAGCGTTAGGAGCGGCGGAGTTGCTGCAAGGCGCGGGGATCAGCGCGGAAGTGATCGATCCGCGGACGACCTGGCCGCTCGATGAACGGACGCTGATCGAGTCTGCAAAGAAAACTTCGCGGGCAATCGTGATTGACGAAGGATACGGGCGTTACGGGGTTACCGCCGAAATCGCGGCGGTGATTGCTGAAGGCGCTTTTTACGATCTGGACCGGCCAGTGAAACGCATGGGGGCGATGCACGTTCCCATACCGTTCTCTCCGCCGCTGGAAGATGAAACCGTTCCCACCGAGAAATCGGTTTTCGCAGCGGCCCAGGGTTTGTGCGGGAAATCCTGACGCGGTGACAGGAGGCACGTCATGGCACTGAAGACTCATGGCACGATGGCGGTCGATTGGGAACAACGAATCGACTTTGATCGCTTGCGCCGGGAACGCCTGGCGCGGGCGAAGGCATTGCTGGCCAAATCCGAAATGGGTGCCCTGCTGTGCTTTGACATGAATAATGTCCGCTATCTCACCTCCACGCACATCGGCTCGTGGGCACAGGACAAATGCAATCGTTTCACTCTACTGCCACAGAACGACGAGCCAATTCTCTGGGATTTTGGATCGGCGGCCAAGCACCATCAACTCAACTGCCCCTGGCTGGGGGATCGCTCCCGACCGGGCATCTCGATGCTGCGAGGGGCCATGTCACCCGAGATGGGCCGCGCCGAGGACGTCGCAAAGAAGATTCGCATCGAGCTTGAAATGCGAGGACTGCATCAGGAACCGCTGGGCATCGACATTATTGAACCGCCGGTCCTCTTTGCCCTGCAACGGGAAGGCATCAAGGTCATCGATGGGCAGCCGCTCATGTCGGAGGCCCGGGTAATCAAGACGCAGGACGAAATCTCACTGCTGAACACCTCCGCGATGATGGTTGACGCGGCCTATGACGAACTCTATCGCGCCATGAAGCCTGGCATGCGCGAGAACGAAGCGGTCGGATTAGTCAGCAAGGTTCTCTATGACTTGGGTTCCGAATATGTAGAAGCGGTAAACGCCATCTCCGGTGAGCGCTGCAATCCGCATCCGCATGTGTTTTCCGATCGCGTTCTGCGGCCCGGCGACCCCGTGTACTACGACATTCTGCATTCCTACATGGGATATCGCACTTGCTACTACCGTTGCTTCACCATCGGCTTCGGATCTCACGCCATGGTGGATGCCTACAAGCGGTGCCGCGAATATCTGGACGCAGCGATTGAACTGGTGCGCCCGGGGCGAACCACTGCGGAGATTGCCTCGGTCTGGCCCAAGGCGCAGGAATTCGGTTTCCCCAACGAAGAGGCCTGTTTTGCCCTGCAATATGGGCACGGCATTGGTCTGGCCATCTGGGAACGGCCAGTGATCAGCCGTCTGGTGTCGTTCGAGCATCCTCACGAGATCAAGCCCGGCATGGTTTTTGCGCTGGAAACCTTCTGGCCTTCGACGGATGGTTGGAGTGCGGCCCGCATTGAAGAGGAAATCGTCGTGACCGAAACCGGTCACGAAGTGATCACACGTTTCCCGGCCGAGGAATTGCTGGTTGCCGGCGCGCACTATGTCACCGTGAACGGCCCCTTACCCGCGACTCGGGAAACGGAAGCGGCGCCCAGTCAGCGCGTGGTCGAGATGGTTGAAGCGAGCGCTAAGACGGAAAGAGTGGGCGTCACGGACTGAACGCTCTTCAGCCCTGCCCCAATTCATTATGGCCTTCAGCGTCGTGATGCCCGCTCTGGAAATGGCGCAGGAAACCGGCAAACTTATCTCCTGGCGAAAGAAGGAAGGCGAAAGCGTTGCCAAGGGCGAACTGCTTCTGGAAGTGGAAACCGACAAGGCTGTCATGGAGATCGAATCGCCGGCGGACGGCGTGCTTGCTGGTATCAGAGTACAAGAAGGCGCTGTCGTCCCAGTAGGCCAGACCATTGCCTGGATTCTACGTCCCGGGGAAGCGGTTCCTTCAGAGGGAGTGCCGGCCACCTCGGCCACTCCATCAGCAATTGCCCCGAGGCCTTCGAATCTTACTTCCATAAATTCTTTCCCAGCGGCCGAGGCTACGAGTGCAAGAGTTTCCCCGAAAGCGCGGCGGCTGGCGAAAGAACACGGGGTTGATCTCAGTCGTATCCGCGGCTCCGGCCCCGGTGGGGAGATTCTTACCTCTGACATTCAAGCGTTCGTCGAGTCTTCCTCGGCAACTGCTGGGGCAATTGGTGCCGAGCCGTTAAGTACGATTGCCCGCATCATGGCTGAGCGAACCACCGAGAGCTGGACGACAGTCCCGCATTTCTTTGTGGTTCGGGAGGTTGATGCCAGCGCGCTGGTGGCAGCTCGAGAACGGCTGAGGCCCCCGGTTGAACAGAGGCGCGGAGTTAAGCTGACATATACCGATCTCTTGGTGATGTTGGTGGCGGATGTGCTCGTAAAGCATCCGCGGGTAAATGCCCAGTGGAGCAAACAGGGAATTCACCTGAATTCAGAAGTGAATATCGGCTTGGCCATGGCGATCGATGACGGAGTGGTCACGACGGTGATTCACAATGCCGGCAAGGTTGACCTGGGGGAAATTGCCGTGCTGCGCCGGGACCTCACAGAGCGGGCGCGGGGAGGACGGTTACGTCCTTCCGATATTGCCAACGCGACCTTTACCATCAGTAATCTGGGGATGTATGAGGTCGACGCCTTCAGCGC
>Ga0070733_10003076_pt1 | contig 11516 bp, 8 predicted proteins | sample Coa_R1_9_FD_66450 | JGI IMG/M metagenome (GOLD analysis project Ga0070733, IMG submission 66450) | Surface soil microbial communities from Centralia Pennsylvania, which are recovering from an underground coalmine fire - Coalmine... | ecosystem: Environmental > Terrestrial > Soil > Unclassified ... | reverse complement strand
ATCTGATCATAAAAAGTCTCTCCCAAAAACCGCTCAATCTCTGTCTCGGCGCGGCGATTGTGCTCTTCAGGACATTGTACCCAAACGAGATGCCCTATCGAGGCGGGGCATTACGCTGCGCCCACAAGGCAACCAGGGATATCGCTGAGAGCTTGCAGTGCCAATCGAGAGTGTCTTTCAACGAGGTCTTATCCCGCAGGTTCTCGTTCGAGTTCATGCTGGGGAGGCCTTGTCGATTTTACGCCAACTGATTGGAGTTAAGCTGAGGAGATCATGAGCCCGCAGATCTCATCGCCTTTGAGCGATGCCTACTACGCCATCGCTCCAAACCAGTACTACCCGTTCAACAACAATCCGTCAACCACGGTTGCACAGATCCCCGACCTGCCGGCAGGCGACTATCTGTTCCTTGCGTCGATCCCCATCTGCACCCGCACTCTCGATCCGGCGAGACCGAACGATTGGGCTCAAGCCGCCTTCACGCAAACCTGCATCCTCGATCTCGGCGTCGAACAAAAGCAACTCCACATTGCTCCCCCGCTTCAGGACATCGGACGACAGGGCAACGATCAAGCTTGCCACGGCGGCGGAAATTACGGATACTCCTACGTTCAGTTCACACACTACGCCAACTTGAGCGCCGCGCAGTCTGTCAGTCTGATCCTGCAAGGGCAGGGGATCGATCCGGACGACGGGTTCGTTCACTTTTCCGCGTGCCATGACGACACCAGTCACAGTTCGCCGCAACCCGGCCCCGTCACGCTCACCGCGATCCCAGTTCGTAACCTTGCGCTGCCAGACCCAGGGCCAGCTTCTGCGGACACGCTTGACGTTTACCACCTCGCGGTCGCTTTCGACGGAGGAAACGATAAACAGGAGCCGCCGGTCAATGTGACGCCGCAAATCGATCTGACGCCGGGTGTAAATCAGACCATCGCAACGCTGGAAAACGTGGACCCGGGCGCATACCTGATCCTCGCCTCAATCCCCATTTGCTCCACGACCTGGGGAAGCGTTGCCGCGCTCAGAATTGACCTGACGCTGGATGGCGAGATCCAGGAATCGTTAGATGCCCAAGTCACCCCGAGGGAGACCAAAGCTTACAAGTGCAGCAACAACTATCGGGTTCGAAGCTGCACCAAATACGGCTACGACTATGTTCAGTTCGCCTTTCGAACCCCTCAGTTGGCAGCCCCTGCCACGATAGGTATAGATGCGCTGGTGACGAATGTGGCCAAGGACAATGGCCAGATTAGTATCGGTTGGACAAAGGGAGATTGGGAAGACGATCCGGTATACAACACGGGCGTATGCGGGACCAGTCCGATCGGCACGACCCGAACAGGTCCCGGAGACCTCACCATTACCGCGATCTCAATCTCCGATGCGGATGCAAACGAGTTTACCCATACGTCCGCCCCGCAACCCACGCCCGGCGACGGCCTCCAGGATGACCAGAAGAACTGGATTCACCCTGTCACTCCGGTCAACGTAGCCACCTTGCCGCCGCTGCCTCCCGGCGAATACCTGCTTTTCGCGCGGGTTCCGCTTATCAACATCAAGGGTGCGGAAAGTCCGGGCCAGGGCGCGGAGTCTAACGGCTGTTGTGGCGAAGTGGGCGGCACATCGCTGCATTTGAAGTGCAATGGAACCGAGCTCCAGGCCTTCCGCCCGTTTGGCGCTGAAGTGCCGAGGCGGCAGTTGGAATACGGCTACGATTATGGCTACACCTATGTCCAGTGCACCCTCTGCTTGTCACTGGAAGCTCCCGAAAACGTCATTACACTTGATATTGAAGGGCTCGTCTACTTCTGGGCCGGCGGCTGGAAGAACGACCCCGGGAACAAGTACTTCCCGTGTCGCGGCACCGGCCAACCGCTGGATGTGAACGCCGTTGGCCCTGGGCGGGTCACGCTCACCGCGATCCCGATCAGGCTGATGGGCAGTAGGGACGGGCTGATCCAGATGCAGAGAGCGCGGCCGTAATATAAGGCTCAAAGGTTCGGGCACCGTTAAGATCGGATTGCCCGCAATCGAAACTATCAGCCTGTGGCGGAAAGCTGCTGGCACGTGGGCCGAAAACGCTCGAGCGATGATCGGACTTCGATTCTATCCCGCGAATCCTTTCCTGAAAGCATTGAGCTGACCGCGGAGGCTCTTGATGCCAAAGTCTGATTCATCATCAAAGCGTCCCTCCTCTTCCTGCGCGAGAAGGCGTCCGAGAAATTGCTCCACGAATGGGGCGTCATCGCCGTTCGCCAACGCGCGCATGTCAACACCAAGGAGAAATGCGTTTGCGAATTCGAAATCCGGAAGTTCCGCGTCGAACACAGCGTCGGAGAACAGCCGATCACCGTCCTGTTCGTAGCGGCGCAGAACGATGCGAATATCCTGAAGGTCCTTAGCGCGCCGGTACGGGTCATCTACCCAGGCAATGATCTTCAGAAGGGTCGTGACGAGCGGCGGCGCGACGCGGATCGTCAATCCGCCTGTCAGATTGAGTTCGACCGCGCTGGCGAACACGTGATTGAAACCGGCCAGGCTCATCTTGAACTGACTCGCGGGCCAGGTGATAGAACCGCTGCGACGGAGTTCAGCACCGGCTGGTAATAGGTCTATGATCGTCCGGCGCGGAGCGACCCAGCGGTGCTCCAGCTTTGGTGACGGCGTCCATCCGATAGCGGCCAGCCGCTTTGTCAAACGCTCGAATTCATCGAAGTCGAGAGCAACAGTGAGATCGACATCGCGCGTAAAGCGCCCCAGATCACCCATGAGGATCAACAGGGAGGTGGCGCCGATCACGACCAGGTCGGCTCCCAGTTCTTCGCAAATCTGGCTGATCCCCGCCAAATCCGCGATCTGATCGGGCGTTAGGATATCGTTCATTTCAAATATTCCTGACGAAATTCCTCCGCCGCCTCGCGTGCTCGGGGATCGCTCCCGGTCAACAACTCCGCATAAACCAGCCACGGAGGCGCGACCATTTTGCCCTCGAATTCACGCCAATAGACGAGATTGCCAAAAGGCTTGAACAGCATTACCGGTCCGGTCCGATCAGGCAGCAGCCGCAGGCTACGTTGCCATTTTGCATCGAGAAAAACGGGGACCTCGGCGCTACGGTAGAAGTGTTGCATCGCATCGGCGGCGGGGCCTCCGGTGAGCGCATAAGGAATTTTCTGCTTAGCGGCTTCACGAGACAGCCGAGCTACGAACTGATCCACGGATGGTTCCTCGGACCGGAAGCGCCCGCTCAGGAGCTTCGGCCGCAGAATCTGGCTGTAGCCGGAAATGAGACGGTCTCGGAGTTCACGCGTGAGATCACGTGTGACAGCGGGAGATTTCTCGCCTCCGCGCGCTGCAAATATTCCTTCATGCGCAAACTGGAGGCGGAGTTCAGCGACCTTGCTCTTGCTGAGTCCTACGGCGGCGGCGAGGTCGCGGACGGTCCAGCTCGCGGATTCGGGGTTAGTGGCAAATTGAAACAAGAGCTGGACCGCTGCCGGGGTCAGTCGCTCCGACTCGGGTGGCTTTGGCGACTTGCGTTCGCCAATCACAGTCCAGTTGTATTCATCGCCCAGAGATAGATGTATGTTGCCGACCGCATCTGCGAACGAAATTCCCGCGTCAATGAAGCTCTTTGCAGTCGGCGCGGCCAGGTATGGAGCCAGCAGGAGTGTTTCGCCATTCCTGAGTCTCTTCCGGCCATCCCTTCCGGCCTTCCTTTCACCCTGGATCTGACCGATCAAAGCGTTCACCGTGCTGCGGTCGAGATAGGATCTCCTTACGATAAGGGGAAGACGGTGCTTGCCTCGCGGCGTTGTGATTTCGAGCACGCCGCTGGATGTCCGATCACCGGACTTCGCAGTAATCAACCGCAAGTGCCGCACGAACGGCACAGCGCGAATCTGATCGAGTTGGGGTTCATCGCTTGTCGGACCAGCAGGCATCTGTCCATAAATATATCATGTCCATTACTAATGGACAACCGATTTTACGGGACAAGATGTATCAGAACCGTATCAAAACCGGCGCTATCTTCGAGGACCTGCTGCTTTCCCAGGAAAAAGCAGGTGGTCAGACGGCGGGCCGGAGCGTATCACAACCGTATCAAAACCCCATCTGTTGAGGCTGTTGAGCTTGCTGATTGAGCGAAGAGCAGACTCCCCAACCTGTTGAAAATACAGAGAACGCAATGGAAATCATGGAGCCAAGAGAAGCCTGGGGCAGGCTTCACACGCAGGAGGTCCGGGGTTCGAGTCCCTGCGCGCCCACCAATAATTTCAGTAACTTACGGTCATCTGCCGACAAGAATTGAGTACCCTGAGTACGGAAATGGGTGGGCAGATGGGTGGGTGAACCCTGTTTGGGCTCACGCGCAGGTTCTCGATCCGCTTTCGCGCTCGTGCCAAAAAAAATCAATAACTTGGGATCGCCCGGTTCTGAAGAACACCGACAGGGAGCGAACTGGGTGGGCGATTGGGTGGCTTGACCTCCTGCGCGGTCCACAGACGATCACATCGTCTGCCGCCACGTGTGAACCTCTCGCCGTCGCCAGATTCCAGATTCAGTTATCTACTGCGATCAAGATCGTAACGGAGTAAGCGTCCGGCCAGGGCCGCATTGACAGACTAAGCGGCCTGGAGTCTGGCTATGCGTTCGTAGCGGAAGTGATCGCGGATGTGAGCGAGAAAGAATCGGCCTCTGGATTCGGCATCGAGGAAGGCCTGATATGGCGCAGGGGGGAAGTCGAAGTTAGCGATAGACGTCGCCCGTTTTGCGGAAACGTAGATACAGGACCTGTTTGTCGGCGTCGTAAGCCGCCGAAGATGAACATATTCGATTCGAGCGGCAGCCAGGTCATGCGGGCAGTCCCTGTCTCATTGTGAATCGCGGCCACGATTGCGGGATTGTGGACACGATTTCGATTGAGGTGGTGTTAAGTGTCATGCCGCTTCGACCTTCGCCAGCGCCGCTGGGAACAGATTCCACGGCAGGAGTTCACCGATCGTAACGGAGCGGGGCAAAGAGGTTAAATCTGTGGATGTGGCGGACTTGGCAGACACGCACGATTCAGATTCATATGGTCAGAAATGGCATGGAGGTTCAAGCCCTTTCATCCGCACCAGGAAACCCAGCACCAAGCGCTGGCTTCGACACTTGCATCACTCGTGTGAGAGCTCAGGTCCCACTGCGAAGAACGTGCTCGGGGCTGCCCCCTCGGTAACAATCGCTCGTCAATGATCCCGCGCACAACGGCGTCAACGGACAAAACGCGATAGGATACATTCGACGAAAAGGCCCGCGCAGAATGTCTGCCGGGCCGCCAATGAGGCTGAGCATGCCAAAGCATCGAAAAAGTTGGATTTGTACCATTGCGATATTCGCGGTTTTCACTAAGGCGATGTACGCTCAGGAGCCGCCGTCAACTACCGTAACCGGCGGCAAAATTCAGGGCGACAGGCTGAACGCCGCCGACGCGGTATTCAAAGGCATTCCCTTCGCTGCGCCGCCGGTAGGCGAGCTCCGTTGGCGGGAACCGAATCCGGTGAAACCGTGGGCGGGCGTTCGCGATGCGACCGTGTTCGGTTCGCGATGCATGCAGAGCGGGAATAACGTCAGCGAGGACTGCCTGTATCTGAATGTCTGGACCCCGGAATGGCCAGTGAAATCGCGCAGGCCGGTAATGCTGTGGATTCACGGCGGCGGCAACTTCGCGGGTTCGTCGGGCGACGCCATTTTCGACGGCGAAAAATTTGCCGAACACGGCGTCGTCCTGGTAAGCGCGAATTACCGGCTCGGTGTTTTTGGATTTTTTGCGCATCCTGAGCTGACCGCGGAATCCATGCATCACGCCTCGGGAAATTACGGGCTGATGGATCAGATCGCGGCACTCAGGTGGGTTCACGAAAATATCGCGAGGTTCGGCGGCGATCCGGGCAATGTGACGATTTTCGGCGAGTCGGCGGGTGCGCTCGATATCAATGTCCTGATGACATCGCCTTTGACCAAAGGTCTGTTCGCCCGCCTGATCGGAGAGAGCGGACCAGTGGTGGCGCCGCCGTCACTGGCCGACGGCGAGAAAAAAGGACAGAGTATAGGCGCGGGCCTGCATGCAGACTCGCTCAAGGCGCTGCGTGCTGTTCCGGCCGCGGAGCTTCAGAAGGCGACCGGACAAGGATTGTCGTTTCTTGGACCGCTGCTGGGCGTCGTAGTCGATGGCTGGGTGTTGCCCGGCGCTCCTTTTGAAGCGTTTGAGAAAGGTCGGGAACATCGCGTCGATCTGCTGCTGGGGACGAATGCCCGCGAGCTGATGCGGCCGTTTTTCCCGACGCCAGGATTGCGCGAGGGTATAACGGCTCAGTTCGGGCCGCTGGCGGAGCGAGCTCTGCATGTCTACGGAATCGACACTGAGAATGCAGCACCCGCGCCCGATCCGGTGTACGGGGACGCAATGGCGCAGTGGGCAACCGATGCGCAATTCCGATGCGGAACGATCGCCGAACTGGTCTGGCATTCGCACGCTGGCAATACGTCTTATCAATTTCAGTTTTCGCGTGTACCTTCAGGACGGGAGAGCGTCGGCGCAGCTCATGGGAGTGAGATCCCTTACGTCTTCGGGACGCTTTCGATTGCGCAGAAGGCGCCGAACGCAGCCCGATACGATGCGACGGATGAGGCTGTGTCCGGCCAGATCCAGCAATACTGGACTAACTTCGCGAAGTCGGGGAAACCGAACGGCGGATCGCTGCCGCGCTGGCCGAAGTTCGATGCGACGGCCCGAGCTTATATGGACCTGACAGCAGGCGGCCCGGTGGCGCGAGAGGGACTGCGGCGTGAAGCTTGCGAGCTGTTCATCGAGAATATCAGCCGGAAGTGACGAAGTTGAGGGAGTGCGCCGCTGTTACCCGACTCGGTCAACCCCCGACTATTTCGAACCACCGGTCAGCGGCAGCGCGCCGTCCGGATTATGTTGATCCACGGCGCGTAGCGCTACGGCTGCCATGGCGTAGTCGCCCATAATCCATGCGGCTTCGACGGTTCCTCTTTGTCCGAACGTCTTCACAACCTCCGCATAGAGTTCCGGGCTGACTTTGTGTTCCCGAAACAGCGCCCGCCCGAACCGTATCATCAGCGCGTCTTTGGCCGGGACGCCCTTCAGATCGCGATTAAATTGTATGGCCTGAATCGTTTGTTCGGACACGCTCGCACGTTTTGCGCCCGCCGCATGGCCTGTCCATTCGAAGTCTTCGTCAAATTCGCGCGCCGCGATCAGCGCACAGATTTCGAACATCTGCGAACCGAGCACCGTCGATCGCAGGCGCGAATTGAGCGTCCGGACAGACTCGGCAATCGGGGGACTGTAGAGCGATACCCGCCCGGGCGCCGTATTCGAGACAACATCGAACACCTTCTTGTCCCCGTCGCTCAGCTGGTCCCTTTGAATCAAGGGAAGACGAGAGCCAGATTGCGGATCGATATCAGGCGGCAGTTTCGCGTTTTGTCCGAACATTGATGAGGCAAAACAAACGAGCGTCAGGAGTCGCATGGCCCGCCACTATATCAAACCGGCTGTGGCCGGAGGATATTCAGTTTGCTCCTGGCCCTTTGCCAACAGGAGGATTTCCGTTCAGTTCCATACCGAAACCATCGACGCCCATGTTGTTGGAGATGGTGGGCAGGTTGCGCGCGCGCTTTCGCACCAGAGCGCGGATGAGATTTTCGGGAACGCCGTAGGGACCTAAACCGCCAAACATCAAGGTGGCGAGTTTGCGGGCGCTGACCGCCTTGAGTCCGCTTCGGATCAGAAGCAGGCTCGAATACAGGCAGACCGAGCACGTATGCTCCTGCATGGTTTGGACGCTGCAAATGCTGCGTTCCAGGTCGGTTATGAGATCGCCAGCCGGTCGATCGCGAATACAGCCGTTTTTTCGGTCAACCGCCGATGCGGAAAGTCCGGACTCTTCGATCGCCAGCATTGCCGCCATGGAGTCGGTCGGTGCAAAGTACAACCCCTTGCGAAGTTTCTCGCACGTCGGCTCCTTCGCGATGTGCGGCTGATCTACGGCGTGGCGCAGGCGAAACTCGCCGCACTGTTCGGATCGCCAGTGCCGTCGTACCGTGCAACCTGCGGATACGGACACAGCGGCCGCGTCAGAACCTTGCCGGTCTCGCCCACTACCGTCCCGGTCGCGATAATTTTATCCGGCGCGACGCCTATCTCTACCCACCGGTCAAGTGCGCTGATAATGTCGTGATCCGCATCCGTTTGCGCTGAGCCGCCGTTTCCGAAGCTGTTCGCCCCCACACCGCCGCCGCAGTGGCCCATGCCCGGAACCATGAACAGACGATAGAACTCCTGCGTGCTGCCGGGAGCCTGATGTCTCGCATCCGGGAACTTGTCGAGAAACGCGCGCACACTGTCGTAGTAAGCGATCGAGCTGAGCGGCGAGATCGCCGGATCGCCCCAACCGTGATACTGAATTAGTTTTCCGCCATTTGCGCGGAAGCTTCTGAGGTCGGGGTTGGTCGCATTCAGGACTGGTCCGGCCTTCTGGTCGCCGAACGCAACGTCCGTGTCGAAGTTCAGGTTTCTGTAGTCCCACTTCGGGTCCTCGAAAACCGCATGACCGTAATATGAGCTGCCGAAGGCATATTGAATCGAAGAGGTGACGGAAGCGGGTGCAATCCATGCGGCCCATCCCGCGGGCCCCGCCTCCGTGCCGCGCGCATATCCGGGAAAAATCGAAGCGCCTGTGCGGGGGTTCTCAGGCCCGTCATAAATCTTCCGAAGCGCTTCGACCTGCGCGGCTGTCAGACACTCGGGGCCTTCCGCGCCTTTACAAGTCAAAACCGACGGGTCGAAGTGGCATGCGCGCGGGTCCTGCAGCAGCCCATCTTTCACGCCGTCCGCGGCATCGCATTCCGTCAGCGCCGCTTTTTGGATCAAAGGAAGCTTCGCCGGCGGTATGGCGCTGCCTGGGGTTTCCGTTAAAGCGCGCGCGTTCCAGATGAAACCTGTGAAAAGATGGGACCAATCGCTGGCCGGAGCGCCTGCGATGATTCCGTCGAAATCCTCGGCGTACCGCTGCGCTTCCATCAGCGCCTCACGTCCGCCATCGGAGCACCCGTTGAAAATACTGCGCGACGGCGCGCGGCCGAAAAGATTCCGAAGAATCGCTTTGGATTGCAAGTTGGTCTCGTGCACGGCGCGATACCCGAAATCGATCAGCTTCTCCGGGTGTCCGATTGCCCACGTTGCGCCGGCGCCACCCTGGTGACCGTCGTCGGTAGCTGCCGCGGCGTAACCACGCTTCAAGGGCTCGGCAAGCCCGGCGGCGTTGATCGCTCCTGCCCAGCCGCCATTGCCAAGTTGCAGATATTTTCCATTCCATCCGCTCGCCGGAATCCACAACTCGAAATGGATCTCGGAGTCCTTTGTCGGCCGGATGATTCCCTGCACGGCACAGTGCGCGGGAGCGATCACGGGAGCGGCGCCGCCGCGCCCGCCGCCGCTCACAGGTCCCTCGGGAACAGCCGATGCTGAGGTAATCGTCGCGTGTTCGAGCGCGATACTCATCAGTCCCTGGCACGTCTGTTCTGCGAAGAGCGGCGCGGATGACACGCCCAGTAATACAAGACCGGCAAGCGCAATACGAGGCATAAGATTCTCCGTGGCTGATGGCCCAGCCGTTACAGGCAAGTTTTGAATATACAATAATTGGACTGCCGCGACAGTCTGATGCCACCCCAGGCAGGGAAAGCGCCGGCAGGTTTGAGGAGGCCCGATGCGGAGTTATGCCCAAGGTCCAAAGGGCATCGTCGTCCGACAAACGATAGGGGAAGCGTTTCTTGAAACTGCGAATCGATTTGCCGATCGCGTCGCCCTCATCAGTTGCCACCAGAAAAGCGGGCGCCACCAGAACATCAGGCTCACGTGGGCAGAATACGCGCTTGAGGCACGGCGCGTCGCGGCCGGCCTGCGCGCCCTCGGGCTGCATCCCGGCGATCGCGTCGGAGTATGGGCCACAAACTGTGCCGAGTGGCCGATTCTGCAATTCGGCTGCGCCCTGGCGGGCGTTGTTCTGGTGAACGTGAATCCCGCCAACCGCTCGCACGAGTTGTCCTTTGTGTTACGCAAATCCCGCATGCGGGCACTCTTTCTCCACACGCAGGGCCGACACTCCAACTATCAAGCCATTCTTGAAGAATCCCGTGCCGGGCAGACGCTTGCCCTGGAGCACGTCATTTATATCGATACAGCGCAGTGGGGAAAATTTCTGCGCGATCCCGACGGCGTCATCGCGAGGCCAGACCCCGATGAGCCGGTGAACATCCAATACACTTCCGGCACGACCGGCCAGCCAAAGGGCGTGCTGCTCACGCACGTGAACCTGGTGAACAACGCTCGCTTCTTCGCCGAGTGCATGCGCGTCACCGAAGAAGACCGCATATGCGTTCCCGTGCCGATGTTCCACTGCTTCGGGTGCGTTATCGGCACGATGACCGCGGCTGTTTCCGGCGCAACCTGCATCTTCCCCTCCGCCACGTTCGATCCGGTCGCTGCGCTTGAGGCTATCGACACGGAGCGGGCAACCGTCATCTACGGTGTCCCGGCGATGTTTATCGCTGAACTCCAGCATCCCGAGTTCACCCGTTTTCAGTTAACATCGCTTCGCACCGGCATCATGGCCGGCGCTCCCTGCCCGATCGAAATCATGCGGAGGGTTATCGATACGATGCATTGCCGCCATATGCTGGTGGTCTATGGTCAGACCGAAGCCTCGCCCGGCATCACCAGCTCGCGTGTCGATGACGATCTGGAGACGCGCTGTACAACTGTGGGTGGCGCATTGCCCGAGACAGAAGTGCGGATCGTATCTTCAGAAGGCGAGACGCTGCCTGTCGGTGAGCAAGGGGAACTGCTGGCTCGCGGTTACATGGTCATGAAGGGCTACGATGGCGAGCCCGAGGCCACCGCCCAGGCCGTCGACGCGGAAGGCTGGCTTCATACCGGTGATCTCGCCGTCATGCGCCCGGATGGCTACTTCAGGATCACCGGCCGCGCGCGCGACATGATCATCCGCGGGGGCGAAAACGTTTACCCACGCGAAATCGAAGAATTTCTGTATACGCACAGCGCGATCGCCGATGCGCAGGTTATCGGTATCCCGGACGAGCGGCTCGGCGAGATTGTGGTGGCGTGGATTCGGCTCAAAGCCGGCGTTACTGCCGATGAAGAGGAAATCCGCACCTTCTGCCGCGCCCGGCTGGCCTACTACAAAGTGCCGGAGCACATTCGTTTCGTCGATGCCTACCCGATGACCCTCAGCGGCAAGGTTCAAAAATTCAAAATGCGCGAATTCGAGATCGCCAATCGAAGCCTGGAAAAGGTCGCGACCCGGCAAACCGCCTGAACGGGCGCGTCTACGCAATGGCGGCTGAAACGCGGGCGAGCTTGTTCACGCCATCCACATAAGCCTTGGCACTCGCTTCGATAATGTCCGTCGACGCGCCGC
>Ga0070733_10003075_pt1 | contig 11516 bp, 14 predicted proteins | sample Coa_R1_9_FD_66450 | JGI IMG/M metagenome (GOLD analysis project Ga0070733, IMG submission 66450) | Surface soil microbial communities from Centralia Pennsylvania, which are recovering from an underground coalmine fire - Coalmine... | ecosystem: Environmental > Terrestrial > Soil > Unclassified ... | reverse complement strand
CAGGCTGTGGTCGAACTGGAGTTGCCGCCTGATCCTTCAGAATCGGACATCGAGACCGCCTGCGAAAGGCTCGGCGACAGGCTTATGTCTGACGCGTTGAGAAATTACGTCCCGACTCACAGGCATCGGGGTGATTTTCGGCTCGGACCGAGCGAGTTCAAGGCCGCGGTTTGGACTGAAGGTTCAACTTCCCTTGAGGATCGGGCCTTGACAGCGCTCGTTGCGCGCTTCCTATCCCTCCTACGGGCAGCGAAATTGACGTCTGACCGCGATAGGCCTTCCCGGTCACAACGTGGGCGGCCTCAAGAGATCCCAGACGAGCGGAAAGCGGCTGCCGCTGCGGTGAAGGCCTCCGGTGGTTCGAACAAGGAAGCGGCCGCTGCACTTTACAACACCAAACGCCCGACACAACAGCAGGCGAAGAACGTCCCAGCCATCCTCAAACACTTTCAGCAAAAATCGAATCAGTAAGTCTTGTCGAAAAACAGTCGCAAGACCTCTTTGAGCCCCGTAAAATCAGGGGTTGAAAAAATCTGATTTATTCGGTACCGAAGGCCATTTATTAGGTAGCAGTTTTTCATCCTCGACCCGTTTACGCTCATCTTGGTTGGCAATGCAGCCAGCCACGAGGAGACTAAATGGCAATACCACACACGCTTGAAGAACTCTTAACAGAGCATGACGTGGCGCGCATCACCGGTTTGTCCGTGGCGTCTGTCCGCCGCTGGAGGCTTTTCAAACGGGGACCGAAGTACCTGAAGCTCGGTTCGGCCGTTCGTTACCGGGCCGAAGATGTCAGCGCGTGGCTGGAAACTCGGCCGACCGGCGGCGGCGAACCGAGGGAAGCGCGATGAATATCGAGGCAATCGTCCGCGGTCTTGAGGCACGTCGCGTCGGCTCAGGATGGATGGCGCGGTGCCCGGCGCACGATGACTGCAATCCTTCCCTAAGCATTAAAGTCGATGGGGATCGTGTGTTAGTGCATTGTCATGCAGGCTGCACACAGCAGGCAGTGATCGATGTACTCCGCGCAGATGGGCTGTGGGAACAAGGCAGCTGGGAGGATTCGTGCGTCACCGCCACTTACGATTATCGCGACGAGCGCGACGAGTTGCTGTATCAGATACTCCGCTATACCCCGAAAAACTTTCGGCAGCGCCGGCCAGATGGCGCGGGCGGGTGGATCTGGCGGAAGCATCCGCGACAGGTGCTTTATCGGCTGCGCGAGGTCATCGAAGCGCCGATCGTGTTTGTCGTCGAGGGTGAGAAAGATGTCGAATCTTTGCGCTCACATGGATTCGTCGCAACCACCAACGCTGGCGGGGCGAATGCTCCGTGGCTCGATTACTACACACAGTTACTCGCCGGTCGTGAGGTCGTCATAATTCCAGACAACGACACTCCGGGTTGGCGACGCGCGACCGACATTGCGCGTGCACTGCTCGGCGCCGCGGCGCGCATCCGCCTGCTGCCGGTGCCCGCGAGCACCAAGGATATTTCGGACTGGTTCGCCGAGGGTCACGGCGAGTGTGAGCTGATTGAAATGCTGGATGGTACTCATGCCCGCGCTTGAAATCTCATCGGCGGCCGACCTCGCGCGAATCCAGGCGGTGGCCGAAAGCCGCTACTCAGAAGCGCGGGATTCGACTAACAGCGACTCGTGGCCACCGCTCGTCCCGTTCGCGGCCAATGCCGTTGAGCGAATTCCCGAGGATCTTCTCCCCGGACCGGTTGGCGATATGGCACGCGCCATTGCCGCTTCGACGGAGACACCGACCGAGATGGCCGTGATGTCGGGCCTCGGCATCGTTGCCGCCAGCGTCGCCGCCAAGGTGCGGATCTGCCCGTCCCCGGACTACTCGGAACCCCGGCAGCTTTATGTCGCAACCGCATTGCCATCAGGCAACAGAAAGACCGCAGTCATCAACGAGATGGCGGGTCCGCTACGGGATGCGGAAGACCGGCTCATCGCTAAGATAACGCCGACGCGAAGACGCCTGCAATCAGAGCGAAAAACCCTTGAGGCCCGCATCGACAAGTTGCGCAGAAAGGCGGCTGCTGCGGCTGACCCCTTAGCGCTCATACGTGAAATTGCGCAGTATGAGGCCGAACTCCCGGTCGTTCCAGCCGCGCCACGACTCTGGACCCAGGACGTGACGCCCGAGCGCTTGGGCGCCATGATGGCAGAGAACGGCGAGCGGATGGCCGTCATCTCCGATGAAGGTGGAATCTTCGATATTCTCGCCGGCAGGTATTCCAAAAACGGCGCGCCCAATCTCGATCTGTTCCTTCAGGGGCACTCGGGCTCGCCCGTCAGGGTAGATCGCGGATCGCGCGAGCCGGTCATCGTGAATGCACCGGCACTCACCCTGATTCTGACCCCTCAGCCTCATGTTCTGCGCAGTTTGTCCGAACAGAAGGCCTTCCGTGGCCGGGGGCTCCTGGCGCGCTTCCTGTTCATGATGCCGCCATCCACGGTCGGCCGTCGCACGCACAACACGGTGCCCGTACCGGCATATACGCGAGACGCTTACAGGCGTTGCGTGGAATCCCTGCTGAACCTGCCCTGCGCTCCTGAAAATGGTCCGATTAGCCTCCGGTTCGCTTCGGCCGCAATTCTCTGGTGGACTGAATTCCGGCACGCAATTGAGCGCGAAATGGCGGAGGATGGGCGTCTGCACGACGTCCTGGACTGGGGGAGCAAGCTTCCCGGGGCTGTCGCCCGGATCGCTGCCGCGATTCACTGCTCGCTTTACGCGGGGCGCTCACTTCCGCCGGAAATCGAATCCGCCACGACGGAGGTGGCGGTAAAACTGGGCGAACTGATGATCAGCCATGCCCTAGCCGCATTCGGAACCATGCAAAAGCCGGAGAAGATCGAACACGCCGAGAAACTGCTCGGGTGGGTACTCAGGAATGGAAAGAAGGAGTTCAGCCTTCGAGAGATGTTCCGGGCTCACCAGTCGAGATTCGGAGAGATGGCCGCGATGACGCCGGTGGTGCTGTTACTCCAGGGTCACGGGTACATCCGCCCGACCGTGAAAGAGCCGAAGCGCGGTCGTCCCTCGGACCTCTACCAAGTGATCCAGAAGCGTTCGACGAGCGCGCAGTTGGCATTGACATTCTCCCGCTCTTGAAAACCGATGACAAAAATGACAAAACCCCCGATAGTGCCCCCCTTCGACGAGTTTTGTCACTTTTGTCATCGAATCTGTAGAAGAGAAAAGCTGCATCGGCCAACGCGATTTCCCGACGTTGCAGTTGACTGTCGTCGGAGCCATGAGCAACCAATGTCACGAGCGGAGGCGACGAAGTAGAGCATGGCTCTCTTCAGACGCGGCGACATTTGGTGGTACGAGTTCCTTTTTGCCCGGCAGCGCGTGCGCGAGTCGGCGAAGACGACATCGAAAACCGTGGCGAAGCAGGCGGAGCAGAATCGCCGACGGGAACTGGAACGGGGATTCAACGGCGTCGAGGATGTGCGGGAGGATCGCGTTCGGACCGTCAAGGCGGTCGCCACGGATTACCTCGAGCAATACTGCCTGCGTAACAAATCAGGCGTGTACGCCCGATACGCCGTGGGCCACCTTACGCGCCAGTTGGGAAAGATGATGGTGGTCGACGTCACCGATAAGACCGTCACTGAGTACCAGACGGCCCGGCTGAAGGAGGGCGCCGCGCCCAAGACAATCAACGAAGAAGTCGGATTCCTGCTTCGCTTGCTCGGTGAATCGGGCGATCCGATCCGCGCCCGGCTGCGGCGCCAGAAGATGTTGAAGTTGGCCGTCCGACGCCAAGTGGGTAAAGCGTATACCCCGGAAGAGAAGGAATCATTGCTGGCGGCAGCGAAGGCGGCTCGCTCACCCGCGATCTACCCGGCGCTGATGCTGGCCCTGAACGCAGGAATGACGTGACGCCGAAATCCGCGGGCTCCAGTGGGAACGTATGGATCTGTCCTCGGCGATTCTGACGGTCGGCGACAGCAAGACGGAAGCTGGGGACGGGCGCACCATCCCGCTGAACTCGGCGCTGCGGGAGACCATGGTCGACTATTCAAAGTGGTACGAGCAGCGATTCGGCCCGATCCGGCCGGAATGGTACGTGTTCGCGTTCGGCAGACCGTGGCCGAATGATCCGACACGTCCGATCGTGACGCTGAAGACATCCTGGAACAACGTTCGAACCAAAGCGGGAGTGACCGGCCGCTGGCACGACAACCGCCACACGCTGATCACGGATCTTGCCGAGAGCGGGGCGGCCGACGAAACCATCCGCGATATCGCGGGCCGCGTCTCGAAGCAGATGCTGAAGCACTACTCACATATAAGGATGGCGGCGAAGCGAGGCGCCCTCGAAGGGATCGTGGCAAAGCATAACGTGAGGCGTGCTTCCGCAGCATAGGCTGTACCACCGCCGGTTCTGAGGCGTGTCTATAAAGTAGTAGAATCAAGAGTCTTTATTGAAGGGAGGAATTGAAACGCGCTACCAGTCGCAAGTGCTTCGGCTACAAACAGATAGCGATTACAGCAAGCGGCTTCCGATCCACCTTTGCGGAGAGCTTCTCCGTGTCCTCCGGCCACTGATGAGCTACTCGGTGCGAATGGCGGTGGAAGGTTCCAGTGTTGCGATCGGGCGAACGCCGGGCTGGCTGGCTGTGGCATCCGACATACGCTTCGTGGACTACGGTCGAGACGGTGACGATACGTTGATCCAGTTGGATTTGCCCACCTTGGGTATAGCCGCGCCGGAACTGTACGACCAATCAGAGTTGTGGGCGACCAAGCCGGCCGCAGAATGCACAGCGGTTGACGTCTTTGCCGAGGTTGTGAGAGAGGTGGACCGAGAAGATCGAGACAGTGTTCGGTATGATCGCCATCTTTTGCGCAAGCTGAGTTCCATTCGTCGGATATTCTCAAACCACTTGCATGGTGTTGCGCTTCCGCACGGCTCGAACGGGGCCGCGCGAGTCCACCTGCTAACAGAGGACACGACTGCTATCGCAGGCCGTTTGGCAGATTCTACTCCACAGCCGCAAGAGGTCAGGGTCGCTGGCCAACTCGATATGATTCGCCGAAGCACGCGATCGTTCGGGTTGTTGCTGGACGATTGTACGGAGGTGTACGGCGTTTTGGAGAATGCCGACGAAGTGGATCAAATGCGTGAGTTCTTTGGCAAGCGGGTGTTGGTCCTTGGGAGGGCGATATATCGACCATCCGGCTCCTTGCTGAGAATCGATGCCCACGCGATCGAACACGGCGAGGGGCAGCCAAGCATCTTCTCCAGAGTTCCACCTTCAATTTCGCGTCGCATCGCGCAGACCCGGAAAGTAGGTGCGGGCCAAGGCTGGGATTCTCTTTCCGCGTACTTTGGAGGGTGGCCCGGCGATGAAACCGATGAGCAGTGGAGCGAGATGATGCTTGAACTGAAGAAATGAGCAGCGGTCCGCTACTGCTGGACACGAACATTCTATTAGCGTTGGTGCGTGACAAGGATCTTGGCAGACAGCTCTCAATACAGTTCGACCTCAAGGGTGCTGTACACCGCCCGCTGATCTCGATTGTGACCGTGGGTGAGATTTGGGCGCTTGCGGACCAGTTTGGCTTCGGCGAAGGCAAGCGGGAGTTTCTCAGGAGAGTCTTGGCAACACTCGTCGTCCTCGATATCAGCCATGCGTCGGTTCTGGCTGCTTATGTAGAGGTTGACCGAGCCTGCAGAAAGGCCCAGGGTGGGGCCAGAATCCTTTCGAAGAACGACCTGTGGATTGCCGCGACCGCGAAGGCCGCGGGCGCGGTGCTCGTCACCACGGACAAGGACTTTCTCTGCCTCCACCCTGAGACTTGCCTGGTGCACTACATTGATCCGACGCTCCCCAAAAAGGATGAGCCGAGGGAAGCATAGTGGCAGCATTACTGATAGCATGCCCCAAAATAGGGTAATAACTTACTTGACAAAATAGCACCAAACCCCTATGATTAAAGCATGGGGAACGAACCAAACACACTTCAGGAAGCAATTATCTACTTCGCCGATCCGGTCAATTGTCGTGAGTACTTGGTAGCGCGGCGCTGGCCCAATGGTGTGACTTGCCCGACGTGTGGCAGCGCCAATGTGTTGTTCATGGAGAAGTACAACCGCTGGCATTGCCGGGAGAAGCACAGCGCCCCGCAGTTCACCTTGAAGACCGGCACCATCATGGAAGACAGCCCCATCGGTCTGGACAAATGGATGATGGCAATGTGGCAAATCGTGAACTGCAAAAACGGGATCAGTTCGTATGAAGTGCATCGCGCCATCGGGATCACACAAAAATCCGCCTGGTTCCTCGATCACCGCATCCGGTTCGCTCTCCACCAGGGATCGTTCGACAACATGATGTCTGGAGAGGTTGAGGCCGACGAGACTTTCATCGGCGGGAAATCGCGCAACATGCACAAGGACGTTCGCGCCCGCAAGATCACCGGCACTGGCGGCAAGGAAAAGGCAATGGTTATGGGCATTCTTGAACGCGGCAAGGACGGCAAACAGAGCAAAGTCCGCACGAAGGTCGTAGGGAACCGGAAGAAGCACGCGCTACAGTCCGAAGTACGCAAGCACGTTGAAGCAGGGTCCGTACTCTATACTGACGACCTGAATTCGTACAAGGGGCTGAACGAGTTTCAGCACGGCGTTGTCGATCACGCCGTCCAATACGTCGATGGTAAGATTCACACAAACGGTTTGGAAAACTTTTGGTCACTCCTAAAGCGCGGCATCAACGGCACGTACGTATCGGTCGAGCCATTCCACTTGTTCCGTTACCTTGACGAACAGGCATACCGCTACAACAACCGCAAGGACGACAACGGGAACAAGTTGACCGATGGAGACCGCTTCGACATGGCGGTTCGCCGGATCGTTGGTAAGCGGTTGACGTGGGATCGGCTGACAGGGAAGATCGCGGACGAACGAGCGAGTATTAACTAAGAAGGAATCCACGCGCCAAAAGCGTGGTAAGAAAACCGAATAATCTTCAGGGCTTAATCAATCGCAACGGTGGCAGCCGCCGCGTCTGATGTCTTCCCTAGCCGCAGTGTACCATGATGCGGCGGAAAGGCAGACGTGTGCAATTTCCCGCAGTTATTATTAGAAGACCTATCACCTGTCAGCGAAATCCCTGAGGATCATGTTTCGTGGTATTAAAATGCCATTTCGACGGCGGCAACCAAGCTGACAGTACGCAGTACAAGACCGTCACTCTGGGGTCGTTATTTGGACGGAAGGATGAATGGACGCCTTTCGAGAATCAATGGAAAAATATCCTCAACACATATGGAGCGGACTATCTTCACACCTCGGATGCCGTCACTCTGAACGGAATTTACAAGGGCTGGAGGCCACCCAAACGTGACGCCTTCATTCAGGAGTGTGCGGATCTCATCAAGGAATCGATCGTAAAGCCAGACGGGGATGATTCCGTTACGCCCGGTCTCTTTCCTTGTGCCATTGTCATTGTTTTGGAAGATTTCAACCGTGCCAGAGGGGAGCGACTGTTTCAATGGCAAAATGCAAATGAGGTTTTAGCTGTCCAGTCCTTCTACAGGGCGATTGAATGCCTACAGGTAATTGAGGGTCACTTTCTCCAGATGTATTTTGACCAGAATGAGCCATTCATGGGGCACTTCAAGGACCGCCGCAATAACGCTAAGTTCGTAGCAGACATAAAGAAGCAGGGGTTCGATATTGAGCGAAGAATTGCACATATCGGCGAGTCTGACATGCGGCTATCTCCGGCTCTCCAGGCCGCCGACCTGTTGGCTTACTGCGTTGGACGGAAACATGAAGAAATAAAATTCACCTGGCAACGAACCATGCTGGAAACAGATCGTATTGAAGAGTGGCTGGATTACTCAGTGCTGGTAAAGCCCATTCCAGGAGTTTTTGATCTTGTCACTAAGCGGTGGAAGTTTCCTAAGCGCGGGGCAACAAAGTAAACCCGCAGACGTGTCTCACAGTTCAACCCGGCACACCAAAGCTGCATGGTCAGAGATTGCGTTGTGTCGAACGCATACCGCATCGCTAATAACGCAGTGGATTGTCGCGAGAACGTGATCGATTTCGGACCGCTTTCCTTTGTACCCGAAAAAGGTCGCTCCTCCAGGCTCCGCACGGTGCCAACCGTTGGCGAGAATGCGGCGGAAGTGATCGCCGCCGCGTGAACGCGCCGAAGACACCTGAATATTCAGATCGCCAATGATAATTGCTGGACTGCTTCTGAGGGATGCCGCCGTTTCCTCGATCCACTGCCATGCAGGAAACAGCAAGCGGCCCGTGTTGTATGCCGGTACGCGCACCCCGAGAACGGAGAGCCCAAGAGCGGGCAACGTGACACCGAGCAGGTTTGCGGGGAACTGTCGGTCGAACGGGACGAGGTCCAGTGTCATGGGCGCTAATGGCAACTTCGATGCTATGAATATGCGGTTCGGTTCTCTGTTGTCTTGCCCTGCAATCTCACATGGCAGCGCCGAAATGAGTTGTTCGGTCCATCCAGCATTTGCGAGCGTGGCGCGAAACTGCGCTTCATGCTGTCGCGGGAAAAATTCAGTGAATACGAGTACGTCCGCGCGCAAGGCTATTGCCGCGTCGGCTGCTTCCATGAGAACCGGACGAGTACCGCCTTGATGGTTCAGATTCCATGTGGCGATGTACATCTTTGATCCCGGCAGTCTATCACCCGGAAACGGCGGTATGATGTTCTTCAGATGAAGACACTGCCAGCGCCGAACGTCCCCGGCGACACCGAATCGGCCCGCATGGATAATGCAGTCCGCATGCTGTTCAGCGCATCGAAGGAAGCGTTCGTTAAGCAGGAGACGAAGCACAAGAAAGCGCGGGAACGGAAGCGGGCAAAGAAAACACCGTGAGCCAGTGAGAGGATCTATTAAAACTTGACTTTCCGCCTGAGAGTCCGCATGTCCGCAAGGCGTTCGAGCGGCTTCTTTTCTTCCAAAAGCTCTGACAGCCGATTCAAAAGCAGGACGGCTCGATCAGCAGCGAGATAATATTGCAGACCCTCAACACGGCTCGTCTCTCGAATTTCTTGGAGTGCTTCTGTGAGTTCACTCAGCACTTCTCCCGCTTCGCCGTCCATCGATTCGAGGATAGCAGGTTATTTTGCCAAGTAAGTTATTGCCCAAAATAGGTAGTGGGTCCATTTGAAATTTGCTCATCCGCTTTGGTATTGACAAACGGGAGCGGTTTCGCATCTGTGCGAAAATGGACACGATGTGGAAATTCATCGACTACATTAAACCTAAGCTGTGGGCCGCTCTCGTTGCAATCGTTGGAGGCCTATTGCCGTGGCTTATCAAGCTGTACGCGAAGGACGCATTCAAACAGGCAGTCAAGGCCGTTGCGGAGAAAAGCGACGTGAGTTCCGGCGCGTATCAACTACTCGCTGTAGCGGCTACTTATCCGATATCTACGGCTATATCGCTTCTGGTTCTCATTGTCGGCGGTGCTGCGATCTACAGCGCCGTTGAGGTAAACAAGCACCGTAAAACAGAAGACCGCCCGGAAGGCGGCTCCGGCGCTGTAACCCCAAATGGATTTGTGCCACGTGAAGAATACGAAAGAATGATGCGGTCCAGCACATCGCACGAAACTATACGTGACGAACTCAAGAAACAACTCCATGAGAAAGACAAGGCACTCGATAATATGACGCAGGCGCTGCTCATAAGCGCGGGAAAGCTATCGACATGTGAAAACGAAAAAGACAGGCTCAACCAGCACATCAAAGACCTGATGGGCAAGCAAGCACAGGCGCAAGAGCGGGAAGCCGCTCAGGCCACAAAGCCGAAACTGGTCGCAGTTATCACGTCTTCCGAAGTCACAGAGATCGCCGGTCCATCAAGTGAACCATGGAACGGGCCTGCAATAATGAGACCGCCAACATCCAGCAAGATAATGATTCGGACTCGGCTGGAAGTGAGCAACGAGCATGATGTAAGTACAAAGATACTCGGCAACAGTCTCAGTGTTTTCGACCATCCAGAAGGATCAAAGCAAACAACGGGCGCTGTTTCTGTGGACGCAGAACTGCGCGAAATAATAACGAAAGGGATTCCGCGCGAAGGGTGGATGGAATTTATTCTAGACCACACGGATTTACAGTCGGTGGTGAACCGAAATTTTCAGGTGACGATATCGGACGGGTGTAAAACGCAGTCCCAAACCCCACCACAGAGAATCTGGCGCGTTACGCAGCGGCCAGCTCCGAATGGGACTTTGTCAGATTTACTATCTCCGCCACAGCCCACACATGAGAACTGATCGCCGCTTCCATCGCCGGAGTTACCCGCAAGGTCTGATGCACGCGACCGAAGTTGTACCAAGTGTGCCAAAGCGGGATCATGTGCGCGTGTTTCTCAAGCTTCTTACTGAAAGCGTTCGTCAGCCTGGTGAACCGGCGCATACACATTCTCATGTTGAGGTTCTGACGTTCTACGTAAGAAGTCGAAACGTGCTTCGGGTCCGGGTTGCCTGTGACTGTCTGCGGGATCGCGCCGATACAAGTCGCGGGGCTGTATCGCGTATTCGCTTCAAGGTCGCGCCCGTAAATCTTCACCAGCATGGCATAGTCGATGCCAGCTCCGAACGCATCCTCAACGGCGGTCAGATACATCCTGTGGCCGTCCGTGGTCAACTGGATGCGGTTCGCCAGCCGCGCCTCAACGTCTTGAAGGAATATCGATGCAAACCCCGCGTCTCTCTGTCCCACCAGCCATCCGATAACGAGCTTCGTCTGGGCCTCAATCGCCGTGAAGGTCCATACGTCACCGCAAAGGCCGTCCCGTTCGATTTTCTTCTCGGTTACGTTCTTCTGCTTACATCCGACAAACGACCAGATTTCATCGACCTGAACCCGATTGGCCTTGACGTTCCGAACAACGGCATTGTGAAACTCGGTACAGGCCGTGCCGACGCTCACCAGCAAGCGGAGGATCGCGCCCTTCGACACGCCAGTCATCCGCGATGTGGAGCGAACGGAGCAACCTTCGACCAGCGCCGTGATGACCGCGACTTTCTTCGCCATGCTGATAACGTTTGCCATGACTCCATTGTACGGGAGCGCTTTCGCATAGTCAACAATAGGACGAAGAAAGGCGCGTTTTTATTGCGCTTTTTTAACTTTCGCCCATCGTGCTTTTGCAGCTTTCCGAGCGCTTCGTTTCCGCTGTTCGTCGGTCATGGTTTCCGGTCGGCGCTTGCCGCCGATCTTCCCGCCCTTCGCTCCCATTTCCCGCATGACTTGCTGAACTACGGTAAGTTCCACGGTGTCAACGGAGCTAACGGCTTGCATGGCGATCCGGCGGGCGTTCTGTACAGTATCAAGTTTTTCAGTATTGCGTGTGCGCTTTGGCATCACCACAAGCGTGGCACGAAACGGGGAGGGGCGTCAAGCCATGTGGATTTCAAATGGACCCACTACCCCAAAATAGCTCCCGATATTGTGGAATATCGCCCGAGGAAAAATT
>Ga0070733_10003074_pt1 | contig 11518 bp, 8 predicted proteins | sample Coa_R1_9_FD_66450 | JGI IMG/M metagenome (GOLD analysis project Ga0070733, IMG submission 66450) | Surface soil microbial communities from Centralia Pennsylvania, which are recovering from an underground coalmine fire - Coalmine... | ecosystem: Environmental > Terrestrial > Soil > Unclassified ... | reverse complement strand
TCCCAGGCATAGCGCATCGGCGTGTGGCAATAGCAGACGTGCAGGCCGTCCGGCGGCGGGATCACGCCCTTGGCCACGCAGTGGCTCGACGAGATCACCAGGTCGAAGCCGCCGAGCTCGAACTCCTCGACGGCGGCGGGGAACAGCGGCAGGTAGTGGCGGTAGCGGCGGCGGATGCCGGGCGCCCGCTGCAGGAAGCTGGTGTGGATCGGATGGCTTTCGAGCGCCGCGCTGACGGTGCCGGGGAAATGGAAGAGGGTGAAGATGGGGGCGTCGGGGTAGAGGGCGCCGAGCTGCTCGAGCACTTTCTCGCCGCCGCGCATGCCGGTGAGCCAGTCGTGCACCAGCGCCACTCTCACCCGCCGCCCTCCTTGCCGGCGATCACCGCGGCGTCGTGGCGGGCGGCGTCGGGGGGGGCGGGGTCGGGAGCGGCGGCGGCGGGCGGCGGCGGCGGCGCGCCCAGCACCGCCAGGTAGGCGCCGAGCGTTTGCCGGGCGGTCTGCTCCCAGCGGAAATCCTGCGCCCGGCGCAGGCCGAGGCGGGCCAGCGCGTCGCGGTGCTCGGCGTCCGCCATGCATTGGGCGATCGCCTTGGCCATCGCCGGGATGTCGAGCGGATCGACGAGGTGCGCGTAGCCCTGCGCGATCTCCTTGAGCGCCGAGGTGTTGGAGGTGACCACCGCGACGCCCGACGCCATCGCCTCGACCACCGGCAAGCCGAAACCCTCGTACAGGGTGGGATAGAGGAAGAGCGCGGCGCCCTGGTAGATCGCCGGCAGCGCCTCTTGCGCCACGTGGCCGAGCAGCCGCACCTGGTCGCCAAGGCCGAGGTGCTCGGCGCGCTGGCGGATCTTGAACTCCGAGCCGGCGCGGCTGCCGACGCAGATCAGCGGCGCGTCGAACGGCGCCAGCTGGCGGGCGCGGGCGTAGGCCTGGACCACGGTGTCGAGGTTCTTGTGCGGCTTGGGGTTGCCGACGAACAGCAGGTAGGGCCGGACGATCCCGAGGCGGTGCAGCCAGCTCTCGATCTCTTCCTCCGGCAGGTGCCGGCGAAAGACGTCCTCGACGCCGTTGTAGATGACCTCGATCTTGCGGCCGTCGACCGCGAACTGCTGCATCAGGTCGGCGCGGGTGTTCTGCGACACCGCGATGATGCGGTCGCCGCGCGTCAGGCTGTGGTGGATCATGCGGCGGGCATAGAAGAAGGCCAGCCGGCTGGGCAGGAACTCGGGGTAGAGCAGATGGATGATGTCGTGGATGGTGACCACGACCCGCGACCGCAGCACGGCGGGCAGCACGTAATGGGTGGCGTGATAGAGGTCGAGACGCTGCCGCCAGAGCCGCCACGAAAGGGTCGCCAGCTCGCGCACCGAATAGACCGGGGCGCTTTCGACCGCCAGCTCGAAATGAGGAGGCAGGTCGGCCAGCTGCTCGCGGTCCTCCGGCCGCACCAGCAGGGTGTAACGCAGCGAGACGCCGCCGGTGTCGAGCGCGGCCAGCGCCCGGACGAGGTTGCGGACGTAGGTGCCGATCCCGAAGTCCTGGAGCTTGCGGGCGTCGAGGCCGATCTTGTAGGTCTGGTCGGGCAAGGCCGAGCTCATTCTATGCGCACTGGCCCGCATTTCTCACCACCGGAAGGCGGAGTGGTCGGCAGCCGGCATCCCGGCCAAGGGGGACCTTGGCGGCCCCACGACCGGCGGGCGCCGGAAACGGGGCCGGCTCGCCGCCGGCCGCCGACGATTCAACCCAGGGCGTCGCGGAAGACCTCTTCCATCTCGGCCGCCGCCCGCGGCCAGCGGAAGCGGCCGGCTTGCGCCACCGCGCGGCCGGCGAGCTCGGCGGCCCGTCCCGGATCGGCGATCAGCCGGGCGAGCGCCGCGGCGAGCGCCGCCGTGTCGCCCGGCGGCACCAGCACTCCGGCGTCGCCCACCACCTCCGGCAGGCTCGAGGTGTCGAGGGCCACGGCCGGCACGCCGCAGGCGAGCGCTTCGGCCGGCGGCAGCCCGAAGCCCTCGTAGAGCGACGGGTAGACGAACAGGCTGGCGGCCTGGAAGACCTTGACCAGCGCGGCGCGGTCGAGCCGGCCGAGCGCGAGCAGCCGGGCGCCGGTCGCGCCCGCGGCGCTGCCGGCGCTCGCCGCGAGCGGCGCCAGAGTCGTGCCCGGCGCGGTGCCGCCGCCGGCTGCCAGCCTGGCGATGCGCCTGGCGAGGGCGCGGCTTCCCCAGCCGTAGGGGCCGGCCAGCACCAGCGGCGGGAAGCTCGGGTCGTCGGCCGCCAGCGCCTCCCAGGCGTCGAGCAGCGCGCCGACGTTCTTGCGCGGTTCGAGCGTGCCGGCATAGAGCAGGTAGCCGCGTGGAGCGCCGAGCGCGGCGCGGGTGGCGGCGATCTCCTCGGCGCCGGCCGGCCGGAACTCGTCGTCCACCCCGGGATAGACCACCCGCACCTTGCCGGCGGTGCCCGGAAACTGCTCGGCGAGGTCGGCGGCGGTGGCGCGCGACAGGGTGACCAGCCGCCGCGCCTCGCGCAGCGAGGCGGCGAGGAACGGCAGCAGGCTCGCCCGCACCTTGGCGCGGTGCGCTTCCGGAAACAGCAGCACGGTGAGGTCGTGGATGGTGGCCACGGCCGGCACCGGGCAGGCGAGCGGCAGGGTCAGCAGCGGTGACCAGAGCAGGTCCACGTCGCCGCGCCGCAGCCGCCACGGCAGCGCCAGCTGCTGCCAGACGACACCCAGCGGCGCGCGCTGCTGCTCGAGGTCGATCCCGGCCGCCATCAGCTCCTCGGCGCCGCGCGGCGGGCGGTGCGCGACGCCCAGGTAGCGCATGCCGGCGCGGTGCGCCAGGGCGATCGCCAGCGAGCGGGTGTAGACGCCGATGCCGGTGGGCGGCGGCACCAGCGCCCGCAGGTCGATGGCGACCCGCGGGACCGGCGGGCGCGGCGCGAGTGCCGCGGGCGTCGCCGCAAGCGCTGAGGCGGCGGCAGGCGTGGCGGCCGTCGTCGGCATGGCGAGACTGATTTAGTGTTCGGCGGGCTCGCGAAACGGATCTTTGACGGTGCTCATGGGCCGATTCTATCCGGCGCCCGCCGCTTCGCGCCAGGCGGCGGCGGTGGCGGCGGCGGTCCGCTGCCAGTCGAAGCGGGCGCTGCGCTCGCGGGCGCGGCGCGACAGGGCCTGGCGCAGGGCGCCGTCGTCCAGCACCCGCCGCAGCTGCCCGTGCCAGAGGTCGGGGCGCATGGCTGGCGCGTAGAGCGCCGCGTCGCCGGCCACCTCGCGAAAGACCGGTAGATCGGAGAGCACCAGCGGCGCGCCGGCCGCCAACGCTTCGACGACCGGTATCCCGAAGCCCTCGTAGAGCGACGGCAGCGCCACCACCGCGGCACCGCGGTAGAGGGCGGCGAGCTCGCTCGGCGAGACGTACCCCAGGTAGCGCAGCCAGCCCTCGCTCTCGGCCGCCGCCAGCTCGCGCCGCAGCTCGCCCGCCCGCCAGCCGTAGGGGCCGCAGAGCAGCAGCGGCGGCGCGCCGCCGGCTCGGCGCAGCTCCCGCCAGGCGGCGAGCAGCGTGGTCACGTTCTTGCGCGGCTCGAGGGTGCCGACGAACAGGCCGTAGCGGTCCGGCGTGCCGGCGGGCGGCGCGGCGGCGGCGAGCGCCACCGGCGACCGCGGCAGGTGCCCGGGCCCGAGGTGGATGGCACGCACCCGCGCCGGCGCCACACCGGCCGCCGCCAGCTCGCCGGCCACCGCCTGGCTGTCGGTGAGCAGCAGGTCGGCGTCGAGCAGGGTCCGTTCGAGCCGCTCCGCCAGCGCCCGCGCGGTGTCGGGCCGCACCGCCCACGGCACGCGGTGCCAGGAAAGGTCGTGGATGGCGGCGACGCGCGCGCCGCGGGCGAAGCGGAACAACGGCGGCAGCAGGAAGTTGGGGCCGAAGAGGACGCGGTTGCGGTCGGCGGCCACCAGCAGCGGCGCCAGCCGCCGCAGCAGCTGGTCGGCGCGCCAGGGCGGGATCACCAGCCCGTCGGGAGCGGCGTAGGTGACGTGCTCGATGGCGGGCCCGGCGGGCAGGCGCACGACCGGACCCGACGAGGACGGTGGATCGGGCGGCGCCTGGACCGGCGGCGCCGGTGGGGTTGCGGATGCCGGCGGGGCTGACGGTGCCGGCGGGGCCGATGGCGCCGGCGGGGCCGATGGCGCCGGCGGGGCTGAGGGCACCGCCGGGGCTGATGGTGCTGGCAGCCGTGGCACGGAAGGCCATGGCAGAGGCGGCGATCCATCCGCCCGTGTCGCCAGTGGCTCTGCCGGAGGCGGCGGCGGCCTGTGCTCCTGGGCGGCTCCGGCAGGGAGTGGTGCCGCGGTCGCTCTAGCCATAGAGGTCAGCCGTGCCGGGGTAAGTGACCGCGTGGAGTCGAGGTCCTCGGCTGCCGGCTCCGGCGGCGCCGGCTCCTCGGTCGGCGCCAGGCGCTGGCCGTAGAGGCGCAGACGGAGGTCGTCGCGGTGCGCCAGGTGCGACAGCAGCTCGTGGAGATACCAGCCGACGCCGGTCAGCGTCTCGTAGAGGGCGTCGACGTCCACCGCCACCGTCAGCCGCGGCTCGGCGCGGCGGCGGCGAATGCGGCGCGCCAGATCGCCGAGGAAGGCGGCGGTCGCCGCGAGGCGGCGCGGCGAACCGAGCCGCAGGACGGCGCGCGCGACCACTTCCGGGGTGCCGCGGCCGGCGGCCGTTGCGCAGTCGCGGCGCAGGCTGGATTCGGGAATCGCCATGGCCCTGACGAAGAGTGTATCTTTACCGCCACCGGCCCCCCTCGCGATGCGCGCCCTGCCCTCTGCCGCCGTCTATGTTTCCCTGCTCCTGCTGGGGCTTGCCGCAACCGTTTACAAGCTCCACTTCCCGCCGGGGCCGATCGCCGACGAGCCGGCCTACGTGATGATGACCCAGAGCCTTTGGCACGATCACGACCTCTCGTACGATCACCGCGATCTCGAGCGCGCCTACCGCATCTGGGACCAGGGGCCCAACGGGCTGATCCTTTCCACTCCCGATAACGGCAAGACCCTGCGCTACGGCAAGCCGTTCATCTACCCGCTGGCGGCGGTGCCGTTCTACGCCGTCTTCGGCGTGCCGGGCATGGTGGTGTTCAACATGGCGCTGTTCCTCGCCATGCTGTGGGCCGCGTGGTGGTTCTGGCGCGGCGAAAGCGGCCACGTAGGGCTGTACCTGGCCGGCTTCTTCTTCGCCTCGGCCGCCTTCTGCTACGTCTTCTGGCTACAGCCGGAAGTCTTCGACATGGCGTGCGCCTTCTTCCCGCTGCTGATCTGGCAGGTGGTGCGGCGCCGCCAGGCCTGGAGCTGGCGCGAGCCGGCGCTGCTCGGGGTGGCGGGCCTGCTGCTGGCTGCCGGCTTCGTCTCCAAGGAGCCGATCGGAGTGCTGGCCGCGCCGATCGGCATCGACCTGCTGTGGCAGCGCCGCTTCCGCGGCGTGCTGGCGCTGGCGGCCCCGGCGCTCGCCGGCCTCGCACTGCTGTTCGCGGCGCAATGGCACCTGACCGGCAGCTACAGCCCGTACCGCGGCGTGCACCGGCGCTCCTTCGAAAGCGAGTACCCGCTCGAAAGCAAGCGCGACTTCTGGGCGCTGTACCGCAACACCAGCTTCGGCTCCTGGTCGGCGCTCGGCATCGAGACCACGCCGCGCATGCTGCTCTACGACCTGGGCTACTTCGTCGCCGGCCGCCACACCGGCCTGCTGCCCTATTTCCCGTTCGCGCTGTTCACCGTCGGGCTGTACCTCGTCGGGCCCAAGGACCGCTCGCGCCATCTGCTGCTGCTGGCGCTGGCCGCCTACTGCCTGGCGCTGTTCGTGCTGCGCCCCAACAACTACCACGGCGGCATGGGGGCGGTGGGCAACCGCTATTTCGCCGGCATCTATCCGGCGCTGCTCTTCCTGCCCGGGCGGATCGCGGCGCGGCGCAGCCTGGTGCTGCCTTTCGCCGCCGCCGGACTGTGGACCGCGGCGGTGGCGGCGGTGCCGCTGATGCAGCTCGCGCCGGAGCCGACCCTGCAGGCGCACGTGCGCGCCGCCACCTTCCAGGCGCTGCCGCTCGAGCTGACGCTGATCGCCAAGATCCCCGGCTATTTCCTGCGCGCCTGGCCGGGCGGCGTCTGGGTGGTGCCGAAGCAGAACTTCTACGCCGACGAGCGCCATCCGCGCGGTGTCTGGGTGCGCGGCGCCTCGCGCTCCGAGGTGGTGGTGGTGTCGCCGGCGCCGGTCGAGCGCCTGCGCTTCAACGTCTACTCGCTCTCCGAGATCAACCAGCTGACCCTGGACAGCGGCGTCGAACGGGTGGTCGTGCGCTTCGACAGCGACGGCAAGCGCCAGGGCACGCCGATCGATCTGGCCCTGCGGCCGGCGGCGCGCGATCTCGGCTTCTTCCCCGACGCGCCGCACGAATGGTTCTATCGCTTCACTCTCGACACGACGGACGGCATCGTGCCGGCGCACCGCGACCCGAAGAGCCAGGACCCGCGCAACCTGGGCGTTTTCCTCGGCTTCGAGGGACCGCCGTGAGCGAGGCGCCGGTGAGCGGTCCGCCGGCACCCGCCGAAGCCGCCCACGCTGCAGATGCCGCCGGCGATGCCGCCGCGCCGCCGGATCCGCGCGTCGCGGAGGTGCTGCAGCAGCTGCGCTCGGGCGTGCGCCAGCGGCAGGCGGAGGCGGCGACGGTGGGCGGCGGGCTGAGCGGCGGCGCGGGGGGCTTCGCCCAGGCGCTGCTGGCGGTCAGGGCGGCCGAATACCTGCAGGAGCCGGTCTCCTTCTCTCACCGGCCGCGCCTCGGCAAGCTGATCGTCGGCTCGCGCAAGGCGTTCTTCCATCTCTTCCTCAAGTGGTTCCTGCGGCCGGTCGTGGCGCAGCAGAACGCTTTCAATCAGGCGGCGGGCAGGATGCTGCAGGAGCTGGCCGAAGCTCAGGAGCGCACGGCGCGCGAGACCCGCCTGCTCGGCGCCCGCCTGGCCGAGCTCGAGGCACGCGCCGAAGCCGCCGCCGCCGCCGCGGCCGCCGCGGCGACCACGGCAGCCGGCGATGCTCCGCGGCGATGAGCGGCGAGCGCATCTGCATCTGCGACACTCAGGTGCCGTTCGTCCGCGGCGGCGCCGAGATGCTGTGCGATGCGCTGCGCGACGAGCTGGCGCGGCGCGGCTTCGAGGTGGACCTGGTGCGGGTGCCGTTCCACTGGCCGACCCGCGTCGACGTGCTGAAGGGCTGCCTGGCCTGGCGAATGATCGATCTCACCGAGGCGGCGAGGCGGCGGATCGATCGGGTGATCGCCACCCGTTTCCCGTCGTACATGATCAAGCATCCGAACAAGGTGGTGTGGCTGGTCCACCAGCTGCGCCAGATCTACGATCTGCTCGGCACCGGCTACAGCGACTTCGGCGACGGGCCGCGGGACCGCGCGGCGATCGCGACGATCCGTGACATGGACCGCCGGACGCTGCGGGAGGCGCGGGCGGTCTTCACCATCTCGCGCAACGTCGCCGAGCGGCTGCGGCGCCACAACGAGGTCGAGGCGGAGGTGCTGTATCCGCCCCCCCGGCACGAGGCCGGCTATCACACGGGGGATTTCGGCGACTACGTCTTCACCATCGGGCGGCTGGACGTGATGAAGCGGTGCGACCTGCTGATCCGGGCTCTCGAGCACACCGAGACCGCGGTGCGCTGCCGCATTGCCGGCACCGGTCCGGAGCGCGACGGGCTCGCCGAGCTGGCGGCGCGGCTGGGCGTGGCCGAGCGGGTGGAGCTGCTGGGGTGGGTGGACGAGCGGCAGGCGGCGGAGCTCTACGCCGGCGCCGGCTGCGTCTATTACGCGCCCTACGACGAGGACTACGGCTACGTCACGGTGGAGGCGTTCAAGTCCGGCAAACCGGTCGTCACCACCGCCGACGCCGGCGGCGTGCTGGAGTTCGTGGAGGACGGCGTCAACGGTTTCGTCTGCGCCGCCGACGCGCCGCGCGAGATCGCGGCGCGGCTCGACCGGCTGTTCCGCGACCGCCGCGAGGCCCGCGCCCTGGGGGCCGCCGGGCAGGCCCGGGTCAAGGCGATCGGCTGGGACCAGGTGATCGCCGAGCTGACCGCCTGAGCGGGGCGAGCGCCGCCATGCGTATCGCGTACTGGAGCCCGTTGCCGCCGGTCCGGTCGGGCATCGCCGACTACAGCGCCGAGCTGCTGCCGGCGCTGGCGCGGCTGATGGAGGTCGAGCTGATCGTTCCCGACGGCTGGCGCCCTGCCGGCGCGGCGGCGCTCGGCGGGCTGGCGGCGCATCCCGAACGCGCCTTCCCGGGCCTGCTGGCCGGCGGCCGCTTCGACGCCGTGCTCTACCAGCTGGGCAACAATCCCGACTATCACGCGGCGATCTACCGGGCGCTGCTGGCGCATCCGGGGGTGGTGGCGCTGCACGAGTACGTGCTCCACCACCTGGTCCGGGAGCTGACGCTGGTCGCCGGCGATGCGGCGGGTTACGTCGCCGAGATGCGCTATGCCTACGGCCTGACCGGCGAGGCGGTGGCCCGGCGCTGCCTGGCGACCGGCGTGCCGCTCGATCCGTGGAGCTATCCGCTGTTCGAGCGGGTGGTGGACCGCAGCCTGGGGATGCTGGTGCACAACGACTTCACCCGCCGGCGGGTGCAGGCCAGCCGGCCGCTGGCGCGGATCGCCGTGGTGCCTTCGCCGTTCAGCCTGGGAGCGCCGCCGCCGCCGCCGACACCGGCGGCGGCGCGGGCCGCGCTGGGGCTGGCGCCGGACGCCTTTGTCGTCGCCTCGTTCGGCTTCCTCACCGCCGCCAAGCGCCCGCGGGTGCTGCTGCGCGCCTTCGCCAGGCTGCGCCGGCAGGCGCCGCGGGCGGTGCTGCTGCTGGTCGGGGAGGTGTCGCCGCACTTCGACTTCGCGGCGGTGGCGGCAGACGAGCGGATGGATGGGGTGACGGTGACCGGGCGGCTCGACTTCGAGCGCTTCCTGCTGTACATGGCGGCGGCCGACGTGGCGGTGAACTTGCGTTATCCGACCGCCGGCGAGACCTCGGGGGCGCTGGTCCGCCTGCTGGGGCTGGGCAAGCCGGTGATCGTCAGCCGGGTGGGGGCGTTCGCCGAGGTCCCGGAAGGGTGCTGCGCGCAGGTCGATCCGGACGAGGGCGAGGAGGACCTGCTGGCGGCCTATCTGGCACGGTTGGAGGCGGATGCCGGCCTGCGGCAGGCGATGGGGGAGAACGCCAGGCGCTGGGCCGCGGCGCATCACAGCCTGGAGAGCACGGCGCGCGGCTACGCCGCGGCGCTGCGGGAGGTGGCGGGGACGGCGGGGACGGCGGAGACAGCGGGTGCGGCGGGGACAGCGGGGACGGCGGGGATAGAGATGCCCGGGATGGCGGTGGCCGCGGCGGCGCCGGTGGCCGCGGCGCCGTTCCGCGCCCTGCCGCCGCTTGCCCCTTATGGCGAGGAGGATCTGGCCGCCGACCTGGTGCGGTCGGTCAGCGCCGAGCTGTGCGACCTGGGCGTGGGGGAGGATGACGACGAGGTGCTGGGGGCGGTGGCCGGCGCGCTGGCGGAGCTGAGCGCGCGGTTTGGCGCGGGGGAGGCTGGTGAGCGGCGATGAAGCGTGCGGTCTATGCCTGCTTGCTGATGCTGGCGCTGCTGGCCGCGCACGTCTGGTACTGGTACCTGCCGCGCGAGCGGGCGGCGGCGCCGCGGCTGGGCGCCGCGGGCGGCGGCGGGCAGCCGGCGGCCGTGCCGGCGGGATCGCCGGCGCCTGGCGGCGGCGGCGGAGATCGGCGGGATGAGCCGCCGGCGCCGGCAGCCGGCACCGGGCGCGCGGCAGCCGCCGGGGAAGGCGGCGGCGTTGCCGAGCCGCTGCAGCTGCTGGCCGGCGGCGCCTATGACGTCTGCCTCTGGCTGCCCTACCCGCACCAGAACCTGGGCGTGCTGGCGGCGGCGATCGGCGACCCGCAGGACCTGATCGAAGCCGCGGTGCGATTGACCGCCGACCTTTCCGGCAACGCCGGCGACGCCGGCAATGCCGGCAATGCCGGCAATGCGGGCGACATGGGCAAGGAGGCGGCGGCGCGGCGGGCACGAGAACCTGAGGAGCTGCCGACGTTCGGACCCTTCCAGGTGCCTCCCGCCAGCGAGCTGGTGGCCTGCTCCGACCTGGCGGGCGGGCGCCTGCGGGTGGTGGCGAGGATCTACCCGGCGCTGGCGGTGGTGGCGAAGCTCGCCGGCCGGCTCGCCGGCAACCCCTGGCTGGCAGGGGGCGCCGCCGGGAACACGCGGGTGACCTGGTCGGGCCGGCTGTGGAGCGCCACCGCCGGTGCGGAGCTGCCGCCGGCGGCGGCGGCGGAAGTGGTGCCGGCGCCAGCCGCGCCGCCGGCGCCAGGGCAGGAAGCGCTCGGACTCCCCACCGGACCGGCCGGCGCCATCGCTGGCGGCGGCGAGACGGCCGGCGGCGAGGAGGCCGGCGCCGGTAAGGGCGTGGAACTGCCCGAGAGCCTGGCCGTCGTGCACTGGATGGGAGCGCGGCCGGAGATTCCCGCCGGCTACTACACGCTCACCCGCCACGGCTCGGACCTCGCGTTGTCCCTGGTGGGCGCCGCCGGGGGCGCGGGCGCTGCCGGTAGAGCGGGTGCTGCCGGCAGTGTCGGGAGAACAGGTGCTGCCGGGAGCGCGGCCGGCGCAGGTGGCGCGGCCGACGCCGGCGCGATGCTCCTGGCGGGCGCGGGTCCCCTGCCCGCCCTTCTCCTGGCCGTGGGACCGGACTGGCGAAGTCGCATGGCAGGCGTGGGTGGCCCGGGACGGGCGGCGGCGGCCTCGGCGGGCGGCCGCGTTGCCGATGCCGGCGCCGGCAGGTCCGCACCACCGGCCCCCCTGCCGCCGGCGGCCCTGGCGCTATTCGAAACCAGCAGCCTGCGCATCACCTCGCTGGGCGACCTGCCGGGCGTGGCGGTGTTCAATGCCGCCGGCGCGGCGGGAGCGGCGCGCTGGCGCCTGCCGACCGAGGGCCTCTTCCGCCTGCTCGGGGGGCGCTTGCCAACCGGCGAGAGCGCCGGCTGGAACATTCTCGCCCTGGACCCCGAAAGCCTGCGCCAAGCCGCAGCCCTCGCCCCCCGCCTGGCGGCGTTGGTGCCGCCGGCCGGCACCGCTGCCGCGCCTGGCCCTGACGCTGCGCCCGGCGCTGGCGCTGCCGCTGCGGTGCCTGGCGCTGCCGCACCCGCCGGGCCGCCGCTGTCGCTCGGTATCTGGCTCGAGCCGCGGACGGCGCTGCGCATCGTCAGCCGCGTGCGCCGCTTCGTCGAGGGCTTCCCGCTCGCCTCCCACCATCAGGTCGAGCTGTGGCGCGATTGGGAGACCGTCCTCGAGCCGCTCGCCAACTGCGGCGGCGCCACCCTGACCGCCACCGCCGCGCCGCCGACGATGCGCCTGCTGATGAGAGACTGCACCGCCGCCGGGCCACGCTGAAAGCCGCTCCCTCGCGCGGGGCGGTGCGCCCCGT
>Ga0070733_10003073_pt1 | contig 11518 bp, 12 predicted proteins | sample Coa_R1_9_FD_66450 | JGI IMG/M metagenome (GOLD analysis project Ga0070733, IMG submission 66450) | Surface soil microbial communities from Centralia Pennsylvania, which are recovering from an underground coalmine fire - Coalmine... | ecosystem: Environmental > Terrestrial > Soil > Unclassified ... | reverse complement strand
AGCTGTTGGCTGAGGTGGCCGAGGGAGTCAACTATATCAACGGAGTGAAAGTGAGAGAGGCCGAAAAGGAGATCGCCGCCTGATCCTTTTTACACACCTCTTGACGGAACCTCTTTTTTCCAAAAAGAAAAAAACGCTGCGTTCATCTCGCCCTTCAGCCGCCCATGACAGAGCTTTCAAAAGTTTAGTCATCGCATAATTGGGATTCTGGCAGCGGCCCTTGAGAGCTGAGGCGGGAAAACGGCTGCCTACGGCCAGGCGGCGGAGCGATCAACAGGGTACGTTGCGATCGATCACGGCCCGAAGTAGACTCCCTGCCGTTATCGGCCGAAATGCCGTTGACATTTTTTCGGTCGAAGAGTACAACGAACTGAAACTCTCCATCATGATGGCTGGATACCCATGGATCTTGGCTCTCGCGTTCTTCGCGATGAGCAGGGCAGGAGGAAGGGTGATGTTAAAAGAGTTTAAGGAATTCGCCATGCGCGGAAACGTTCTCGATATGGCGATCGGGGTCATCTTGGGAGGGGCATTCGGCAAAATTGTTTCCTCACTGGTCAATGACATTCTCATGCCGCCGATTGGGCTGGTCTTGGGAAGAGTCGATTTCTCGAATCTGTTTCTGGATCTTTCGCGGGGCCACCACACCTCGGTGTCGGAAGCAAAGGCAGCCGGAGCGGCAACGATAAACTATGGCATGTTCCTCAATACGATCGTCGATTTTTTCTTTGTTTCTTTTGCCGTTTTCCTGCTGGTCAAGCAGGTGAATCGGCTCAAGAGATCTGAACCCCCGCCAGCCCCGCCCGCCACGAAGATCTGTCCGTATTGTCGCTACACGATTCCCATTGAAGCCTTGCGGTGCGCATTTTGCACTTCGGAATTAGGACACGCCTGAGCCGATCCGGTTTTTTTTCGGTAGGGGCGACCGCGAGCGATGAAATGGACACGTTCGATGAAGCAAGGGCTCGGACCCTTCATTTTATCGGCGCTTCTCGGTCTCAGCGGCCAGCCACTGTTGGCCCAAGAGACTCCTCCCGGCCCCCCTCTCCCGTGGAAGGTCAGCCTCGAGTTTTCGTATCTTGAAACTTCGGGAAATACCAATACCTCTGCGCTCATGGTCGCCGGGAAAGGAGAGTATGACTTTTCAGATTCGAAGATCCTCGGAGAAGGAAAGGGACTCTACGGCAGGAGCAATGATGTTACGTCCGAAAAAAGCTGGTTCTTAAGAGCGGAGTATGATTACAACCTCAGCGAACGAACCGTTGCCTTCCTCATACAGAGCGCAGAGAGGGACACGCTAAAAGGAATCGAGGGGCGTTACATCTCCCAGGCCGGCATCGGCCATTACTTCGTGAAGACCCACACTGATGAGCTCAAGGCCGAAGCGGGAGGGGTTACACACGAGAAAATCCGGTTCCCCCTAATCCGAGCAGGGGATTTCCGAGCGCCCGTCTCTCTGTCGAATATAACCATCAATTTTCAGAAAAAACAAAGTTCGAGCAGACGGGTGCTTATATTCCGAGCTTGACGGTTGGCAAGAAATACCTGATGAACGAGGAATCCGCTTTGACCTCGCATTTGATTGGACATCTCGCCCTGAAAATTTCTTACTCCATCGCCTATGATAATGAGCCCCCTCCCGGATTTAAGACCACGGACCGGCTCTTTAAGACGTCATTCCTCTATACGTTCTAGAAGAGGCGATCTCTAGAAGTCAGGGCGCCCGCGACCATCCTCTCTGGTGGGAGTCCCGCGGGGATCTCGTTGTGGGATGGCTCTTCGTTGGGGTCGGATTGGCCCATCGAAGAGCGAAGGCGACTCCTTCTCTTTTTCTGCAAGGCGGCGGTTCCAAAGGGTTGGGATCCGAAACGACCGCGGGCCGTAGCGACCCCGGGCGCCCCCTCTGAGGAGGGGACGGAGCCTCCGTCCCCTCTGGTCAGGCGAGCGGCGTTTTTTTGGGGACGGCGGAGGTTCCTTTCATCCGGTCATAAAGATTCCACGGATTTCTACGCCTGATCCAGATCGGAATCAAGAAAAATGACGCCGCGAATAACGCGCCGAGGATCAAGGACATACCGTTGAAGCCATTAAATGTTCCTCCGAGGTAGGTGACGAGGAAGGTTAACGGAATCATTCCCAAAAGGGTGGAGAGGGCGAACGCCCGCAGGGAGATTTGCGTCAATCCGGCTCCATAGCTGATCAGACCGAAGGAGATCATCGGTAATAAGCGGGCGAAGAAGACGACATAGACCAGTTCCCGTTCGGCGCACTCATCGCAGAACGCAATTTCTTTTCGCAGCAGCCGGGCGATCGCCTCTCTGCCCAGAAAGCGCGCGAGGAAAAAACTGATCAAGGCTCCCGCCTCATCTCCCATGATCGAATAGAGTGATCCGGAAAAGGTCCCGAACCTGGCCCCGGCCAGCGCATCCAGGGGCAGGGTTGGCAGAAGAATGATCACCGTCGCGGCGCGTGTAAGAATATAGGCAGGAGGCCCCAGATCGCCCAGACCCTGAAAAGAATTTAGGACGCGAGTGAGGTCGAGCAGCAGCTGGGCGCCGTTGAACCACGCGAGCGTGCCGCCGCTGAACATCAAGGCCGCCAGAATGGCAAATTTGATCCAGAAACCCCGGATTCGACGGGATGGGCCTTCTTTTTCTAGTCCCATGGCCTCTGAATATTTTTCCGGATCATATCCCGCAATCACCTTGGATCCGATGACGGCCACTGGAAACGACCGATCGCCCGTCAGCTCGAATATGTGTGTGATCATCTTTTCTTGTTCCTGCTCGGGTTGCAGGTCATAGTCAATATAATCAAAAGGAATCCCGCGTGTTTTGAAGAATTGTTTTGCCTTTCGACACCAGGGGCAAGTGCTCAATGTATACAAGAATATCTTCATGATTTTTTCAAATGAGCAGTGATCGAAGTTCCTCGCATATCGATCTCAGACGAACTGCACCGCGGTCGGCCCCCGCTGGCCATTGAGAATAGCGCAGAAGGTACCGAGACGTTCTGGAGGAGCTTTCCTCGCCCCGGCTCGGTAGGGATTGCTTGGTTCTCCCACCGACAGAGTAGCACGCTCCTGCGTCCGGGTCAAAATGTTCTCTTTCGCCGTGAGTTCCGGCGGCCGCGTTGGCAGCCGTAAGGCAAGTCTAATGGGCTAGAGCACTAGAATCGCAAAAACAGCAGGCCTCCCGCTTCTCTTCTTGGAGGCTAATCGAGTACTTTGTGAAACCTCAGAGTGGCTGCCGTAAGTAGGCACAAACCGAGCCCAAACATCGACGCCATCTGGGGCCAAAGAATGTCGAGGCCGACTCCTTTGAGATAGGTTCCGCGCAGCACGACGAGAAAATATCTGAGCGGGCTGAGATAGGTCACGTATTGCAGCCAGAGGGGCATCGTACTGATAGGGAACCCGAAGCCGGAGAATGTGATCGCGGGCATTATAAAAAAGAAGGCGGTCACCATGGCCTGTTGTTGAGTTGAGGAGACCGTTGAGATCAGGAGTCCGATCGCCAGGACGCAGAGCAGGAAGAGAACGGCTCCAGTGAATAGAATCGATATCCGGCCGCGAAATGGAACTTGGAACCAGACTGTTCCGACGACCGCGATCAGGAAGACGTCGAAAAGTCCGATCAGAAAAAAGGGCAGCGTCTTGCCCAGGATAAACTCGGCCGGGCGGATCGGTGTCACCATGATCTGCTCGAGGGTGCCGATCTCGCGCTCGCGAACCACAGCGAACGCCGTCAGGTTGACCACGAGAACCATCGTCAGGCTGCCGACAATGCCGGGAACGAAGAACCACCGGCTCCGCAGCTCAGGATTGTACCAGGGACGCGGCTCGGGCTGTACCGAAGGAACCTTCTCGATGATCTCAGGAGAAAGGCGCCTAAGGCGGTCTTGTTGATAATCCTTCGCGAAGCCGAGGGTAATCTGATTGACGTAGCCGGAAGCGATCAAGGCCGTATTCGAGTTCGTCGCATCGACGATCACTTGCAGGGATGCCGTTTGGCCTTTGCGCAAGGCTTGGGCGAAACCCGGTTTGATTTGCAGCGCCACCGTGACCTCTCCGCGGTCAATGAGCTCTCCCATCTGGCGGTAATCGGTGAGTTGCCTCTGCACCTCAAAGTACGGGCTGGAGGTGAAACGAGAGACCAATTCACGGCTCTCCTGACTGTGGTCCAGATCGAGAACGACGGATGGCACGTGATGAATCTCGAAAGTCGCTGCATATCCGAAGATCAGCATCTGAATAATGGGCGGACCGAAAAGCAAAAATCGAGTTCGTTTGTCGCGGAAGACCTGGATGAACTCCTTGATCAGCATCTGTTTGAGGCGCGCCAGCATCGGTTTCTCCTAGGTCAGCGTCTTGTGGAACGCGCGGGTGGCGAAAAAGGCCAGCAGCAGCATGAAAACGGCGAGCGGTATCAAATCGGTATAGAGCAGGACGGTAGGGGTCCCCTTGAGGAAGATCTTCTTCAGCACGGAGACGTAATAACGCGGCGGCAGGATCCGGGTGACCCACTGGAGGACCGGTGGCATCTGCTCGATTGAGTACAGGAAACCCGACAGCAAAAACGCCGGGAGGAACGTCGCCAAGAGCGCAATCTGACTTGCCGCCAGCTGATTTTTTGAGATCACCGAGATCAAAAACCCCATCGAAAGCACGACGATCATGAACATAGCGGAACTGACCAGAAGGGTGAAAAACGAACCGCGGAAAGGGATACGGAACCAGTAAAGAGCAATCAGCGCGCAGAGCGTGACGTCGAACATCCCGATGAGGAAGTATGGCAGGAGCTTCCCGAACATGATCTCAAGTGGGGTGACGGGGGTTGATATCAGCTGTTCCATCGTGCCGCGTTCCCATTCCCGCGCGATGGTGAGCGAGGTGAGGAAGGTGCCGATCACCGACATGACCAGCGCCAGCACGCCAGGAACGATGAAGGAGCTGCTCTCCAGGTCTTCGTTAAACCAGGTGCGTGTCTCGACGCTGACGGGAGCGGGTTGGACAATCTGTCCGCGGTTTCGGATCCAGTCCAGTTGGAACGCCAAGGAATATCCCTGGATGACCGACTGCGCGTACCCGATCAGAACATTGGCGGTATTGTCGTCGGTCCCGTCCACGATGACTTGGATCTGAGCCGGCCGGCCATCGTTTAAGCGCCGGGAGAAGTCCCAAGGAATCGTGATTCCCATCTTCGCCTCGCCATCATCAAGAGCGCGAGTCAGCTCCTGGTACTGACGAACCACCCGCACAACTTGGAAATATTCGCCGGCCTCGAAGCGCTTGAGGAGATCCCGACTCTGCTGGCTGCCGTCCCGGTCATAAACGTACACCGGCATGTGTTTCAGATCGAGACTCACGCCGTATCCGAACAAGAGAACCAGAATGATGGGCATGATGAGGACAATGATCAGGCTGCGAGGATCGCGAAGGACCTGAAGGATCTCCTTCCTGGCCACGGCGAAAAAACGAGTGAATCTCATTGGATTGAGTGTTCCTTCCGGCCGGCGGACCCCGCGGTGAGTGAGACAAACACGTCCTCCAAGCTGGGGCTTATTTTTTCGATCCGATGTACCGCGACGCCCCGACCGGCCAGGTAGCTCCGTACTTCGGGAATTGCCTCCTGGGCCCGGGGTACAACCAGGTGTAGTGCGTTCCCGAACACGGCCGCATCGATCACGGCCGAACAGCTCTGTAAGACCTCCACGGCGAGACCGAGCGGCTCGCATTCCACGAGGAGCAACTCGCCTCTCATTGATTTCTGCTTGAGCTCGGAGGGTGTTCCCAGCGCCACCACTTTGCCGCGAAAGATCAACGCAAGCCTGTTGCAGTATTCTGCTTCTTCCATATAGTGAGTCGTGACGAAGACCGTTACTCCGCCGTTAGCCATGTCGTGGATCAAATCCCAGAAACGGCGCCGTGAGATCGGGTCGACGCCCGAGGTCGGCTCATCCAGAAAGATGATCGGCGGCTGGTGTAATACCGCGCACCCGAGCGCGAGACGTTGCTTCCAACCGCCCGGTAGAGTCCCGACGATCTGGCCCTCCTGTCCCTTTAGGTCTGCCATGTCAAGGACCCACTCGATGCGTTCTTTGAGTTTGTTCGGAATCACGCTGTAGAGTCCGGCGAACAGTCGTATGTTTTCGATGACCTTTAGGTCATTGTATAAAGAAAACTTCTGCGACATGTAGCCGATGTTCTGGCGTACCGATTCCGGTTGACGGCCGACGTCGTACCCGGCGACCTGAGCGCGGCCTGATGTCGGTCTCAGCAGGCCGCAGAGCATGCGGATGGTGGTCGACTTTCCGGCGCCGTTCGGCCCGAGAAATCCGAAGATTTCGCCTTTGCGTGTTTCAAGACTGATGTGATCGACGGCCACAAATTCGCCGAACCGCTTGACGAGGTCCTCGATGACAACGGAACTCTGGTTTTCCGTCACGGCCGATTCCCCCCGGCTCCGCCGGTTACCGCGTCGACGAACAGATCTTCGATCGTCGGAGTGATCTGGTGGATCCCTTCAAAAGAGACACGAGCGTTCCTCAGCCGGGCCTCGAACTCCGGAATACGCCGGGCCGCATCGTCAACCACGACGTGGACCCCGTCTCCGGTCAGAACGAGGCTGGAGATTCCTTCCGCATGTTGGAGTTCAGCGCGCAGCCGGCGCGCTTCCGGCGAAATCACGGAAAGCACGCCCTTGCCGAGCCTGGATTTGAGATTGGGCGGGGTGTCGCAAAAGAGCAGCTTACCCTGGTGAAGTAAGGCGACCCGATGACAGCGCTCGGCCTCGTCGAGGTAAGCCGTGGAGGTGAGAACCGAGACCCCCTCCGAGGCCAGCTCATAAAGAATACGCCAAAAGTCGCGGCGCGAGACCGGGTCGACCCCCGTGGTAGGCTCATCGAGCAGGATCACCTTGGGACGATGAATGAGCGCGCAGACCAGCCCCAATTTCTGCTTCATTCCCCCTGAGAGTTTTCCGGCAAGACGCTTGCGGAATTCACTCATTCCGGCGGCTCGCAACAATTGCGTCGCACGCTCCTCGCGTTTCGTTCTCGTCACGCCGAAAAGATCCGCGTAAAACCGGATGTTTTCCTCTACAGTGAGGTCCTCGTAGAGGCCGAAGCGCTGCGGCATGTAACTGAGGTGATGCTTGGCCTCCTCTGGGTCGCGAACGACATCGGATCCGGCGACCGTGGCGGTGCCCTCGTCGGGAAGCATGACCCCGGCAAGCATCCGGAGCGTGGTGGTCTTCCCTGCTCCATCGGGTCCCACAAGCCCGAATATCTCCGCCGGGCGGACCTCGAAGCTCAGACGATCGACCGCGCGAACTCCTGGAAAGCTCTTCGTCAGGTTTTCGGCCACGATCGCGGGCGGTTGTTGATCGGACGTCATTTCTTCTGCGGCTTTCCCTGCTGAGGTGCGATTTGATTGTCGACGGCCAGGTTGATGTAAGCGTCCGCAGGCATTCCGAGTTTCAGCTCGTGATCGGGATTGGCGATGTCGATTTTGATTCGGTACACAAGCGTGACCCGTTCCTTGTAGGTCTGCACGCTTTTGGGCGTGAATTCGGCATCCGACGAGATGAAGGAAATACGCCCGGGATAGCGCTTGCCCGGATAGGTATCTGTTGTAATGATCGCGTCCTGACCCCAGCGAATCCGGCCGAGATCGGGTTCGGGGATATAGGCACGCAGCCAGATATGGTCGAGGTCGGCGAGCGTCACCACCGGTGTACCGGGAACGACTACTTCTCCCAGTTCGGCCTGCCGCACGGTGATGACCCCCGGAGAGGGCGCGTGCAGAATCGTATAGTCCAGGTTGACGCGCGACATGCCCAGGTTGGCGTTGGCCTCTTTGAGGTTGGCTCTCGCAATCTCGATGTCTTCCTTGCGGCTGCCTTCAGCGGCTTCGCTGTATCGCTGCGTCGCCGATTGGAAAACCGCTTCGGCGCGCTTCAACGCGGTTTCGGCCAGGTCGCGTTCCTGCGCCGAGACGGCGTCTTTGCGATAGAGTCGCTGGGCCCGATCGAAATCGAGCTTTTTCTGCTGCAGGTCGGCTTGCGCGTCGAGCATGGTTTGCTCTGCCGCTTTGACCTCTTGCCGGCGCGTTCCGGCGAGAACGAGCGTCAGGTTCGCTTCGCGCGCATGTACAGCGGCCTCATCGATGCGCACCTTCTGTTTGTAGTCCGCATCCTCGAGACGGGCCAGTAGGGTGCCGGAGTCAACCCATTGGCCTTCCTCGACCGGTAGTTCGAGGATGCGTCCCTGCACCTTGAAGCTCACGAGACTTTCGTGGGCCTCGATATTCCCGGAGAGGACGAGTCCATTTTCCGGTCCGGATTTCTTCAGGTACCTCGGATAGGAATACGCCGTGGCGGCCGCCACGGCGGCCAGAACGAAGAAGATCGGTATGCGTCGTTTCATGGTTACTGACCTCGCGACGGATTACGCAGCAGGGCTTTTTGTATCCACCTTACGGATTCCCAAAATACTCCTGGAGGATCTTTTCGGTGCCGCCTCCAGCGCGCGCCAGGGCGAATTTCGCATCGATATAGCTTGAAAGAGCGATAATGTAGTTCTCTTGGGCGCGCGCCAGCTCATCCTGCGCCGTGATCAACTCAATGTTGTTGGTGACCCCCGAGCGGAACCGGTCCTGGGCGAGTTCGAGTTCCCGGTTGGCAAGATCCTGACCTTCCTGTGCGACGGGGACCTGTTCCGAAGTCGACTCAAGGTTCAGAAGCGCCTCACGGACGTCCTGCTCAATGCCGCGGCGCAGGTCCGCGATCTGATCGTCGATCTGCTCAACGCGACTGGTGAGTTCCTGCATTTCGCCGGTCCGGTCCCGATCAAACACGGAGATGTCGATTTGACCTTGGATGATCCCGGTCCCCTGAATACTGCCGATGGTCTGACCGAGGCCTCCGTAGTTTCCGCTGAGACCGAGCCTGGGATAATAGCGGGCGCGGCTGGCACGCTGCTGTTCGATCAATTCTTGCCGCTGGTTGGAAAGCGAGAGATAATCGGCGCGCGCCGAGAGTGCGGAGGATATGACCGTCTCAGGCTGCGGCATCTGAAGCTGTTCAAAGCGAAGGGTCTCGGCCAGCTCCAGGGGAGTGCCGGGCCTCATCGCGAGATTGCGCTCCAAAACCAACAACGTCTGCTTGTACCGGTTTTGGGTTGCCAACAGCGCCTGTTTGTCGTTAGCGAGTTGCACTTGGGAACGCAAAAGATCCACCCCGGTGGCCGTTCCGGCGTCGTGCTTGCTTTTCGCCAGCTCATATAGCGCCACGGATACGTTCAGCCTGGATTGTGCCGCCTCGACGCGGGCCGCCGCGGATTGCGCATTCAGATAGAGGCCCGCCACCGATCGGATGATCAGGTCCCGAGCGTCCTGATAGTCCATTTTGCTGGCTTCAAGGGCATACTCGCTCGCTTTCCAGCCGCGATAGGTTCTTAGGTCGAAGATGTTTTGATCCACGAATAGGCGGAAATCGTAGGTCGAAAACGGCCCGACGACCCCCGGCACTCCCGGAAAAGAAATCCCGGACGCGCGCAGATTCAGGCTCTGAAAATTAGCAATACTTTGCGCGCGAACCCGAGGGAGGAGCGCAGCAGAGAAGCGCCGCACGCGAGTGCCTTCGGCTTCGTCGATCCGGTTGCGCGCCAACAGGAGGCTTAGATTGGCTTGTAAGCCCTTCTCAATGGCTTCCCGCAACGTTAAACGGAACGCAAGTTGCTCCTGGGCCGAGGAGAAGGCGTTATAGTCGGAAAAAATTAAGATCAAAAAAAGAAGACCGCCTAGATTTCGTCTCATCTTCGTTATCTCCTGGTTGGAGCGGCCACCGCCCTCCAAAAATGCTGAAAACTGGCCTCAATGGAGCTCTTTAATTTGGGCTCCCCGGAGAGAGACCACAGGAGGAGGGTTCCCGTGAGGGCCTGCTGGAAATGAAGTGCGACTCGCTCTGTTTTCAGCTTCGGATGGATTTCGCCGCGCTCCTGCCCGAGCTCGACGATACGTGCGACGGTCTGGCGGCCGTTCGCCATGCTGCAGTTGCTGATCTGACGGACCCTCTCGCTGAGCAAAAACGATGATATGAGGGCTCGAGCCAGCTCAGGACTGCGCCCGGGTTCTTCGGCCAAACGTTGGAACAGCTGACGCACAACAGACTCGATGGAGCGGTTTCCGGCTCTGGCTTCCTCTAAAGCATCCTGCACCTTGCCCAACTGAATCTCTGCAAGTAAGCCGAGAACATGATCTTTGCCTTCGAAATAATTGAAAAACGTTCCTTTGCCGACATCGGCCGCTTCCGTAATGTCTTCGACCGTGACATTGGAGAAGCCCGACTCGCTGAAGAGCTTGAGCGCACACCGAAACAGGCGCAGTCGGGTTTCGGCGGAGCGACGCTCCCTCCGCCCCATGGGTTGCGCAGGGAGGGTCTCTGAGCAAAGGGCTTCGGCAAGACCCGCCGTCCCGGATTTTAGATTTTTATTCAAGGCTGACCCAGGCTCATATATGACTACCAGTCATATTATAGGCCCGGGCGTTCTCGTGTCAAGGAAAATATCGGTGATCGTGCGCCTGGCGGTTCGTGCGGGCTTTTGGGGGATTTCGGGGTCATTTTCGGCCGATGTCGGACGGACCCCCTCCGTCCCTGCGACATCTTCATCGGTTTTGGCGAACCGGTTCCGTTACTTCCCCAAAGACGGTATCGAGCTTCGGTCAAGCAGATGAATCACGTTATAGGCGCCGCATTTTGGAACGGTTGAAAGAAGTCGCGGGTTTGATGAAGCGCTTGCGCCTCTGAAAAAACAGCAAGGGAGCTGCGGTGTCCAATCGACCTCTTTTCTTTGCGTCACAAAAGTTACCGAACCCGACACACCTGCCATTGATTCGTTCGCGTTTTCTGGGATACAATCCTCTCGACCGAGGAGAAACTAAACCAAGACGAGAGGAGAGGAGTGATGGATAAAGTCGTTCATTTCGAAATTCCAGCGGATGATCTTGACCGGGCAAAAAAGTTTTATAAGAATCTTTTCGGGTGGCAAATCACCGACGTTCCCGAGATGCAATACACGATCGTCAACACCGTAGCGGTCGATACAAACCATATGCCGAAGGAGGCGGGTGCGATCAACGGCGGGATGGTCAAGCGGAACCGTCCCGGGGAGCAACCGGTGATTGTCATTAACGTGTCGTCGGTAGATGAAACGCTGAAGAATGTTGAAAAAGCGGGCGGAAAGACCGTAATGCCAAAGATCCAGGTCGGCGACATGGGTCTCTATGCGCGGGTCACCGACACGGAGGGGAACGTCATCGGTCTATGGGAGAACCTCAGAAAATAAGATTCGGCGCCGCCACCGTCATCATCGGCTCCATCTTCATTCAGTAGGCCGTCATACGGGGGCGACAGCCTGAACAATAAAGACGGACTTGGAGTTTGGGAATATTTTTCTCGTCCGCAGCGGCGAAGCCCGGTCGATGGTTGTTGGATTATCAGCGAACTCTCGCGTTCTC
>Ga0070733_10003072_pt1 | contig 11519 bp, 11 predicted proteins | sample Coa_R1_9_FD_66450 | JGI IMG/M metagenome (GOLD analysis project Ga0070733, IMG submission 66450) | Surface soil microbial communities from Centralia Pennsylvania, which are recovering from an underground coalmine fire - Coalmine... | ecosystem: Environmental > Terrestrial > Soil > Unclassified ... | reverse complement strand
AATCTGGGTCCCAGTCAGACTTCCAGATCACTGGACGCCGTGGATCGCCGCGATGTCGCCTGGGTCAATCAACGCCACATCACCATCGAGAACCTGGATGAAGCGATCCGGCTCGTGATTCATGCGTATCACCGCTTCGACCTGCCCAGGTTCTGGGGGAAGGGCAAGCATGCCTCTGCCGACGGCACCAAGTGGGAGATGTACGAGCAGAATCTCCTGGCGGAGTACCACATCCGCTATGGGGGGTATGGCGGCATCGGGTACTATCATGTGTCGGACAATTATATTGCCCGCTTCAGCCACTTCATTCCCTGTGGGGTCTGGGAAGGGTCCTTCATTCTCGACATCTTTGAGCAGGAGGACAAGGAACCAAAACCGGAGACGCTGCATGGCGACACCCAGGCGCAGAGCTCCACCATCTTTGGCATGGCCTATTTGCTGGGCATCGCCCTCATGCCCAGGATCAGGAACTGGAAAGATCTTAACCTCTTCCGACCCAGTCCGGATGCCCATTACACCCATATTGAGACGTTGTTCTCCGATACAGTCGATTGGAATGTCATCGAAACGCACCTGCCTGATATGTTGCGCGTCGTACTCTCGGTGAAAGCTGGCACGATCAAGCCATCGACCATTCTGCGCAAGCTGGGGACCTATAGCCGCCGCAACAAGCTCTACCAGGCGTTCCGTGAACTCGGGGACGTGGTTCGCACGGAGTTTCTCTTGCACCTGCTTGGAGATCCAGACCTGCGCTCCATGCTGCAAAGTGCCATGAACAAAAGTGAAGCGTTTAACGGGTTTGCGAAGTGGGTTCTGTTTGGCGGAGAGGGAGGCATCGCTGAGAACCGCAGGGAGGAACAGCGCAAAATTATCAAGTTTAATCACCTGGTCGCCAACTGTGTGATCCTCTACAATGTGTTTGTGGTAAGCAAGGAACTCCAGAAGCTCGCTCTTGAGGGCCGTGAATTCGATGAGCAGGCCGTAGCAGCGCTTTCCCCCTATATCCGGCAGCACATCAATCGCTTTGGACATTACGAGCTCGACCTGACGCAGCACTCGCCACCGATCGAATATGATCTTCCTATTCCGACGAAAAAGCGGCAGGAGCAACTGACAGGGCAAGCAACACCAACAAGGCGCAAAAAGAAACCAAAGAAGAAGCGAAAGAAGACGGCGGTTCGTCAAATGAGGCTCTTCTCAGCAGAAGAGGATTTCTGAGAGGTAAAAAATGCATGAGCGGCACAAATGGCCCAAAATTTGACGAATCGTTGTCATAGGCCAGGTTCGTATGCCGGATCTTCCATAGCTCTTCTCCGCTACTTCTGGTGCAGAAACGCATTGACGACGCGCATGAACGCATCGAACGTGCCGCGATGCACATTGTGGGTGGCCCCATTGATCTGAACAGCGCGGCTATGTGCGGGCAGGTATCGCCGTGCTTCCTCCCAGGCGACCTCATCGAGCAGTGATCCCAGCGACGGGTCGGCCCGAATCAATAGAGTGGGGGCAGCGATGTTGGAGAGCAGCGGCAGCAGGTCACCATCCTGGCCCGCCTCGGCAAAGACGCTCACGACCGCCTCCCGGCTGACCCGGTGCAGCGCATCGATCTTGCCTGCGATGTCGGCATCGGTCCAGCCGGGGCTGCTCGCAGCGAGTTCGGCGCGCAACTCCTCGGCGGGACGGCCAATATCCCTGGTATAAGCGGCCGCTCGCTGCTCGGGGTCTCCGCGCCCGAAGGCGTGGGCCGGGTCCTCCAGGATCACGTGGGAAAGCGCAGGCACGGACTGCTGGGACCCAGCTCCGCTGGCCAGCACCATGGCCGTTGCCCCACCCCAGGAATGGCCGATCAGCACGGGACGCTCGAGGCCCAGCTCGGCGATCAAAGCCAGGGCGTCATCGGCGGTCTGGCGCAGGCTGTAGTTGCCTGGCGGGGGCTTGATGCTCTCGCCGTGCCCGCGCATATCCAGGGCGTAGACCCGGTAGCGCTCCGCCAGCGCCGGGCCGACGCGCACCCAGCTCAAAGCCGAACTCGTGATGCCGTGCAGCAGCAGGGCATCGGGGAGCTCCGTCCGCTCTGCGCCCCAACTGAGATAGCGAAAGCGACCGGCTGGCAAGTCAATGGAGTGGGATCGCATCCTCGCCGCGGGATCTTCTGTCACGCTGCCCTCCTTCAGCAATTACTGGCATGCTCTCATCTCCATTATGCCACAACGGGCGGTGGTGAAGAAGAGCCCTTGAGCACGCGAACCATCTCACTTCCCGAATAGTCGCCGGGTGAGCGTGGCAATAAAGGTGACCTCGATGAGCAGCCCGACCAGAGCTTCGAAAGCGGCCAGAATGGTCAGGGATCGTCGAGTGCGATACCCCCGGGAAGAAGCCTCGGCCGTGGAAGGAGGCAAAAGGGCCATCGCATCTCATTTACCTCATCCTGATCAATTATCTCGCATGGGTAGGACGAGATACGCTGATATGAGGGATCAGTGACGTGCGCGAGAAGATCGGCGCAAGAAACTGTTGATGTGAGGCTCTTCCCCTTCCGTATCCAGGCAATCCTTTCCCATCGCGCAAAGAGAACAAGGCTCCTACCCGGCTTCTCCGGGCCGTTGTTCCTTCTTTGGCCGTCCTATTGCTCCTGCTTGACGGCAGCGATCAAGAGAAACATGGGGCGGCGCGTTTCGTCCTGCCATGCGGGATGTGTGCCCAGCAGTTCTGGCGTAGGCTGCGGTTCGGAGAGCCTGGTAATGGTGAAACCGGCGTCAAGGACCATATTCACATAGGTGGCGACAGTGCGGTGATACTTGACCACCTCCTGCTCCAAAAAGCGTGCCTGACGCGGGCCTTCATTCTGGTACTGATCGAGCGGCCAATGTAAGCGCTCCCCCTGCGGGCCGTAATACCAGTCTTGGGCCGCCAGGGCCGTGAAGACCGGATGCTCAACCGAAAAAACAAAGCTGCCCCCCGGTAGCAGGCAGTGATGCACTTTGCGACAAACGAGTTCGAAGCGCTGCACATAATGCAGGGCCAGTGAACTGAGCACCACATCGAAGGCCCTTGCGGGAAAGTCGATGTCTTCAATCGCCAGCCGGCGATACTCGATCGCGGCATCGTTGGTACTCGCTCTGGCACGCGCGAGCATCTTTTCGGATAGGTCGACTCCTACCACCCAGCGTGCCCGCTGTTCGCGCGCGTAGCGGCAGTGCCAGCCAAAGCCGCAGCCCAGATCAAGCACGGTTTTATCGGCGAGCGTGGGAAGCAGCGCGCGGAAGGCAGGCCACTCTCCAGCCTCATCCAGTCCGCCGATGGAACGGGCCATCTGAATATAATTGGCAAAGAATGCCGGATCATCATATTTATTCTGCTTCATAGAACGAAAGCCTCCTCGCTTCATCTTAGACGACGTTCGCCCTCTTTGCAAAGGGAAGCAGGAGCAAGCCGGGTCCTTGTCATAGCACGAAAACCGTGAAGACGGGCTGATCGCTGATATCTTCTGCCATTTTTCTGTGACGAGGGCTCTGGTGTATAATACGTTGCGAAAGGTTGACGATCCCCGTCCGCCGATTTACTTGGCGGCACCTATTGGAAACCACGAAAGGAAAAGCTCGATGGCAACGTTCGATGCGGTTCGTGAAGTGCGGATTGCGCTCACGGTGGAGCATTTTGAGCAGGCCGTCCAGTTCTACCGCAACCGTCTGGGACTGGCTGTGGTCGAAGAGTGGCAGCGCCCCGAAGGCCGCGGGGTGATCCTCTCCCTCGGACCGCAGACCACGCTCGAACTCTTTGATGGTCCGCAAGCCGACTTTGTTGACCAGTTGGAAGTGGGCCGGCGTGTGAGCGGCCCGGTGCGTTTGGCGCTCTCGGTGCCAGATGCCGATGCCGCGGCGGCGGTCTTCGCGCAGGCAGGCGCGCAGCTCCTCTCCCCCGCCACACCGATGCCCTGGGGAGACCGCAATGCGCGCGTCCAAACGCCCGATGGAATGCAGATCACGCTATACCACGCGGCAAATGCCGGGGGCGACTAGCGTCACGCTAGCCGGGCCGCTTTCCTCTCTGTGGCGGGCAGCGCATGAAGCGAGTGTAACCAGTAAGCGAGCGGTCAGAAACTCTTGAACCGATCGCAAGAAGAGGAGAGATGTAATGAAAGCTCGACCGACGATTGGCATCGTCAGCCCAGGGGACATGGGACACGCCCTCGGCGCCGTCCTGGTGCAGCACGACCTGCGTGTCCTCACCAACCTGCAAGGGCGAAGCGCTCGCACGGTTGCCCTGGCAAGGCAGGCCGGGATCACCGATGTCAGCGATGATGAAACCCTGGTGCGCAAGGCCGACATGCTCCTCTCCGTGCTGGTCCCCGCTCAGGCTTACGCGTTCGCTGAACGAATAGCAGTGGCGATGCGTGCCACCGGCAGCACCCCGCTGTTTGCTGACTGCAACGCCATCTCCCCGCGCACCACACTGTCCATCGAGCGCCTCTTGGGCGAGGTGGGGGCCGAGGTCGTCGATGTGGGCATCATCGGTGCGCCTCCGCGAGCGGGGAGCGCAGAGACGCGCCTGTACGCCTCAGGACCTGATGCAGCACGACTCGCGGCCCTCAATGAATACGGCCTCGATGTGCGGATCGTCGGGCCGCAGGTGGGGCAGGCCTCGGGGCTCAAGATGTGCTATGCCTCCCTGACCAAAGGGCTTACGGCCCTTGCGACCCAGGCCCTCGCGGCAGGAGAGGTCCTCGGCCTCGGTGAGACCTTGACCGGCGAGCTGCGGGAGAGCCAGTCTGGGTTGTGGGAGTGGTTCGAGCGGCAGGTCCCGCGCATGCCGCCCAAAGCCTATCGCTGGGTGGGGGAAATGGAGGAGATCGCCCGCACCTTCGTCGACCTGGGACTGCCGCCCCAGATGCTGGAAGGAGCAGCAGCCCTCTACCGGCTGGTGGAGCAAACGGAGTTGGGCGCGGAGACGCCGGAGGAGCGACACCGCGGACAGAGCCTGGCGGAGGTGACGGCTATCCTGACCGAGGCTTTGACGAAGGGGACAAAGTCGGCAGAATGATGATGGGTCATTGGTTCCTGGTCGTCAACAGACAGAGGTCTCTGTTTCATCGTGTCCGTTCATTGCCCTGCTCTCTGTGTCATTTATCATATATCCTGCGTGGGTTTATCATATAATCTGCCATGCTGCTAAGCACTTTGCGCCAACTGCCTTTCTCACATAATCTGGCGTAACAACATTTTCTTGTATCGAAACATCCATAGCTCATCTATTTTGCGCACTTTTTTGACCCAACGCCAAGATATGTGCGAGAAGTGCCACGTTACGGTTTTTATGCAACCTCGCTGATGAAAAAGAGGAATCTCTTCCATGCGTGTCAAAAACCTTCGTTTCTTCAGATGTATTGATGTGTTTAAGATCACGATTTCACGTCTCCCGGCAGCAGAAGAACATCTCTTATGCTCCTCCGCTGCTGGGAGACATACGTCCATTCAAGCACCCTTTTGGGGATGGTCTGTGCAGGCCAGAGCAGGTTTTCTCCCGCGTCAGTTGCTTGATTGTACGAAGCGGATGCACTACGCAAGTATCCGCGCGGGAAAGAGGACTCCGAGGGTACGGTTCTCCCCCGGCGCCTGCGCACCTGGGATCAGGAGCTACCAACTCTGGCTGCCTGCCACCTGCCTGATGGTGACATGGAGGCGGTTGAAGAGGTTGGCTGTGGCGATCATGAGGATCAAGACCGCCAGTCCCTGCTCGTCGTAGTGCCGGGCGGCCTCCTCCCAGATCGAGTCTGGGACCGGGTCCGCCTGATCGGCTATACGGGTGACGGCCTCGGCGAGCGCCAGGGCGGCGCGTTCGGCGTCGGTGAAGTAGGGGGCATCCCGCCAGGCCGCCACGACGAAGAGGCGCTCGTCTGTTTCGCCTGCTTCCTTGAGGAGGCGACAATGTTGGTCAACGCAGGCGCTACAGCCATTGATCTGGCTCGCGCGCAGTTGGACAAGGCCGATCGTCCCCGATGGCACGGCACCCTGTTCCGCAGACTTCCTCAGGGTCTGTAGGGCCTGCAGGGCGTCAGGAACGATCACCACCGGGTTTTGACTCATTCGTGCTTGCATGATTCCTCTCCTCCAGGGTCTTCAGGTGTTTGTGCTGAAGGCCCGTATGTGTTTTTTGATGGTAGGATACCATTGAACCGGGACGGCTCTTCTCGTGTGAGAAAAACGCCGATTGCTGCCTGCTCACCTCACGCTGGATCTGCCGGAAAGGCGCGCGGATATCACCCGATTTGATGTGTCCTCTCGTGTTGCTGGAGCCAGGCTTCCCATCTGACGGTGCCTGTCGCCTGTTGTGGGCAGGTATTGCCACCCTGGCGCATTCTGCTGGCTGTTTTGCCAGGCAGGAAGATCGGGAGGATGGCACGGTGCATTCCCCGTTGCCTCAACCAGCCCCGCGCCAGCTCTCCAGAGGTGTAGACCTGCGGACCGCCCATATCCGGCAGGCGACCGGATGGGCCAGCCTGGACGATCTCACAGAGACGTCGGGCCACTTCCTCCTCGGCAATGGGTTGGAGCAGCAGGTCCGTCGGCACCAGCGCAACCAGGGGGAGCCTGGTCAGCATGTGCAGCAAGACATCGATACCGTAATGAAACTGGGTCGCCCTGAGGATGGACCAGGGGAGACCGCTGTGCTTAACGAGATCTTCGCAGGCGAGCTTGGCTTTTCCGACGGCATACGGGACCGTATCAATGCCCACAATCGACATGAAGACCACATGCGAGACACCCGCCTCGCGGGCAGCCTCCAGCAGACGGCGCGTGCCTTCGACATCGATCTGCCAGATATGGCGGTTCCCACCAGTGGCGGCATGGACCACCACATCCATGCCCTGGACTGCCCGAGAGAGGCCTGCGCCGGTCTCCAGATCAGCCTGCACCCACTCCGCGCCCGGCCAATCATCTCCAGGATTGGCCCGTCGACTCATCCCACGCACGGGATACCCGGCCTTGCTCAATTGCTTCACCACCAGGCGGCCCAGTCTTCCCGCGCCGCCTGTCACCAGAATATGTTGCATACTATTTCCTCTCGTGTTTCTCTGTACTTTACATGCCTCTCTCGAGAGAGGCTCGTACAGAAGACAAGAGAGCACGGGCAAATGTGACACCCCTCTGGTTGTTTTCTGTCCTGGTATGGGCTTACAATAAGGGGGAAGGAGAAAGATGAGCGATGGACGAAGCCATGGATCAGGGGAACCAGGGAGAAGCGTTTGAGCACTATCGCGTGCTGCTCTTTTCCATTGCCTATCGAATGACTGGTAGCGCGAGTGACGCTGAGGATCTGGTGCAGGAGACCTATCTGCGCTATCAGGCGAGCGAAAGCTCGGAGATCGTTTCCTTGAAGGCGTATCTGACCACGATTATTACCCATCTGGCGCTGAATTATCTGAAATCGGCCCGTGTCGCCCGCGAACAGTATATGGGAGACTGGTTGCCCGAACCGATCCTCACATCGGAGGACGGTGGATCCCCCCTGGCAGAACTTGAGCAACAAGAAACGCTTTCACTGGCCTTTTTACGCCTGCTAGAGGCTCTCAGCCCGCCTGAGCGCGCCGTGTTTCTCCTGCATGAAATCTTCGATTACCCTTTTAGCGAAATCGGGGTGATGCTCTCGAAAAGCCCGACCAATTGCCGCCAGATCTTTCATCGGGCCGGGCAGGCTTTGCAGGACAAGCGCGCGCGTTTCGAGCCGCAGCCGCAGCGCCAGCGCCAGCTTGTGCTCCGTTTTCTTTCCGCCAGTCAGGCCGGGGACATGGCGGCTCTGACCAGCATCCTGGCTCAGGATACCGTCTCCTGGTCGGATGGTGGCGGCAAAGTGCAGACGAACCTCAAGCCTATTCATGGAAAGCTCGCCGTGGCGCGTTTCTGGCTGAGCGTGACGCGCAAAAATCAGCGGCCTCTGACCGAGACCCTGGCCGAGATCAATGGCAGCCCGGCCATCTTGTTGTGGGACGAGGGCAGGCTGGCCGGGGTCATCAGCCTGACCCTGAGCGCCGTGGGCATTCAGGAGATCTATGCTCTGCTGAATCCGGAGAAACTGGCCTATCTGCAAAAACAGCTCTCCGGGCGTGGGACGGCTCCAGAAACTTCCAAACTGTCCAGCTTTTCACCAGATCAACGCTGAGAAACCAGACGCAGCGCGAAGCGCGTGTCATGTATCAGGAATTCTGCGCGGGTTTCTCCGAAAACGTGCCACGCAGCCAAGCGCATTCAGAGGATCAGTTTTCTCGATAAACTGGCGTAGCTTTGGTACTTGAGCAATGGAAGCTTGCTTTGCCTGTAAGTCGACTCTCTTTTCAGCTTTGCGCCAATTTATGCGAGAGAAAAAGGATGCTTCTCCAGGAGCGGATTCCAGGCGGCACACGCCAATTTATACGAGAAAAACTGGTCGTTTCATCACTTCTGAATAGCGTTGAATAGATGAGATAAGATGCCTCGCCAGTTTATGCGAGAGAACAATCGGCTGAAAGCGCCTCTCAAGCCGATACGGACAAGTTTTATGATACAAATGCGCCAGGGTTCATACACGGCTTTGGTGAAACACTGCCCACTTGATTCCTCCTTCCAGCCTGGAAGGAGGAGAGAAGCGAGGCAATATGAGGTGACTAGATGTCAGGAATTGCTCGTATTTCTTTCTTCTGAAAAGAAAGATAATTCTGGTGGCATAAATGTCCAGAACTCTTCAGTTGGCCTCTCTGGCCAGTATATAGAGGGAATCCTCCTAAAGGAGATATCTAAGTATTCGCTATTGTCAATGCCGCCTTCTCTGTTTTTAATTAGCTTTTGTGCGCCGACTATACCCGTGCTCATATGTTTATAGACGACCCAGAATGCCACTGGAAGGAATTTGAGTAAATCACCATGAACATAGTACTTTCCGTTATCTATCCTTCCAACTGTTAGCCCTCTGACAATTACGTATGTATTGGAAGGATAGAGCCAATAATAAATTTCTAAATCCTCAGGAAGTTGTTTGTTGGGGTCAAGGAAATATTCTCGCATGCTTTCGTGGAATTGATTCTCTACAAGAAAGGGCTTATCAGAGGCTAGCCATGGCACTGCTGCTAAAAGATGACCCACCACGGCTCGTGCCACTCTGTTTGTCTTAACAAGCAGGCTTATTTGCTCAGGCAAGGCAATTCCGCTTCTATACTTAGTTCTGACAAACAAGCCTAATTCACGCGAAAGTTTAATGAGCTCAGGATCATAGTGTATTCCCAAGAGGGTGTTATTGCAGGTATCACAAATTGACCTGAAGTTTACACCACTCTGACTCAGTTCTACTGTTTTCCTTCTCAATTGAAGGTCCTCATCAATTTGATACTTCTCGACGGGTACAGGATAAACAGCTTCCTTGAGGTGCTCATGAAACATTCTTATCTCCACGGGCCGTAAATTGATACTCCCTTGGGGTGGAACGTGATCTCTAGTAAGCTTTGTGAACTTTTTACATATGCTACAGTACCCTTCAAAGGATCTCTTTACTTTCTTCTTTTTTCCCATGGCTCTTGTCACCACTGCTCTATGATTGGTAAGACAAGGATATAATATACGCCAGGAATACGACCGTGCAAGTATTTAGCTTGTCGCTCCTTCTTGTTTCGCTGGCAGGGGCCTGCCCGGCAGCCACCAGTTCCATCGGCCGAGCAGGCGAGAAAAAAACTACAGGGCGTGGAGCACGCGTTGACGTAGGAGCGGGAAACTCTCACGACCATAGCCCTGTCTTTTGATGAGCTTAAGCTTGTTGACGAATCCTTCTACCTGTCCATTGGAATAGATCAATGTTAATCCGGCAAGCACTTCATCTTTGTCCCGTTGCAGTCCGGCAGCAAAACGCTTGACATCGCGGAAGCCGCTCTCCTCAACCTGCTTCATCCAATCCTGGAGTTGGTTGGCGCAGCGCCCACGGACAATCCGCCCAAATGATTGGGCAAGGCGATGCAATGCCGTTAGTTCGGAGGACACTTCACATAATTCCCTCAAATCTCTGCGCTCATCGTCCTTGAGGTCCTCAAAGGGGCGGACGAGAAGCCAGAGCGCTTGCTGGACGGAAACCCGATCAAAAACTCCAGGGGTAGGAAGTGGCACAGATTCTGTGCGCAGTGCTCTCACAAATCGATACATCGTCTGGAGAGAGCCTCTAAAGCCCTGTTCCAGAATTTCTTGCCAAAGAAGCGAGACGGATCGTTCGCCTTGCTGCCAACGAGAAAGAACGTAAGCAGCATAGGGATCGAAGATGCTTCGCCGTTTGCGTCTCGGCTGGTTGATTTCGTCATCATTGGGTCTTTTTTGCCAGCGTTGCACCGTCCGTTTCCCTATCGCCAGTCGCTCGGCAATCTCTTGTTGTGAAAGACCGAGCCTGCGCAATTCTTGAACCTGCTCGTATCGCTCTTGCTTGTCTGGACGTTTGGGGCGCTCCACGCCCCCGGCAGGGCAGGTTTCTCTCGCCTTCCAGTGATAGACCCTTCGGACTGGGATGGCAAGGCGCTCGGCCACCTCAAGGGCAGAAAGACCCTGCGAGAGAAATGTTTTCACCTGCTCAAATTGGGCTTGTTTATCGGCCAGTCGTACTAGGCGTTTTTGTTCCGCTCCCGCATCAGGGACTTGCCTCCACTCACCAGGAGCTGGAAGAGAAGGTGTGGGAAGCGGAGGTTGAGCTTGGCGAAGGTGCTTGTAACTGCGCGAGACCTCTGGCTCGATAGCCTCCACAAAATTTTTCATTACATGAAAGCGATCAGCAACGGCTACGGCTTGCGGGGCACCTTCCCGACAGGCTGTTGCATAATCCTGTCCCCGATCCCGGCTCACATATCGGATTTCGGGATGCCCTCGCATCCAAGCGCCAGCACTCTCACTACTCCGCTCTGGCAGCAAATCGATCACCTGGTGAGTGCTCAAATCTACGAGAATCGTGCCGAACTTGCGGCCCCGCTTGAACGAAAAGTCGTCAACTCCCAAAACCGTGACGGTGACGTTCGAGACCTATGGCAAGCGCAGAATATGCCTGAGAATGGTCATCCACGACGTAGCAATCCCCAGGCGCAAGGAGAGCCTGGCTCCTAAACTTCCAGAGGTCGAGAGCCCAATCGCCTGGAGTGCCTGGCTTAATCGAAGCGTCATCTGCGCCCACGGCTCCACGAACGTCGGGAGCCTTTCCGTGAAGATTTTCCGCTGGCACTGCGGATTCTGACAAAAAAACTTGCGAGCGGTAAGCTGGAGACAGATCTGTTGCCCGCAATAGGGCAGGTCTTTGAGTGACCGCTGATAACGACTATGAACTGCATCGGACAAAGCCTCACAGAGCGGACAGAGGCAGGTTGGTTGTGTCGAAAGCACATGGATCATCAAGCCAGTCTCCAGCTTCTCAATATGAGTGATCTGCAACCCTTGGGGAAGAGGCAAAAGAGGCATCCCTTCCATCGTCATCTCCTCATGAGAACTAAAGCGTCTTCTTCACGAAGAGTATATCATGCTTTTCGCTCTTCT
>Ga0070733_10003071_pt1 | contig 11521 bp, 8 predicted proteins | sample Coa_R1_9_FD_66450 | JGI IMG/M metagenome (GOLD analysis project Ga0070733, IMG submission 66450) | Surface soil microbial communities from Centralia Pennsylvania, which are recovering from an underground coalmine fire - Coalmine... | ecosystem: Environmental > Terrestrial > Soil > Unclassified ... | reverse complement strand
CGCGTGCGAGATTCCCCAGGCCAACGCGCAGCGTCTGGCAGGCCTCCACGTAGTAGGAAGTAATCTGATCGGAATCCGAGAGGAGGAACACGCCCGGACCCGCTGGTGCAGACTCGAGTTCGTCCAGGCGATGCAGCGGGCTGGCAACCAGCCTGCGCAGCATGGACTCAAGCTTGGACATCCGCGAAGCGAGCGCCGGATCGCCGGCGCGGCCGTGCGCGGTGCGTTCGGAAGGAAGCATCGGAGCCGCTTGCTCGGCGGGGGGGCTAAATTCGGGTTCATGTGGCGTAACCGCAGCGGCAGCGGGAACACGCTCGTACGTTTCCGTGTGTGGGGCGGGCCGGGCAGGTTGAAAGCGCGGGGCCGGCGCACGCGTTTGAGGCGCGGCCGAAGATGGCACGAGCGCGGCGCTAGACTCCGCGTAAGCTTGCGAAGGCAAACCGGCTGCGGCAGGAGCGCCTTTGCGACGGCGGCCTCGGCCACCGCGGCGTCCGCGGCGGCGCTTTTTCTTGCCGTTTGCATCGGTGTCGGCCACGCCCGCGCCTGTGGGAGGCGTGGCGTCGGAAAGGTGGACGACCTCTACTTCGAGCGCGTCGCCCGTATAGTCCACAGAGTCTTCCGGGATTTCGCCGAGCGCCAGGCGCGGTTGCGACTCTTCTGAATCCTCTGGGCCGCTGTCGTGGTCGCGCGACTCGGTTTCAGTGCTGCTTGCTGCTGCAAACGTAGGCTCGGGACTGGGTTTGGCTCCCGCCACCGGAATCGGCGCGCCCAATCGCGCCAAAGCTTCCTCGGCCTTTTTCTTCCAATCGGCGCGGCGGAATCGTTCCGCTGCAATTGTGTACCACTTCACGGCGTCCTCGTTTCGTTCGGCCTTTTCTGCGACGGCTCCCAGCTCCCATGCCACCATCGCATCGTGTGTGCGCTGGTACAGCTCGGAGAGTTTTGTCAGTGCGTCGGCGCTGTTCTTCGCCTTGCGAATACGCGCCTGAATTTGCCGCCAATCAGCCATGGCCGCATTGTAGCAGCCGATTCGGGGATAGGCCAATGAAAGGAGTGTCGGGCAGCGGGCCAGTCTCGAATGGATGTTTTCAGCGGGAATTACATGACGATTCGGCTGGGCGTCGGAAGGCAAAAAGGAATCCGGATTAAGCGACCAGGGGCCCTTGCTACTTGTCACTCACAGATGGATCGACGCGAGTTCTTTGGTCGCCGGTCCAGGATTGATATTTTCCTTCTCGTTCCCACCAGGATCTGCAGCGAGCCGTTTGGCGCTTAAAGGCGGTGTCCTCGTCTTCGTTCCAATTACGGCTAAGGCTACAGGCTTCTGAATTAGCTATCGTGTTTAGTCCCTGGAGCGCGAGATAGCGAATTTGGTTATCGGCTGATGAAAGGCTGGGTCCAAGAATGGGCACTACGCGCGGGTCCTTGATATTGTCCACGAGGGCGATAAGCACTTCCATGCGCGTCCCATCGCTGGGGGTTTTCGCGAATATCTCCAAGAGGTCGGGCACTGCGTTCGGGTCCGTGAGATTTCGCAGTTCGTAGGAGATGGCCCTCTCGGGCATATTGCTGTCCCCTGATGCCAGCAATCGACTCACCATCGGTAGCACGGTCACATCTCCGGTGCGAAGCGTCGCGTAAACTGCCCACTTTGCTTCGTCGCCGTCTCGTTGATCAATCACATTATGAAGAGCCAGCCGCGAGGAGGAAAGCTTCAAGCCGCCCAATCTCTGAATGCTGAGTATTCTCGATGCTGGGTCGGAATCTTCCAGTCCCGCCATGAAGTCAGCTTCCATCTGGGCCATCCAGCCAGACCCGGCGATTTTCGGGCCGAGGCGCGAGGATATGCTGAGCGCCCCAGTGCAATCGTCGAAAAGTTGAAGCGGGCCGGTTTTTTCGGTCGCGAACACCAACCAGTACTGGTTGGGTTGGAAGTCTATGCAATCGTGACCATCAGCTATAAAACCGTCAACTCTAAAGTGGAGTAACACTTCTCCCGGCAATTTGCCTCGGTATAGCCGATCTACTTGAAATCTCGCGACGAAGTTTGTGTTTACACGCCTGCCGTCAATCGTGAGCCCGTTTCTTTCGTCTATCTTGTCCGGTACCACCGTCAAAACGCGAGCACGAAAGACCATCGGGGCTTTTGCGGCGAGATCCCTTACGTCGACCATGGAGGGGTTTTCCGACAGACGAGACCAAAGCGGCGCCGCAAAGATGCATGCGGTCAGAATGACAAGGAAAATGGGCACAAGTGGCCGATTGGGTCGCAGCACCGCGCGTCTCCAATTTAATCACTTTCATTCTATAGCATATCCCGAAGGATGTTCGTTCTCGGGTGCCCGGTGAGTCGCGTGATTAGAAACTGCTCAACTAGCGAATGCCCGGGGCCGACGCCCGGCGGTGGCGCGCTGCGATGGCTGTTGATGGCATGATAGCGCCATGGATTTGGCGGCAAAGACGCGCTGGATTTGGGAGCAGGCACGTGAGGTGGGGTTTGATTTGTGCGGGGTGGCTCGGGCGGAGGCTTTTCCGGAACTGGCGCGGGTTTCCACTTGGCTTGAGCGGGGACATGCGGGCGAGATGAAGTATCTGCGTGATGAGCGTCGGGTGGATCCGCGGCTGGCGCTCGATGGGGCGCGCAGCGTGATCGTGGTGGCGTTGAATTACAATGCGCCGAAGCCTTACTCCACCGAACAGGCTGGCGTCCACGATGACGTTTCCCCGCGGGGATGGATTTCGCGTTACGCCTGGGGCGACGACTATCACGAAGTACTCCGCGAAAAGCTGAATGTGCTCGTCGCGCGGATGCATGAGCAGTGGCCCGAGCCTTTCGAAGCGCGCGCTTACGTGGATACCGGTCCGGTCGTCGAGCGCGTCGCGGCAAAATACGCCGGGCTTGGCTGGCTGGCGAAAAATACCTGCTTGATCAACGAGCAGCTCGGTTCGTGGCTGTTTCTCGGCGTCATTCTTACGACGCTGGAGCTGGAGGCGTCGCTAGCTCTCGGCGAGCCGCCCGCAGCCGACCTGTGCGGGAATTGCACGCTGTGCCTCGATGCCTGCCCCACGCAAGCGTTTGCCGCACCCTACGTGCTGGATGCGCGCCGCTGCATTTCCTACCTGACGATCGAGCTGCGCGGCGCGATTCCGGAAGAGCTGCGGCCGGCGATGGGGAATGCCGTCATCGGCTGCGACATTTGCCAGGACGTGTGCCCGTGGAATCGCAAGTCGCCGGTGACGGAACTGGCTGCGTTTCAGTCGAGGCGGATTAAGCGGCAAGGCGAAAACGGAAAAGAGAAACTGGAAATTGGCGGGACCCTGTTTGCGCCGGAGCTGGAGTGGCTCGCGTCGTTATCGCAGGAAGAGTTCAGCCGGATTTTTCGCGGCAGTGCGGTGAAGCGCGCGAAGTGGCGCGGCTTGGTGCGCAACGCGTGCGTCGCGCTGGGAAATTCGCGGATCGCGCGCGGCTCCGAAGCCCATGCGCGCATCGGGGCGCTGCTCGAACGCCTCGCCGCATCCGACGATTCGCTGATCGCGGAGCACGCTCGCTGGGCAATGGAACGCCTGGGCGCGCCGCATGCTTCGCCGCGCGGCTCTGATTGACTTGCTGCCGCGCATTCCGCTAGCGTAGCGGCGCACGCCGCAGCGCGCCATCGAAGGTTGCGCGGGAGGCCGTCGCATGAATTCATCTCAGCTGTCGCTTTTCGCTCACGCGCTCGTACCGCAATTCAATTTTCCGCAAGGTTCCGCGATCGAACTGATCATGCTGCGCTGGCTGCATCTCATTTTCGGAATCATTTGGATCGGCCTGCTGTATTTTTTCAACCTTGTCGGTTTTTCTACCATGAAGCAACTGGACGCGCCCGTGCGTGGCAAGGTTTTTCCGGTGTTGATGTCGCGCGCGATGGGCTGGTTCCGCTGGTCGTCGCTAATTACCGTGCTGGTGGGGCTGCGTTACTACTTCACGATTCTTTCCGCCGACGCGCAAAATTCCGGCAATCCCGGTCTGACGTTGCGCTGGTTCGGATGGTGGCTGCTGGTCTGGCTGGTCGCCTACGCGCTGATTTATCCGTTCCAGTTGCCGAGCAAAGGGCTGCTGGATAATCCCGCGGTGCGCGCGATTGCAATTGCCGCGATCGTAATTGCGGCTTCCTGGATCATTCTTGAGCTGAACAGTGGGCCTGTGGTTTCGAACGCGCATCTGTGCATCAGCGTCGGCGGCGGCCTGGGCTTTCTGATGCTGATGAATACCTGGGGCGTGGTGTGGCGCGTGCAGAAAAAGTTGATTGCCTGGACGCGCGCGAGCGCCGAGCAAGGCACGCCGATGCCCGAGCAGGCCGCGCGCCTGGCGCGCTGGGGATTTCTCGCCTCGCGCGTCGGCTTCTGGCTGTCGTTCCCCATGCTTTTCTTCATGGGCGCTGCGGAACACTTCCCGTTCTTGAGCAGCATCTCGAAATGAAGAAGCTTGTACCCTTCGGTTACTTGGGCGCGTCCTAAATCACAGCACTGGAGACCGCCATGAAACCAGCCGCCCGCTCCGGTTTAGTGATTCCGCTCGGCATGTTGATCATCTTCACGCTGATCGCGCTCCCCGCGCTCGCGTATCAGTACCCGCTTTCTTCTTCCGACATTCGCAATGCGTATCTGCTCGGCTACGCGAAGGACCTCAATACCACAAATTTCTTCGCTCCGTACGTGCGCCAGTTTCCGATTCCGGAAACGGGCCCTCATGTTGCGAAAATCGCTCTCAAGACGCCTTACGGACAACTGGTCGAACTGGGTCAATCCGCCGTGAATGCCGACGTTCAGGGAGCCGAGGAAGAATACGCGACGAGGAAATTGCCTTTTCTCGTGCAAGTGGGCGTTGATCTGACGCCTACGTATCCTGACCCGGATAGCTGGAATTCCACGACGCCGGGCTTTCCCCTGCCTGATTTTCAACGGGATTTCCCCGTGCACCTTATTCAAGACAACAAAAAGATTGGCGAGCAATCAACGCAGGTTTATCTGCTGTACTCGGAAGGCGCCTCCAACACCTACGAAGTTTCCGGCGCGATCATCGAATTCAGATATGACCCGGAGAAGATCGATCCGGACGACGAATTGACCATCCAAGTGCAAACGCCGGATGATCAGGACGTCGAAACAACATTTGATCTAGGGCATCTACGATAGGCGTGCCACGCCGACTCTGCATCGCAGCCTGCGTAGCTGCGTTTTCGGGATTTACTTCAAGAGAAGAGGGGCGATTACGATCGCCAGCGTAGCGTGACGGGACCGCTCATCGGATGGCGGGGCGGTTGGCCGCTGCGCAGCGAATCCTGATACGCGGCCTTCAATTCAAAATACCAGCGCGCCTGGCGATCGGCGTCGTCAATCAGCATCATGCGGTCCTCGTACTGCAATCCCATCGCCTGTTTTTTAATCACTTCGGTGTCCTGGCGGATGAAGCGCGGGCCAAACACATTGATGATGAAAGAGACGACCGGAAACCAGGGCAGAATATTCCACGCGGCGCAAAAATCCAGCCGGCAGAAATCGCGGCGGATGGGCGTCACCGTGGTGCGGCTGGAAAGCCAGTAACGTCCGGCGCGAATTTGTTCGAAGCGCTGGTTGGGCAGGACGAAGTCAATCATCGTGGTGGCCGGCTCGCCCGTGAGCAGTTTCAGAATTTTGTAGGGAGCGCTGTTCGCTGACGGCGCGTGCGGGCTCATGCGAAAGCCGTTGGGGATCGGTTCGAACTTCTTCTCTTTGTCGCGAATGCTGCGCCGCGTGCGCCACCACCAGGCTTGATGCACGAACGGACCGTGCGCGGGGTCCATCAAACCGATGATGGCCTGGTCCACTCCGCAGGGCAGGTCGGCGTAAAGGTGCGCGATTTTGTAGCCGGAGCTGAACGTGGGCAATTCGGGCGGCGGTGGCGGCAATTCAGCGAGGCCGCGGCCTTCGGAGTTGGTCATGTACGCCCAGACGTAGCCGTCGCGCTCTTCGCAAGGAAAGCTGCCGGCGTAAATCCGGTCGCATTTGAGTTTGGAATCGTCAGTGAGCGAAGGGATCGCGCGGCACTGCCCGCTGTGCGCGTCGAATTTCCAGCCGTGGTAGGCGCACTCCACCGACTTGCCATCGAATTGGCCAAACGAAAGCGGAAATGCGCGATGCGGGCAGATGTCGCGCAACGCAAACGGTTTCCCGGCGACGTCACGGCCCAGCACCAGCGGCACGTCCAGCAGCATCGCGCGCACCAATTTGTGACGCCGCACCTGTTCGCTGCGCAGCGCCGGATACCAGAATCCCCACAGCATGTCGCTCGAGCGCGCGTTCGTGCGCGGCACATTCGATTCGGTCATTTCGCGATTCATCCTAGTACATAGTGCTGTCGGAGCAAAGCATGCCACGAATGCTTGTCGGGTGTCGTCGAAGCAGAGTATTTTCATGGTGTGGCAATCCCCGAAGATGATTGGCGATTTGTTAATGCTGAGTTCCTGAGAGACCAGAAGTTTCGTTTCAAGCGATACGTGGCACCGAGACCGGAATGGGATCACGATCACTGCGCCGGATGTTGGGGAAAGTTTATGGACGTCGACGGGCCTGAGATTGAACGTAATGGTTACGCGGTAACAGCTGAGGGTGACAGACGCGAAGGTTACCATTGGATTTGCTCTTCCTGTTTTGAAGCTCTCAAAGATCAGCTAGGCTGGACTGTTGTGGTCTGAGTCACTTGGGTTGACGCAAGCCCGGATTGCCGATATTCTTACTTCAGTGATGACTGCAATGTTCGCCGCGTTCTATTAGCGATCCCTCTCGACCCCGCCCGGGGCCGCGCTTCCAAGTGATTGCGTTTATTTTCCGATTCCCCTTTTCTATTTTCTGCATCTTTGAGGTATCGCCATGGCGAATTTGACGCTGTTCCAAAAACTCGAAAATATCGAGTCGCGGTATGAAGAGCTGACCCAGCAGCTTTCCTCGCCCGAAGTGCACAACGATTCGGCGCGTTTCCAGAAGCTCGCCAAGACGCACGCGGACATGGCCGAAATGGTGGCGAAATACCGCGAGTGGAAAGAAATTGAAAAGGGATTGCTGGGCACGAAACAAATGTTGGTGGAAGCGGAAGACGCCGAATTGAAGCAAATGGCGCACGACGAAGAGCACGTGCTCGAAGGCCGGCGCGAAATCGTCGAGCGCGAGCTGAAATTCCTGATGCTGCCCAAAGATCCGAACGACGACAAAAACGTGATCCTGGAAATTCGCGCCGGCACGGGCGGCGACGAGGCTTCCCTTTTCGCCGGCGAACTTTTCCGCATGTATTCTCGTTACGCGGAAACCCAAGGCTGGAAATTGGAAATTCTGGAAAGCTCGCCTTCGTCTATCGGCGGCATGAAGGACGTGGTCGCCGCGATACAGGGAAACAAAGTGTATTCGAAACTGAAATATGAAAGCGGCGTGCATCGCGTGCAGCGCGTGCCGGCCACCGAACAGCAGGGACGCATCCACACTTCCGCCGCCACGGTTGCTGTGCTGCCCGAAGCGGACGAAATTGACATCAAGATCGAGGCCAAGGATTTGCGCGTTGATACGTTCTGCTCGTCCGGTCCGGGCGGGCAATCCGTGAACACTACTTATTCCGCCGTACGCATCACGCACATTCCCAGCGGCCTGGTGGTCTCGCAGCAGGACGAAAAATCGCAAATCAAAAATCGCGCCAAGGCCATGCGCGTGTTGCGGGCGCGCCTGTATGAAATGGAGCAGAACAAGCAGCACGAAGCTATCGCGGCCGAACGGCGCGACCAGATCAAGACCGGCGACCGCTCCGAAAAAATCCGCACGTACAATTTTCCGCAGAATCGCGTTTCGGACCATCGCATCGGCTTGACCCTCCACCAGCTCGATCAAGTGATGGAAGGCAAACTGGGACCGATCGTGGACGCGCTCTCGACGCATTACGAATCCGAGCGCCTGAAGCAGGAACTCGTCGAAGCGTAAGCGCAGGTAGCATAGGCAATCTTGCCTGTGCGGTTTTTCTTGTGCAGTCGACCGTGACTGCGTCCCAACGATCGTGGCAAAATCAATTCCAACGAACATACGCGCCGCACTAAAAGAAGGAATGGCGCAACTGCGCGCGGCGCAGATTTCTTCGCACACGCTCGCCACGGAGCTGTTACTGATGCACGCGCTGGAGCGCGATCGCGCGTGGATCTACAGCCATCCCGAAGAATCGCTCGATCCCGCCACCGCGCAGAAGTTTTTATTGCTGATCGCACGCCGCGCAGCAGGCGAGCCAGTGCAATACCTCACCGGCAAACAGGAATTCTGGGGCCTCGAATTTGAAGTGACGCCCGCCGTGTTGATTCCCCGGCCGGAAACCGAGCATGTGATGGAAGTGGCGCTGGCGCGCCTGGGCGAGCGCGGGCTGAAAATTCACATGGACAGCGGAGCGCCGCGCGAAAAAATGCGTGTCGCAGATGTCGGCACAGGCTCCGGATGCCTGGCGGTCGCGCTGGCCTGGGAATTGCCGCACGCCGAAGTGTTTGCCACGGACATTTCCGCGTCGACGCTCGAGGTTGCGCGCCGCAACGCCGCGCGCCACGGTGTCGCCGATCGCATTCATTTCCTGCAATGTGATTTGCTCAACGGTCTTCAGAACGCCGAAGTGAGCAGTGTGGGGGTACGGCATGGCGTGCCCGCGTCAGTACAACGCGAATCGCAATTCGATCTGATCGTCAGCAACCCGCCGTACATCGCGCGCAATGATGCCGGCCAACTGCAGCGCGAAGTCCGCGACCACGAACCGCACGCCGCGCTTTTCGGCGGGCCCACGGGAATCGAAATGTACCAACGGCTGATTGACCAGGCGCGCGACCTGTTGCGGGACCGCGGCATCCTGGTCCTCGAACTGGGACACGATTCCACGGAACACGTACGTGGGATTGTCGATGCGCAACCAGGGTGGACCAACGTCGCGATCACGATGGATCTGGCAGGCATCCCGCGCGTACTCGCTGCAGAACGCGCCCACTAGCCTCCGCGAAACATTGTTTGCCGCTCCGAACGCGCAGTGATTTAAGCTTGGCGGTGCCGTCATGCCCAAGCTGGCACAATACCGCGCGAAGCACGACGCGACGCTCGCGATCCCGGCGGATCCATCCGGCTCGATTCTGCACGTTGATATGGACGCGTTTTTCGTTTCGGTGGAGCTGCTGGCGCGTCCGGAATTGCGGGGGAAAGCAGTAATCGTAGGCGGCCAACGCGATCAGCGCGGCGTCGTCACTTCCGCAAGTTACGAAGCGCGAAAATTCGGCGTGCATTCGGCGATGGCGCTGCGCACCGCCGCGCAATTATGCCCGCACGCAGTGTTTCTCGATCGCCACCACGAACTCTACGGCCAGTGGAGCGATCGCGTGGCCGCGATTCTGGGAAAATTCTCGCCGATCGTGGAAATGGCTTCGATTGACGAAGCTTATCTCGACCTCGCGGGAACGGAGCGCCTGCACGGCCCGCCGCTCGCCGCAGCCCACAAACTTCTGCAGCAAATCACCGCGACCACCGGCCTGCCGTGCTCCGGCGGACTGGGCGCAACACGCTTGGTGGCGAAAATCGCAAGCGAACAGGCCAAGCCGCGTGGCCTGGTGTGGGTTCCACCAGGCAGCGAAGCCGCATTTCTCGCACCGCTCGCTGTGCGGCGCATCCCCGGAATCGGCAAAGTCACGGATGAGGCGTTGCGAGGCCTGGGCATCGAAACCATCGCCCAATTGCAGAACGTTTCGCTCGAACGGCTGGAAGCTACTTTCGGCCAATGGGGCACAGCGCTATTTCGCAAGGCGCGCGGCATCGATTCCTATGAATTTTTCGTGGACGCCGAACCAAAATCGCTTTCGCACAACCAAACGTTCGGCGAAGACACCCGCGACCGCGAGCTGCTCGAATCCACGCTGAGCTATCTGTGCCAGAAAGCAGCGAAGCGTCTGCGCGACGCGGCCCTACACGCACGAACCGTAACGCTCACCGTGCGTTTTGCGGATTTCACAACGATCACGCGCAGCCACACGCTGGCCGAGCCTTCGGACCTCGATACCGTATTTCTGAAAGCGATCCGCGAACTTTTTCAGCACGCTTGGAACGGCAAAGCCCTGCTCCGGCTGGTGGGTGTCGCGCTGACGTCATTCTCGGGAGGCTCGGCGCAATTCGATCTGCTCGATCCGGAACGCCGCGAAAAACTCGAGCGGCTGGCGCGAGCCACGGACAAGTTGCGCGACCGGTTCGGATTTTCCAAAGTTCAGTTCGGTGGCTCGCTATCCGTTCGCGATGATGATTCCGAATAGCAATCCCAAGCAGGCTGCCGTGCCCCGCGCTGTGCCGAACAAAACCGGCGCATCGAAGAATCGCATGCGGCTTCTTGTCTTATAATCGCAGCTCGCATGTCCACCAATCCCCCGCACCCACAAGATCCGAAACCAAGCCTCGTGCAGCGGCTGCGCGCCTTCTGGGCGCGCTTGACCGAGGGCTTCCAGCTCGAACAGCTCTGGGGTCAGTTCAAATCAGAAGCGCAGGCTGGCTACGTTCTGTACTCCAAAGACGTGGACTGGGAAGCCATCGGGCGCGAAAAATCGAAATTCAAGCGGATCCTGCTCTCTGGCTGGGCGCTGTTTCAGGCCATTCTGATGAAGCTTTCGCCGGCGCGGCGAGTGCTGCTGGTTTTCGCGCTCTTGCTGCTGGCATTCCATCCGGACGTAAGCTGGGGACACAACGAAGTCAATTTGGATTTTGTCTGGCTCGCGGCGCTGATTCTTTTCGTGCTGCTGGCTTTGGAGTTGGCGGACCGCGTGACCATGAAACGCGATCTGGAAATCGCCCGCGAAATTCAGCAGTGGCTGGTGCCCAGCGAACCACCGCAGATTCCGGGCATGGATATTGCGTTTGCCACGCGTCCGCAGAACACGGTAGCGGGCGATTACTACGATGCGTTTCTGCGTCCCGTGCCGGAGGCGGGCGCGACAACGCCCTCTCTGTTGGTCGTTGTCGCCGACGTTGCGGGGAAAAGCGTGCCGGCGGCGCTGCTGATGGCGACGTTTCAATCCGGCCTGCGCGCGCTTTCCGCAACGCCCGCGACTCTCGATGAGATCGTCTTAGGCCTGGAACGTTATGCTCGTGCTCACAGTTTGGAAGGCCGCCGTTTCACCACCGCGTTTCTCGCTGAAATTGACCCGCAAACGCGTGCGATGCGCTACATCAATGCGGGGCACAACTATCCGATTCTCCGCCGCGCAGCGGGGGGCGTCGAGCGGCTGGAGACTGGTGGCCCGCCGTTTGGTGTGCCGCTCTTCACCGAGACTGAAATTGCGTACGGCGTCGGCCGCGTCCAGCTGGAGCCTGGCGACCTGCTTTTCATTTTCACCGATGGCGTCGCCGAAGCGGTGAACGAAAAGGGCGAGGAGTTCGGCGAACCGCGAATCGTTCCGGCGATTCTTTCCATGCCCTCGGGCACCGCGGCGGCTGTGCTGAATCGCGTGATGAGTGACGTAAACAC
>Ga0070733_10003070_pt1 | contig 11521 bp, 9 predicted proteins | sample Coa_R1_9_FD_66450 | JGI IMG/M metagenome (GOLD analysis project Ga0070733, IMG submission 66450) | Surface soil microbial communities from Centralia Pennsylvania, which are recovering from an underground coalmine fire - Coalmine... | ecosystem: Environmental > Terrestrial > Soil > Unclassified ... | reverse complement strand
CGAATCGAAGCCTGGATAAAATCGGCCGGCCGAAAGACATGGCTGTGGAGAACCAACCCTTCCGCGGTTATGGCGGGTTTGATTTCGTCTAGCGCGCTTTCCAGCGCATTGGTTACTTCGAGAGTATTGGCGCCGTACTGACCTGAGATCATCAGCAGGACGCCAGGCTGCCCATCGATCGCCGCGTCTCCAATCTTGGGTTGTGGAGCATTCACCACTCGTGCTACGTCCCTCAATCGAACCGTGATGCCATTGTGATGTATCAGCGTGACCTCGCTCAGCTCGGCCGTTGTAAGCGACTGGCCTTGCGTCTGCAAGATAATTCGTTGAGTTTCGTTCTCAACGAATCCAGCGCCGCGTACGCCAGTAGAAGATCGAGCGGCTAAAAGCACGTCGTTGATGGAAAGATCGAAAGCAGCGAGCCGCTCGGGCGCCACTTGAATTTGCAACTGCCGCACTTCGCCACCAAAGACAGCGACCTTAGCAACGCCAGGAACACCCAGCAGCCTCGGGCGAAGCGTCCAGTCCGCGAACGTGCGGACGTCCATAAGTGAACGTTTCTCGGAGGTTAGCGCTATCGCCAAGACGAAGCTGGCAGCGGAGGTGAGGGGGGCCATAACGGGAGCTCGCACGCCCTGTGGCATCTGGCCCGCCAGTTCACCTAGTCGCTCACTTACCATTTGGCGGGCGCGAAAAACGTCGCTGTGTTCTTCAAAGACTGCGGTAATGACAGACAACCCCTGGATCGATTGCGAGCGTATCGACTCTACGCTTGCCACTCCGTTGATGGCATTTTCGATCGGGCGCGTAACAAGCGCCTCGACCTCCTCCGGCGAAAGACCCGGGGCTTCCGTCTGGATCGCCACTTGGGGTGGGGCAAACTCGGGGTAAACGTCGTATTTCGCTCGGTTGACGGCGTAAATGCCATAACCTGTCAACACGCACGCCAGCGCAATGACTACGCCCCGGAACTGGATCGAGAAATGAACCAATTTCTGCAACATTACTACTGGTTCTCTTCCCCAACCTGGATCTGCGATTTGAACTCCTCGGAGAGCAGGGCCTGTGCTCCAACGGTCACAACGCGATCACCTGGCGAAAGCGATCGCGTAAACCAGGCTGGGCCAGACGGCTCTTCGAGAACTACTGCGCGCCGCGCGAACTGGTCCCCGGAGGTCTGCACGTAAACCCATGCTCGGCCGGACTGCCGCACAACGGCTGATCGAGGCACGACCACGCCTGTGCGTGCAGGCCCCGGAACGTCGAGGTATGCCGTCACTGATAGGCCAGGTCTAAGCGTTGACGAAGGATCGGCAAGGCGAAAGAGAAAAGGTTGGCCCTGCGTCTTAGGGTCAACTGTGGCCGCAAGGGCGACCCGTTCGCCGGGAATCGGGTGACCTTCTTGCCCGAGAGGAATGATCGTCGCATTCAAAACGTCAACAGGAATCGTCTCGCCAGCGGGAATATCAACACGAGCGAGCAAGCGGTCGAAGCGCGCCACTCGCAGAATCGGCTGACCGCTTTCGACTGATTCGCCCGGATGGGCCAACACTTCGACGATTTGTCCGCCGCGCGTGAGCTCCAGCGGCGTAGCGGCATCATGTGTCGATCTGAGCGATGATTCGATGAGGCTCGCACTTTGGCCGGCGGCGGTCAGACGGGCCTGCTCGGCAGCGACTTTCACCTCAGCTTCCTGCACGGCACGATCGGAGACGTTCTTGTCGTCGGCATTTAGGGTGCGCGCACGTTGCAATGCTGCTCGCGCCGCTACGAGCGCCGCACTGCTTGATTCCATTTCCGCCCTCGCAGTCGCAAGGCGATCGTTGAGTGTGATGCGGTCAGTCGGAGGAAGCCGTGGATCTACGACGCCAATAACCGATTGGTCGGCTAGAGTCTGGCCAATGTCTGGCCACGGTTTGTCCTCCATTCGTCGCACCGATCCAGCAACCGGCGCGCGCAGAACGAACGACTGCGACGGATCTTCCTCTATCCGTCCGTACGCGGCAACCTCCTGCCTCTTTGTCACGGCAACTGCAACGTCGGTACGAATGCCTATGCGCTGCTGTGTTTCGCGATTAAACTTAACAACCGTCTCGCCACCGGTTTGGGTCACGCGAGTGGCGTTCTTAATCGGCTGATCGCTTTGCGCCTCGGCTGCTAAGTCCGCACGGTGCGCCAAAAACGACCAAAGTATTCCCCCGACTATGGTTGCGGCAAAGATCGCGATCAGGATCAATTTGAGGACGCGACTCATGGCTTTCCCATCGGATCAGGTAGCGGAAGGCCCGGCTCAAGAGACTGTTGCAGCGCGTCCTCCAATGCCCCCAACGCCGTTTGTACCCGGCGAAGAGCGTCGAGCCGGGCCCTGGCCGCCACCGCGCCTTCCACTCGTACACCCGCCAACGCTAGCCGATCCTCTTCACCAACCTGTACGGCGCGCTCCGTCGCAGCCCGTCGTATCTGTTCGATTCGCACGTACCTCCCTTCGGCGTCGGCGAGCTCGGCCAGCGCGCCGTTGTAGCTGGCTAGCGCGACCTCCATCTCCCCGATTGCCTGCGCCTGGAGCGCGTTGAACCGCGCCCCAGCTTCCGATCGCCGGGCTTCAGCCTCGGCGATTGGACCGCGATTGCGATTGAAAAGAGGAACGTTAAATGAAGAGCCGAGCGAAAACTGATGGAAGCCTTCATTGAAGCTGTAGCCTGGGCTGTATTGGAAATCCGGATACTGGTTGGCGATTTCCAAATGCAAGCTGGCTTCGGCAGCGGCGTATTCGAGCAGACTGCGCCGGATATCCGCACGATGCAGCAGTCCGGCTTTCTGAACTTCAGCTAGAGGAAGCGATTGTGGAGGCGCCGGCAGCGCCTCGGTGTCAACTGCCGGAAGCGCCGGTAAGCCCACCGCAGCGGCCAGCGTCGCTCCCGTTTCGCTCACTTGTGTTGCAGCCGCCTTAGCGGCTACCTCAAGTGAAATCAGCGCGGTACGTGCGATATCGGCATCCGGCCGGGATGCTTCCCCGGCGGCCACCCGCTTGTCTAGCATCTGCACCATCTCCGCGCGTACACTACCCTCCTGCCGTAGCAGATCACGCGAACGCAGAGCCAATAAGTAGTCGCGCCAAGCGGCCCTCACGCGGCTTCGAACTCTCCACGCGGTTTCTTCCACGGCCATACGCGCCGCGTCCGCAGTTTTCTCCGCTTCAAGCGTCCGCCATGCCCGTTTTCCAGCTGTCACCAGGGTGAAAGACGGAAAGAAGTTGAGCAGCAGACTGGACTCGGGATCGGTCTCATAGCCGCCGCCCACCGAGAGCGCGGGATTTGGACGGGTCTTGGCTGTAATAATTGCGGCCTGCGCTGTCCGCAACTGCGCCCGCGCTATGTCTAGATCGGAGTTAAAGTAGAGTGCGACGGCGACTAGGTCGTTCAGCCTAAGTCTAGCCGGCGGCCAGTCCGTCCTGCTCACGAACGACTGCAGCCTTGGGTCGCCTAGCGTGCGCGCGCGGAACTGCTGCTCTGAACCGGGCGGATCGAGAGGGCGCGGGTGATACTTGATGCAACCTGACAGCCAGGTCGCGATCAACAGTGTCGCGGCGCCGGCAGAAGTACGCACGATTCCAGGTTAGGAATCTGTCGCGAACGGCAACGTTACGGCAGAATTACGATTTCGTAATCTCAGGTGGGGTCGCTGGGGTGGCGCCAGCAGCGATTCCGACTATAAGCTCTTCGTGAAGCAAGAATCTAAAGTCCTGTCTTTTGGCTTGCCGGATCGGTGAGGGGAAAATACAGGCTCACACAGGTGCCCTTGCCGGGCGTGCTCTCGATCCGCGCTTCGCCGCCGTGGAGATTCGCGATGCTCTTTACGATGGCGAGACCAAGACCCGCACCTCCGCCGTTTTGTGAACGGGCGGCATCCACGCGATGGAAACGGTCGAAAACACGCGGCAGATGAGCTGAAGGAATGCCGCAGCCGCTATCGACAACTGAGACAGACGCGCCACCGTTGTTGCGCGCAGCTTCCAAATGAATTTGTCCACCGGACTTTGTGTGAGCCAGAGAGTTTTCTATAAGGTTCCCCACAGCTCTCTGGAATAAGGTGCGATCTAGCGGAACGGTGAGACCAGGAGGTGCGCTGAAATCAAGTGTTACGCCCGCCTCGCTTGCCGCAGGTTCATAAAACTCTCGCACTGCGGAGAGTTCATTGCCAACGTCGATCAATTCGCGCCGAATGTGTGTCTCCGGGTGCTCAGCGCGAGCCAGAAACAGCAGGCTATCAATCATTCTGGTGAGGCGCAAGCATTCTTCCAGCGACGATTCGAGCACCTCGCGGTACTCCGCAGGCGATCGCGCCTTGCCGAGCGCGACCTCGACCTCACCACGCATGTTATTGAGCGGGGTGCGCAATTCGTGAGCGATGTCGGAGGAAAAGCGCGCTAACCGGGCGAACGCGTCTTCAAGGCTATCGAGAGTGTCGTTGAAAGTTGATGCGAGTAGGGTTAGTTCAGATGGCAAATTGCCGGTTTCGACACGTTGGTTCAGAGTGCTGGATCGAATTCGACGGACAGTCGCCGCAATTTCCTTGACCGGCTGAATACCCTTGCGAGCAATCGCATAACCAGCAATGGCCGAGAACAGCAAGCCCACAGCCAAGACCGCCCATAAACGCTCCCGATAGCTGGCAAACATATTTCGCTCGAACGTTACTTCGAGACCAACCTGAAGACGGTAGTCTATGGCTTGGACAGAAAGGACACGAAAGATCCGATGGCTGATTGCGCGGTATTCGGAACGACCAATGTTCGGGAAAATCTGTGGTGGCAATTGCTGGGACATGCCTGAACTCTCAACGAGGATATGACCATCGTTGGTGAAAACTCGCGATAGCACCTCGACCGCTGGGCGTGTCGAGGATTCTCCCTCGACCTCCCACTTCAACGTGTGGAAATCGCGTTGATTGAGCAGCCTTCCTAAGGTATTCGCCTTCTCCCAGAGGTACTGATCATCTTCTGCATTGGCGCTTTGCACGAGCTCCCAGTAGAGAAACCCTGTGCCGCCGGCGAGCAGAAGGAACGCACAGGCGGCGTACCAGACCGAGAGCCGCAGCGCGAGACTACGCGGTTTATTCTTCCAGAACATATCCGACTCCGCGAATCGTGTGAATCAGCTTCTTCTCGAATGGATCATCCACCTTGGCCCGCAGCCGTCGGACGTGTACGTCCACGACGTTCGTGCCGGAATCAAAATTCATGTCCCAGACGTGCTCGGCGATCAGGGTACGCGAAAGAACTTCACCGGCGCGACGGACCAAAAGGGCGAGCAGAAGGAACTCCTTCGGCGTCAAATCGAGACGTTTGCCGCCTCGCGTGGTCCGATGGCTCAACGGGTCGAGTTCGAGATCCGCGATCCGCAGGTTTTCAATGCGGCGGGTGGGACCGCGACGGAGAACAGTACGAATGCGTGCCAATAACTCCGAAAAAGCGAACGGCTTTACGAGGTAGTCATCAGCGCCGAGATCGAGACCCTTAACGCGGTCGGGAACAGAATCCCGTGCGGTAAGAAACAGAACTGGCGTCTGTTTCCCAGCCCGCCGTAGTTCCGTGATCACACCCCAGCCGTCGCGCTGGGGAAGCATGATATCCAAGATGATCACGTCGTATTCAGAGTTTTGCGCGAGGTAAAGACCGTCCTCGCCGTTCTCGGCAACGTCGGCAACATACCCGTGCTCGCCTAGTCCTTTTCGGAGGTATGCAGCAGACTTTGGCTCATCTTCGACGATCAAGACCCTCACGGTTGAATCATAACGCGCTAGGCGCCGACGTGCCGCACTGTGATCAAACCGTCGTTGGCCTAGTGTTACGTAGGCCGACATGGCTGTGGACTGCGCGGCCAGCAAAAGTCGATCGTGATCGGATGTTCACGATTCGAGCCAGCTGCGAAGTACTCTGTTTTTAAACTTTAGCGCTTCGGAGGCGCAGCGCATTTCCAACAACAGAGACGGAGCTAAAGCTCATCACGGCTGCCGCGATCATCGGGCTCAGTAATAAACCAAAGACGGGGTACAACGCTCCCGCCGCGATAGGAACACCGAGCGCATTGTAAACGAATGCGAAGAAAAGGTTTTGTTTGATGTTTTGCATTGTCGCGCGGCTGAGCCGGCGCGCTCGCACGATTCCTCTGAGGTCACCTTGGACCAGCGTCACACCGGCACTCTCCATTGCCACGTCCGTACCGCTCCCCATTGCAATGCCGATCTGGGCCTTTGCGATTGCTGGAGCATCGTTGATCCCGTCGCCCGCCATGGCGACGAAGCGGCCCTCAGTCTGCAGCTACCCGATAACTTTGCTCTTGTCCGCGGGCAGGACTTCGGCGACAATCCCGTCGATTCCCAATCTTCTCGCGACTGCCTCAGCCGTCGTTCGACTATCACCAGTCAGCATGACGATCCGAACGTTCTGATGGTGTAGCTGCCGAATAGCCTCTGGTGTGGTCAGCTTGATCGGATCTGCGACACCGATCAGCCCGGCCGGTTTGCCGTCCACCGCCACGAACATAACCGTTTGACCGTCAGCACGCATTGTTTCTGCTTCGGCAGTCAACGTGCCCCGATCTACATCCGAGTCTTCCTCAGCTTAGGGCTACCGAGCAGGACAGTCGCCCCCTCGATCTCTGATTTCACACCTTTGCCACAGAACAGCCGAAACCCACCCTCGGTTCGCGGGGGACGGTCCAGCAACCGTTGCTTTTCGTAAAACCGGATCGCGTCTATACTCAGGCCCGTCTGCTCGGATATCTTCCGATCTGAATTCCAGTTCGCGTCATCCGCTTTCAGGATACACTCTGGAGTTAACTCCAGAGTCAAGAGCGGCATTGTTACCGGGCCCCACAGTGCCGATAAACGAACAGCGGAGGACAGCGGGCTCGCGCAAAGACGAGCAGCCGATCGCGGCTAACATCGATCTGCCCAACGCTCCGGTATAACTGGACGCCATCCCCGACCATTCGCACCATTCGCGAAGTGCGAAGTGCGATTGACCAGACTGAAACCATGTGCTAGCTTAGAAACTCCCTGAGGTGCTCGTCATTGAGGCGAGTGAAAAGGGAAGCGGGTGCAAATCCCGCACGGTCCCGCCACTGTAAGCAGCGAGCGGCCGGCGCAGTAAGCCACTGTTCTTCGGAATGGGAAGGCGAGCCGGTTGAGCGATGACCTGCAAGTCAGGAGACCTGCCTCAGGTTAATTGAGCGGCTATGCTTCGGGCGAAAGCAGATCGTGCAGAAACCAACCGCACTTCGCGGGTTGTTTCCTCTCGTTTTTCCCTTCTCACTTTCGCATCGAGGCGTACGCGGCTTTTCGAATTGAGGCCCAGACTCCTCGGCGATGTTAACACTGATTCTTGGCGGCGCTAGAAGCGGAAAATCCCGTCTGGCCCAGCGGTTGGCTGCGCCAGCCGCAAGCGTCAGCTATGTCGCCACTGCACAAGCTGGAGATGACCTGGAGATGGCGGCGCGCATCGAACAGCACCGCGCCGGTAGGCCTCCTTCCTGGCGAACGATTGAAGAACCTCTGGCACTGGCCGACGCGGTGGACCGTGCGGCGAGCGAGGCCGATGCGATTCTCGTCGATTGCCTGACGATCTGGCTCAGCAATCTCTTTTGGGAGCATCGAGACGCCAAGCCGCAGCAAGTGGAAGATGCTGCGCGAACCGAACTTCAACGGATCACCGCCTCGGCTAGCCACTGCCACGTCATTCTTGTTTCCAATGAACTCGGTTGCGGAACTGTTCCGGAACCCGCCGTGACCCGCGCGTTTCGCGATACCCAAGGGCTCTTGAACCAGTGGGCCGCCGAGGCCGCTGATGAAGTGATCTTGACGGTCGCCGGGCTCCCGCTCTATTTGAAAACAGCCCCGCAGCGTAAGGACGCCCAATGAGCACTCCACGCATTGTCGTTGCGGGAACCCATAGCGGTGTAGGCAAGACCACGGTCGCAACGGGAATCATGGCCGCATTCCGCAGACGCGGTCTTCGGGTGCAAGGCTTCAAAGTCGGGCCCGATTTCATCGATCCTACGTTTCATCACGTCGCGACAGGAAGGCCAAGCCGCAACCTCGATGGTTGGATGCTATCGCGCGAAGCCAATCTCGACGTCTTTGCACGCGCCATCAATGACGCCGACGTCGCTGTCATCGAAGGAGTCATGGGGCTCTTTGATGGAAAGAGCGCTCCGTCATTGGCGGGCACAACGGCCGAGATGGCTATCTGGTTGGATGCGACGGTCGTCTTGGTGCTGGATGGCGCGGCTATGGCGGGAAGCGCGGCCGCGATTGTGCACGGCTTCGATACCCTGGTCTCGGAGCTCCGGCTGTCTGCGGTGGTCTGCAATAAGGTCGCGAGCGCGAAGCACTTCGCTTACCTGCGTGATGCGATTACCGCGCACTGCCGTCCAGCGTTACTTGGATATCTTCCTCGCGACGCAAGTTTCTCTATTCCCGAACGACATTTGGGCCTCCATCTTGCGCACGAGGCGCTGACGGAGGATCGTCTTTGTCAACTCGCGGAGTGGATTGAATCCCATCTGGATCTCGATCGCTTGTTGGAGTTGAGCGCGCGCTCCAAGCTTGCCATAACGCCGCTGAAGGAGTCGCCGCGGAAGCCCGAGCGCACGCGCATCGGTATCGCTCGCGACGCCGCCTTCTGCTTTTACTATCACGACAACCTGGAACTGCTGCGCGCGCTGGGCGCTGAACTCATCGACTTCAGCCCGATAGCGGACCCTATGCTGCCCCTGGACCTGGATGGCATCTATCTCGGCGGCGGATACCCGGAATTGCACGCGGAAGCCCTGTCGGCGAATGAGTCGATGCAAGCCGCAATCGCGGAATTCGTCGCGAACGATGCGCCGGTCTATGCCGAGTGCGGTGGCTTCATGTACCTGACGAAGGCGATCGTCGACGTGGAGGGGCGAAGTTGGCCGATGGCCGGAATCTTCCCCACAACCGCCCGTATGCAGAAGCGCTTGGCGAGGCTCGGCTACATCGAAGTTGAAACCCGCGATGCGGAAGGCTGGCTGTCGCCGGGCGAATGCGCCAGGGGACATGAGTTCCGCTATTCCGTGATCGATCCTATGCCCGAGACGATCTGTCGCGTATATCGAGAGCCAGCGGAAGGCTATCAAGTGCGGTCCGCTCTCGGCAGCTACGTTCATCTGCACTTTCTCTCCTGCCCAAGCTTCGCCGAGGGATTCGTTCGCGATTGCGCCCAGCGGCGCGCCGGAAGCCCAACAATGGAAAGGCGATTGAACACATGACAATCAGGACGGCGTTCTTATTTCTCATTCTCACAATCTCCGGCGCAGTGGTTAGCGCGCAATCTGGCGCATCCATTACCGGAATCGTGAAAGATCCGCAGGGGCAGCCAATTCCCGGAACGACTCTCACCCTGTTCTCACGCACCGGCGCCGCAGGCAGCGCCACCACAAGCGACTCCTCGGGCGCCTACCGCTTCGAAGGTTTGCCGGAAGGCGACTACCTGCTCCGCGCCGCCGCTCCGAGTTTTGCGCTATTTTTCGCGGAAAACATCCACCTCAGCTCGGGCGCGGCGGAGACGCGCGAGGTCGCCCTTCAACTCGCCGGAGTACACGAACAAGTAGTGGTCACTGCCTCCGGCACGCCGCAACTTCCCGAACAGGTGTCCAAGGCGACTACTGTAATCGACCAGGCCGACGCTGACGCTCGCGATGCCGCTGCTCTCTCCGACGTCGTGGCCCTGGTACCAGGCGTCCGCGTGCAACAGCTCGGCGGACCGGGGGCCTTCACCACCATCCAAATCCGTGGGCTTCGCGACCAGGACACTGCAGTGCTGGTGGACGGACTGAGACTGCGGGATGCTTCCGCCACACAAGCGGACGCGTCGGGATTGATTGAGGACCTCCTGTTAACGGACGCTAATCAGGTCGAAGTGATGCGCGGCTCGGGGTCGTCGCTTTATGGGACCAACGCCATCGGCGGGGTGATCAACGTCATCACGGACGAAGGTGGTGGGCGTACGCGAGGGAGCCTGCTGGTAGAAGGCGGATCGCTCGGCGCTTTTCGAGGACGGGCGCAGCTCTCGGGTGGATTCCGCAACGACAGGATTCAGTACAGTCTGGGTGTGTCGGAAACAGACGTCACCAGTGGTGTCGGGGGAGACGCTCCGTTCCGCAACACCAGCATGCAAGGCCGCGTCACGTTTCACCTTTCGCCTTCGATCCGCATGATCGCGCGTCTCTACGCCGCGGATTCGTTCAGCAAGATCCTCGGAGAGCCGGTTATGCTCGGCACGCCGTCAGGTCTGGGAATTGTCAATGCGATCCCGATTTCCCCGGCGCTGGTCAACCTCTACCAGAGCGGAACTCCTCTTTCGCAGATCAATACCGGCAACGCAACCTTCATCCAGGCGCCCGACAATCCCGATGCGACACGCGCCCAACGGTTTATCTCCGCCGCCCTTATTTTGAACGGCCAGGCTTCGCCGGCACTGGATTACTCGGTGAGTTATCAGCTAGTTTCAAACGGACGCCGCTATGGCGACGGTCCCGCCGGCGTCGGCTTTCAGCCCGACGGCAGCACGCGCTCGCTCTATGACGGGCGCATCCAGACGGTGGATGCGCAGATCCACTACCGTCTCGGCCGTTTCAACCTGCTGAGCGGCGGCTACGAATTTGAAAGTGAGACCTACGCCAATGACTACACCGATCAGAGCAATCCCGCCGCGGCTTCCGGAGTCAATGTCACGCAACGAAGCCACAGTGTCTTTGCGCAGGACCAGGCTCAGTTTTTTGGCGGGCGCCTCCAGATTTCGGGTGCGTTCCGGGCGCAGTTCTTCACGCTCGATAGCCCAGCGTTCATCCCTTTGGCGTCGGCTCCCTATCAAGGGATCGTGTTTCCATCGCCCACACCCGCGTACACCGGCGACTCCTCTATCGCATATTTTTTCCGCAGGACCGGAACGAAGTTGCGCGCGCACGTCGGTCGCGGGTATCGCGCGCCCTCGCTGTTTGAAAGATTTGGAACCGGCTTCGATCCGGTTTTCGGATACTCCGTTTATGGCGATCCGCGCCTGAAACCAGAGCATTCCGTCAGCCTCGATACCGGCGTCGACCAGACTTTCTTCAAGGGTCGCCTCCAAACTTCGGCAAGCTATTTTTATACATGGCTTCAGAACGTCATTAATTTCGATACGTCCGGCTTGATCAATCCGGCGACCGACCCGTTCGGCCGCTTCATCGGCTATCTGAATACGCAAGGCGGAATTTCGCGTGGCTTCGAAGGAAGCGCTTCCGTGGTTCCGATCCGCTCGCTGAAAGTGACGGCCGGCTACACGTATGTGAATGCCATTGAGCGTACGCCCATCGTCGGCGATGTGCTCCAAACGTTCGTAGTTCCCAGAAACCAGTTTTCGCTTCTGGTCACGGAGCGGGCGACTTCACGGCTGTTGCTGACGTTCGACACAATCGATGCCAGCAGCTATCTGGCGCCGGTCTACGGTGACGTG
>Ga0070733_10003069_pt1 | contig 11523 bp, 9 predicted proteins | sample Coa_R1_9_FD_66450 | JGI IMG/M metagenome (GOLD analysis project Ga0070733, IMG submission 66450) | Surface soil microbial communities from Centralia Pennsylvania, which are recovering from an underground coalmine fire - Coalmine... | ecosystem: Environmental > Terrestrial > Soil > Unclassified ... | reverse complement strand
TCGATTCCTGGATGGTCCAGCGGCAGCGGGAGGTGCAGCCCCCCCGGCCCGTCCAGCCGTGGCGTGCTGAGGATGAACGGTGGCAGCGACCCGTCGTCGATGGTCAGGTGGACCGACTGCCGGTCGGCCCGGTAGTAATGGCTCCGGTAGAGCAGCGGTTCGAGCAGCCGCACCGACGGCTGGTTGTCCAGGTCGTAGACCAGTTCGGCGTACCCGCGCAGGGCGGCGGGCAACTGCTGGTACAGCGGGGTCAGCGCATAGCCGGTGGCGTTCGCCCGCAGCAACTGGCCGGTCTCTTTGACGGCGGCGGCCAGGCCGAGCTCCGGCTGGCAGTGCCGCTGGATCTCCTCACGCAGGCGGCGGACCTCACCGGCCCGGCTGACCGGGACGTCGACGAAGGAGCCGCCTCTCATCCGGGGATTGGCCACGGCGGCCTGGTGCGTCTCCGGATGGGCGAGGTAGGAGTCCAGGGTCGGGAGCTGCAGGTTCGCCAGGTTCATCGCGGCCTGCACCGGGGCGATGAGGTGCAGCCAGGCGACGAACTGGTTGACCAGGCCCTCGATCCGTACGTTCGGCTTCACGTACAGCGGATCGCTGCTCATCGGCTCCCCACCGTGTTTCGTGGCCGTCCGGGCACGGCCTGCTGAGACATTCAGCCTGCTAAGACCTTCAGCGACCGGACAAGGCGGGTGGCCGCGGCTGGCAATAAGTCGCCAGGTCACCCTGTTACGTCGCGGGCTGGCCTGGCTGGGTGGCGCGGGTGAGCATCCGGGTGACGGCGTGCAGGGCGGGCTTGATGTACTGCGGCTTGTCCCACTCGTTTTCCAGGTCCTCGGGCACGTGGTAGGTGTCTGTGAGCTGGCCGCCGGTGTACAGCCGGAGCACCGGGTGGATGAACTGGCTGGTCGTCCCGTCCTCGGGATCGCGCGGGAAGTTGAACGGGTCACTGCCCGGCGGCAGGTGCCCGTACTCCATCGTGACCACCAGCATGGCGCGGCCCGCCCACGGCTGGTAGTCCAGCGCGTAGTGCGTGGTCGTGTCCCGGTGGCAGACGATCTGCCCGTCCGGCTCGTCCAGCAGGTACACGTCGGCGAGCAGGGCCGGGAGCTGGAAGATCGACGAGGCGTTGCTGGCCCGGTCGATGATCATGCTGGTCAGCGCCGCCGCCGAAGTGCCGACGGGCTCGCCGGGCCTGCGCCATCCGTGGTAGCGCTCGCGCAGGATCTCGCTGAGCAGCCTGATGCAGTAGCGAAAGCCGTGGATGAACCCGGAGAAGGACTGCTTGTAGTCACGGGCCTGCATCAGCGTGCCGGCGAAGTACAGCCCGGGGACGCTGGCCGACTCCCAGGAACTGGTCATGGCCGGCCAGCGGCCCTCATGGCAGGTGTCCACGCGGCAGCCCGGGCCGAAGATGCCGAAGTCGAAGCGGAACCCGCAGCACAGCAGGACCCGGTCCACCACCAGATCCCAGGCCTGGCCCTTGGCGTGCGAATACTTGAAGAACACCCGGCGCCCCCCGCCGGGCAGCGGCTCGATGCGCACCAGCGTCCCGTCGAGCACGGTGTTCTGCATCTTGAGCTGATAGGAGTCCAGCGTGTTGTTGTAGACCGCGCGGATGTCGCTGACATGGTGCGTGGTCCAGGCCAGCCGCACCGGGTGTGGGCTGAGGCAGTGCACGCTCGCGGCCGTGGGGAAGAGGTTCTCGGCGGTCTCCATGCCGGAGTTGCCCTTGCCGACGATGAGAACGCGCTGGTTGACGTAGTCCGACGGGTTGGTGGACAGCGTGGCGTACTGCTCACACAGCTCGGCGCCCGGCACGTCGGGGGTGTGCGGGACGGTATGGCCGGTGGCGATGATGACCCGGCGCGCCCGCAGCTCCCGCCCGTCGGCCAGGCGGACGCCGAAGGTCCCGCCCGGGTCGCGGTCGACCGAGACGACATGCGCGTGTTCGAGCACGTTCAGGCCGAACCGGTCGCGGAAGTCCCGCAGGTAGCTGACCAGCACGTCGGCGTGCGGGAAATAATCGTCGGTGTAGTCGGTGAATAGCTGGGTCAGCCCGTCGGTGAGCAGCGAATTCCAGTCCCAGCGAAGGTTCTTGTCCCGGTCGGTGAATCCGGTGTGCACCTTGTTGTTGGAGATCAGCCTCCGGTGCCGGGGAAATACGCTGAAGAAGTGCCCGGTCTGCTGGGATTCGAGCACGATATAGTCGAGCCCGGCCCGGTGGAGAAAGTATGCCAACTGCAGCCCGCCGGGCCCGGCGCCGACGATGACATAGTCGCGCAGCCGCTGCGTGAGCGGGGTATCGGTGTCAATATGCGAACGGGTCGCCATCTTTGGCCCTCCCTATGATCAACGGGCCACCGGCACCGGCTGGCAAGTGCTGGGCTGGAGGTGCTCGCCAGGTGAGCCTATGGCGCATAGTGGCTGCGGTAACCCCGGGTACCGGTGGCGAAAACTCGCCACTGGCCATGCTGACGTGTGAATACAGTGAGTGCCACGATGGCTGTGGCAGCAGATGACATGCCTGCGGGCGCCATCGCAATGATTGAACCGGTGGAAATGGGACGGATACCAGACAGCGCGGTGCGGGTGCGCAATCTCCGCAAAAGGTATGAGCCGATTGTCGCGCTGGACGGGATCGACCTGGACATAGCACGCGGCGAGGTCTTTGCCCTGCTCGGTCCCAATGGAGCCGGCAAGACCACCGCGGTGGAGATCCTGGAGGGTCACCGTGACCGCGACGCCGGTGAGGTCGAGGTGCTGGGCGAGGACCCGGCCGGAGCCGGCCGCGAGTGGCGGTCCCGGATCGGCATCGTGCTGCAGACCGCGTACGACACCGCCGAGCTGACCGTCGCGGAGTCGGTCCGGCATTTCGCCCGCTACTACCCCAGCTCGCGTGACCCGGACGAGACGATCGCAACGGTGGGCCTGGCCGGCCGGGCGGACAGCAGGATCCGCCACCTGTCACCCGGCCTGCGCCGCCGCCTCGACGTCGCGCTCGGCATCATCGGCGCCCCGGAGCTGCTCTTCCTGGACGAACCGACGACCGGGTTCGATCCCGAGGCCCGCAAGCAGTTCTGGCAGCTCGTGAAGCAGCTCGCCAACGAGGGCACCACGATCCTGCTGACCACCCACTATCTCGAAGAGGCCGAATACCTCGCCGACCGGGTCGGCGTCCTGGTTAACGGCAAGGTGGTCGCGGCCGGCGAGCTGTCCGAGCTGGCCGCCGCCCGCCGCGCCACGGTCACGGTGAGCTGGCGCGGGCCCGATGGCCGCCAGGCGGTGCAGACCTCGGCCCCGACGAAGCTGATCGTCGAGCTGTCCGAGCGGTTCGGCGGCGAGGTGCCGGAGCTGGGGATCGTCCGTCCCACGCTGGAGGACACGTACTTCGATCTGGTCGAGGGGGCTTCGCGGTGAGTCGAGGGGGCTTCGCGGTGACCAGCACCCAGACCGGCAAGCCACCGGCGCCCACCGCTACCGGCCAGGCCGTGCTGCCCAGCGCCTGGAGCCTGGGGCTGGCCAGGGCCGGCATCGAGCTCAAGATGTTCTTCCGCGAGCGGGACGCCGTGGCGTTCGGGTTCTCCTTCCCCATCGTGCTGCTGCTGATGTTCGGCTCGATCTTCCACTCCAGCTACCGGCAGGCGCCCGGCCTCACCGTCGCCATGGTCTACACGTCCGGCCTGATGGGGGCCGGCCTGATGACCGCCAGCTTTCAGAACCTCGGCGCCCGCATCTCGATGGACCGGGAGGACGGCACGCTGAAGCGGCTGCGCGGCACCCCCATGCCGCCCGCCGCCTACTTCCTGGGCAAGATGCTCTGCATCGCGGTGGTCAGCGCCATCGAGATCCTGGCCATGCTGGTGCTCGGCATCCTGCTGTTCCACCTGCCCGTCCCGGGCCCGGCGAAGTGGCTGACCCTGCTGTGGGTCTTCGCGCTCGGGCTGACCGCGTCCTCGCTGCTCGGCATCGCGATCACCAGCATTGTGCCCAACGCCCGCAGCGCGCACATGGTGATCAGCGGGCCGCTGATCATGCTGCAGTTCATCTCCGGGGTGTACGTGCCGTGGAACGAGCTGCCGGGCTGGCTGTACAACCTGTCCGGCATCTTTCCGCTCCGGTGGATCAGCCAGGGATTCCGCGGCGCCGTGCTGCCCGCCGACGCGGCCAGGCTGGACCCGAGCGGGTCGTTCCAGCTCGGCCAGGCGGCGCTGGCCATGGCCGTCTGGATCGTGCTCGGCTCCGCCCTGGTCGCCGTCACGTTCCGGTGGCGCCGTCGCGGCGAGAACTAGCGTCCCCATGTCTGTCGCAGCCGAGCCCCCCGCGCGGATCAACCTGACCGATCCCGCGCTGTACTCCCACGGCAACCCGTTCCCGGTCTGGCGCTGGCTGCGGGCCCACGACCCGGTGCGCTGGCAGCAGGAGAGCGAGCTGCCGGGCTTCTGGATCGTGACCAGGTATGAAGACGTGCGTGCGGTCTACCGTGACCCGGACACGTTCAGCTCGGCCGGCGGGATCCTGCTGCGGCCCGCCGGGCTCGGCGCCGACCCCGGCGGCGGCCGGACCCTGGCGCTCACCGACCCACCCCGGCATCGCCAGCTCAGGGCGCTGGTCGACGGCTGGTTCACGGTACGCTCGGTGCGCGCACTCGAAGCGGAGATGACCGAGGTGGCCCAGGCCGTCGTCGCCCGTGCCATCGACCAGGGCCGGTGCGACTTCGTCACCGAGATAGCCGCCCGCATCCCGCTCTATGTCATCTGCAAGATGACCGGCGTCCCGGCGGCCGACTGGGAACACATCTTCGACCTGACCAGCGAGGCCTTCGGCGCGGCCGACGCGCTCGCCCGCCGGCTGGCCCACCTGGAGATCCTCCGCTACTTCGAGGACCTGAAGGTGGCCAGGGCGAAGAACCCAGGCGATGACCTGGTGAGTGCGCTGGCCACTGCCAAAATCGACGGCAAGCCGCTCACCCCGGACGAGATCATCCTCAACTGCGACAACCTGCTCGTCGGCGGCACCGAAAACACCCGCATCGCCGCCTCCGGCGGGATGCTGGCCTTCCTGGAGAACCCCGGCGAATGGCAGGACCTGGCCGAGGACCCCGCGCTGTTCCCCACGGCCGTGGAGGAAGTGCTGCGCTGGACCTCCAGCGCCACGCACATCATGCGCACGGCGACCCGGCCGGTCATTCTGCGCGGCCGCCACATCGAGGCCGGCGACCGGGTGACATTGTGGAACCCGTCGGCCAACCGCGACGAAGCGGTATTCGAAAACCCGGATCGTTTCACCATTCGCAGGCAGCCGAACCGGCATCTCGCGCTGGGCGCGGGTGAACACTTCTGCCTGGGCAGCACACTGGCCCGGTTCGAGCTCCGGATTCTCTATCAGGAGCTGCTCCGCCGGGTCAGATGCGTCGAGCTCGACGGCGAACCCGTGCGGCTGAGCTCGATCGTGGTCAACGGACTCCAGCGGCTGCCGGTCAACCTGGTACCGGCGTAGCGGAGGCTTAAGTCTCCGGAAGGGAGCGGTAGATGCGCCGACGTTTTGCGAAGATCGTCCTCGTGGTTGGGGCGGTGTTCTATGGCGGCCCGGGTCTGTGGGCCGTCATCAATGCCCACTCCTTCATCAACAGGGTGGAGAAGGCGCCGAACGTGCACATCCTCCATGACATGGGCGCTTTCATGGTGGGCCTCGCGATCTTTACCATAGGATCGCTGATCCTTTCAGACAAGATACTGACCGCCTTTGTTTCGCTGATAGTGGTGTCGGCGCTCGACGCGTACGTGCATTTCAGCGACATGCATCTGGGCGGCATAGAAAAATCCGAGCCCTGGGATATCGCTGGCATGCTCATTGTGCTGCTGCTCGGGCTGGCCGCCTATCTCACGTCCCGCCGCGCGGTGGAATCGCCCCCGGTGGATCAGGATGTTCCCAGCGGCAGTGCCGCGCCGGTCTCCCAGCGGTAACCGTGGCCCACGCGTTCCCGGGAGATGAGCGACCCTCGCCGCTCAGGCACGTCTGGCCCATAGGCATCGCGCACCCAGCGGGCACCTGGCGGGCTGGTGACCCCAGCGACACCGAATCCCTGTATCGAGGACGAACCTGACGGTCAGCGTCTCCCCTGGGGAGACGGTCACCGTCTTGCCGGGCTCCTTGGAATGCAGGCCCTTGGCCGTCGCGCGGATCAGGCAGGTGCCGGGCGGGACTGTCAGTTCATAGCGGCCAGCGTCATCGGCGGTCGTAGCGGCCACGACGTTACCATCGCGCAGCGCTTCCACCACCGCGCCAGCCACCGGGCGAGTGTTCGGCTGGCCCACGATGCCCACCGGGCGGACCGGGCCAGCTTCCACCGTTCCCGTGACGGCCGCAGCGTCGAGCCGCATACGGCCAGCGTAATCGAGTCCCGGTCGCCGTCCCGCTCCCCATAGGGCCATGCTCGCGCCCTGCCCGGCGTCACCCGCGTCGCCCAGGCCCCCCGGGGTGCTATCAGAAATGACCTTGCCGGCCCCGGCCCGGTGCCCCGTCATGAAACAGCCAGGCACCACTCCAGGACTGCCTTGGCGCTGTGCAGCTTGTTCTCGGCCTGGTCGAAGGCGATGCTCGACGGGCCGTCCAGGACGGCGCCGGTCACCTCGAAGCCCCGGTGGGCGGGCAGGTCGTGCATGAACACCGCACGGGGGTGGGCCGACATCAGGGCCTCGTCGACCTGGAACGGCCGGAATACCCGCAGCCAGTCCGGATCGTGCTTGGCCGTCCCGGTGGTCTGCCACCGGGTGGTGTAGACGACGTCGGCGTCGCGGATGGCCGTTGCCAGGTCGTGCGTCTCGGTCAGCGAGCTGTCGTGCTCCTTCGCCTGCCGCTGGGACTGCCCGGCGATGTCCGGCTCAAGGCCGTAGCCGGGCGGCGTGCACAGGCAGAAGTCCACGTTCTGGTAGCGGCTGAGCGCCAGTGCCAGGGCGGCGGCGGTGTTGTTTCCTTCGCCGACGTAGAGGATCCGCAGGCCGGTGATCCGGCCGAACCGTCGCAACAGCGTGGTCAGATCGGCCAGGGCCTGGGTGGGATGCTCGTCCGAGCTCATCGCGTTGATCACCGACATCGTGCCCTGGCTGGCGAAGGACCGGATCTCGGCCGGGTCGCCGGCGGTGCGCACGACCAGGGCGTCCAGCATCCGGGCCAGGATGAGCGCAGTGTCCCCGACCGTCTCCCCGGTGTTGAGCTGCAGGTCACCGGGGCCGTAGGCGATGTGGCCCGCGCCGAGCCTGAGTGCGGCGCTGGCGAACGCCGTCCTGGTGCGGGTCGACGTGGCGCGGAAGTAGCTGCCGACGACGTGCCCGGCCAGTGGCTGATGACCCCGGGCGGCCGCCGTGGCGAACCAGGCGCCGCGTTCCACCAGTTGGTGGAGTTCCTCGTCGGCCAGGTCCCGGATCGAGGTGAGGTGCCGGCGCTCCATTGTGACCCCCAGGGGTGTGACCTGCTCTCGCAACGATCCTCAGCGCCGCGCAAACTGCTACCAACGGGTTGGCGTGAACTCGACACCTGGTCACAGGCCTGACGGAGCCCGTCGCGGGCACAGTGGGCCTGACACCCGAGGGGAGGGCTGCCGGTGCCGACGATGATCGTGTCCGACACGTATGTGGCCTATGACGTACATGGGACGGGGGAGCCCGTGCTGCTCATCGCGCCGGCCGGGACGCGGGCCGCCATCTGGCTGTCGCATCTCGTCCCGGCGCTGCGGCGGGGCGGCTACCAGGTGATCACCTTCGACAACCGGGGAACGGCGCCGTCGGCCGTTCCACCCGGGCCGTACCGGCTCGCCGACCTGGTGGCGGACACCGCGGACCTGATCGCCGGGCTGGGGGTGGGGCCGTGCCGGATCGTCGGGGCGTCGCTGGGGGCGATGGTGGCGCAGGAACTCGCGGCCGCTCAGCCTGGGCTGGTCAGGGCGGCCGTCCTGCTGGGTACCCGGTGCCGGTCGGACTTCTTCCGGCGCGAGCTGACCCGCGCCACCGCGGCCCGGATCCGGGACCCCGACCCCACTCTCACGACGGACTTCGACGTGCTGGTCGGCATGGGCCAGATGTTCTCGGCCCGGACGCTGGCCGATGACAAGACGGTCGCCAACTGGTTCGCCGTGCTCAGCAGGTTCCCGGTGCGCGGGCCGGGGGCGGCGGCTCAGTACGAGGCTACGCTCACCGAGGACCGGGCCGCGGCCCTCGCGTCGGTGCGCTGCCCGTGCCTGGTGGTGGGGTTCAGCGAGGACGCGATAACCCCGCCCGCGCTGTGCCGGGAGGTCGCCGGCGCGATCCCAGGCGCCCGTTATGCCGAGGTCGGCGACTGTGGCCACTTCGGCTTCCTGGAAGAACCGGGCACCGTCAGCGATCTGATCACCGATTTCTTCGCTGACAGAGACTTAGGGGGAAACTGCGGCGCCATCCTCTCCCCCTCCTCGATGGCGGTCGATCCGGGTTTCGTCCCCCTTGGCTGGGGGTCGATCCGGGTTTCGTCCCCCTTGGCTGGGGGTCGATCCGGGTTTCGACCGCCTTGGCTGGGGGTCGATCCGGGTTTCGACCGCCTTATTCAAACCAGCCCGGCCGGCTTGACACCAGGCTTGTGAGCTGCGGTTGCTGGTCGATCACCAAGGGTTCTGAACAAGCCTCTCAACGAACGTCGATGGCGAAGCTGAGCCCGCTGCCGCGCAGCCGGCCGAGGCTGGCCCGCACGCCGGCGGCCAGCCCCACCTCGGCGATCCAGCCGGGGTCGTAGATCGTGTCGGTGTACCTGTCGCCGTCGTCGGCGCACAGGCACAGCGGCCGGGCCGGTGGCAGCGGGCCGGCCAGGTCGGCCAGGCAGGCGTGCAGCACGTGCCCGCTGGAGCCGCCCAGCCGGACGCCGGTGTCGGCGTGGAAGATCTGGCAGACCGCGATGGCGTCGGCGTCCCGCACGTGCACCGCGCGGTCGTAGCTGCCGGGGCGCAGTAGCGTCGAGGGCCTGCTGGCGCCGATGCCGGGGATGTTCCGCCAGGCGCCGGGCTGTGGTGTCGTCGCGTAGGACCCCTGGGAATCGACGGCCACGATACGGACCGGCCGGCCCAGCGGCCTGATGTGCGCGGCGATCCCGGCGAGGGTGCCGCCGGTGGAGACGGCCGCGTAGACGCCGTCCAGGCCGGGGCCGGCCTGCTGGGTGATCTCGGGACCTGTGGTGTCCTGATGGATGCGTGAGTTGGCCGGATTGTCGTACTGGTTGGTCCAGCGGTAGTGCGGGTTCTCCTGGCAGAGTTCGCGAACCAGGCGGAGCCGGGAGTAGAGGTAGCCGCCGTGCCCGTCGCTGTCGGTCACGCAGTGCAGCTGGGCTCCGGCCGCGACGAGCCGCTGACGGATGGCGGCCGGTGTCTTGGGATCGATAACCGCGATGAACTGGCAGCCGATCGGCGCCAGCAGGTGAGCCAGCGCGGCGCCAAGACCGCCCGAAGTGGATTCCACAATGACCGTGCCAGGATGCAACGGGCGCTCGGCGTCCATCCCCGCGAGCAGGCCAATTGCGGTGCGATATTTGATCGATCCGGTTGGCAGATAGCATTCCCGTTTCAGCAGTATCCGATGGGTAATGCCGTGGTATGCCACAGTGACGGTGGTGACCGGAGTAGGGCAGATCTGCCGGGCCAGGCTGGCCACCGTTGTTAGTGATGTCACCTGTGCCGCCCTTGGATCGTAAGTGTTTGACCCGGTAGTGTCGCGAGCATATTCACACAGTGCCGCACCACTTGGCTGGGCGCTAAGTAGAGCGCTGGCGACTTGTCGCCATTACCGATGCGCTGGTTGCCTGATCAACGGGCTCAGGTACAGCATTATCACGCACTGGTGCAAGTTACAACGGGCCGCGTTACCGGCCGCGGATAAGGAGGCCGATCGCAGTGGCGCAAGCGGAGCCTCAGCCTGATGACCAAGAGGCTATTGCCATTGTGGGAATGGCTTCCCGGGTGCCGGGGGCGAACAGTACTGGGCAGTTCTGGGAAAATCTTCTCCGCGGTACCGAATCAATCACCTCTTTCGACGACGATGAGCTGCGCGCCGCCGGTATCAAGGATAGGTACCTGCGCGACCCTAATTACATCAAGGCCGCCCCGATAATCGATGACGTCGAATCTCTCGACGCGGCATTTTTCGGGATCGGGCCGAGGGACGCGGAGGTGCTCGATCCACAGCACCGGGTATTCCTGGAAATATGCTCGGCCGCGCTGCAGCAGGCCGCCTACGATCCGGCGGCCTTCGGTGGCCGGATCGGCGTCTACGCCGGGGCGAAGGAGAACATTTACCTCAAGGAGAACCTTCAGGCCAACGCCGGGATCATGCGCGCGGTTGGCGAGCTGGTCGTGCACATCTCCAACCACACCGACTACCTGTCCACCGGGGTGGCCTACCGGCTCAACCTGACCGGCCCGGCGATCAGCGTGGTGACGGCGTGCTCGACCTCGCTGGTCGCGGTGCACCTGGCCGCCAAGGCACTGCGGGCCGGGGAATGCGAGATGGCGCTGGCCGGCGGCGTGGAGATCATCCTTCCGGTGGTGCACGGCTACATCTACAACGAGGGCGGGATCCTGGCCCCGGACGCGCACATCCGGCCGTTCGACGCCAACGCCCGGGGGACGGTCTTCGGCAGCGGGGCGGGCGCGGTGGTGCTGAAGCGGCTGCGCGACGCCCTGGCCGACCGGGACACGATCCACGCGGTGATCCTCGGCTCGGCCATCAACAACGACGGCTCGGACAAGGGCGCGTTCTCCGCGCCGAGCAGGAGCGGGCAGCTCGCCGTGATCACGGCCGCGCTGCGGGATGCCGCCGTCGACCCGCTGACCATCGGCTACGTCGAGGCGCACGGCACCGGCACGCTCATCGGCGACCCGATCGAAGTCGCCGCTCTCACCGAGGCCTACCAGCGCGACCCAGGGCGCACCGGCTACTGCGCGATCGGGTCGGTGAAGGGCAACGTCGGCCACCTGGGCGCGGCGGCCGGCATCAGCTCCCTGATCAAGGCGGCACACTGCGTCCGCGAGGGCCAGCTTCCGCCGAGCATCAACTTCACCGAGCCCAACCCGCGCATCGACTTCGCCGCCAGCCCGTTCTATGTGAACACCGCCCTGGCCGGCTGGACGGCGGCCGGTGACCAGCCACGCCGGGCTGGCGTCAGCTCGTTCGGAATCGGTGGCACCAATGCCCACCTGGTGCTCGAACAGCCTCCGGCGCCGGCCGCGAGCGCTCCCGCCCGCCGCGCCTACCAGCTCATCGCGCTGTCGGCGCAGACCCCCAGCGCGCTCGACACCGCGACCGCGCAGCTCGGCGAGCACCTGGCCGCGACCGGGGCCGGGCTGGCCGACGCCGCGTACACGCTCAACGTCGGGCGGGCCGCGCTGCCCGTCCGCCGGATCCTGGTCGCCGCCGGCCAGCGGCAAGCCGCGGAAAGCCTCGCCGGGGACGAGGGCAAGCGCCTGTTCACCCGGACCGTGGCGGCCAGGAGCGAACGCCAGGCCGCCTT
>Ga0070733_10003067_pt1 | contig 11525 bp, 9 predicted proteins | sample Coa_R1_9_FD_66450 | JGI IMG/M metagenome (GOLD analysis project Ga0070733, IMG submission 66450) | Surface soil microbial communities from Centralia Pennsylvania, which are recovering from an underground coalmine fire - Coalmine... | ecosystem: Environmental > Terrestrial > Soil > Unclassified ... | reverse complement strand
CTTTGCCTGCTTTGACGGCATCCTTACGCACTGCTGTGAACTACGTGCGAGGCTGTGGCGTCATATAAGTACCTGCCCGGTGCCCAGACCCTCGCCATGAGCGGACACCGGACCATCCCGCGTTCTCCGGCCGGGGAGGAAACATGCGTCCTGTTGGCCTGTGGAAAATCCGATGGGGCGGCCTGGCCCTGACAAGCGTGCTGATCGCTGGCGCCGCCGGGTATCCGGTGGCCGCGAGCGCCGCGGCTGCCCCCGCCCCCGCGCTGACCAAGGGTGAGGTGTCGCCGACGCCCGCCGCGGGCACGCCCGCGCTGCAGTTCAACGGCCCGCGGGAACGGATCCGCCAGCTCGCCATGTGCGGCGGGATCATGTACGCGGCCGGTGACTTCAGCACGATTGTGCAGAACGGGCGGACCTACACCCGGCAGAATCTGTTCAGCTTCAAGGCCACGGCGCCGTACACGGTGACGTCCTGGGCGCCAGCCGTCAACGGCATCGTCAACTCGATCGCCTTCGACGGGACCAACTGCGCCGACGCCTACATCGGCGGGATGTTCACCACCGTGAACGGCGACTCAGCGCACAACCTCGCCGAGATCAGCACCTCGACCGGCGCGCTGGCGGCCGGATTCGGGCACAGCACCAGCAACCAGGTCGAGACGCTGGCCGTCGTCAAGGGACACCTGCTGGTCGGCGGGTATTTCAAGTGGATCAACGGAAGCGAACGGGACCCGTACTTCGCCAGCGTGAGCCCGGCGACCGGCCATGACGACCACTTCCTCGACCTGAAGATCTCCGGCTTCTACCACTACTGCAAAGGCAGCAAGTGCACGACCGGCACCGGCTCGTCCATCTACAACCAGCAGGTCAGCCACGGGCGCACCCTGGACCTGGTCGAGGGCGACTTCACCTCGGTGGGCGGCCAGCCCAGGCAGCAGATCTTCATGCTCAACCTGGCCACCGACCCGGCCACGGTGACCGGCTGGACGTCGCCACAATGGGACGGCAGCGCGGGAAACCTCCCGAACGGCTACCCCTACCAGTGCTACTTCAACGAAGCCTTCTACGTCCGGTCCGCGGCCTGGTCGCCCAACGATCAGACGATCTATCTCGCCGATACCGGGTACCACCCGTACAATCTGTCGGCCAGTGGCCCGCGCCAGGGGCTGTGCGACGCGACGTCGTCCTGGCCGGCGACCCAGACGAAGGTGTTCGACAACTGGATCACCTATACCGGGTGCTACTCGCTGTACTCGGTGGCGGCGAACAACAACGCTGTCTACGTCGCCGGGCACCCGAAGTACGCCTACGACCCCGACGGCTGCAAGTCCGCCGGTCCCGGCGCGATACCCGACGCCGGGATGGCAGGCCTGTCGGCGAGCACGGGGATGCCGCTGCTCAAGAAGGACGGCAAGCCGATGTACACCATGTCCCGGGCGAACGCGGACGACATGCTGCTCACCGGCAAGGGCCTGTGGATCGCCAGCAGCAACCGTTACGGCTCCCAGTACTGCGGCCTGCGGCCAGGCCACTCCGGGATCTGCTACCTGCCCTATCCCTGACCAGGAGTGAACCGGCGGAGCAGATAGCTGGAGAAGTACCCGCCGTATCTGCGCTGCAACTCCGGCCTGCGCCAGTCCCGGCCGCCGATCACCCGGCGGCAGGACGGCGCGCCGCAGCCGCACCGCATCTCGTCGTCGTTGTCGTCGAACAGCGCGTAGTCGGTGGTCAGTTCCTCGCCGGCGGCGATGTCACGCATCGCGACCAGGACGACGTTCCCGGCGAAGCCGACGTTCGGCTCGCACGAATGGTTGATAAAGAGCATGACCGGCTCATACTCTGACTCGTCGAGCGCGGCGAGGTGGAACCCGCCGGCGATCTGCACGTCGGAGTTCTGCAGCTTTTCCGGCAGCCTGTGCAGGGTCGCGGTGTCCACGATGTGGCCGCCCTTGATGGCCACCACCTCGTCGCGGGCGATCGGCTCGGCGGCCATCAGCCCGCGCCCCGCGATACCGCTCGGCCGCCCCTTGACCGCCTTGGGCGAGATATAGCTGGAAACGATCACCGCCGTTGACCCCGCCTGGTGCGGGATCTGCGCCGCCGCGGCCGGCGCGGGCCAGCCGGCGGGCTGTTGTCCGGGATGCTTGCCTCCTGTGCCGGCTGTGCTGTTGCCTGGGTGGGCTCGGCAGCCGGCGGCGTGGCTTGCGGCGGCCCCGGGTCGGCCTGCGGCGCCGGCTTGCCGCCCCGTGACCGTGGCCCGCGGCGCCTGCCGGGAGGATTGCTGGTTGTGGTGCCCGTGTCCGCCGTTGGCTTGGCTGTGCCCTGCTGCTGACCGGCCGTGGCCCGGTCCGCACCCTCGGCTTCGGCCATGTCCTCGGCGCTCGGCAGCGACACGTCCCTGGCCCGCATCGCCGCGCTGAGCGTGATCTTCATGCCAGGCATGTCACCAGTATCGCGTTCGGGACAGGCGGTCGGTGAGTTCGGCGGACGGGACCGTGGTCTGCTCGCCGGTCGTCATGTCGCGGATGATGACCGAGCCGGCCGCCTGCTCGGCGCGGCCGTAGATCAGGCAGAACCGGGCACCGCTGTCGCTGGCCCACTTGAGCTGCCTGCCCAGCTTGCCGGACGAGCCGAGGTAGACGCTGGCCCTGGCTCCCGCCGACCGGGCGGCGGCGGCGAAGCCGAAGCTGGCCGTGGCCAGTTCGGGGTCCATCACGGTGACCGCCACGTCCAGGCGGCCGCGCTGCTCCTGGGCGGCCGCCGCGCGCAGGCCGAGGATCCGCTCCAGGCCCAGCGAGCCGCCGGTCGCTGGGACGTCCGGGCCGCCAAGCGATTCGATCAGGTGGTCGTAGCGCCCGCCGCCGGCCAGCGATCCGGGCATGCCCGGCGCCACCACCTCCCAGATCGGGCCGGTGTAGTAGGCCAGGCCACGGACAAGGCGCGGGGTGAACGCGATGCGTTCGGCCGGGACCTGGCTGCGCACCAGCTCAAGAACGGTGTCGATCTCCTCGAGCCCGGACACGCCCTCGTCGGTGGACTTGAGCGCGTCGCGGACCTGCCCGGTGGCGTCCGGCGCGGTCAGCGCGCCGGCCAGGGCCTGCGCGGTGGCCGCCGGGAGGCCGCGGCCGGCCAGTTCGGCGATCACCTCGGCCGGTTCCAGCTTGTCCAGCTTGTCCAGGGTGATCAGCACGCTGGTGCCGATCTCCGCGGGCACGCCGAACGCGCGCAGCAGGCCGGACAGGGCCAGCCTGGAGTTCAGCAGCACGGTGAAGCTGGACAGGCCCAGCCTGGTCAGGACGTCGGACACGGCGCAGAGCACCTCGGCGTCGGCCATCGGTGACTGGGAGCCGAGGGTGTCCAGGTCGCACTGGGTGAGTTCGCGGTACCGGCCCTTGCCCGGCCGGTCGGCGCGCCACACCGGGCCGATGGTGTACCGCTTGTACGGGGACGGGAGCTGGCTGCCGTAGGCGGCGGCCACCCTGGCCAGCGGCACCGTCATGTCGTAGCGCAGTGCCAGGTCCGCCTCGCCGGACGCCTCATGCTCGCCACGCCGCAAAATCTTGAAGATGAGCTTGTCGCCCTCTTCCCCGTACTTGCCCATGAGCACATCGAGGCGCTCGAAGGCGGGGGTCTGCAGCGGCTCGAAGGCGTAGCTGGCGAAGACCTCTTTGATGATGGCGAACGCCGCTTCCCTCGATTCGAGCTCGGCGGCGAGGAAGTCACGTGTCCCCGACGGGGGATCGAACTGCACTGGCATGGGCCTATGCTGCCCGACAGCGCGGAAGACGTCACATCGGTTTCGCCGGCTGCCGGTGGGCCGCACTAGATTTGAGCTGACCCGGCGAGGGTCGCGACCCGATGGGGGAGGAATGGCGTGACCGGCGAGCTGGGCGTGCAGTGGGGCCGCCAGCAGGGTGCGGGGGCTGGGGTGTTGTGGCAGGTGCTGCGGGACGTGGTGGCGGAGCAGGTGACGCGGGCCGGGCGGGACGTGCTCGACGTCGTGGACGCCGGCGGCGGGACCGGTGGCTTCGCCGTTCCGCTGGCCAGCCTCGGGCACAGCGTGACCGTGGTCGACCCGAGCCCGGACTCGCTGGCCGCGGCCCAGCGGCGGGCCGCCGAGGCGGGGGTGCCGCTGCGGGCCGTGCAGGGTGACGTCTCCGACCTCGCCGCGGCCACCGGCGGGACCGGGGCCGACCTCGTGCTGTGCCACAGCGTGCTGGAGTACGTCGAGTCGCCCGCGGCGGCGATGACCGCCATCGCCGGGATCCTGCGACCCGGCGGCGTGGTCAGCGTGCTTGCCGCCAGCGCGGTCGCCGCCGTCATCCACCGGGTGCTGGCCGGGCGGTTCGACGAGGCCAGGCGGCTGATCGCCGCGACGCAGACCGGTCCCGCGCAGGACCAGGGCATGCTGCCGCGCCGGTTCACCCTGCCCGCCGTGACGGAGCTGGTCGAGCGGGCCGGGCTGCGGCCGGGGCCGGGGCACGGCGTCCGGGTGTTCACCGACCTGGTGCCCAGCATGTTCATGGACACCGACCCGGGGGCGGCCAGTGCCCTGCGCGCCCTGGAGGAAACGGCCTCGGTACACCCGGCCTTCCGCGGCATGGCCACCCAGCTTCACCTTCTCGGGTTCCGGTGAGCGGTGCCCGCCGGGAACGTGGATGACACGGGCTGCCATGTGCTGCACGTCGACATGGACGCCTTCTACGCGAGTGTGGAGATCCGCGACCGGCCGGAGCTGGCCAAGCTGCCGGTGATCGTGGGTCACACCGGCGGCCGGGGCGTCGTGCTGTCCGCCACCTACCCGGCCCGTGCCTTTGGCGTCCATTCGGCCATGCCGGTGTCGCGGGCGCGCAGGCTCTGCCCGCAGGCGATCTTCATCCCGCCCCGGCACGACCTTTACGCCGCCGTGTCCAGGGAGGTCATGGCGATCTTCGCGGCGATCACGCCGAAGGTGGAGCCACTCGCCCTCGACGAGGCGTTCCTGGATGTTTCCGGGGCGCTGCGCCGGGTGGGCCGGCCCGCCGCGATCGCCACGATGATCCGGCAGCAGGTCGCCGAGCAGCAGAACATCACCTGCTCGGTCGGCGTGGCGAACTGCAAGTTCGTCGCCAAGATCGCCTCGGTACGGTGCAAGCCGGACGGGATGCTGGTCGTCCCGGCCGACGGGGTGCTGGAGTTCCTGCACCCGCTGCCGGTGTCGGCGCTGTGGGGGGTGGGGGAGCGGACCGGGCAGATCCTCGCCCGGCTCGGCCTGCGCACCATCGGCGACATCGCGCACACCCCGGTCGCCTCGCTGCAGCGCGAACTCGGCGTGGCGCACGGTTCCCATCTGGCCGCCCTGGCCTGGGGCCGGGACGAGCGCTCGGTGGTGCCGCAGCGAGAAGAGAAGAGCATCGGCGCCGAAGAGACGTTCGCCAGCGACATCGACGACCCGGTGGTGATCCGCAAGGAGCTGCTCAGGCTGTCCGAGCGGACCGCGCGCAGCCTGCGCGCGGCCGGCTGCGTGGCCCGCACGGTCGTGGTCAAGTTGCGGCTGGCCAACTTCACCACGATCACCCGGTCGCGCACGCTGCCGGAGCCCACCGACGTCGCCCGCACCATCCACCAGACCGCCTGCACGCTGTATGCGGCGGCCGGTCTTGACCGGGCCCGGTTGCGCCTGGTCGGGGTGCGGGTCACCGGCCTGGTCCCGGCGTCGGCCGCCGTCACCCAGCTCGCGCTCGGCGAGGAGCCATCGCCCTGGCGGGAGGCCGAGCGGGCGGTGGACGAGATCACCAGGCGGTTCGGGCGGGACGCGGTGCGGCCCGCCACCCTGGTCCCCGACGACCCGGAGCAGCGGGTCCGGCCCCGGCGGCCCGGCGAGCCGCCCAGCCCCAGGTGAACCGATGCCGCCTCCACCTCGTGACCCCTTCTGTGAGCACCATGCGCACATGCCCAAACTGGTACGCGGGTACGGCCTTCCACGAGGCGTCCCAAGGCTCGTATCCTGGGTGCAGACCCCGCGACTGTGAGGTGAAGGTGATCGCAGCACGACCCGGCTCGCCCGCGAGGTTGTTGCATGGGAGGTGCCGTGCCGCTTTCTGAGCATGAGCAGCGCATGCTCGACCAGATCGAGAAGGCGCTTTATGCCGAGGATCCGAAGTTCGCGCAGAGTGTCCGCGCGCGTGATCCGCGGGTGCATTACCGACGGCGGATGATCCAGGCGGCCATCGGGTTCCTCTTGGGCGTGGGCCTGCTGCTGGCGGGGGTCGTCACCAAGTACATCTGGATGGGCGTCGCAGGATTCCTGGTCATGCTCACCTGTGCCATGTGGGCGCTGACCAGCTGGCGGCACATGAACGGGACCATCCCAGGGCCTGGGCCGGCCGGGCCGCCCCGGGCGCGCCGCCGGGTCCGGGGCCGCAACCGGCCGGCCGGTGAGGGTTTCATGGAGCGCCTCGAAGAGCGCTGGCGCCGCCGCCAGGAGCGCGGCGGCTGACCCAGGGGGCTCCTAGCCCTCCCCGGGGCGGACGCGGAGCCTGACGATGCGCTTGGCCAGACGGGTCAGGATCAGTTCGGCCCAGCCGAACACGTCCAGTGCGTGTACCAGCGTGCGCCGGGTGTTGTTGACGGCCGAGGCTGGCAGCAGCCGGGCCTGCCAGCGTGCGTTCCTGGTGACCGCGGCGCAGACCGCCTTGCGCACCGCCATCACGTCGGCGGCCAGTGTGCCGCTGGGACCGGGTTCCCTGGCGTAGCTGGCCCGTTCCTCGGCCTGGGCCAGCCGGGCCAGCGCCGCCGCGGCCGGGCCGGTGAGCCGCTGCTGGCCGGTGACCCGCTTCGCGATGGCGCGCGGCGTCTCGCCCGGGCCGTGCCGGACGCCGTAGTCCTCGAGGTAGTCCAGCGTCTCCGCCCAGGCCGCGTGCGCGCTGCCCGCGTCGCCGCGCGCGGCCAGCCAGCGCCGCCGCCTGGTCAGCGTCCGCACCGTCCGCGGCGTCAGCAGCGCGAGGACCACCAGCGCGCCCAGCACGATCAGGGGGACCGGCGGGTGGTGGACCGGGAGCGTGCCCCCCGGGGGCCCGCCGCCGGACCCGGCGTCGGGGGAGACGCCCGCGTGGTCGCCCAGCGGGCCACCGATCGGCTTCGCGTTGTTGCGAATAGTGCCGGGGGTTGTGAAGGTTTTCCCGCCGCCGATGCCTGGCAGCACGGCCGGAATGCCGCTGCTGCTGCTGGGCGGCAGGCTCCAGGACGGCTTGAAGTCGGTCCCCTGGCCGGCCGCGGTGCCGGGCGGCGTCGGCTCGAACGTCATCCAGCCGTAGCCCTTGATGTACAGCTGGGGCCAGGCGTGCGCGTCGCTGGTCAGCACCTGCCACTTGCCCTGGCCCTCGTAGGTCCCCGACGTGTAGCCGACGACGACCCGCGACGGGATGCCGAGCAGCCGGGCGAGTACACCCATCGCGTAGGCGAACTGCTGGCAGTATCCGCGCTTGACATGGAACAGGAAGTCCCTGAGCGCGGCCGCGCCCTTGGCCTGGGGTGCGGACAGGCTGTAGGTGAACCCGCCGGTGTCGCTGAACCAGTTCTCCAGGGCGGCGCCCTGGGCGCCCGGCGTCGTCGCACCCTTGGTGACCTGCCGGGCCAGCGAGGTGAGCGAGCGGTAGGCAGACGGGACCGTCAGATAGCCGCCCATGCCGGTGGTGGCCGGTGCCGCGTCCAGAACATCTGACTGCGGGTCGATGTAGTCGCTGGTCACCGTGTATTGCAGGGCGGACAGCGGCATCGACAAGGAGTACAGCATGAGCGTGCCGGTGTTGGCCTGCCAGGTGCCGGGGACGTCCACCTTCGTCGCCGGGTAGGGCATTGGCAGGTAGCTCTGCCTGGACGAGAAGCCGCCGCTGAAGTTGACGGTCGTGTGCACGACCGGCCACTTCACCTTCGACGTCAGCCCGGGCGGCGGCGGCATCTGCCCGGCGTTCAGCGAGAAGACCTGGCCGGTCCTGGTCAGGCTCCAGCCGGCCGTGGTCAGCTTGTTGAGCACGTAGACCTGCAGGTACTGCGGGTTGTTCGACGGGGCGTCGGTGGTGTAGGTGAGCACCGGCTGCGGCTTGGGCTCCCGCAACTGCCCGTTCATCAGCGCGATCGGGTCCGGCAAGCCTGCGCCAGAGCCGCCACCAGGCCCGAGGCCGCCGTTGGTGCCCTGCCCCTGGAACAGCCTGTGGACGTGCAGGCTGGGCAGCAGCAGCGGGACGAACAAGGCCAGGGCGACCGCGGCCAGGCCGATGCGGCGGCCGGAGGCGGCGAGGTCGCGCAGGCTCTGCCCGCCCTCCAGTTCCTCGGTCTGTTCGTCCTGGCCGTTGTTCCACGGGGTCACCAGCCGGCCCCACAGCCGCAGCCGCTCCCGCCCGTCCGCGCTGAGCAGGGCGAGGTAGCCGGCCATGCCCAGGCAGAAGACGATCAGGTCTTCCAGCGCGCTCTTGCCGGCGTTGGTGGCGATCGGCACGCTGAACAGCACGAGCAGCGGCAGGCCGGCCAGCGCGCAGCGGCGCAGCCGAACCGCGATCAGGTCGGTGACGGACGCCGCCAGCCCGATCCCGGCGGTCGCCAGCAGTTGGAGCGCGGCGATGGGCGGAACCGGCGGCGCGTACTTCTGGGTGTCGCTGAGTCCCTGCAGGGCGGATCGCCACAGCGCGGTGAGCGATGCGCCGGTGGGGATGAAGCCGAGGAAGGAGGACTTGGCCGAGAACACCACGTTCAGGTACAGCACCAGCGCGGCCAGCGCGCAGAGCAGGCAGACGGCCGCGGGCAGCGCGCGCAGGGCACGGGCCCTGGTCGCGGTGCCCACCAGGGCGACCATGAGGATCGCGCCGATGCCGCCCCAGAACCACTTGCCGCCCGACATCAGCGGGACCAGCGACGCGGACGCCGCCGCCGACGCGAGCGCGGCGGTCACCGTAAACCTGTGATTCATCGGACCGCCTCCGGTATTCCGTTCACCGGGAACTCGTAGGGGGATGCCCCCGTCGCGAGCGAGCCGTGCAGCCGCTGCCAGGCCGCGGCCAGCGGGGTGCCGGACTTCACGGTCGCCACCCGCCAGCCCGCCGCGGTGAGCACGCTGGCGGCGGCCTGCGTCTCGTCCGGGGTATCGGCGGGTTGCGCGCTCGCCGCCCAGGTCGAGGTGGCCAGCAGCAGCGCGAGCGCGGGGGCGTTGCCGGGGTGGCTGGCCACCAGGGTCCTCGCCTCGCCGGCCGACAGACGGCCGGCCACCACGATGAACAGCCCGCTGGCCCGTGGCATCACGGTGGACAGGCCCGGCATGAAGTCCCGGCCCGACGACGGCTTGATGACGGCGAGGGTGTCGAGCATGACGTCCTCGAAGTTGCCCGCGGCCGGGATCGCGCCCGCGTCGGTGACGAGCTGCCCGTCGAACCCCTGCATGGCCAGGTGCACACCGATGGAGGCGGCGGCGCTGACCGCGAACTCGAACGACGAAGAAGTCCCGGTGCCGGCGTGCGCGTTCCGCCTGGTGTCGAGCAGCAGGACGACGTGGTTACGCCACTGTTGTTCCTCGCGGCGCACCATCAGCTCCCCGTAGCGGGCGGTGGAGCGCCAGTGCACCCGGCGCAGCTCGTCGCCGTCCCGGTAGGGGCGTGTCCCGGTATCGTCGTTCTCAGCCGAGGCGGCCACCTTCGACCGGCCCTCGCCGTCGCCGAGCCAGCTCCCCGGTATCACGGTGCTGGCCAGCGAGATGATCTTAGGCGAGACCACGAGCGTGTTCGTGGTGCTGAACGACCGGCCGAGTTCGACCAGGCCGAACGCGTCCGCGACGCGGAGCTTGAGCGGGCCGACGGTGAACTTGCCGCGCACGTCGGACCGGAGCGGGTAGTCGACCACCCGGCTGCCGCCGCGCTCGATCCGCTCCAGCACGAACCGGGGGCGGCTGCCCAGTGAGTACGGCACCGCGTCCTCGGCGAGCAGCAGGCCGGTAGGCAGCCGGGAGACGTTCTCGATGTGCAGGCTCACCCGGACCGTCTGCCCGGCCGGCACCCGGGCCGGGGTGAGCTGGCGTATGCAGCTCAGCCGGTACCGGGCCCGCCCGGCGGCCAGCGCCGACAGCAGCGGCAGCAGGAAGACCAGCGCGCCGACCCGGATCAGGTCACGCTCACCCAGCGCCAGGCCGCAGAGGGCGGCCGCCAGGCCCGCCGCGAGAAACGACCTCCCCCGGGTGGTGAATCCGGCGAATAGCGACCGCATGGCTGCCCGTCCTTCCGGCCCTCCGGCTCAGCTCCGCTGCGGGAGGGGCAGGCGCTGAACGATTCTGCTGAGAACCCGTTCCGGCAGCTTGCGTTCGATGATCGCGTCGGCCGTGGGCAGCAGCCGGTGGGCGAGCACGGGCACGGCGAGTCCCTGGACGTCGTCGGGTATCACGAAATCGCGGCCCTCCAGGGCCGCGTAGGCGCGGCAGGCGCGCAGCAGGTGCAGCGTGGCCCGGGGTGAGGCGCCGAGCCGCAGCTCCTGGCTCGACCTGGTGGCGTTCACCAGGCTGATCACGTAGTGCCTGATCGAGTCCGCCACGTGTACGCCGCGCACCGTACGGATGAGCTCGCGGATGTCGCTCGCGGTGGCTACCGGCTCGAGCTGGTCGAGCGGGGAGAACTGCCCGTGCGTGTCGATCATCTCCAGCTCGGCCTCGGGTGAGGGGTAGCCGATCGAGATGCGCGCGGTGAAGCGGTCGAGCTGGGCCTCGGGCAGCGGATAGGTGCCCTCCATCTCCACCGGGTTCTGGGTGGCGATGACCATGAACGGGGATTCGAGCGGGTAGGTCGTGCCGTCGACCGTGACCTGATGCTCTTCCATGCACTCCAGCAGGGCGGACTGCGTCTTGGGCGAGGCCCGGTTGATCTCGTCGCCGACCAGGATGTTGGCGAACACCGGGCCGGGCTTGAACTCGAACTCCCGCAGCTCCTGGTTGAACGCGTTGACCCCGGTGATGTCGCTGGGCAGCAGGTCAGGGGTGAACTGGACCCGCCGCACCGAACAGTCGATGGACCGGGCCAGCGCCTTGGCCAGCATGGTCTTGCCGACACCGGGCACGTCCTCGATCAGCATGTGCCCCTCGGCCAGCAGCACCGTAAGGGCGAGCCGGATCGTGCCGGCCTTGCCGTCGATGACCGATTCGATGGCCTTACAAGCCTGGTGTGCTATCTCGGCCTGTTCCGCGAGCGGGCGCGTGGCACCCTGTCCCGTGTCGACCGCCACTTGGCCTCCTCGCGTTCTTACGTAACAGGCTACCCAGCGCAGGCTTGGTCATGTAACGAGCCGGCAGAGCCGGGTGCGCGTTTTCTGACAGTACGTCCTACAACGGATGTGCGCGAGGCCGGGATCACTTCGAAGCCGACCCGTGAAGATTCTGTGGCCTGCGCGAAAGCTGTCCCTTTCTGTGACGGGCGGCTCACTTCCCTGCCCGGCGCCCCGCGAGCGCCGCCACCCCGGCACCGGTGGGCGAGACTCCCCCCACTTTGCCCCACCGCTATCTAGCTGGGATTTCTTAC